>Ga0326728_10002125_pt1 | contig 67218 bp, 57 predicted proteins | sample MB3enrmetagenome_FD_207602 | JGI IMG/M metagenome (GOLD analysis project Ga0326728, IMG submission 207602) | Lab enriched peat soil microbial communities from McLean, Ithaca, NY, United States - MB31MN | ecosystem: Environmental > Terrestrial > Soil > Wetlands > Peat | place: USA: New York... | reverse complement strand
CATCGCTTTACAGGACCGAGCCGGTGGATTTCCGGCCGCAAGCCTGGTTCGTGAACTGCGTGGCGGAAGCCGAGACTCGCCTTATGCCCCTGCAACTGCTCCAGGCGGTGAAGCTCGTGGAACGCGCCCTAGGGCGTCGGCACGCCCTGGCCAAACGCCCCCGCCCGATCGATATCGATATTCTGCTTTACGAGAGTGTGGTGGTGCGCTCGGCGGTGTTGAATATTCCCCACGCGCGCATGACGGAGCGACGTTTCGTTTTGCTTCCGCTTCGCGAGCTTGCCGGGAACCTCCGACACCCGGTGACCAAGCGCACCGTCTATGAAATGCTGCAAGAAGCCGGTGACACAAGTCAGGTGGTGCGATTGAGCACGTAGCGCGGGCGTCTCGCCCGCTGTCGCGGGAGCGTCCCGCTCCCACAGGACGCGTGGGCAGAGCCTGCCCTGAGCGCAGCGAAGGGATGCCCCCGCCACAGCGGGCGAGACGCCCGCGCTACCGGGAAAGCTGAGGTGCCAAAAAGTGGTCACGCCTTCCGCTCACGTCTCGCCGCACTTCATCGCCGTCGAAGGCCCCATTCGTGTGGGCAAGACCACGCTGGCGAGTATTCTGGCCGAGCGCCTGCACGCGCTGCGAGTTTACGATCCCGAGGATAATCCCTTCCTGGAAGCGTTTTATAAGGACAAGCACGGAGCCGGCTTTCAGGCCCAGTTCTACTTTCTGATGAAGCGCTACAAGCAGCTTCGCGACCTGGACCTGGCCCCCAACGCCCGGCGCGTGGTGGTGAGCGATTACATTTTCGAAAAAGATAAGATTTTCGCCTGCCTCAACCTGAACGATACCGAACTCCAGGTCTACGACCAGTATTACGACATGTTGGCCGAGCAGGTTCCCATCCCGGATTTGGTGATATACTTACAGGCGAAGCAGGAGACGCTGAAGAAGCGCATTGCGAAGAAGGGAGTGCCATTCGAAGAACGAATCTCGAACGAGTACCTTGCAGCGGTGGTGAATGCTTACGAGCACTTCTTCTTTCATTATAGGCGCAGTGACTTGCTGGTGATTGATACGTCCGAGATCGACTTTGTCGACCGGAACGAGCATTTGCAGGAACTCCTCCAGCGGTTGAGCCAGCCGGTCAAGGGTACGCAGTATTTTCTGCCGCTTGGATCCGCGTCCGCGGACTGAGACGGTCGTGAGTGATGGGTAGCGAGAAATTCAGGCGTGAAGGCGGCCGCCGGGTTTCGCGCGGAAATCGCTTACTCGAGCGGGTTTGACCCTCTCTGTCCAGGCAAGTGGAGGCCCTTTCGGGTCCCCGGACGCTCTCTAAGGGGCGCCGGAACTCCCATCCTGAGACAGAGAGGGTCTTCTTTTTTTGAGCAAGTGCCTCGGAGTCGGCGCGGAATTTTAGATTTTGGATTTTGGGTTCGCCATTGGGGATTATGCGTCTTGCGCTGTCGATTTCGGCTTTTCGGTTCTGAATTTGGAATTTGGAATCTGAGATTTTGGATTGCTCGTTTCAACTCTTGACTCTCGACTCTTGACTTCTAAACTAGATAGGGAGCAACGCCATGGACCACAACACTGAGGCCGTGAGCAAAGTGACCGTGCCCTGGATCCTCGAACGTAAGCTGCGTGGGGAGAAGATCGCTTGCTTGACCGCGTACGATTATCCCACGGCGCGTTTGGTGGATGAAGCAGGGATTGAATTGATTCTGGTGGGCGATTCCCTGGGCCAGGTCGTTCTGGGCTACAACTCCACTTTACCTGTGACCGTGGAGGAGATTCTCCACCACCTGCGCGCCGTCCGCCGCGCCACACGCCGCGCCCTGCTGATCGCTGACTTGCCCTATGGCGCTTATCACGTGAGCGATGAGAAGGCTCTGGAAGTTGCGATCCGGTATGTTAAAGAGGGGGGCGCCGAGGGGGTCAAAATAGAAGGCGGCAGGAAGCGCGCAGCCCTCATCCGTCGCATGGTGGGCGCAGAAATCCCCGTAATGGCTCACGTCGGATTGACGCCTCAGTCCCTTCACGCCATGGGAGGGTACAAGGTGCAGGGTAAGACCTTGGAGTCGGCCACTGAACTCCTGGCGGACGCCGAGGCCTTGGAGGAGGCGGGAGCATTCGCCATCGTTCTCGAAGGCCTCCCCCGAGAATTGGCGGCCATCGTTACCCGCCGATTGCGGATTCCCACTATTGGCATTGGCGCCGGCCCCGACTGCGACGGGCAAATTCTGGTCTTTCACGACCTGGCGGGGTTGAGTTTCCTGCCGCGGGCGAAGTTTGTCCGCCCTTACGCGGATACTGCCTCAAACTTGCGGCAGGCTCTTGCACACTTCCGGGAAGATATCCTTGGCGGCCTCTTCCCCGGCGAGAGTGAGTCATATCACTGGCCTGCCAGTTTGGGGGAGCAGTTTGAGCAAAGCCGTGCAGCGAACCACCGCCCGTCTGGGGACGAAGAACCCGACCCCGTGTCGTTCTGAGGCCCCCGTTCTTTGGGGGCGCCGGAAGAGCCCAGCGTATGTCATTCTGAGGCTCCCGTTCTTTGGGGGCCGAAGAATCTCTGTGGTTTCTTTGAACGGCCTGCTAGTGTAGTGTGTCACAGATGTCTTTACATTCTCAGCAGGCCTCCCGTAAACCGGCCCCTGACGCCCAGCACCTGCCTTTTTGTCCCCTGCACTTTTTTCTTGACACGCCCACCGACTTATGGTAGCCTATAAGAGTTGTCGCAAGAGAGCACCGGCAGTTGTCAGTAGTCACTGGAATTTCCGATTCTCCACTTTCGACTTTCGATTCTCGGCAAGGGGCGAAAAAGACGGGGAAACGGTAAAAAGATGTTATTTTGGCGAAACGAACCCAGCCATCTATTGCAAACACAGGACTTAACTTTTTAAAACGCTAAAAACGAACTGCTTTTTGAGTGCAAACGAACTCCAATCAAACCCCAAAAAGGGGCCAAAAAACCGCTTTTCGTGCGGCCTCGAACCGCAATTCGCGAGTCGAAAGGCGCCGGCGGGTGGGCTAGTACCCGCCTCGCGAGCATGGCAATGAAATGGGTACGCGTTGGATTCCGACTGTTTCTGAAATGAATTCGTTCTCGGCTGAAGTGCGCTCCCCGGCAAAGTCCCTGGCGCTGGTCCCCACCATGGGAGCGCTCCACGAGGGACACCTCAGCCTGGTGCGTCAAGCCCGAACACAATGCGAGGTGGTCGTTGTTTCTATTTTTGTGAACCCCGCCCAATTCGGCCCCCAGGAAGATTTGGCGCGTTATCCTCGCAACCCGGAAAAAGACCTCGAGGTCCTCAAATCCTTGAAGGTGCATGCGGTCTTTGCGCCGTCCGGCACGGAGATCTACCCGGCGGGTTTTTCGACCTTTATCGACCCTGGCCCCATCGCCGCTGTTTTCGAAGGCGCCGCGCGGCCCGGGCATTTTCGCGGCGTGGCCACGGTAGTTTCGAAGCTCTTCAATATCGTCAGGCCCGACACAGCCTTCTTCGGCCAGAAAGACTTTCAGCAAGTAGTTGTTATACGCCGCCTCGTCCAAGACCTGAACTTGGCGGTACGGATCGTGGTTTGTCCCATTGTGAGGGAAGCAGACGGCTTGGCGAAGAGTTCACGCAATGTCTACTTGAGCGCCGAGGATCGTCAGGCGGCGTTGGTCCTCTTCCGCAGCCTCGAGCGGGCAGAAGAGATGGCTCAGGCAGGTGAAGCTGATGCGAAAGAGCTCTTGAAGGAAATGCGCAAAACATTCGCGGCCGAGCCGCGCGTCCAGCTTGAGTACGCCGCCATTGTGAATCCGGCCACCCTTGAACCTGTCGCCTGGGTGAACCCGGGTTCGGTGGCGCTCGTGGCTGCGCGCCTCGGCACGGTCCGCCTCATTGACAACCTGATCTTCGGCCCCCAGGGCTCGACTCCCGAGCAGAAGCTTCAGCTTGCCTTGAAGACACAAGTGACGGAAATCGGGGAGCGCGCACCTGTTTTGCAGGTCCACGGTTGATTCAAGAAGGGCAACCAAAAGCCGCGGACTTGGCAAACAGGCCTGTGCTACTCGAGATTATTGCGACAGTGCGGCTTGATGGGCACAACCGAAACGTGACTCTCTGGGTCCTCCGTGTCGAGAAAGTGTTCAACACAGAGCTCACTGAGCCGCTCCGTGTTCTCTGTGTTAGAGCTTGAGAGACACGGAGGACACAGAGGCACTGCTGGAAGGAGGAGAAACCTCCGCCGCGGGAAAAGAAGGTGTCCACAAGTGATGGAGTATCGGGGACCTAAGGTTGCGCCACCATCCCGCATCCCTCACATTCTCAGTTCCGCCAGGACTTCCTGGACGTGGCCGTCGACCTTTACCTTCGGAAAGACGTGCGTTATCTTCCCATTACCGTCGATGATATACGTTGTCCTTACAATACCCATCGACTTTTTCCCGTAGAGGCTCTTCTCCTGCCACACCCCGTAAGCTTCCAGGGTTTTGTGGGTAGCGTCGCCGGCCAAGGGAAAATTGAGCTTGTACTTGGCCTTGAACTTCTGAAGCGCCTCGACGCTGTCGCCGCTCATCCCCAGAACTTTTACTCCCAGCTTGTCCAGTTCTTTTTTGGCGTCACGGAACTGGTTTGCCTCACTGGTTCAACCCGGGGTGTCGGCTTTGGGAAAGAAATAGAGAACCAGGATGTGCCCTTTGAAATCCTTCAGGCTCACCTCTGCACCCGAATCCGATGGCAGAGAAAAATCCGGCGCCTCCTCACCAACGTTTAGCATAGACTCCTCCTTATCCAAACAACTCCACCTTGAATGGATTCAAGAACTCGACTGCCTCAATCGGGCTGTCAATCGCTCCACCTGCCTTACACACCTCTCCAGTGCTGCGTTCGCATCTCGACGCTCCTGAGCGGCACGCCGCGCATGAGCCCTAATGGCCTTCTCAAGTACTGAACACTGCGCGTTAATCGAGAGTGCCTGCTCCTTGAATGTGAGGCTTTCGAAAGACTTGGTTCCCCGCTGGTGAGGCGTGTTCGGGTTATATTCCATCGGCTGTCACCTTGAGTTGAATCATAACAGAACTATTAGCGTTCACCTGGATTCACAGCGGCAGCAGGATGCGCTATTTCTTGGTTTCCCGTGGCTCCTCTCTGTCCGGCTGGTTCGGTGCTAAGCCATTCCGTACTATGTACGAGTCAATCGAATCGTGCACCTTCTTGTGATCCTTCGTGCATTTGTCGCTGTTCTCCTTTAAGTCCTTTGAGAACTGCTCTTGGCCCGCCAGTTCCGCACTTTCAATCGCGGTACTGTCCAGTTGCAAAGCCCTTCCAAGCTGTGCGCCGAGGCGTAATCCGTTCTCCGCGATTTGTACTGCGGCCCTGCAGCCAACGATTTGGCCTAGGTACAGGACTGCGACGGGATAGAGATCTCTCTCCACGTCGTTCTCGGCTAGATACTTTGCGCGATTCATAAGTTTCTCTACTTCCGCAAGCCGTGGTTCGTATATAAGATCCCGTTGCATCTCCGCACTGGCCAGGGAATCCAGACCACTCAAGACGTCAATGCTAAGCACCTTGAATTCATGGGAAATCGCTGGCACTGGAAGCGGGGTGGGTGCCACCACCGCTGGAGCCTTAGTTGGCTCCGAGCTCGTGGCTTTCGGCCTCGTCTTGGGTCCCGTTGTTGGTGCCGCCTGTGGCTGAGGTTGAGCAACTGCAGCGCCAACAAATAAAGATAAGCAGAGGGTTAGACCAATTGCTAATATAAATTTGTTGATACGCATATACACCTCATAATCCGAGAATCTCAATTTGAGCTTTCAGGAAATTGGTTTCCTCCCGGAGCTGAATTATACCGTTCTTCGTAAACAAATCGACCGCCGGGAGAGCGATCCTCAAGCACAGGCTACTCCTTTCCTAGCAAGTCGGCCTTGAATGAATTCACAAACTCAACTCCCTCGACTGCGAGGCCATGCTGAAAATCTTCGCCCGTTCTTGCTGCGCCGGTTCCGACCTATCGTACGCATAGACAAAAATATTGATATCCACAAAATAACTACCGTTCATGAGCTTCCTCGCGGGTCCAACTGCAGCCACCTTTTACAGGTCCGCGGCGGATCAAGGAGTCAATAAACTCGCGCGACTTTACCCAGGCTTGATGGTCCAGGGCTTGAGGCAAGGGTTCCGCCAGGATGCGGTCGACCCCCGCGCGCAGGAGTCGGCTTTCGGTCGTGCCGTTACGGCGCGCCAGTGCGCGAAGCCGTTGGTCCTGATCAGCCTCGATATAAACCTGTTTTCTCTTCATGCGCCTCGTGAGGATCCCTATACATTGCAATATACATCATGTATTCCGGGAGTGTAAGACACTACCAACATCTCTCTTGAAAGCCTTCGCGAATTCGCTTGTGCGGGTGCAACCCTGCGCGAGAGAGGACGCGGGGGTGAGCCCCCTCCTTACCCCAACTCATTCTTGAGAACTTCCTGCACCAATTGCGGGTTGGCTTGGCCGCGCGTAGCCTTCATCACCTGGCCGACGAACCAGCCAAACGTCGCGGTTTTCCCTTTACGGTATTGCTCGACTTGTTTGGGATTCGCAGTCATGATCCCGCGCACAATGCCCGCGATTTTGTCCGGGTCGTTAATCTGTTCCAGACCTTTCTCGGCCATGACTTCGCCGGCGCTTTTTTCGGTTCGCACCATCTCGGCCAGAAGGTCCTTCGCTATCTTCCCGGAAATAGTTCCTTTGGTGATCAACGCAATCAACTCAGCAAGATTCTTTGCAGGAACAGGGTACTCGACGAACTCCTTTTTGTTCTCTTGCAACAGAAAAATCAGGTCGTTGAGAATCCAGTTAGCTGCGAGCTTCGGCTCTCCCGAAAGGTTCGCCACCTCCTCGAAATAATCCGCCATCGTCCGCGACATGGTCAGAAGCGATGCGTCCTGTTTGGGCAGCCCGTACTGACTCAAGAATCGTGCTTCACGGCTCTGGGGTAACTCGGGGAGTGACCGCCGGACCTCTTCTTTCCACTCCTCGGTAATCACCACAGGCAGCAGGTCGGGCTCGGGGAAATACCGGTAGTCGTGCGCAAACTCCTTCGAGCGCATTCCGTAGGTGCGTTGTTCACGGCTATCCCACAGGCGGGTTTCCTGCGGAATTTTTCCACCGCTTTCCACAATTTCAATCTGCCGCTCCATCTCGTACTCGATCGCCTTCTCGAGAAATCGGAAGGAATTCAAATTCTTCACTTCTGTTTTCGTCCCGAAAGCCGAGGCCCCGGTAGGCCGCACGCTGACGTTCGCATCGCAACGCAGGCTGCCTTCCTCCATATTGCAATTGGAAACCTCGAGGTAGAGCATGAGCGTTTTGAGGCGCGTGAGATAGTCGTAAGCCTCCTCGGGGGTGCGCAGGTCGGGCTCGCTCACAATCTCGACCAGGGGAACCCCCGAACGGTTCAGGTCGATATAAGAATTCCGGTCCGAATCGGGGAACCCCTCGTGCAGCGATTTCCCGGCGTCCTCCTCCAAGTGTACGCGCGTGATCCCGATGCGTTTTCGCGCCCCGTTCACCTCAATCTGAATCCAGCCGTCCTGGGACAGAGGTTCATCGTATTGCGATATTTGATACCCTTTGGGCAGATCCGGATAGAAATAGTTCTTGCGGGCAAATCGTGAACGCGCATTGATGGCGCAGTTCAGTGCCATCGCCGCCTTCATGGCCATGGTCACCGCCTCACGATTCAGCACGGGCAGCGCTCCCGGCAACCCCAGACACACCGGACAGACGTTGCTGTTGGGCGGGTCGCCGAAATGGGTCGAACAGGAGCAAAAAACCTTGGATCTGGTCAGAAGCTGGACGTGTACTTCCAGACCAATTACGGCTTCGTATCGGGCGCGAACCTCAGTGGCCACAGGCATCTTCCCTCTCGAAACTCAAGTTTTCCCTTACCGGGCAATTATACAGGTGTCAGGTGCCAGGTGTCAGGTGCTAGGTTCGAGGCGCCAAGGGTCAGGTTCCAGGCGCCAGGTGTCAGGGATGTGGAAACCCTAGACCCCCGCAGAAAGGGGGCCACGGCAGTGCAGATGGGGTTGCATTCCCGCTTTCGCGGGAATGACACGCGGGGATTAATATTTAGGAAAGCAGGGCCAGGAATCTGGCTCCGGCTATAAGAAACCATCTGCCTTCTGCCTTCACTTATGAATAGTTGCCATGTTTCTGGACCGCATTGATAAAGGCCTCCACATTCTCGAGGGGCGTTTCCGCCTGAATAATATGAGCCGGGGCCACCATGTAGCCGCCACCACGGCCCAGGACTTCAATCTTCGCCTTGACATCCGCCTCGATCTCCGCCGGCGTGCCGAAGGGCAAAAGGTTTTGCTGATCGATGGCTCCCCAAAACGACAGGCGGTCACCAAATTTGCTTTTCAGTTCTTCCGGCGTGTGTCCCGGAACGTTTGGCTGAACCGGGTTGAATACTTCCATCCCGACTTCAATCCATTCCCCGAGGATGGGCGCCACGGCGCCGTCCGAGTGCTGCATGGCCAAGACGTCCGGATTCACTGCCTTGAGTTCGGCGTACACCTGGCGATAGCGGTCCTTGAAGTATCTGCGCCACATGGTTGGGGAGATGAGCATGCCGCTCTGACTTCCGAAATCATCACCTGCCCAGATGCCATCGACGCCCATCGAAAGCAACTTCTTTCCCACGGCTAAAGCGAACTCCTTGGTCCTCTCAATCAGGACTTCGACGTAGGCTTCACCCATGGCCATATCCAGCAAGAGCTTTTCCAGGCCGACCAGTTGCGCCATCATGTCGAACATCGTCAGTTCCATATCGCCGACCAGGAAATGGCTTTGCTTGTATTTCTCGATATCTTTCGCGGCATCGTCATAACGGCCTTCGGCAAGAGGATCCGGAAAGGCGAACTCCTCCACCTGCGCGACTTGTTTGACCTCCGCCAGCGGATGCTCGACAACTTCCATGTAGACCGGCCCCTGCCGCATCCTCATCCCGAATTCATTAATGATGCAACCGGACGCGTCGATGGGATGTTGGTAGCCGCGAGGCAGGCTGGCGCCCACCATTACGCAATCACTTCCCATCGCCACGCGTAGATCATTGGCAGAGATGCGCCACGTGACATCCTCATAATAGGCAGGTGTAAAGCGGGCTGGGAGACCGTGCCTAGGGGCGAATTTCTCGACCAGCGATCGGGCCAGGTCGAACTGCACGGGCACTCGATCCGGCAGGCCCTGCCTTTTCAATGCGGTTTTGACACGCTGTTTGGAATTCATTATCGCCCATTCTGCCAAGCTTCACGCCAAGTGTCCAGGGGGATAACAAGCGCGGGATAACAAGCGCGCCGTCATTGACGCCAAGGCGCAATTTGTTTAGCATCGAGGTGGTAGCTCGCGCGGGAGGCTCGCGCGGAGCCGAGGAGCAGGCGCTGTGCTGAATGGAAAGCGTATCTTTGTTGTGATGCCCGCCTACAACGCCGCTCGCACGCTGGCGCAGACTGTCGCCGAATTGCCACGTGAGATGGTTGACGATGTCCTGGTGGTGGACGACCACAGTTCCGACGCCACCGTCCGCTTGGCGCGCGACCTGGGGCTGACCACCTTCGTGCACGAGCGAAACCTCGGATATGGCCGCAATCAGAAGACCTGCTACCGCGAGGCCCTGCGACGGGGCGCCGACATTGTGGTGATGCTGCACGCGGACTACCAGTATTCCCCCCGCTTGGTCACCGCCCTGGCCAGTCTGATCGCTTATGGAGAGTACGACGTGGTACTGGCATCCCGGATTCTGGGCCAGGGTGCGCTGAGCGGCGGCATGCCACTCTATAAGTACATTTCCAACCGGCTCCTAACCTTATTCCAGAACCTTCTGCTGAATTACAAGCTCTCGGAGTACCACACCGGCTACCGGGCCTTCTCGCGCGAAGTGCTTCAGGCCTTGCCCCTGGAAGAGAACTCGGATGACTTTGTCTTCGACAACGAGATGCTGGCGCAGGTTATCTACATGCGCTATCGCATCGGGGAGGTGTCCTGTCCGGCCAAGTACTTCCCCGAGGCGTCGTCGATCAATTTCTCCCGCAGCGTCAAGTACGGGCTCGGTGTGATGGCCACCTCGCTGAAGTTTCGGCTTCAGAAGATGGGCCTCGGGCATTTCAGATTCCTAAGTCCCAAGGGGCGAAGATTGCTGGAGGACTATTACCACCAGGCGGCGGATACTAGTCCTCTTATCCGGTAGAATGCAAACCACTTCATCGAACGTTAGCCAAGTCGGCGCGGAACCCGCTGTTGACACGGCAGGGCGTGCATCGCTGGTTTTCCTGTACGCTGTCTGGGGCGTGCTCACGGCCGGGCTGATGGTCTACACGCAAACCCTGGCCTTCACTGCGGACGAAGGGTTCCACATGTTGGCGGCGCAACTGATCAAGGCGGGCATGCGCCCCTACCTCGACTTCTGCTTTCCCCAGACGCCGCTCAATGCCTACTGGAACGCCTTTTGGATGCGGCTGTTCGGGGAAAGCTGGCGGACCGCACACGCGCTGGCGGCGCTCGAGACCTCGGCAGCGACGGTGCTGGCGGCGCAGTTCGTGCTCGCCCGCCTTCCGGAGCGCGCCTGGCGCGTGGCAGGCGCAATCGCCGCGGCTGTCATGATCGGGTGCAACGCCAACTTGGTGGATTTTGGGCCGCTGGGCCAAGCCTACGGCATGTGCCTGTTCACCACAGTAGGCGCTTTTCGGCTCACGGTGGCGGCGGTGGACCGGCGGAGCGGGTGGCTGGCTGCCGCCGCCGGCGCCTGCGCGGGAGCCGCCGTCGCGTCTTCCATGCTTTCGGCAGCCTTGGCGCCCGTGTTTCTGATTTGGCTTTGGTGGTGCAATCGCGCGGGAGGCCGTTGGGTCAAGGTGGGAGCCTTCGCGGCCGGAGCGGTTGTTCCTTTCCTCCCGGTGATTTGGCTGTTCGCGCGGGGGCCGTGGGTGGTGTGGTTCAACCTGGCGCAATACCACCTTCGGGCTCGCACGATTTACTGGCCCGATCCCCTGCCCCACGACCTCGAAACTCTGACCGCCTGGATCATCGATCCGCAATCACTTTTGCTGGGGCTGCTGGCAGTCTTCGGCGCAATCTTTATCGCCAAGCGTTCGGGTTGGAGCCGGGAGCGCCGCGCCGAATTCTTTCTTTGCGGGTGGCTGGTCCTGGCGAACACAGGCGAATTGGCCATCGCACATCCCACCTTCCCGCGTTACTTCTGCCTGCTGGTTCCTTTCCTGGGGATTCTTGCCGTTCCCGGTCTGTACGCCATCGGCTCGCGCGTGCTCCAGCCGGAGCGGCCGTTCTGGCCGGTCTTGATCATCAGCGTCCTTGCCGCGGGAGCGTTGGCGCGGAACATTTACGACAGCCGCACTGACGTGACCTGGCGGCAATACGAAGACGCGGCGCGGAAACTGGCCGCTGTCACGCCGCCAGGCAAGCAAATGTTCGCCGAGGACCTGCTCTATTTCCTGACCCGGCACAGGCCTCCGAGCGGCATGGAGTTCGACTATTCGCACAAGTTGAAGCTCCCGCCGGAGCGGCTCGCCCAGTTGCACGTCACCACGGAAGCCGAGTTGAAACGCCAGTTGGCCGCCGGCGTTTTCTCGAGCGCAGCCACTTGCGACGATGACGACGACGAAGAGTACGGGCTCGAGCAGACCTTCCAGAACAAGGAAATGGTGCACGATTGCCCGGTGTACTGGAAATGGAAAGCGCCCGCCCCGGCAGTGAAGTAGCCTGCGGGGGCCTCTCGCCGCCAGATCAGTTTGCTCCTGCGAGCAGGAACTCCTCCGGTGGGTGTTCCCTCGCGTATCGGACCATGGCGCGGAGGTTCTGAGGCGAGGTCCCAGGCGGCATCTCACAGCCGGTGCCCACAATGTGGAACCGCCCGCAGGTCCTATGGCACCGCCGTGAGGCTTCGTACACCTCCTCCGGTGTTCCTTCCAGCATTTCCGTAATCGTCGAGACATTGCCCAGAATTACCCGATCCGGGCCCAAGCCGGCGCGCGCCGCCTCCAGGTTGGTCGGCGAATCCAGTTCGAAGATTTGAACCGGCAAATGGCGCATTTGCGGAATCAGGGGGTCGGTGTTTCCGCACATGTGAAGGCGCACGATGACGTCCGGATGCGCCTTGCATATAGACTCCACCACGCGCATTTGCCTGGGAAGCAGAAACCGGCCATAGTGACGAGGCCCGATCATGCAGGCCGCGGCATCGCTCATGCCAATCGTATCCGCGCCGGCCTGGATCTGTGCTTCCGCGTAAACCATCGCCACTTCGGCATTGAAATCCAGCAAATCGTCTACAAAGGCTGGATCGTCCAGGAAATCCGTCATAACGTGCGTAAGCCCACGCAATTCTCCCGCCAGCGCCAAAGGCCCTTCGACCCATCCGACAATCGATACTTCCCCCTGGAACTCCCGGTGCATGATTTCGATCGCCTTGATCCTATCGAACATCCGTCCCTCTGCGAGCGGGTCCGGGATTCTGAAGGTCAGCAAGCGTGATTTTTCAAGAAGGGCGGCCCTGGCTTCGCAAATCGCCGGCCCTTGATCCTCGTACCAGTTAATGCTTCCTTCTCCGGCAATGTCGAAGACTTCCCGCGCGGGGTCAGAGCAAGTCAGCAGGCAATCGATCCCAAAATCCTGCACCACCTTGCTCTGCGCTTCGGCCATCTTCCTTCCATCCTTGGTGTATTCGATGTAAGGCATCCCGGCATGTTTGGCGGCGAACATCATAATCACGGGTTGCACCGGCAGGTGATCAACCGGCTTCCCTGCGACCAGGCCGCGAACTCTTTCGAAGGAGCGCATGTGAACCCTCCGATTCCATCTTGGAACGGGATAGCGAGTCGAGAGTCGAAAGTCCATAGTCGAAGGGTTCTTAACTCCTTGACTCTTGACTCTCGACTTTTCAATGGCTGTTAAATCTGCGAATACGGCGCCGGCTTCAGGATAATGTTCGTAATGTTGGAGACGATTTCCTCAAAGGTGTACCTGGGCAAACTGGAAAGCTTCTTCCACTCCGGGGCTGACCGGAAGGCCTCCCACTTCCTGCTTCGGTCCGCGAGATCTTCAAAGCAGAGCATGTAGGTTAGGTTCGGCATTCGTGACCCGATGAGCGTGTCGCCGTAGAAAACCTGCCAGAATCCGGCCTTATCGAAAACGTCGAATTCCCCGCTGTTGAACATCTCGACCTTTCGCACGTGGTCCTGATCGGTAGGGCTTTCATAAGTGCGCAGCTCAAACATCCGCGCGCGATGCTCGGCTGTCGCTGGTGGGACCTTGAGCCGCGGCATCCCCTCAAAAGCCACCATCAATGAACTCTCCATTCGCACATAGGCAGGCTGTTGGGCAGGCGCATTCAAGAAGGCCGCCCCGGCTTTAAGATAGTCGTCGTTTCGATTAAGGCGGAACTCCACGGTGAGGAGAGTCTCGACCGAGGCGCTAGGGATCAGAACGTAAACCGCCGGACTCTCGGGACCGATTTCGACGTCAAAAACTCCCACGGGGCTGATCCCCAGACGGTTCAGCGCCGGTACCAGCGCCCCCCCAAAAAAGTCGGCGGCCAGCTTGACCTGTGGCCCCCTGAGCAGGTGGTATCGCCGGAGTTCGTAGTATTCGCGACTCTTCCCTGCCCCGGTCCCCTGGTTGCCCAGGAGATAACGGGTTGACGCGTTGGCGGCGAAAGCCGATGCCGCAATGGATGAAGCCAGAAAACCTCGTCTTTGCACGATAGTTCCTCCCATAAATCGATTCACTCTTCAGTGCTTGCTTCCAAGGGCTATGCGGTGGGCAAGCCAATCGGCAATAATACTACACCTTCTGATGCATAGAAATGGGATGGGATGAGTAACAAAAATCCCACCGGGGCGACCCGATTCGACCTGCTTCCCATGGGTCTGTGGATTTCTGCGAAGGGGCCGAGCTACGCGCTTGTTCCAGGGTCGGGTTGACGAGACCGAACAGAAGTAGTAGCCTCGACAATTAGAGATGAAAGCCGCGGGCTCGCCGAGGAGGTAACATGGGCAAACTTAACTGGGCGAAGCAGGCCGGCTTTGCCCTTCTACTGTGCGCAGCGACGGCGATTGCCTTACCTGCGCAGACTTCCACCGCACCGCAGCGCGGGTCGATCACTCCGATAGTTCCGAACGAGACCGTTGCTTTACCTGCGCAGACTTTCGAAACGCTGCAGAGCTTCGACTTGACGGACGGCGCCACTCCGTATGCGGTGCTGGTCCAGGGCACCGATGGGAACTTGTACGGGACAACGTCCTATGGCGGGGCTCAGGGCTGTGGCACGGTCTTCAAGATCACCGCCGCGGGCGCGCTGACCACGCTGCACAGCTTCCACGGCACTGACGGCATTAACCCCAACGGACTGCTTCAAGGCGCCAACGGGACCTTCTACGGGACAACGGACGGGGGCGGGCCCAAATACAGCTACGGCACGGTCTTCAAAATCACCCCGGGTGGCACGCTGGCGACCCTTTACAGCTTTTGCTCGCAAAGCGATTGCACGGACGGCCTTCAGCCCTACGCGGGCCTGGTCCAGGCCACCGACGGGAACTTCTACGGGACAACGTGGGTGGGCGGGCACACGGGCTACATCTCCTGCCCGTATGGCTGTGGCACAGTCTTCAAAATCGCCCCAAGTGGCACGCTGACGACGCTTTACAGGTTTTGCTCCCAAAGCGCTTGCAGGGACGGCACTTACCCCGGCGCGGGGCTGGTCCAGGCCACCGACGGGAACCTGTATGGGACAACGGCCCTTGGCGGGGCCAACAACAACTGTGCGCCCTACACCGGATGTGGCACGATCTTCAAGATCACCCCAAGCGGGACCCTGACGACGCTTTACAGCTTCTGCTCCGAAAGCGGTTGCACCGATGGCTTCAGGCCCGAAGCGGGGCTGGTCCAGGCTACCAACGGGAACTTCTACGGGACAACGTACTATGGTGGGGCCAAGGGCAACATCTCCTGCCCATATGGCTGTGGCACGGTCTTCGAAATCACCCCGGGTGGCACGCTGACCACGCTTTACAGCTTTTGCTCGAAGCCGGGCTGCGCGGACGGCAGCTCTCCCTCGTCGGGGCTGGTCCAGGCCACCGATGGGAACTTGTACGGGACAACGGATGAGGGCGGCGCCAACTCCTGCATAATTGGTGGCACGAGTTATGGCTGCGGGACGGTGTTCAAAATCATCCCGAGCGGGACGCTGACGACGCTTTACAGCTTTTGTTCGCAAAACAGTTGCGCGGACGGCAGCTCTCCCTCGTCGGGGCTGGTCCAGGACACCAATGGGAAGTTCTACGGGACAACGTCCGGTGGCGGGGCCAACAACGATGGCACGGTCTTCAGCTTGTCTGTGGGTCTCGGTCCGTTTGTGGAAACACAGCCTACCTCCGGCAGCATGGGGGAGGCCGTCAAAATCCTGGGGACTAATCTCGCCGGCGCGACCAGGGTCATGTTTAACGGCCACGCGGCTGTCTTCAGCGTGGTCTCGAATTCCTTGATCACGACCACCGTACCCGCCGGCGCGACCACCGGTTTAGTTGAGGTCGTGACCCCCAGCGGCACGCTTTTGAGCAACGCGCCCTTCCGGGTGCCTCCGAGCTTCTCCCCCGGGAGCCCGAGTGGTGATGAGGGCGGTGATTAGGGGCGAGAGCCTCAATCGAAGGCAGAAAGCAGAAGGCGGAAACCAGATGCTGTTCATTCTCACTCCTGGCTTCTGACTCCTGGCTTCTGACTCCTGAGTCCGGCCTTTGAAGAGCCGCAGGTCCGGCTGGATTGATGATTTATGATTGACGATTTTCGATTTCATCAATCTTCAATCGGCAATCTCCAATCGGCAATCCCAGGGGCGGGACCTGCGCTACGCCCCTGAATCCTGACACCTGAATCCTGTTCTTCCCCCACCTACCACCTACGACATACCACCTACGGGCCGTTTATTGACCGCGCTGGCTCTCTCGGCACGTTTCGCGTTGCCCACGACTGGGACAACTACGCTATGAAATCCGAGTCACCCCCGGCTCTCCCGCAGATTTTGCATTGGCCACGTAAGAATTACTGCCCGGCGGGCTGCCACCCCCTCTGAACCACAGCTTAACGTATGTCTTTTCAAGGAGATAAGCAAATCCGGGATTGGCATATGACGTGCCCCACATACCAGAGAACGGAATGGGCATGCCGAGCGGAAGGCGCGCTGACAGCCCCGAGAGGAGAAAACAAAATGGCTATTGATCAAGTTCCAGAACAGCAAGTCATCCAAATGCAGCCGGAAAGCTCCGGCTCGCGTGGCAAGTTTCTGCTGATCTTCCTGGTGCTCGCGGCGCTGGTGGTGGGTGAAATCTACTCGATCCACAAAACCAACTCGACGCGCGAGGCACTGGAAGCGCAGCAAACCCAGACGGGCAAGCAACTGCGCGCGGATTTCCAGGCCCAACTCGCCGCCCGCTCGAGGGCGATCGAAAATGCCAATGCGCAGCAAATGGATGCGCTGAAGTACGAATTAGATGCTGCCGCAAAGCGCTTGGGCGCGACAGGCGGTGAGCTGAAGCACGCCCGCGCCATGGTGGCGCAACTTCAGAACGAACAGCGCAAACAGGACGAACAACTGCAAGCCGAACTGGCCCAGAAGGCCGATCAGCAACAAATGGGCGCGTTGAACCAGGACGTCTCCGCGCAACGGACCGACCTCGATAACACCAAGAAGGCGCTCGACTCTGTCCGCTCCGATCTGGGAATGGCCCGCAGCGAAATGGGCACCCTGATCGCCCGCAACCACGATGACATCGGGCAACTCCGCAAGATGGGCGACCGCGACTACTTCGAGTTCACCGTGAGCCGGAAGACCCCGGTCCACGTTGCGGCAGTCGGCCTGACATTGACCAAGACCAACGTGAAGCGACACCGGTTCAACCTGGAACTGCTGGCCGATGACGTCCAGGTGGAAAAGAAAGACCGCACCATCAATGAGCCGATCTTCTTCTATGTAAGCGGTTCGAAAAGGCCTTACGAGTTGGTTGTGAATGAAGTAAAACAAGATCAGGTGAAGGGTTACCTTAGCACTCCGAAGGGCGCGACGGAGGTTGCGGCACGTTCGGAGGGGACGCACTAAGCGGACATCCGAGAGAAGGAGACCCGGTCATTGAGGGGCTGGGTCTCCAACCCCATCCAAATAAGTCGATCCCAACCTTGAATTACATCCGAATGACGATGCCATAGAAGCGGCTAACCTCAGGCATGGCTGGGCTCCCGCTTGAGTTGCGGGAAAAGCTGTTCAGAGGGAATAAGTGTCGCCGCGATTGTTTCCCCACAAGCCGCGTCATTGGGTATGATACAGACCATGGACGTGGCGGTACGATGTCGCAACCTGCGCAAGACCTATGAGGTCAAGGTCGAGGCCGTTCGGGGGCTCGATTTGGAAATCCTGAGCGGCGAATGCTTCGGTCTGCTGGGCCCCAACGGCGCCGGCAAGACGACGACTATCGAAATCCTGGAGGGACTGCTCCCGCAATCCTCCGGCGAAGTCGAGGTTCTGGGGAAGACCTGGAACGCCCACAGCCGGGAACTGCGCGAGGTGTTGGGTATCTCGCTCCAGGAGACTCGCCTCCCCGAGAAGCTCACGGTGCGGGAAACACTGGAGCTTTTCGGCAGCTTCTATCGCCGTCCGCGTTCGAGCCTCGAGGTCATGGAGGAGATGGCCCTGACCGAGAAGGCGAATAGCTGGGTCGGGAAGCTCTCCGGGGGCCAGCGACAACGCCTGGCCGTAGCCACAGCTCTGGTGGCCAATCCGAAAATCCTGTTTCTCGATGAACCCACAACGGGCCTGGACCCGCAAAGCCGGCGGCAGCTTTGGGACATTATCCGTCAATTTCAGCGCCGCGGCGGAACCATCCTGTTAACGACACACTATATGGACGAGGCCGAGCGGCTCTGCGACCGCATCGCGATCATCGATCACGGCCGCGCCATCGCCTCCGGCACTCCCGATGAGTTGATTGAAAAGCTCGGCGGGCATCAGATGGTGGAATTCGAGGCGACGGGGAACGGCGAGTGCGCCCCGGACCTCTGGCGGTCGCTTCCGGGTGTCGAGGCAGTGCACGAGGAAGCCGGGAGGGTAATGTTGAGCGTGCGTGAAACGCACCAGACCATCCCTGCCCTGCTGGCGGCCTTGCAGAAGCGCGGCGCGCGCCTGCTGCGGCTCACTACTCGCCAAGCCAGCCTGGAGGACGTCTTCGTCCGCCTCACCGGGCGACACTTGCGCGAGGAGTGAAAAATGGTGTCATGCTGAGCCCGTTCGCTTGTCATTCTCAGCCCGTTCACTTGTCATTCTGAGCGAAGCGAAGAATCTCGGCAGTTCGCTCAGGGTAAACTCCGCGAAGCATCTCTGCAGTTTGTCGGATGCTGCCGCGCGCAAAAACAACTGCAGGGATTCTTCGCCCCGACAAGTCGGGGCTCAGAATGACAGATCAGACTGAAAGTGAGTACGGTGAACGCTGAACACCAAACCGCGGTCCCTTCTATGCCGGAGGCGAAGATGCCTATCCTCCCCTCCGAAAACGGCCGTTGGGCGGGTTATCTGGAACTGGTGATGGCGCGCGCGAAAGAGATGTGGCGCGAGCCGGAAGTCATCTTCTGGGTTTTCGGATTCCCCATACTCCTGGCGCTTGGACTGGGGATTGCTTTTCGCAAAAAGCCCGCCGATGTGCATCACGTGGCCATCGTAGCCGGGGAGGGGGCTGCGCATGCCCTCGAATTGCTTCGAGCCTCTCCCCAAGGGCGCTCTGTTCAGACTGACGTGCTTCCGGAGGCCAAGGCCTTCAATCAATTCCGTCTCGGCAAGTACGACTTGGTGGTGATCCCCCAGGCGGGCGGTGGCCTTCAATACCGATATGACCCGGCGCGCCCGGAGAGCGTGCTGTCCCGCGCCATGGTGAATGATACCCTGCAAGACGCAGCGGGGAGGAAGGATGCCCTGCCCACCTCCGATAAAGCCTCGAGCGAGCCTGGGGCAAGGTATATCGATTTCCTGATTCCGGGCTTGCTCGGCATGAACCTGATGAACTCTGGGATGTGGGGCGTCGGATTTGCGTTGGTCGAAATGCGCCAGCGGAAGTTGCTCAAGCGGTTCGTGGCGACGCCCATGCGGCGGAGCGATTTTCTTCTCGCGCTTGCCACCAGCCGGCTGATCCTGATGCTGGTTGAGCTTGTGCTGTTGCTCGGATTCGGCGTGCTGGCATTTCAGATGCGACTGATGGGTTCGTGGGCGGCGGTTATTCTGATCAGTGGGCTCGGAGCGCTATGTTTCGGGGGGCTGGGCCTGCTTACGGCCAGCCGCGCCCAGAAGATTGAAACCGTCAGCGGACTGATCAACCTGGTGATGATGCCGATGTGGCTCTTCTCCGGCGTCTTCTTCTCCTACGAGCGTTTTCCTGCCATCCTTCTGCCCTTTATCAAAGTGTTGCCACTTACTGCCCTCAATGATGCTCTCCGCGCGACGATTCTCGAGGGCGCCACGTTGGCGGCCCAAGGCACACGCATTCTCGTCCTGGTCCTCTGGGGCGGCGTCTCGTACCTGCTGGCGCTTCGCTGGTTTCGCTGGACGTAGTGGGTAGCGCGGACCCCCGGTTTTGGGGTCCGCGGTTTTTTCTTAGGCCCATGGACGAGCCGCGGACCCCAACAGCGGGGGTCCGCGCTACCCGGCAGGGGACGGCAGAGCTGACCGCTGATAGCTGACCGCTGACGGCTGGCTCGGCTGGCGTTTGATCCATCGGTAGGCAGCAACGGAATTCTTCCAGAAGAACTTCTCCGCCACACCTTTACCCTTGCTCGTGAAGTACTCGCGGACCACGTTCAACACCTGCGGGTATGTGCCCCAATGGTCGCTGTTCGGCCAGTCGCTGCCGAACAACAGCCGGTCCTGGCCGAAAATCTCCCAGATCTCATCCAGTCGCGGCCGGTAGAAATTCAGGCCGTCCGGGACTCGACCGTTCACTCGCCGAAGGACTTCGGAGACCTTGACGTAGACTTGGGACCGTTTCCCCAGCTCGCGCAAATCAGCCTCGTATGCGCTACGAGCCTGCGGTTCTGCGGGAGGCTCGAGCTGCGGCAGGTGATCGATCACGACCCGCAAGCTGGGAATACGATCCGTGAGCCGCACCAAATCCCCGATTAAGGCCGGGTCAGGTTGTGCGGAATCCAACTCCAAACCGGCATCCGCAAGAGCTTTGAGGTCGGAGATGAAGTCTGCGCCGGCCAACTGTTCCCGGAAATTCCGATTCCACAGATTCCCGCATCGAATCCCGCGAAACAGCGGGTTCCGGTGAAACCGTTCCAAATGCTTGCGGAACTCCGGCCTGCCGGGCTCTAGGTTTCCGACGGTCCCGACAATAATCGTGTCCTTTGCGGCAATATCCAGGACCCACTGGTTATCCTCCAACCAGGGACTGCATTCAACCTCGATCGCACCGACAATGCCCAGCCCCTTCGTGACCCTCCGATAGCGGTCGGGCAAAGCAGGTTGGTACAGGATCGTATCGTCCTTGTCGGGCCAAGGCACACCCTGGGGACGTCTAGGGTTGAACAGATGTATGTGCGTGTCGATGATTGGTATGGAAGCGGCTTCGGCGCCGGTATGCAGGCCAGCGATCCCTGCGGCGCCCAATAAGAACGCTCGTCGATTCATGAGCGCAATTCTACCACCGCGTGTTCGTTCGTGTGGGTAGCGCAGAAATGTTCAGCTTGCAGATTGTGGCCAAATGGCGTATTATAATTAGCCAGGAGACCAACATGGAAACCGAAACGATTGTGGAGGTCTTGGGCGGCCGGAGGGTACTGGGCAAGGCAATCAAGAAGGCCGACGATCTTGCACAACTGGTCCGCAGGGGGCTTCCAGCCACTTCCGTCACGGCGCTGGCCGACAAACTCGCCGTCGGCAATGCGGCTTTGTCGCGAAAACTCGGCATTCCACAGCGCACACTGACTCGCCGATTGAGTCAGGGGGCCCGGCTGACGGCTGCCGAGTCAGACCGAACTGTCCGTCTGGCTCGGGTGTACGCCAACGCCGTCGAGATGATCGGAGATGAGGGAAAGGCGGTTGAATGGCTGCGTACGCCCAACCGCGCCCTAGGTGGCGAACGGCCTCTGGATCAGCTTGACACCGACCCCGGCGCGCGGGCGGTCGAGGACATCTTGGGCCGCATTGCCTATGGTGTTTACAGTTGATGAAGCTCTGGCGAATATGTCGGCGCCGCTACGTTGCCGAGGCTGCGAGCGGGGAAGGCGCACGACTCTACGGCGGTCGCTGGAACAGCCGCGGGGTCCGGGTCGTCTACGCCTCAACTTCACTGGCGCTCGCCGCCGTTGAAACCTTTGTTAACCTGGAGCCGAATCTCCGGCCAGCAGACCTTGTGTCTATCGAAGGTGAGATTTCGGAGGCGGTTGAAGTCGAAAAAGTTGACCTGGAGACCCTACCAGGGCGCTGGCACGAGACCAGGGATGAGTCGCTGCGACGCTTTGGGAACGAATGGATTGAAGCCGGACGCACCGTGGCCTTGCTCGTGCCGTCGGCTGCCATTCGCGGGGAGTGGAATGTCCTGCTGAACCCTGCGCACCCAGAGTTCTCGAAAATCAAATTCCGGAAGCCGGAGCCGTTCAGGTTCGACGCACGAATGTTTCGTTAAAGACAGGGGCCAAATGCACATCCACGTTCGCGTCAAGCGGCCACTACTCACGCATCGGGTCCCAGTAACGGAAAGCTCCTCAAAACGTTGTCAGCAAGCGAATAGATTGTCAAGTAGTCGTATGTCGGAAACCTCGGAACCCAATACCGACCATGCGCAAGCCAGTGCCTGAACTTGAACGCTCCCCTCAGATTTCCGATCAGAGCAGATGCGCCGGTGTGTTGCTTCCAGATTTCAAGTATCTCATCTTCGAGAGACACCCTTGCCTCTCTCTCCCTGTGAAGCGCTTGAAATGCCTTTGAAACTAGATCCCTCTTTCTAAGGTAGCATCTCTGTAGGTAATCAATCCGAAAAGCGCCCTCGATTGCGGACAGCACTGCCAGAGCACACCCCATCTCCAATTCAGCGAGTCTTTCGTTCAATTCGGTCTCAACCTGGACTCGCGAATACCCTTCAAACCGCAACTGGTATGACGGCGAGTGTGGGCCAAAATAGAGTCTAAGAGACTTCCCCACGTCATTGTAATAAAGTGCAAGTTCTTGTATGTCGGGATGTTCCTTCGAAAATGTCACTCTGCTAGGCATTGCTAACTTCCATGATCAACTGAAAGAAAGACTCTGCATTTAGCTCGATGAATCTTACTACCGGCGGCGAGCTTGCGATTTTCCAGGTCCACTCGATCTTCTTTTCTGTTTCTCTCTCCGGCTCAGGCGATTTCTGGGAATCCATAATCTTGACTCGAACGGAAGGACGCGGACTGACCCTATCCTTGTCCACGAGGAGCAGTGCCGCCTTACCATAACTACCTTCGACGTCAAGCCTGCCCTTCGAACCAATGAGCAAAGTGCCGATCGGGGTAAGCGCGATCTCCTGCCGTCCAATATGAATGATCATCCTATTCACAGAGTAGAGGCCAATGTTTTCCTCGTTCAGTTCCATCGGCTTATACTCGATCCGAATCGCGCCCTCGTCTATGTACTTCTTAAGAAACGATTCAATTTGGGCGTACAGCGAATCTAAATAGCCCATCCAATCGTTGCGCTCCTTCTCCCAATCGAACGACTGCTCGGCGGCAGCGAGAGACCCCTGTCGTTTGACAAACTCATCGAATTCCTTGCTGGCGATTCCCATGAAAGGCTACCTCCTCCTGCCGCCTCAGGCCCGAGGTGGCAGCTAGAAACTGAGTGAAAGATTCGGAACCCAAACCGCGATTCCGCCCTCGAATCGGCCCTGACCAACAACATACACCCGACCGCTGGTGAATGCAATTTGCGAGGACCATTCCTAAGAGCCGCATGTGGGGGCAGGCTAGATAGCGAACGCGGAAACCACGTCACTCGTAGAATGATTTGCCATCGAACTGCTGTATGGTGCGTCTTACGACTTCAGACATGTCTTCCACCTGAATGCGGGCGTTACCGCCTTCGCTTATGATCTGGTCGGAGTTCGCGCAGAGCCGATCCGACACCCACGTCCCATTCTGGAACTTGGTCGGAGGAAGATTCTTGGCCTTCTCGACTCGTTGAACACGACGGGGGTTCAACTTCTTAAACCGGTCGGTGCCTAGTTGAGCACCATAGTACTTTGCCGCAGAAAGCAATGATCCGCGAAGAGTCTTTTGAAAAGCGGTCGCATGATCGGCTTTTAAGCTGCGCTGGTCGAAGTAAACATCAACAGTTCCAACATCTTGCCGCGCGAGGAAAAGCTGCGGGATAAGATGATTGACCGTAAAGATCACGGACGTGGACCAGATGTTATCCGATCGCGCCATGGCTGGTACGTCGTTCGTGCCGTCGGTCTCCCCCGACCGAAAGACCGATCCTGGTAGTTCCGCCCGCGCTACGACGGCGTGGGCATCAAGGGACTCAAAGACCGAAAGGATTCGCTCTAAAATCGGACTTTTTCCACGTCGCCTTAACTCATTGAGTAGCTCCACATGGTCATTTAACTTTGCTTGGTCCGTGGCCCAGGCGGCGACAACGATGGCTCGGCCGCCAGCCACGGGAGGATATGCCTCGTCGAGAATTAGGTAATACATAAAGAAGTATCCCGAATGCTCTTCAGGCTTCTCTCATATTTCGAATCTTCGCCAGAATTGATGCAGTAGGCGTGGCGTGGGCGCCGTTTACATGACATGGCCAAGGGGCGCATATATGAAGACCGATGTGTGTGCCATCCGCGATCCCCGCCGTGGCAAACAGAAATGTTCTCCGATTCACGGCGTCATTCACGGCGTCATTCTACCACCCGTGTGCGTTCCGGTGTATACTTTGGAGCATCCCCCGCAAGAAGGGGTGGTTCAGTGGTCTGCCCAAACTGCAACACCGAATCCGGTCCTTCACTTTTCTGCTATGTCTGCGACGCCTACCTGCCGTCCATGTCGGAGGGGGTAAAAGCCAGTATTCCTTCGCGCCTTGGTGCTTTCCTTCTTGACGTAGTTTTTTTGGTCACCGTGCTCCTCGTGGTCGGAGCTATTGCTTATAACGCAGGGGTTCACGTTGCCGCTTCTGCTGAAGGTTACGATCCAAAGACATTCTTCATCGTCTTTTTCGGCGGAGTGCTCGGTTTTTTCGTTATCCTGCTTTGGTTCCTGGCTCGGGGGCAGACGCCCGGAAAATTGCTTATGGACATTCGGGCCGCAGACAAGCGCAACGGTTCCAATCCCCGACTCGGACGGATGTTGTTGAGGGAAACATTTGGGAAATGGGTGAGTGGATGCTTTTTCGGCCTGGGGTGGTTCTGGGCGATTTGGGATCGTGACGGCCAAGCATGGCATGACAAGATCGTTAGAACCGTTGTGCTTCACCGACCTACCCAAACTACCAAACGGCCCGCCCAAGACCTGATAACAGGCCGCGTAGTCGACGTTGTGCTTTACCGGCGCAGCCAAACCAGCAAGTACCTCTTTCTTTTGCTCCTGTTTGGCACGCCCCTTTTGTGCGCGGGCTTCCTCTGGGCAATTCTGGTCACTCGGACGGCACCGCCAAGAATAGCGCGGGAAGCGGCTGTATCTGCCGTTCCCTTCGTAGGCTGCGCCTCGGACGGCCAACAAGGGCCGGTGCCAGCGCCGAAGGGAACAGAGATGGTAGTGCGGATAGGCGCGGGTGCGGCCGCAAGACTCGCGTATTACAAGGCTGCTGGGTTGGATGTCCTGGCTCCACGTGGGTGGTATTGCTTTGAAGCCTACGGCTCGGACGGCTCTAGCTTGTTCGTTGCACCCCAACCCATGGGGACAGCTTGGGGCGGGTACACCGGTGCCACCGCAGTCGTTCCGGTCGCGGGCGGGTTTACCGGACCAGCCATTCAGATCTCTGAGATAAGCGGGGAGACATCGGGGAGATACGGGGTTGCTCGTGTTCTTGCGCGGATTTTCCCAGGACAGAGGGCGTTCGTAGAGAGTGTAATCGAAGAGGGGGCTGACGCAGCCGATTTTCCGTTTGGCCCCTACCCGAACGATAAGTTAATCCTGCAAAGTGACCGGATGGTCCAATATCAAACGCCTCCTCATTCGCAGGGACTCGGCACTGATTCTTCGTTACAAGCGGACGAGTATCCTATCAACGGCGTTGCGATCCTAGAGGGCCAGGCCCCTGACGTGCTAATCCTAAATGTGCGATTACCGCCCGACATGAATGATCTCGCGTCACACATCATTTCCTCTTCGATCAGTGAGCAGATGGGACGGGAAAACGCAGAAACCTCGTCTGAAAAGTAGGTTCGCTCGCCGCGGGAGGTAATATGACATTGCACGTTACTGAGACCACCCTTGAAGCTCGTTACCTGAATGCTCCGCCCGAGACACTGACGCTTGCGTGTCAGTCGATCTCGGAGCTTCCGGCAGAATATTACCCTGACAACGTTGCCGCGGATGGGGTTGTCATGCGCAGCCTAAAGGAACGGCCCTCTCTTCTGGTGCGAGGGATAAACCCTCAGGCTCTACAGGCCCTCAATTGGGAGCCAACCGACGTCTCCTTCAAGGATTCGCGTACGGGAAAACTGGAGAGCTTCCGCATTGAGCGCAGGTATTCGCCGGAGCCTGGCACTCTAAGGCTTGCGTTGCTTGACTGAAGAGGGCGAGCGCCACGTGAACTGTTCTGGCTACCGCAGGCGCGTTTCGCCCATCAGGTATTTGTCAATGCCGCGCGCTGCCTTGCGCCCCTCCGAGATAGCCCACACGACCAGCGATTGGCCGCGGCGCATATCGCCGGCGGCGAAGACGCCTGGGGCTGAGGTCATGTGATTCGCGTCGACCTCGACATTGCCTCGCGCATCGAGCTTCACGCCCAGCGCTTCGATCATGCCATTCTTGACGGGGCCGAGGAAGCCCATGGCGATCAGCACCAAATCCACGTCGAGGGTAAAATCCGTTCCGGGAATCGGTTCAAACTTGGGGGGTGGCCCCACCCGAATGGCATGCAATTGATTCACGTGGCCATTTGCGTCGCCGCTAAACCTGGTGGTGGCCACGGCCCATTCTCGAATGCCGCCTTCTTCATGGGCGCTTTCGGTCCGCAACTGGAGCGGCCACAGTGGCCACGGCGTGCCTGGTGAGCGCTCGAGGGGTGGCATGGGCATGATCTCGAACTGATGAACCGACGCCGGCTTCTGCCGGTGGGCGGTGCCCAGGCAGTCAGCGCCGGTGTCCCCACCGCCGATAATCACTACGCGCTTACCAGTGGCCAGGATTTGTCCAGCCACCGCATCTCCGGCCAGGCGGCGGTTCTGTTGTGGAAGGTACTCCATGGCGAAATGAATGCCCGCGAGATCGCGTCCCGGCACGTTGAGGTCGCGGGGACTCTCGGCGCCTCCGGCCAGCAGGATGGCGTCGAACTCCCGGAGCAACTCTTCCACTGAAACGCTTCGGCCTACGTGCTCCCGGGTCTTGAAAACCACCCCTTCCTGCGCCATCTGCTCGAGTCGGCGGTCAAGGATGCGCTTTTCCAACTTGAAGTCCGGGATGCCGTAGCGCAGCAGGCCACCGATGCGGTCGGCCTTTTCGAACACCGTCACCCAATGTCCCGCGCGGTTCAGTTGCTGGGCTGCGGCCAAGCCGGCAGGTCCCGAGCCGACGATGGCCACGCGCTTGCCGGTCCGGCTGGAAGGCGGTTCGGGATGAATCCAGCCCTCGCGGAAGGCGTGCTCGATGATTGCCTGTTCGATGTTCTTGATGATTACGGGAGGGCTATTAATCCCCAGAACGCAGGCAGCCTCGCAGGGCGCCGGGCATATGCGTCCGGTGAATTCAGGAAAGTTGTTCGTAGCGTGGAGCGCGCGAATGGCTTCTTTCCAGCGATCGCGGTAAACCAGGTCATTCCAATCCGGGATGAGGTTGTTCAGCGGGCAGCCGGTGTGGCAAAAGGGCACGCCGCAATCCATGCAACGCGCCCCCTGAAGGCGCAGCTTCTGTTCCGGGAATTCCTGGTACACTTCCTGGAAATCGTTGACGCGCTCCGCGACGGGCCGGCGCACCGGCACTTCCCGCGCGTACTCCATGAATCCGGTCGCCTTACCCATGGAGCACCTCTCGGGTTGACGGTGCGGCGGAGGCGTGAGCTGCCGACACGGCGCGCGGAACGCCCAGGACTCGCTTGTACTCGTGCGGGAAAACCTTGATGAACTTCGGCAGCATCGTCTCCCAGTTATCCAGAATCCACTTGGCGCGCGGGCTGCCGGTCAGCTCCTCATGACGAGAGGTCAAGAGTCGCACGAGGTCAGCATCCTTGGGATCGGTGATGGGCTCGAGGTCAACGCCCGTGCGGTTACAGCGCACCTGGGCGAACTCCCCGGTTTCATCCAGGACAAAAGCAACGCCGCCCGTCATGCCCGCGGCGAAATTACGTCCCGTCTTGCCCAGCACGATCACCGTCCCGCGGGTCATGTATTCGCAACCGTGGTCGCCGACCGCCTCGACCACCGCCGTAGCCCCGGAATTGCGCACCGCGAAGCGTTCGCCGGCCATGCCATTGAAATAGGCTTCGCCGCTCGTGGCCCCGTACAGAACCACGTTCCCCACCAGGATATTCTCCTCGGGCTGGAAGGACGAAGTTCGGGGAGGAGAAACGATGAGCTTGCCCCCTGAAAGCCCCTTGCCCACGTAATCGTTGGCTTCGCCCTCGAGAACCATGGTGACGCCTTTGGCCAGAAAAGCGCCGAAGCTCTGCCCCGCCGAACCGGTGAACTCGAACCGGATCGTGTCGTCAGGCAAGCCCACGGAGCCATAGCGGCGGGCAATCTCGCCGCTCAACATCGCGCCCACCGTGCGGTGGGTGTTGCGGATGGGCAGACGGATCGAGGCCGGCGCGCCGCCCTCGATCGCTTCCCGCGCATGGTCGATCAACTGATAATCGAGCGATTTCTCGAGCCCATGGTCCTGCTTGCTCAGGCAGCGCCGTCCCACGCGCGCGGGCGCCTGGGGATTAAAAAGCACAGAGGACAAATCCAGGCCGCGGGCTTTCCAGTGGTCCACGTCCCGGCGCTGCACGAGGCAATCGACGCGCCCCACCATCTCATCGACTCTGCGGAAGCCGAGCGACGCCATAATCTGTCTCAGATCTTCGGCAAGGTAGAACAGGAAATTGATCACGTGTTCGGGCTGGCCTTTGAACCTCTTGCGCAGTTCGGGGTCCTGCGTGGCCACGCCCACCGGGCAGGTGTTCAGATGGCATTTGCGCATCATGATGCAACCCATGGAGATGAGCGGCATGGTGGCGAACCCGAACTCCTCGGCGCCAAGCAGGGCGGCGATGGCCACGTCGCGACCGGACTGCAACTTCCCATCCACTTGCAGGCGCACGCGGCTGCGCAGGTCATTCATCACCAGGACTTGCTGGGTCTCCGAGAGGCCAAGCTCCCAGGGGATGCCGGCGTGCCGAATGGAGGAAATCGGGGAGGCCCCGGTTCCCCCGTCGTAGCCGCAGATGAGGATAACATCCGCATGCGCTTTGGCCACGCCTGCGGCCACAGTCCCCACGCCGGATTCAGCCACCAGCTTCACGGAAATCCTCGCCTGCGGATTCACGTTCTTGAGGTCGTAGATGAGCTGGGCCAGGTCCTCAATCGAGTAGATGTCGTGGTGGGGCGGCGGCGAAATCAAGCTGACGCCGGGGATGGCGTGGCGCACGCGCGCCACCACATCGTCAACCTTGTGACCAGGAAGCTGTCCGCCCTCGCCGGGCTTGGCCCCTTGCGCAATCTTGATTTGCAGCTCATCGGCGTTCACCAGGTAGTTCGTGGTCATGCCGAAGCGGGCCGAGGCCACCTGCTTCACCGCGCTACGTCGCAAGTCGCCGTTGGGGTCGGGGCGAAAGCGCGCTTCGTCTTCTCCGCCCTCACCGGTGTTGGAGCGGCCGCCAATGCGGTTCATGGCGATGGCCATGGTCTCATGCGCTTCCTTGCTGATCGACCCGAAGGACATCGCGCCGGTGGCAAAGCGCTTGACGATTTCGCGCGCAGGTTCTACTTCTTCGAGTGGCACGGGCGGCCCGGCAGGCCGGAAATCCAGCAGTCCGCGCAGGGTGAAGAGGTTTCGGCTCTGCTCGTTGACCCCCTTCGCGTACTCCTGAAATGTCGGGAAACTTGATTGCCTCACCGCATGCTGAAGCTTGCTGATGATGAGAGGATTCAGCAGGTGCCGCTCACCTCGCTCGCGATATTGGTAGCTGCCGCCGATCTCCAGCTCGGTGTCGGATTCCGCCGGCCGCTGCATGGCAAACTTGTGCCTCACCAGGGCTTCGCGGGCCAGAACCTCCAAGCCCACACCCTCAATCCGAGAAGGCGTGCCCGTGAAGTACCTCTCGACGACCGCCCGGTTGAGCCCGATGGCCTCGAAGATTTGAGCGCCGCAATAGCTCTGGAGAGTTGAAATCCCCATCTTAGAGAGCACTTTGAGCAGCCCCTTATCGACGGCCTTGATGTAATTCGTCAGCAGCTTTTGGAATGTGTAGGAGGGGGGGAAATACCCTCGAACGTGCAAGTCTTCCAGCGTTTCGATTGCCAGGTAAGGATTGATGGCGCTGGCCCCATAGCCGATCAGGAGTGCGAAGTGCATGACCTCGCGCGGCTCGCCCGTCTCCACGATGAGGGCGACTTGGCTCCGCGTCTTCTCGCGCACCAGATGATTGTGCACGGCGGATAATGCCAAGAGACTGGGGATCGACGCGTACTCTTCATCCACCCCGCGGTCGGAGAGAATCAGCAGCGTATAGCCGGACTTGATGGCGAGCGAAGCGCCGCGACAAAGGCCGTCGACGGCTTCCTCGAGGCGGTGCTCGCCTCCGTGTACACGGAAAAGCATGGGCAGCGTGGTGGCCAGAAAATCACCCTGGCTGACGCGGCGAAGTTTTTCCAGGTTCCAGTTGGTCACTATGGGATGGCGCTTCTTCAGTGTGTGGCAGAGTTGGGGCGTCTCGTCCAGGATGTTGCCCTCGCGCCCGATGAAGTCGTAGAGCGACATAACCAGGTCTTCACGAATGGGGTCAATGGCCGGGTTAGTGACCTGCGCGAACATCTGCTTGAAATAATTGAACAGCAACTGGGGCTTGTCCGAAAGGCAAGCGAGGGGAGTATCGGTTCCCATCGACCCCACGGGCTCTTCGCCGTTCTGCGCCATGGGGATCATGATGATGCGCAGGTCCTCATCCGTGTACCCGAAAGCGCGCTGCCGCATCAGGATGGTGGCGTGGTTGGTGGGTAAAACGCGCGGGGGGTCTGCCAACTGCTTCAGCGTGATCTGGTTTTCCTTTAGCCACTGGGCATAAGGCCGCCGTGCCGCCAATCCCTTCTTGATTTCATCGTCAGGAATAAGCCGTCCCTTTTCCGTGTCCACGAGGAGCATGCGGCCCGGCTCGAGCCTGCCCTTGAAGCGGACCTCGGCGGGATTCACCAGCAACACTCCCGCCTCGGAGGCCATGAGCGCGAGGCCGCCCTGGGTCACCAGAAAGCGGCCCGGCCTCAATCCATTGCGGTCGAGCTTAGCGCCGACTACGCGGCCGTCCGTGAAAGCCACCGCCGCCGGGCCGTCCCAAGGCTCCATCAGCGAGGCATGGTACTCATAGAAGGCCTTCACGTCCTCCGGCATGGTGGGGTCGCTCGCCCAGGCCGCCGGAATCAGCATTTCCATCACGTGCGGGAGCCTGCGCCCGGCGAGGGTCAAGAGTTCCACGGCATTGTCGAGGTTAGCGGAATCGCTTCCGCCCGGGGCGATGATGGGCTCGAGTTTCTTGATGTCATCCGCAAAAAGCGGCGAAGCCAGCACGGAAGTTCGCGCGTGCATCCAGTTCACGTTGCCGCGCAGGGTGTTGATCTCACCGTTGTGGCAGAGGTAGCGATACGGATGGGCAAGATGCCAGGTGGGGAAGGTATTAGTGGAAAAGCGCTGATGAACCAGACAAATCGCGCTTCGGACTTCCGAATTCGACAGCTCGATGTAGAAGTTGGCAATCTGAGGGGCCAGGAGCAGGCCCTTGTAAACAATCGTCCGCGAGGAGAGCGAGGGAATGTAAAAAAAGCTCTTCTCCCGCAGCTCCGTTTTGGCCACGGCGCTTTCCGCGCGCTTGCGGATGACGTACAGTTTCCGCTCCAGGGCGTCCTGGTCCATCCCGTAGGCGCGCCGGACGAAGACTTGCTCAATGTAAGGCTGGGTGCTGCGGGCCAAGCGTCCAATCGTGTTGGCGTTTACCGGAGTGTCCCGCCAACCAAGTACGGAGAGGCCCTCGTCACGTACGATCTCTTCCACCAGGGCCTCACAGCGCATGCGCTCATGTGGCTCGACCGGAAGAAACACCATGCCCACGCCGTATTCGCCCGGCGAGGGTAGCGCGAAGCCCAACCGTGAGCACTCCGCTTCGAAAAAGGCGTGAGGGATTTGGATCAAGACCCCCGCGCCGTCGCCGGTCTGCGGATCGCAGCCGCAGGCGCCCCGGTGCGTGAGGTTGATGAGAATCTCGATGCCCTTGAGGATGATGTCGTGGCTTTTCTTGCCGGAAATGTTGGCCACGAATCCAATGCCGCAGGCATCGTGCTCGTTGCGAGGGTCGTAGAGGCCCTGAGGCCTCGGCAAACCTCGAGAGATAATACTATTGCTCATGTTTATGCGGTGGCGGATAAGGCCGGGGCCAACCCCGGCCCTACACACGGCGGCGAGACACCATTATCAACACAGTGTTGCATGACCCTAGTGTGCCCGACAGCGTAGGCGTGTGTTAAATCGAAAGTTTTTATGGAAGCGATAAATTCGAAACTCGAAACTGGAAATTCGAAACTCGGAAGACCCGCTGTTGCAACGCAGTGGGGGCGAGTTTCGATTTTCGAATTTCGATTTTCGTGTCCCGCAATCGACAATCATCAATCGCCAATGAGCCCCGCGAGTCCCGAAGCAAGAACGGTAACCCTTTGGTCTGGCTCTCGGCCCAGGACAAGAATCTCGTTCTTGCCCAGACTGATGTCACGAACCTCGTCAAATCCTTCAGGCAAATGGGCAAGGAAGGCAACATAGGGAATCGTCAATCGGCCGCGAGCAGGCACCGTGGAAAAAGTCGGTGTGCCAAAGATCGGACCGCGGGTGAAGGCCTCCCGGCGCGTCACCGGCAAAGGTGCGGAGCCAAACTCCAGACCGCGTGTCTGGGCGCGGCCATTCCATGGGGCACTCTCTCGCGCGCAGTTTTCCTCCCAAATCGTGACCCAGGGATAATCCGCGCGGCGGAAGCAGTAGGCGAACAGCAGGCGGTGCCGGGTGTTCAGAGCTGCAACAAACTGCACGTCCCGCGCGGGATCCAAAAGCAGAGAGGCAATGATCCCTAATCCCGTGCGGATTAAGCAGTGCGACAGGTCAACTTCGCCTCCTGAGCCGGCCGGAGCGAGGGGCCACTCGAACTCCTTCCCCGATTCAAGCAGCGCTTTGCCACCATAACCAGCGGGGCTGGTAATCCCTTTTGTGGCGGACATGAACACGCGGCCATCCTCGGGCGTGACAAAAGGAGGAGCCAGGGTAGCGTGCTGGGTCCAATGAAAGAAGTGATCGAGTTTGCGTTGGTTGCTGACGGTCTCCTTGAGATAGACCACCGACTCTCCCGCCCGCATCCCAATTTCGCGGCTGAACTCGAGGCCGGCCTCGGGCAAGCGAACGGAAAGCCTCAAGCTTAACTCACCATCCCGAAGGCGCGCGCTCGATTTCCGCCATTTCAAGCTGGGCGCCTCGCCATGGGTCGAGAGGCCCTGGGCAGCTTCCTCTTCCGAGGGCGGCCCGAAATAATCCAAGCAGATATTGTGCCCGGCAATTCCGGAAAGCAATTTCCCTTCTAGCATCGGCCCATAGCGTTTGGCGTGAGCCTTGGCGCGGTATTGGAATGGCTCGATGCCTTTCCAGTCAGGTACCCAGAGAGGATTAAGAGTAGGAAAACCACTGCTGTCCGTAAAACGCAACTCGGCGATGTGGCCACCGCCCGTCAAATTCACCATTTGGAGGAGGCCATTGCTGAGCGTATACGCTTCCCGGCCCTGCCACCGGGTCTTCGAACAAACGAGATGATGAGCTTTTGCCATGGTGCGTTCACCGCCCTTCGAGAGGATTGAGACCTCGTGTAGCATGAACTCCATCGAATTTGCAGTCAATACAAAGTCGCGTTGTGTCCGAATATGGGATGTAGGGCCGGGGCTTGCCCCGGCCAGGCCGCCCCAAGGGGCGGCCCTACAGTCAAATCAGGACACCACTCAAAGTCGAGAAGTCGAGCAGTCTAAGGTAGAATGCAAGAGGGAAGTCGAGCGGCAGCCTAGGGTAAGGTTGTTAACTCCTTGACCCTCGACTCTAGACTTCTCGACTTTTCGACTCCTCGACTTTTTCAGAGGTGCTTCGTGAATTCATACGAGAGAGTTATGACGGCCTTGAAACGTCAAGAACCCGACCGCGTTCCCATTGTGGAATGGGCCATCAGTCGAAAGGTCATAAAGGCCTTGTGCCCCACGGCTAAAGACCAGACGGACATCGAGGAAATGCTGGATTTGGACGGAGTTTCTGCCCTGGCCCAGTTCAATAAAGTGTCCGAGAATCCGGATGGTACCTATGTTGATGAATGGGGGGTGTTGTACAAACCGACTCCGGAGGAAATCGATCATCCCATAAGAGGTCCTATCCGGACGATGGACGATCTGAAGAATTACGTTCCCCCGGACCCCGACGCGCCGCACCGCTTGGGAAAACTCCCCCAATTGGTGGCGCGATTCAAGGGAAAAAAAGCCATCTTCTTTCGGCACCGCGCCGCCTTCATGTGGTCGGTGTTCCTGAATGGCTTTGAAAACCTGCTAGCGAATTTCCTCCTCGAGCCTGAATTTGCCCACCGGTTGATGGATACGGTCCTGGAAGTGAACATCCGAATCGCCAGGAACGCCGTCCGGACAGGAGCCGACGCCATCGTCATCTCCGATGATTATGCCGGCAACGATAGTCCTTTCTTTTCCCAGGCCGTGTTCAAACAGTTCGTTCTCCCCAGGCTACAACGAATGGTAAACGCCATCCATGAAGAAGGCGGAAAAGCCATAAAACATTCGGATGGAAACCTCTGGCCCATCTTGGACATGATTGTTGATACCGGGGTAGATGGGCTGAACCCCATGGAGCCTATCGCTGGGATGGACATAGGAAGAGTCAAGCAGAGATACGGGAAGAGGCTGTGTTTGATCGGCAACATCGACTGCGCGTATATTCTCTCAGAAGCCCCCACGAAGGAAGTCGTCGCCGCCGTAAAGGAATGCATCCTCAAAGCTTCTTCCGGCGGCGGGCATATCGTTTCTTCTTCCAATGCCATCCATTCTTCGGTGAAGCCGCAAAACTACCGGACGATGATCGAGGCGACGAAAGAATACGGCAAGTATCCCATTCTAACAAGCTGACCAAAGGTTGGCAGCGGGGGACGACCGAACTCCCGACCTAGGGATCCTGAGACCCTCGCTCTGCCACTGAGCTACCCCGCCACAGGATCGACCGGAACAATGGCATGATTCACACCCTGCAACTCAATTGACGCGCTTCCCTGTAGTGTCTTACCATGTTCAGTTAGCTGTCGCACGGGGGAAGCAGAGGGGAGCATGACACCTCAAGAGATCGAACGCACCATCGAATTCATCTTGCAGCATGAGGCCGAGGTCTTCGCTCGGATTGACCGGCTCGGCTCCACGATGGAGCAAAACGAGCAGGCGATCACGCGCCACGAGCAGGCGATTGAGCGCCATGACAGGGAAATCAGCCAGTTGACCGACCTCGTAGGGCGCTTGGCCCAGGCCGAGATTCACCTCGTCGAACGCATGGACACGCTGGCCGGCGCCCACAAAGAGACGGACGAACGCCTCAACGCACTCATTGTCACCGTCGAGCGGTACATCGCCGGCCGGAATGGAGACTCCCCGCCAGGTAAGAGAAAGATTTAGGCGGGACAGGCGTGCGGAAGATCAAGGGAGCAACTCTAATTCACGCGAGATTATGGCACGCACCCCCATTCACCCAGGTGAGATTCTCGCCGACGAACTGAAGGAGATCGGCATTTCCGCAGCCGAACTCGCGCGCACGCTTGAGGTTCCGGCCAACCGGATTTCGCAGATCATCGCCCGGAAGCGGGCCATCTCCGCCGACACCGCCCTGCGCCTGGCCCGCTACTTTGGGACCAGCCCCGATCTCTGGATGAATCTCCAGAAAACCTACGAACTCGATCTTGCCCGGCAGCAGCTCGGCAAGGCCATCCACCACATTCCGCAAAGGCGAGCACCACTCGCTCCGATAGTCGCTCGGCCCTAGCAGGCTGCGGGAAGACCCTTCGGGACTGTCATTCTGAGCGAGGATAGCCGGAGACCGCTATCCGTGGTGTCAGACCCTGAGTCAAAGGTTCGTTGAGCCACCGGCGGCTGCCCTTACTCAATTGCTTTTTGGGGCTGATACTCCCACAGGTCGTTGAGGTATCCGGCTGCGCCTGTCGAGTCAATACCATATCCGCCGAACAGCCAGAGATTTCCATGCGCATCAGTCCAGGTCGCGGCATTCATTCGCGCCCCTGCTACATTGCCGGCGGCAGGGGTCCCGAGTGTTCCGTACTTCCCCCACTGGCCGCCGACGCCAGAGCCGACGACCCAGGTCCCCTCACTTCCGCTGAATTTCCAGAGGTCGTTGAAGAACGGCGCGGTTCCTTGCCAGGTCTCGCCAAAACCCTCTCCGCCGAAGAACCATAGACTTCCGTCCGCAGTTGTCCAACTCATGCCACTGTCACGCGACCCTGGAATATTACCGGGAGCCGCCGTGCCCTGGGTTCCATACGTACCAAGCTGGTCGATCAGAGTGTCATAGCCACTCATCCAAGTCCACTGGCCGCCGCTGTACTCGCAAAGGTCATTGAGCTCTGCCAGGTTTGCGTAAGAAGTGTTGTAACCAATCCCGCCGAAGATCCAGAGATTGCCGGAGGCATCCATCCAGCCGGAAGCGCTGTAACGCGCCCCTGGATGATTGCCGGGAGAGGCCGTTCCCTCAGTCCCGTACACTCCCGGCTGGGCGGGAAAGGAGACGTTCGTGCCGCTCAACCACGTCCACTGGCCACCCTTGTACATCCATAGGTCGTTGAGGGCTCCCCCGCAGTTTTGCGTCGAGTCGCAACCGGTCCCGCCGAAGAGCCAGAAGTTTCCGGATGCGTCGGCCAAGGCCACAGCATTGGATCGCGCTCCTGGGAAATTGCTGGCGGCAGCCGTCCCTAGCGTCCCATACTTTCCCGGCTGATTGATCAGGTTAGAACCGCCAACCCAGGTCCACTGGCCCCCGCTGTATTTCCACAGATCGTTCAGTGGCCCAGCGTTCCCGGCCGAGTCGTAACCCGTGCCACCGAAGAGCCAGAGATTTCCGGAGACGTCGCGCCAACCCATGGCCCCGAAGCGTGCCCCGGGTGCATTGGCGGGAGCGGCAACCCCCTGAACTCCGTAGGTCCCTGGCTGGTCGGTATTGTCCGACCCGCCCATCCAGGTCCAATCGTTCCCGTCAAACTTCCACAGGTCATTGAAGAAGGAATTGGTCCCGGACCAGCAAAGCGCATCATAAGGATTGCACCCCCCACCCACCGGAGCAGCGGCGCCTCCAAAGAGCCAGAGGTTTCCGGCCGCGTCGGTCCAAGCGACGGCTTCCTGACGCGCCCCTGGAACATTGTTCGGAGCGGCCACCCCAAGCGTTCCGTACGATCCCTGCTGGTTGACGATATCCGAGCCACTCACCCAGGTCCATTCACCGGTGGCCGAAGTTGGCCCTGGATTCGGGGTAGGGTTCGGATTCGGGGTAGAGGTTGGAGAGGTGCTCATCGGGCCTACGCCATTGCACCCCGTAAAGGCGAGCGAGGCCATTGCCGCCATCACGAAGAAAGATGACTTGATTCGGCCTCCCATACAGAACCTCCTGTTGTGACATCGAGATTCCGACGGCTAATCATTGTAGTGCATGTATTCCGTTTTTGCGATGCCGCTCCGACTGTTGAGGTTGCACCCACGCCTTTCCGCCAAGGGGTGCGGGCATGGGAAGCGATGCATGCGCCGCCCAGCCGCAGAATCAGTTTTCGGAAATGGTTCTGCACGGAAGGTCGCCGACCCCCTCACCCGGCCCGCCCCCGCTGAAGAAAACGCGGGCGGCGGGCCACCCTCTCCCCCAAGGGGGAGAGGGTTGACCTTTCACTCGGGGGGAGAGGGTTAGCTTTTCCTTCGTGGGGAGAGGGCTATTGACTCAGTTCTACTCCGGGTGTCCACCCAAAGATGTGGGACACGCTCCCCCCCTTGCGAGAGGGCGGATTTCGTGCGTGCCCGCCGCCAGGGCACCCACGAGGGGTGCCCCTACAAGTCGGACTTCCGCCCCGGCGAAGCAGAATCAGCTTGGCGAGCGGTCCCCGACTCGAGATCCCGCAGGCGGTCCTGGAGGTTGCGCTTCAAGACTTTGCCGTAGGCGTTGCGGGGCAGTGCTTCCATAAAGATGACTTGCCGGGGCAGTTTGATCTTACTGATTCGGGGACGAAGGAACTCGATGAGTTCGAGGCCGCCGGCGCTCGAGGCGGATTTCAGCGCCACGAAGGCGATGGGGACCTCGCCCCACTTCTCGTCGGCCGTGCCCATGACGCAGGCCTCGGCGATGGCCGGATGATCGAGTAATTCCTTCTCGATCTCCGCAGGATAGATGTTGACGCCGCCGCTGATGATCATGTCTTTGGAGCGGCCGGCGATGTAGAAGAACCCCTCTTCGTCGCATCGCGCCAGGTCGCCCGTGTGGAACCATCCTTCGGCGTCGAGCACCAGGGCGGTGGCGGCGGGATTATTCCAGTAGCCGCGGCAAACGTGTGGACCTCGCAGGCAAAGTTCGCCAACCTCATTCGTCGCCACCTGGTGACCCTCGGGATCGACGAGCTTCGCCTCCGTGAACATCATCGGCTTGCCAATAGAACCAGGCTTGCGCAGGGACTCATCGTCGCTCATGGCAAAGCAGTTCACGCCGACCTCGGTCAGCCCGTAGCCTTGGCGAAAAACCAGTCCGCGCTCCTGGTAGGCGCGGAGAAGTTCCAAGGGAAGCGGTGCGCCTCCGCTGCAACACCAGCGCAGATGGCGGGTATCGAGGGATGCGAAGGCGGGGGCCTCCAGGAGTATTTTGCAAATCGTGGGCACGCCAAAGAGGATGGTGCACTGGTAGTCGGCGAAGGCTTGTAAAATTTCTGCGGGAGCGAAGCCTTCGTGCAAGACGACGCTGCCACCGATGGCGAACAGCGGGGTCATGAATACGGTGAGGCCGCCGGCGTGGTACATGGGCGTATAGATCTGGACGCGATCGGTCTGCCGCAATTGCCAGGAGACGACCGTGTTGTAGGCGTTCCAGGCGATCTGCCGGTGCGGAATCATTACGCCCTTCGGTCGTCCCGTGGTCCCGCTGGTATAGAGCAAGCAAAAAATATCCTCGGGTTGGGGTCGCGTTGAGAGCGGCATGGGACGAACCCGGTCCAGAGCCTGGGCATAACTCCATGCGTTCGGGACACCCGCCTCCGCGTCGAGATTGATGGAGTGCTCGACAGCCACGAGTGGGTCGAGATCTCTCACGAGTTTCTCGTAGCCTGCGGAGTACATGAGGCAGCGCGGTTGGCAGTCAGCGAGTATTTGGTGCAACTCGTGCGCCGTGTTGCGTGTTCCGAGCGGGACGAGGATGATGCCCGACTTCCCCGCTGCCCAAAAGGCATCGACATATTCAACCCGATTCTCGGAAAGGATGCAGACACGATCCCCCGGGCGCAGAGAGCAGAGATCCGTCCACACCCGTGCGCACTGCAATGCCCGCCGATTCAGTTCCGCGTAAGTGAACTGCCGTCGCGAGGGTACGTGGATTAATGCAACCGTGCCGGGACTAAGACGGGTGCGCTCTCCGAGAATATCGCCGGTAATCACGAGCTCTCCCCAGAAGGACTTGAAACAGACTGTGCAGGGGCGGAGACGCGGGACGAACCGGACGCGAGGATTTGAGTTAAAACTCGCGTCAACTGGTGGGGACGCTCGAGCTGGGGTCCATGGCCGCAACGCTCAATGAGCGTAAGTGTGCAATGCGGAAGCTGCGATTGCAGCTTCTTTGGATAGTCCAGCGGGACGAGGCGATCGGAGGCGCCCCAGATGAGATCGACCGCCAGCGGGAAGCTTGCCAGTTTGCCGTCGAGCAGGTATTTCGACCAATCTTCAACGCCGGCGGCCAACAGCCGCGAGATCGGACCCGAATTCGAGACGCGAATCAGGTCATCAAGGACGAAATTCGGCCGGCGAGGAGTGGAAGGATCCAGCACGGCATCGAGCGTGCGCCGAGCCTCTTCGCGGTTCTTGGGCATGAGGCCAAGCTCCGATGCGGTTTTGATGGGGCCGCCATCGATGAGGATAAGCCGCCTCACCCGATGCGGGTGTTTCTGCCCATAAAGCATCGCCACCCAGGCCCCGAGTGAATTACCTGCCAACACCATCGGTGCGTCTCGCCCTGGAATCGCCTCGAGCACTTGCTCCAGCGCGGTGAGCAGCGTTCCCAGACTCAGCGCACCGTCAGCAGGGTCGCTCTCGCCATGGCCTGCAAGGTCCGGGATCACCAGATGAAAGCGGCCCTTCAGTTCGGGCGCCACTTTGCTCCATGTTCCCGCTTGATCACCGGCGCCATGAAGCAACACCAGCGCGGGTCCGGCGCCGCCCTGCCACACGACCTGCTCTCCCACGGTGGTCGTAAGCCTCGTCTTGCGAAAACCGGCCAGGCGAAGCGCGTTCCTCCGCAACCAGGCCGTGGTGGCGACGGGGCGCAAAAAGAAAAGAAGGAAGAGCACAATCAGAGCGGTAAACGCGGCGAAGACCAGCAGCAGCCCCATTGTGATGGCCAGGCCCATTCGCTTCGCTCAGGATAAACTCCGCGAGGCATCCCCGCAGTTTCACGGAGAAAACAACTGCAGAGACCCTTCGCTGCGCTCAGGGTGACAGAGCGTCGCCCGTTTCACTTTCTTGGGTAACCCAACACTAGGGCATGCGAAACGCGCAGCCCGCCTGATTATAGCCGACCCCGGACCCCACCATCACGACCAGGCTGCCGGATTTCACCTTGCCCTGCTCGATCGCGTGGTCCAGCGCCATGCCGACGCAGGCGGAGCCGGTGTAGCCAAATTGTTCCATGATGGTATGGGCGCGTTCTCTGGGTTGCTCGAGACGGTCCATCACAAGTTCAATGGTGGGTTTCCGCACTTGGGTAAAGATGAAGCAATCAACGTCACCTAGAGCGAAACCACCGTCCTTGGCAAGTCGCTGCACGATGAGCGGCCAGGTCTCCTCGTTTAGCTCCGGCGGATAGCGTTTCTTGATCGTGCACGCCGTGCGCCCGGCCTTTACGGAGTCCTCCGTCGCCGGTTCGAAAGTGCCGCCGGAATAGATTCCCCAATAGTCGTGGTAGGAGCCATCGGCGCGGAAAGTGGAAGTGATAAAGCCCGGTGAAGGCGCAGGTTCGAGCACCGCGGCGCCCGCGCCGTCACCATAAAAGAAGATCATGGGATCGGCAGGCGTGGTGAGTTTGTGCATGAGATAGACGCCGACGACGAGCACCGTCTTGATCCCCGGGTTGGCGGCGATGATTCCCGCGCCGGCGGAAAGACCCGTTGGGAACGAAGCACAGGCACAACCGACGTCAAACGTCCCGGCATTTTTTGCGCCGAGCTTGTATTGCAGTACGGCCGAGGTGGAAGGTGTGATGTAGTCCGGCGAATCGGTGCCGAGAATGATGAGGTCAACGTCTTCGGGCTTCCGGCCGGCGCGCTCGACAGCTTGGCGGGCCGCGGGCAGAGCCACGTCGCTGGTGGCCCAGTTTTCGGGGACATTCCAGCGAGTCTTGATGCCGCTGCTGGCCTCCATTTTGTCGACGAAATCCGGAATATGTTTGAACCGTTCGCGCAGCATGTCATTGGTCACCTGGATCTCAGGCACGTACCTGCCAGTGGCGACAATAGTCCCATAGCGCGTCATCGATGATCCCCCTTGATTTGCTGCGCTTAAGTCCCCGGGACTAATCCCCCGTCCACGGAGAGCACGGCGCCGGTAATGAACGATGCAGCATCGGAAGCCAACCAAACGTAGGCCTCCGCGATGTCTTCGGGCCTTCCTATGCGACCCAAAGGTGTGCGCAAAACCATGGTTTGGATGACCTTCTCCGGCATCTTTTGCACCATTTCGGTCGCGACGAAACCGGGAGCGACGGCATTCACGCGGATATTGTATTTTGCCAACTCGCGCGACCACGTCCGGGCAAACGCGATCACTCCTGCCTTGGTGGCGGCGTAATTAGTCTGACCGAAATTTCCATACAGACCCACGACGGAAGAGGCGTTGAGGATCACGCCGGACCCTTTGCGGATCATGTGGGGGACCACCGCCCGCGAGCAAAGGAAAACGCCTTTGAGGTTGACCGAGATGACCGAATCGAACGCCTCCTCGGTCATCATCCCGGCCACGGCGCCTTCCTTCCACTTCACGAGTTGCGAATCGCGCGTGATGCCCGCGTTATTGATGAGCACATCGACGCCGCCCCACCGTCCGACAACTTCCTCGACGCCCGACTCGACCTCGGCGACATTACCAACGTTGACTTTGCGGAAGAGCGCCTCCCCTCCCGCATCGTGCAGTTCCTGGAGTAACTCCGTTGCCTTCGAATCATTCACGTCCCAGGCCGCAACTCGGCAACTCTCCATGGCAAAATGCTTGGCCGTGGCGCGCCCGATTCCGGCGGAGGCTCCGGTGACGATAACCGACTTGCCGCGTAGACCTGTTTCCCTCATTGGCTCGATCCTTACCAGACTGCGGCTCCGGAGGCTGGCAATCTCCGGAGCCGCGCCCGGTCAGAAGTTGTATTTTAGCGCGAACTGGATCACGCGTGGTCCCGTGCTGGTGGCGGCAATCTGCCCAAAGTTGGCCGAGGTGACGATGTTGATGGGGTTGGCGAAATTCACGTTGTTGAACAGATTGAAAAACTCGGCCCGGAACTCTACCCGTTGATGCTCGGTGACCGGAATGTACTTCATGATAGAGAAGTCCACGTTCCTCTGGTCCGGTCCGCCGATGATGTTCCTTCCTAACTGTCCGAAGTCACCGTAGGCCGTGGGCGCCACGAAGGCTGTCGGATCGAAATAGGCGTTCAAGCGGTTGGTTACGGAGCCGGTCTTGATTGCCGATGCCACCGTCCGGCCCGGCGCCAGGTCAGCCTCGGTTGCCTCAAACGCATCATCCGCGCCATAGATGGAGAAAGGCGTGCCGGATTGCAGGGTCACAATTCCCGCCAAACTCCAGGTGTTCAGCAGTTTTTTCCCGAAAGCCGAGCCGCCGCGATAGACGTCCGGGAGGTTATAGAGGAAGCTCGCAACGAAGCGATGCCGCCGGTCGAAATCCGAGGAACCGTAGTTTTGTTCGTTGACCATGTTGCCGGGAAGCAGCGTCACGTCGCTTACGTCGGTCCCCGAGTAGTCGTCCAGAGAGTGCGAGTAAGTGTAGCTGAGCAGCATTTGCAGGCCTTTGGAGAGGCGCTTGTCGACGGTTACCTGGAGAGAGTTGTAATTGGAGGAAGAGTTACTCTCCATCAGGAAGCTGCCCAATCCGGGGGCCGTCAGATTGGCGAAGCCGGGGAAGAAAGGTCCGCCCGAACTTCCCGTAGCGTACAGTCCACCGAACGCCGGTGTGGCCGCCTGGTTGAATGAGAACAAGCGCGGAAACCTGCGCCCTGCCGAACCGACATAGCCGACGCCCAGCATCCAGTTGTTGGAGAAGCTCCATTGCATTCCGAGGTTGAAAGCTTGCACGTAAGGGATGTTCCAGTCTTTCAGGTCCGGATAGAGCCCGGTGGCCGGAACGGGAGTCTCCGTGCTGAGCAGCCCAGTCGAAGTCAGTAAGGTCACCGGCAAGAAGGCCGGATATCCTCCAAATGGGAAGATGCTGGTATTGCTAAGGCTCAGGGGGAAGGCGCTGGGCTGCGGAACCTGCACAAAGGGATTGAAGTTCGGGGTGGTCAGGGAGGTAGCCAGCATTTCGTAAGGCATGTTGAACAATTGGCTGTTAAAGAGCCGCATGTTGGGACGGTCATAATAGAGGCCGTACCCCCCACGCAGCACAGCCTTGCCGCTGCCCGTCAGTTGGTAAGCAAAGCCCATCCGGGGCCCGAAGTTCCTGTAGTCGGGATTCACCAAGCCGTCGCCGACTTTGGGTATTCCCTGTAAGGTCCCATTTCCGGCCTGGACGAAGCCACCGGTGACGACCGAGCCGCAGGTGCTCATCACGGATGGGCAAGCGAGGCCGAGCCCAGGTATCGGCAGAGGAGTGACAGTGGCCTTCGATGGGTCGAAGCCGACGAAATTGCCGTTGGTCTCCGTGGTGGGACCGTAATAGTCATAGCGCAGCCCCAGGTTGACCGTCAGGCGGGAGGCGACCTTCCAATCGTCCTGGAAGAAGGCCGAAAAATCGTTGGCGCGGTTGAAAATGCTGTTGGTGCCCGAGCCGATCACCGACAAGCCGGAAAGCCCATAGAGGAAATCTTCGAAGACGTTGCCGGTAAAGCCCAGGTAGAAGATTTCGCCGCTAGGGAATACGTCGAAGTAGGGAGCGTCCAACTCCTGCCGCTTGTATTCGCCACCGAATTTCATGACGTGCCGGCCCTTCGTCCACGTCATCATATCGCTGCCACCGAATGTATTGGTCTCCGCGTAGTTGGTCGCGAGCTGGGACGGCCCCAAAGTGAACATGTTTGTGAAAGATAAGGTCGGCATTCCGGGGAACAGGTTACTCAAGGGGGACTCAATTCCTAGTTGCGAAGAGGTGACGGGTTGGGATGGTTTGCTGGGGCCATAAATCATACTCCAGCCGAACCTCGCTTCATTCAGCAAATGATTCGAGATCACGGAAGATACCCCTACCGCAAGCACGCGCTGGGTGGCGTCCTCCTCGGTCGGCCAGCCGGGCGCTTGCAGTGGGTTGCCATCGCCAAAGTCATCGTAGAGCGCCTCATTGGTGCGGTTACTGGCAAAGAAGAACTTGCCGAAGAAGCGGTTCGCATCATTCAGTTTGATATCCAGATTGGTGTTGAACTGGTCCTCTTTGTAAGTCGAGTTGGAAGGAATCGTCTCGACCACGGGGCTGGCCGGCTTCCCCGGTGTGCAACCGGCGCCGGTAGTGGCGCCGGGGGCGGAAGGCATTAGGTATTGCCCGTTGGGGAGCTTGGCTTGCAGGACCGCCTCGGCCACCGGATCAACGTATCCACCCAAGCCATAACATAGCGAAAGAGCAGCCAGCGATCCGGCATCGCGCTGCGGTCCCAAATAGGCCGGCAGGAATATCGTGGAGAGCGAGTTGGTCAGTGAGGTGCCATTGGTTTCGCGGGTACCCTGATAGGACGTAAAAAACCAGGCACGATCCTTCACCACCGGTCCGCCCAAGGTGCCGCCAAACTGGTTGCGGTCGTAAGTGGGGCGGGGGGTGCCTTGACCGTTCAGGAAGAAATTGTTGGCATCCAGATCGGTATTCCGCAGAAACTCGTAGAGATCGCCATGGAACGTGTTAGTGCCGGATTTGGTGACGGCGGCCACCACGCCGCCCGTGTTGCGGCCTTGCGAAGCATCGTACAGGCTGGTCTGAACGATGAATTCCTGTAGCGCGTCGATGGCGGGGACGGCGAGATTGGGCATCGATCCCGTGCCGATGGAGTTGGCATCGACGCCATTGATGACTACGGCGTTGGAGACGGCGCGCTGTCCGTTGACATATATGGCGGAATCGCCGCGGCCCAGCTCGGAGGAGTTCTCCAGAGAACCCGAGGTTCCGGTAGTCAGAGTCAGCAATTGCTGAAAGTTGCGGGTGGGCAGCGGCAGTGCGGACATCTGATTCGCATCGATGACCGTGCCGACGGCGGAGCTTTCCGTCTGCACGAGCGGGGTTTGGGCTGTGACCGAAATGGTGGTCTGCGCACTGGCCACCTTGAGGGCCACGTCGACCACCGATGTCTCGGTTATCTTGACTATGATGCCTTCCAGTCTAACCGCCGCGAATCCGCTCTGGGTTACTTCCAGCCGATAGACGCCTGGCTGGAGCAGAGCAAACGTGTAACGGCCGGTGCCGCCGGTTTGGCTTTCGCGCCGCACGCCGGCGTCGCTCGTCAGGGCGACTTTGGCGCCTGCGACGATGGCCCCGCTAGGATCCGTCACCAGGCCAACGATTTCCCCGGTGGTGGCCGTCTGCGCCAGCAGTCCGGCTGACATTGACAGCAGAATGCCCATCGATAACAAAGGGCCCATAAACCTGCTTAGACGCATACTCAACCTCCTCTAGTATTGAAATCCAAGCGTTCAGGGATTACTTCTTACAGCTTGTGTAGAGCCGAACAAAGTGATCGATGGCTTCTTCGTCACTCACGCCCAGATGGCGCTTGGCGCCGAAGAGCTCTTCAACCAGAAAGTAGGTCACGAACTGTAGATACAACGCTGTGTATGCCATGCCCGGATCGATGCCGGCGGGGAATGGCGACTTGTTCTTTTGAAACAACGCACGCGTGAAGATGCGAACACCGCCTGAGATCTCGCGGAAGCTGTGAATGAAGTGCCTGTGCCGGAACTCAACCACATCGATGTACATCAATCGCCAGTAGTCGAGGTTTTCCGAGACAACCCGCCCCACCCCCATGCCCAACTTCTTAAGGGAGGCGGGATCCACCGATTGCATCAGAGGAATCAAATGTGTTTGGCGGATGGCCTCCATCTGATGCTCCATCTCCTGCACAAGACCGATAAAGATAGCTTCCTTGGTGTCGTAGTAGATATAGAGCTTGCCCATCGACACGCCCGCCTTCTTGGCAATTTGGCGGACCGTCGTGCCGTGGAATCCTTGGCGGGTAAACAGGCCCAGCGCGGCGCGGAGGATCCGCTTTTTGTTCTTTTCGATGGTGCGATCAAGCAGCTTCGGCATGGTCGATCTTCCATCCCTATCAAAGCGAGCGCCCGCTCTTTTAGGGAACATAGCAAGGACGAACCCAGGTGTCAAGCACGAACTCGCTCATGCCCACCCCCAGGTTGGTGAGCGATATACGCGATGTTTGGGTGACGCCAGCCTCTTCGCAAGAGCGCGCAGCGCGGACCTGTCGTGTAGGTCCGCGGTTCGTCCCTAAATAAGAGCAAAGTGCCGCGGACCTAAAGGACAGGTCCGCGCTACCGGCTGGTGGAATCGACTGAAAATGAATGGTAGCGGGGGGGAGGATCGAACTCCCGACCTAGGGATTATGAGACCCTCGCTCTGCCACTGAGCTACCCCGCCATAACACTATCCGGGACAATGGCACCATTCATAATGGTATGGTAAGTGTGCATATGGGGTCAAGGTTAGATAGCGGTGTCATTTGGGATGCGAGCCATTTCGCAGCGCCCGTCATTTTCGTTTCGAAACCGTTCGTGAGGCGCGGCTCTGCCGCCTGACTTGCGGAAAGGCTCTGCCTTTCCGGAAGGCCCCAACACTACTCTTATATCTCCCATCATCTCTTGGCCGAGGCTACGCCTCGGCGGAGCTTTAGCCATGGCCACAATCAACTCGACATGGAGAAACTTGATAGGCGCAGGCCACCATGGCCTGGAGGGTGCGGGAAGGCGCAGCCTTTCCTTGAACAGAAGTGGGAAAGGCTGGGCTACGGAAAGGCGGAGCCTTTCCGTAAGTCAGGCGGCGGAGCCGCAACTTCCGCACCGGACTCTGGCCGAGGCATGTGAAACCTCCAGAGGGCGGCCACAAGGGCCGCCCCTACCGCTGGCGCTTCCTCTTCTCGGCCTGCATTTCCGCAACCGCCTTGGCGACGGTTTGAGAATAGAGCGCCCTGGTCCAGCGAGGATTCAGCCACTCCGGCTGCGCGTCCACGGAAAAGGAGAATTCATTAATCGCCTCATCTGTCTGCCTCGCCAGCCAATAAGCCACCGCATTGCCCATCCGAGGTTCTGCTGCCGCGCGCAATGCAGGACCCTGGGTTTCCACGACCCATGGCACGTTGCGCTTCGCCGCGCCGAACCTGCTGAGAGCGTCTTCGAAATCACGCTGCTCGATAAGTACCCAACCCAGTTGTGTACTCAACATCACATCGCCAGGGCGTTGACGGACTGCTTGCGTCAGGTCATTCAACGCGGCGGAGTAATTCCCTGCCCTGTAATTCCACCAGCCGATCCGCCCCGCAAGCTCCGGCGGCCATTCCCCCCCAAAGAGAGTCTTGAGCTGAGCGATGGCAGTTTCCGCTCCGCGCTTGTTGTGTGCTACCAACATGAGACCGGCGAGTTCCACTTTACTTATCACGAGTGCGGACGCTTCCGGGTGGTCAGTCAGCGAAATCTGGAATTCCCGGACGGCTCCTGAGGGATCGCCGCGGGCGGCCAGTGAATCCGCGTAAGCGTGGAGGTAATCTTCGCTCTTGGGGGCAAAACCCAGCAGCTTACGATACGCCGCCGCAGCCTCCGAGAAACTTGCCAATGCGAACTCCGACCGGCCAAGCACTTCCCAGGCCGGTAGCTGGTCTGGGTGCGCGTCCAGCGCGCGCTTCGCGAGTCCCACCACCTCCTGATAACGCCTCGCATAATAGGCGCGGCGGGCGCGTTCGGTCCAGAAAACATGGGCGACTTCAAGCGGACGTTCAAGGTTCAGATTTCCCCAATGCTCGTCCGCGATCATCTGATTGATTTGCTCGATTCGTTCCGAAGGTAGCGGGTGGGAACGAAAGTATCCCCGTAAGGTCTCGAGCGCCACCTGCGTGAGCTCTCCCTGTGGCGTGCCGGCGGGTACAACGCATTCGCGGTGTAGGCGGTCGAGGGCCTCGAACATGCGCACGGCACCCAACGGCGAATAGGATGCCCAGACGGCCAACCGCGTGCCCTCGCGGTCGGCCTCCAACTCCTGGTCCTTGGAATAACCAACCTCGAAAAGCTGGATGGGCAACGCCACCAATTCGTGCAAAGGCAGATGGCGGAGTCGCGCTTCGAGCTGCACGCGCTCGGCGCAGTGGTAATGGTCAATGTGCTCGATCTCATGCCCAAGGATGGCGGCAAGTTCATCCTCACTGTCCATCAGGGCCATCAAACCCGCCCCCACGTACACGTGTCCGCCGGGCAGCGCAAAGGCATTGATGAAGTCGGCGTTGGGAACGTAATGGAAGCGATAGGGCAACTTGCGATGAGCGTGCGCGGCGACGCGCGACCCGACCCGGTCAAGATATGCCTGAACCTCCTTGACCCCTGCTTCGCGCTGGCCCGAGTTGGAAGAGAAACGCGCGTAGCGGCGCGCCAGCTCGTCACCGATTTGAATCTCCTCGCGATCCGAAAGACGGGTTGCCGCCACCGGCAGTCGTCCTAATTCCCTTTCGGCGTCGGCGACAAAATACAATACCGGGTCAGGGCGCACGGGCGCGTCAACCTTGCGCTTTTCGCTCAGAATGAGCGCCGCCAAGGTCAGAGCGATGACGAAGATAAACGCCAGCCTATGCTTCATAAATACTGCCGCAACGCCTCCCGGTAGCGGGTGTAAAGGTAGGAAACGAAAAGGAGCAAAGAGCCCAGGACGATGAAGGTCAAGTACCGGTCGCGGGGAGTCAACCCCCAGATATCCACCACCACGATTTTGCCGACGCAAAGCAAGAGCAGCCCGAGACCGGCGAGGCGAAAGCTCCGCTGCCCCACCCAAAGCGCGAAGATGAAGACCGCAACGGCTTCCACCCCCCACGCCACCGTCACCATGCCGCTCCTCATCTCGAGAGCCAGCAGGACGGTGAGCAGAAAAGCCGGGATGAAAAAGAAAAGCTGTTCGGGATGGAGGTCAATGGCCGCAAGGGCTCTGGCCGGCAAACCGGGGCCGGCCTCTGGATTCCCGCTTTCGCGGGAATGACTTGGGATGCCGCGCAGCGCAAAAGCCACAGGAAGAACCAGGAAGAGAATGGCGACGGTTGAACCTACAGACCACCAGCGGCTGTGCCAAAAATCAGCCGCAAAATAGCTGCGCTCGTAGAAGTTGTGGAAGAGCGCGCGAACGAGCACGGCGAGGCCAATCAGATAGCTCTGGTGCAGGAATACCCGCCGCTTGGTTTTCCAGGCGAAGGCCGCCAGGGCCAGCGCCAGCGCTGCCCAAGCTACCACCACCCAGTCGAGCCCCAGCTCGAAGCGCATGAGCGCAGCCAAGGCGATGGTGCCAAAGTAGCTCAAAACGCTTGGCGCCTTAATGCGCCGGTCGCTCTCCACTTCCTGGCCGCGCTTGCCTTCCAGCCGCGCATAAACGTAATAAAACGCCAGGGCCAGCGGGACCACGGTGTATACACGCGGGCTAAGCTCGCCCGGTTGTCCGGAAGCATTCAGGTTGACAAAAAACAACCGCACAAACGCTGAGGCAAACGCCACGTAGCCCTGGAGCCGCAGCCAGAACCAGCCGCGAGCCTGCCCCCACTCGAACAGGACCAACCCGAACAGTGTCCAGCCCAGCGCCACACTGGCTGGCCGCAATTCATACCACATGAGCAAAGCGACCAGAGAAGACGCCACCCACGCATAAGCCGCCGGCAAGCGCTGCGTCTTGATCCATTCCTGGATTCCCGTGTAGCGTGAGCAGAGGTAGAGCAAGCCGGCGACGAGCGATACTGAAATCAGCCGCAGCGTGAGGTGATGATAAGTCTCAAGGGCGTGAAGGTTGACCACCAAGACACGCAGGACGGCGAGGGCGGCAAGAACGTTAGCCTGGTGGAGCAGCTCGCGGGTCTTGTCCCGCTTTCCGACTGCGGCCAGTCCCAGGGCAAGGGCGCTCCAAGCCACGGCCGTCCAGGCGGAGGGCCAAGCGAGCCATGCTCCAACCAGAGCCATCACTCCCGCGAGATAAGAAAGCCGCCGGAAACAGAGGTCCTCGAACTGCGTGGTAATCAGCTCGCGCCAGCGGCGCTGGACCCAGTGCGCGCCGCCATAAAAGAACGCCGCCCCAAGACCAAAAATGATGCCCAGTTGCGGCTCGGAAGCGGGGTGGGCGTTGTCCATTCGCGCACCGTAGACCTTTGCGGCGTCCACGCCCAACATCTGGCCCGCAACCAACAAGCCGGCCAGCATTCCAAGCCGGCGAAATAGGATCGCACGGGTGAGAACTCCGGTGAGGAAGAGTATTTCAGATTCTGCCAGCCAGAGAATTGACAACCGGTATCCGCTGTACCGGAATGGGAACGCAGCCACCAGAAGGCCAGCGCCCAGCGTCGAAAGAATAATGAAAGCCGCCCTACGCCTTCGCAGCAGCGGCAGTTGACCTAATCCCAGCTCGGCCGCCCCCAGCCCTAGCAAAAACCAGAAGGCCAGCTCGGGGTGGACGGCCTGGTACTTCATCACACCCAACAACAGAAAAGTGTTCAGAAGGGCTGCCAGCGAGGAGACGTTTTCCTGATTGGCATCGGCGATTCTCCGGCGGGCGTATGAGCCACGGAAGACTGCCCAGTAGAAAAGCAACAGAGCAGCGCTGGCGGGGAACTCCGCAAAGGGATGATGATGTGTTCCCATGGGCTCGATGATGGGGCGCAGCCAGAACCAGTGATTGAGATAGGTGGCGAGAATCCCAAAGACCTCCAGCTCGAACCAGCATCGCCTTTGAACAATAACCACCAGGGCGGCGGCAAGAATCGCGCTGGCCAGGAGGCTGTACACATTGACATGGCTGATGGTGACGGTGGCGAAGGCCAGCAGGAAGGCGAGGCCCGTCACTACCTGGGAGTGATACCTGAGGGTGTGGGCGACCATGGCCGCAGCCACTATCAGCAATAAGACGAGGTCAACAGCCTGAGAGGAGATGATACGCGCCGCCTGCACATGGTGCATTGCGTAGGTGGTGGAATAGAGCAGCGCCCAACCGCCCCCGATCCCTGCGCGCGCCAGGATGCGGTAGGGTTCACGTTTCTCGAATAACAGCCCGGCGGCGAGCAACGCCGTACCGACTACATACCCCACTAGAATTTTCCCTGCCGGGCCAAGCGTCTTCAATTGATAGGCAAGAAAGAGCGCGACGCCGATCACCAGGATGATCACGCCGAGTTTGTTCAGCCAGTTGGCGCCCAGCATCTCTTCCATGCTGAGGACACTTTTGAGCGTCCTGGGGGCCGGGAGTGTCGCCGAGAACACAGGCGGAGGTAAGGCAGGCTCAGGAGTTGATGGAGGGGGATAAGGTGGCGGAGGAGCCGGAAATTCAGGCGCGCCCACGGCGGACGGTGAGGAAAGAACTTCGCCTTCCTCGGGCGGCGTCGGTCCTGGCGCAACAGCTGTTTCAACCGGAACTACCGCAGACGCCGCCTCGATTTCCGCGAACACAGCAATCTTGGGCGTTGGTGCGGCTTGGGGACCAACTTCGCCGGGGGGCTGCCGAGGCTGCTGCTCCAGGGTTTCCGGTGGGACCTGGGCGGTGAGCTTGAGGATTTGTTCCTCGAGGGCGTGGATGCGAGCCGTCAAATGCGACCATCGCTCGTCATTCTCACGAGCGAGGCGAGCGGCACGTTTGGCCACCACCAAGGCAATAATCGCCAAAACGAGACCCAAGAGGAATATAAGAGCTTCCACGGGCGCACCTTGGCTGTGTTCAAACGCTGCCTATGCTAGCACCAAACCCTTTCGACTTCCATGCGGACCGGCTGTTGGTGTTGGTGTCATTTGCGAGAAATGGACGCTCCAAGCCGCAGTCATTCCCGCGAAGGCGGGAATCCACTCCCCCGCGCATAGGATGAGCTACGCCATCTTGCGTGCCATGTAAGTGCTAGCTTCTCCGTAGAAGGGACCGCCAATGCAGGATAATTCCAGGTGCTGAATGTCCTCAAATCCGCCCATTTTGCTGGTCCAGTTTCCGTTCGGCAACTGGCGAGCGGCGTGCTTTGGCTCTCCTTGCAAGGTATAAATCACGATCTTCTCGATTCCTGCCTCTAACGAGGCGTCACTGCAAACCTCAAATCCTTTAGCGCGAAAGGCAGCGACATAGGCATCTAACGTGTAGTTTCGGGGAGCAGACTCAGGCCAGTAATACTGAAAAAAAGGGTCCGGCTCCCACCAATCGCTTGTACTCGCCGCCGCCCAAGCAATACAGTTATAGGAATTGTCGGCAGGACTGAGACCGTCGACGCAGGAACGGGGTTGAAGTCGGGGGAAGCGTTGTGAGAAATCTGGCGTCCTGCTCAGCGTGAACCCTGGAGGCCACTTACTCCACATGGCCTTCTTTCTGTCCCCATTCGAGCCAAGCTTTAGCCATTTCCGACAACTTGCCACGACTATCTGAAGGAACCGGATTTTCATCGGATATAGCTGCGAGGGCCCAGAACCAGTGATCTGGAGCGTCCCCCTCAGATTTCAGTTCTGCGAGTATGAAAGGCAGAGCGTCCTTGCCCATTCCAATGATTTTCTGATAACTCGGCAGTGCAGCCATCGCAGCAGCCGTAGCTTCAGCGGCGTGCTCGCTTTTCCATTGCCTCGCGAGAACCTGGAACTTAGCCAAGTTCTGCGTCTTTGGGTCAATTATACGTTCAGAAGGTTCTGTTTCTGCGGTGCTCACGGTGATCATGGAAGCCTGACCTCCGAGACCGTAATCAATATCGAATGGCTGCCGTTGACTGGACGCAGCCAATGCTGTGCAGAGCAATAGCGCAGGTGCGGTTCCTGTGGCAATCGTTACCATGCCAGCTTTACTGGATTTAGTCACATGGATGAACATGACAAACTGCCTCTATTGGAGTTTAGATTCCTTTGCTCCCTTTTGCAACTCTGGCGGGGTGCTAATCATCATCACCACCGGTTGCGCGTTGAGTACATACGCAGGATTTCCTTGCGGGTCATATTCTCCATCAACGCGGATAGCCGAAATCACTGTGGGCTTAAGGCGAAAGACGGTCCCATCCTCCAACGTAACTTCCGTCCACCTCTCGGTTGATTCGGCGACGCCCACCTCAGTGCCCTCCTTTGGCGGGCTGGTAGGAGTCGGATATGGAATCATGCGCTTTTTCCCAGGCACAAACACCTCCTTACGACATCATGCCGTAAGCGATCCGGGCCGCCCCTGGGTTTACCTATCGGCGGGCTGCTCGTTCGCTTTAACCCTAGCCCATCTGGTTAAAACCGCATTTCTGGCGCTCTCGCTTCGCTCCTCGACCGTCATGTTGGCGGCTCGTGCTGGACCGCCTTTCCTTCCACCTTTTCTACCGAGAGCAACAGCATACGGATTTTTCCGTTTTTTTGCCATATATATTATTGTACGTGAGCGCTCAGGAACGTCAAGAAAAATATTTCAGCCTAACCCTCATTACTTGCAAGCGCGTTCAATGTTCCGAAATGTGGGCCTTCTGGTATGCCAAGGAAAAGAACGTCCCCCGAGAAATGAAGGGCAAGCCTGGATTCGGGGACGTCTGGACCTGGACAGCACTCGACCCTGCTGAATGCACGTCTTGCGAGCGCAGACCCACCATGGGAAGGCCGGACGCCGAGCACATTTCAACCCCCTAATTTCATGCGATAGAAGCCAAGTTGTGCGTCGCCGTGGCGAATGAGGCGATCCCGGCGCAGGTTTCCGTATTCTTCTTCGAGCAAACAGTGGCGTGAGTGTTCCGCAATCACCAGGGATCGAGAGTCCAACAGATGTGAACGCCCGAGAAGGCGCAGGACGCGATGGTACTCTCCTATTTCCTTATAAGGAGGGTCCAGGAAGACAAAATTAAACCGCGAACCTTCCTGCTCCAGTCTCTCGAGCCCCGTTGCTACGGTGGACCGGAGCAGGTAATAGCCGCCCTCGATTCCCAAGGCCTCGAGATTCTTGCGAATGAGTTGCTGGGCGGCGCGATGATGTTCAATAAACACCACCTCGCTTGCCCCGCGGCTCAGCGCCTCAATCCCCACCGCACCGCTGCCGGCATAGGCATCGAGGAAGGTCGCGCCCTCCACTTCGGGACCGAGCACATCAAACAACGTCTCACGCATTTGGTCGGAGGTGGGGCGAAGATTGCCGCCCTTCAGTGTCCCTAGATGAAGCCCGCGGTATGTGCCGGAGATCACTCTCATTGGTGATTGGCGATTGGTGATTGGCGATTGAAAGTCAGGGACCTCAGTCACCAATCAGAAATCACAAATGGCTACGCCACGCTGGCCAGGCGGTAACGCCGCGGCCATTCGGCGCGCAAGTAATTCACAAACACTTCCCATTCCTGGCGCGAGGCCGGCTGCTCGACAAAGCTCGAGGCTTCCCGCTTGGCCCACTCGAGAATCTCCTGATCGCGGATCAGGTTGCCAATTCGGAAGGCGGGAATGCCCCACTGGCGCGTGCCGAAGAATTCGCCGGGGCCGCGCAGTCTCAAATCGATTTCGGCAATCTTGAACCCATCATTGGTTTCGACCATGGTCTGGAGCCGCTGCTCGGCCACCTCGTTCCGTTTCGCCGAAGCGAGCAGAAGACAGTGCGACTTCTGGCTGCCTCGCCCGATGCGGCCGCGCAGTTGGTGCAACTGGGAAAGGCCGAAACGCTCCGCCTGCTCGATGAGCATCACCGTGGCGTTGGGAACGTCTACGCCGACTTCCACCACTGTGGTGGAAACCAGGATTTGAACTTCGCCCTGCTTGAAGCGGCGCATCACATCTTCCTTCTCCTCGCTGGGCAGCCGCCCGTGCAGTAACCCCACCCGAAACTCGGGGTAGACATTACGGGAAAGTTGCTCGAACATGCGCACGGCGGGCTTCAGATCGAGTTTCCCTCCCTCCTCGATCACCGGACAGACCACGTAAGCCTGCCCCCCTCGCTTCACCTTTTCGCGAGTAAACTCGAAAGCCCGCGTGCGCTCACCTTCCTCCACCAGGCGCGTCTCGATGGGCGTGCGATTGGGCGGCAGCTCGTCGATGACGGAGAAATCCAAGTCGCCGTATAGAGTCAGGGCGAGGGTACGTGGAATGGGAGTGGCGGTCATGACCAGGACATGAGGATTGAGCGCTTTGCGTATCAACCCAAATCGTTGCAGCACTCCAAAGCGGTGCTGTTCATCCACCACCGCCAAGCCGAGCTTGGCGAATGCCACATCCTCCTCCAGCAAGGCGTGCGTGCCCACCACGAGGTTGATTTCTCCCTTCCCCAGGCGCTCTTTCAGCTCGACCTTGTCCGCCGCCTTGCGCGCGCTGATCAACAGGTCGATTTGGTAAGGCAGGGGTTGCAACAGCGCTTTGGTGTAAAGGTAATGTTGGGTAGCCAGGATTTCGGTAGGGGCCATCAGGGCCACCTGGTAGCCGTTTTCGATGGCCAGGATGGCCGCCTGGACGGCGACGATGGTCTTCCCCGACCCCACATCACCCTGCAAGAGACGATTCATGGGACGGGCAGAGCACATGTCATCCACCATCTCCTTGAGCACACGCTTTTGCGCGGCCGTGGGATGGAAAGGCAAGATACTGCGAATGGCGGCGCGGGCGCTGGCCTTGGGCTCAAACTCAATTCCCTGCGCAGCTTTGGCCTTACGCCGTCGCAAGGCGAGACCCGCGCCGACGTTGAAGAACTCTTCGAAGATCAGGCGCACCTGGGCAGGAGTGCGGAAATTGCACAAATGTTCGAGCGGCTGGTCAGATTCGGGGAAATGAGTCAGGCGCAAAGCCGTGGCGCGGTCCACGAGCCGGTTCTTCTCGCGGACCGACAAGGGAAGACGGTCCGGCAGGTTTTCCCCGAGGGAAGCCAGGGCGGTCCAGATGAGCCGCCGGATGGCCCGCGTGCCCAGATTGGCCATGCCTTCGTAAATCGGCACGACGCGTCCCACCTCAATGGAACTACCACCCTCCGGTCCTTTCTCCGGCAGAATTTCAAACTGAGGCTGAACGATCTGTAAATTGTCAGTGCCGTACCAGTCGCGCTCCACCTTCCCGTAGAAGAAAACGCGCTGCCCCTGCCGAAAGACTTTGCCCTTCTCCAGGTAAACGGCATTGAACCATTTGCAGCGAATCATTCCGCTGGCGTCTCTGGCCGCAAGGTCGTAAATATACACGCCCCTCCGAGTCCTCATGAGGCCGCAGGTCAGGACCTGCGCGAGGATAGTCGTAGTCTGGCCCGGAACCAGGTCACGGATGGGGGTTATGCGAGTGCGGTCTTCGTAGCGAAAAGGAGTATAGTAAAGGAGGTCCTCAACGGTGCGGATGCCTCGCGCGGCCAGAATCTCAGCTCGCGCTGGACCCACACCCTTCAGGTATTTCACTTCCGAGGCGGGGGTGAGGTTTGAGGGTGCCATGGCGTTCCAGAATCTCCTATTATAACCGCAATGAGGTCTTGTGCCTGAAAACCGTCGGATAACGAAGATCAAGCCCGCAACAGTGAAATGGATCAAATACTTGATTGCCATTTTGCTTGGCAATGCTCTGTATTTCGCCCTCAACCCCTATTTGCCACCTGCCGCCAAGCATCACCCTTTCAAACTCGACCTCGGAACCCTGGTCGATTTCTGGCTTTGTCTGGCAGTCTACGGCCTGCTGGAACTTGGAGCTTTTCTGCATCAACGGGGCGAACGTTGAAAGACAAATCCTGCCCGGTGAGGTCTGTTTAATTTTTCAACAGGCAGTCCCCTTTATCTTCGGATAATCTGACCCATTATCGCCACGATTGTTTTTTTTTACTTCCCCGGCGGGAGCACTTCAGGTATACTCTTGGTGGTGTTTCGGTTCAGAGGGAGCCGAGCCCACCTTAGTTAAAGGGGCAGGCTGACTCCGGGCAAGCACCAGGAAAGCTTTACGTAGCGGGCAAACATTCCAGTTTCAGGGCGCACGTAACATCTCGTAATTGAACGCCTTCTGGGGGCAGTGGGTGCGAGAAAGCGCCTGAGTTTTGCGAAGCCCTAGACGGCAAGGACACGAAAGTATCTGAAAGAGTCTAAATGAAAACCAGCAGGAGGATGTTAGAAATGGAAATCAATGGACAGGTCGGTGAAACTGCCGGGAGAATCTGGCACATACTTAATGATGAGGGTCCTCAAACTGTTCCACAGCTTAAGAAGAAGCTCAATGGTTCGGGCGAACTGCTCAGTTATGCCTTGGGCTGGCTAGCTCGCGAAGACAAAGTGGACATCAAGCAGGAGAAGAAAACGGTTAAAGTGGCACTCAAATAGTCCCCATTCTTGACTCACGACAGGAGGGCGCGATCAAAGCTCAGAACAGGGCGAAATAGTACTGGAAGGAGGCCCGAGATCCTACATCATGGGTCACCGATTCCAGGTTGGAGATCGCCAATGAAAGGAAAGGTCACGGCCCTGCTCGTATTCCACCAGACAAAGCCTTACCATGACATGGAGGCTGCCCTGGAGAAGATTGCCGTCCCCACAGGGCGGGCGCAGTCTCTGGCTGAAGCACGCCCATTCTTGTCCGGGGTCGATCCGCCCTTATTGGTCTTCACGGGGAGTGAACTACCAGACGGAAACTGGGCCGATGTCCTGTCGCTTTCGGCGAGGGCTTCTTCACCCGTCAGCGTGATTGTTGTGGGCCAGGAAATTGATACCAAGCTTTACGCCTCGGTCATCGAGGTCGGCGCCTTCGATTTCATAGCTCCTCCATTCGACGACATTGAGTTGGCTCACGTGGTTCGTTGCGCGGCAGGCAACGCCTTGGCGCGTCGTGAGACGGCGAGTAAGGTCATCACTCGGTCAAAACGAAGCCAAGCTCCCGGGTACACAGGGAACCAAGTCTGAGCACGCTATCGGCGGGGATGCGGGAAAGGCTTCACGTGCAGAAGCCAGAGAATCTCAATCCACGGGGTCCTATGCCTACGCGTGCAGGCTCAAAGCTTTGGCGCCGGGGAATTCAAGAGTCTTTCCACATTGTTGGCAAGTTGGGCATCAAGACCTTCCGAACCGTCATAGCCCTCGTGAATCATGCGAATGTGGCCGGCTTGATCCAAGAGGACCACCTTAGGTACGCCCTGCGAGCCTGACAAAGTTTGCTCAACACCCTGGCTATCAAAGGCTAGGGGCAGATTCCACCCTTGATGCTCGAGGAAACTCTGCGCCGTCTGAATCGTGTCGCCACCACGGGACACATCAACTGCCAAGAAGACAACCCGCGGGTTTCCCCGGTAACTCGCGTAGAATCGTGCCAGCTCGGGCAGTTCATGCCGGCAGGGAGGACACCAGGTGGCCCAGAACGCGAGGACGACCACGCGGCCGCTGAACTCAGAGGAGTTCATCAGGCGGCCATCCGCGGCTGATAACGCAAACGAAGGCGCCACCTCGTCGAGATGTCGGCAAGCTCCTGCTGCCACCAAGCGCGGAGCCACGACTAGATTCCCGGCCAGGAAAGCCGTGAAGCAGACTGCGGCCAACCCGAAGGCGCGCGCTCGCCGACCCTCCACCCACAAACGACGAGTTGCAACCCCGGCTATGGTCGAAAGCACCGATGTCGCAACGATCATCATCAGCCAGAATCGGTCGGTGAAGGCATTACCTGTCAGAAAAAGGGCAATCATCGTCGCAAAGCCGGCGGAGCCCACCAGCAAACCTTTGAGCCACAGGTTCCCAGGCGCGCTCCTGCTGCGGACGAAACCTGCCAGGAAAAAGAACACCGCTGTGAGGAGCAGGAACCATCGAATATCCCAACTGGCGCGCGCGACCACGGCCACAGTGGCGGCGAGCAACGCGCACACAGCGATGAAACCCGCAAGCAAATCCAAGGCAATCGACTTAAGTGTAATTCGCATATTGACCTCAAAACTGCACCACACATGCACGTCCTTTTGAATGTACGCGCTTCGGCGCCTCGCTGTTCCCGACATTCCACATCTAACGCGTAGCCTCAGTGGTCTGGAGGCCGTTGGGCAGCGCCCTCCCGGTAGTGGTGTCATTTGGCAGACATGGGAACTACCAGTCCTGTGTTTTCAATAACTTGCCACCCCACTACCCCGAAATGGCCTAGCCCGCTCCACTCTACTTGACTTTATTCCGCTACTTTTGTTATAGTTAGGGTTGAGGTTACGGGTCAAGCACTCACCGGACCTCCGCTGATTAGATTGAAGATACTGAAATGAAAAGGTTTATCCCACAACGAAAAGCTGTATTCCGAACTTCAAGAAAGAGGCGGATTCGTCCTGCGCGCTCGCTCGACCATTCTGCTCGTGCTCGGCCCACTAGAACCTCTCATGCGAAAGCAGGTTCAAGCTCTTCCTCTCGCTCGACATCCAGTGCCATAAGTCAGGCAGTGAGCTCTCAGACAATTGAGCTGCGGCGGTCCGAGGCCCTGTTTCAAGCAGCGGTCAAGAATTTCGAGCTCGGCGCACGTGCTTTCCGAAAACAGAATTACGAAAGAGCCAAGGAGATATTTGAAAAGCTGGCATCAACCGGAGTAGCAGGAGTAGCAGAAAGAGCGCGCATGCACCTGCGGCTGTGCGAGCAGAAACTGAGTCGCCCCAGTCCCCCACCGAGGAAGCCAGAGGATCTATACACCCTGGGGGTGGGAGCGTTGAACTCCCGGCGTCTTGATGATGCCATTGAGTACCTGACTAGGGCTCAGAAATCAGCGCCGCAACTCGAGCATATTAGTTACGCTTTGGCCGCTGCTCATTCGCTGCGTGGAGATGCAGAAGCCGCTTTGCAGCATCTGAGGGAAGCCATCACCCTCCGGCCTCAAAATCGCATTCAGGCCAGGCTCGACGAAGACTTCCAGACGCTGGCGACTGACGCCCGCTTTAAAGAATTGGTTTCCAGCATCTAGCGGCGATTTCATATCGCCACAACCGTTCCCAGAATGTAGCGGGGATTCCCTCCGCCGGCTGGCGGACCAAGACCCCAAAGCATGGTTCGTCGGCGAACGAATGAAGTCGCCGCTACACAAAGGTCCCATGAAAGTCGTGGCCATCGGTGGCGGTACGGGTTTGTCCACCGTCTTACGAGGTCTGAAGCACTACCTCCCAGGAATTGCTGGCTCGTCCGGTCCCCGGGCCAGAATCTCCAGACTGACCGCCGTCGTCACGGTTACGGACGAGGGCGGAAGCTCCGGGCGCCTTAGACGCGACTTCCGCATCCTCCCGCCAGGCGACATCCGTAACTGCATGGTCGCGCTGGCTGAGGACGAAAAGCTCCTCACGCAGCTCTTCAAATACCGTTTCTCGGCTGGCCACGGCCTGCGCGGCCACAGCTTCGGCAACCTGTTTCTGACTGCCCTCACGCACCTGACACATGACTTTGCCAAGGCAGTTCGATTCTCGAGCGAAGTCCTGGCCATTCGCGGCGAGATTTTTCCTTCCACGCTTTCCGATGTCCGTTTGAAGGCAGAACAAGCGAATGGCAATATCATCTATGGGGAGTCGCGCATCACGAAGACGCGGATACCTATCAAGCGCTTGCACATTGTTCCCTGCCATTGCCAACCCTTGCCGGAGACGCTCACCGCGCTCGAGCAAGCCGACCTCATTACCATCGGCCCGGGCTCTCTCTACACTTCACTGATACCCAACCTGCTGGTTCGTGGGATTCCCCAACAGATTGCACGCTCCGGGGCTCTGAAGGTTTATGTGTGCAACCTGATGACCCAGCCCGGCGAATCCCGCGGCTATTCCGTCGCCGACCACGTGCGCGCCTTGCACGAACATGCCGGCCGGAAGCTCTTTGATGTCGTAATCCTGAATACCCGGCCCGTCTCGTCCTCCCTGCGCCGGCGATACGCCGCTGACGGAGCCGCACCCGTGGTGAATGACTTGGCCGAGGTGCGCGCGCTGGGGGTCGTCCCCGTGCTCGCCGACGTGCTCGTCGAAGACCATGTTGCCCGCCATGATCCTCATCATTTGGCAAAGCTGCTGCTGAGACTAGTCGAGAGTCATGGCTCGACTTCTACGGCCGGTGATGCGACGGAACGATGAGGATGATTGCCACGAAGACGCCCACGAGCACGGCCAGAAAAACCCAGGCGCCCGGGTGGCCGAAGTTGACCGTGTACCCCATCCCGAAGCGTTTTTCGACGAACAGCGCCGGATCGTTGCGGTTGATGTAGATCAGGCCCAGTTTCCAGTACTTGTCGGGTGTGCGGTCGCCGACCGGCGCCCCGGCCCCGGAACCTGCGGCCGCAGAGCCGACCAAGCGCGTGCCGCCCTGGCCTACCCACACCATCAACACCACAGTCGCCGCCGCGAAACCGAGAGAAAAGACGAGCATGGGGATGAGACCCGGCGGACCGGTCTGCTTGTGTGATATGGGTAGAAGGCTCGTCCACACAAACATCAGTGCCAGCAAATACTCAGTGGCCACGACGATCGATACCACCACAAGCCGGAAGCGGCGCTCGCCCTCCCCGGCTGCCCCGCCCACTCGGATGAGACGTGACCAGCGGAGCATGGCGTAAGCCAGGAACGCCATCAGGGCGCAGAGTACGGTCCCAATCAGCAGCGGCCCATAGACTCCGGTAAAACTGCGAGTGGCCCAATTGTTCGGCTGGCCGTTGGCTCCCCAGTGGATCGGGAAGACCTCCGGGATCTGGCCCCAGTGCAGGTGCAACCAGATCGCCGCCGCGGCCAGTAGGACGAAGGGAGGGACCTGGAGCAGCCATCCACCCGGCAAGTGCGCCTCGCGAGGCGCAAGCGCCGCTTCCCGGACGGTCGCCGGGGGTGCGGCATGCGGCAGCACGCGCCCCCGAGCCCGATAGTAAGAAAGGAAGACGCCCACGCCCTGCAAGAAGAGTCCGGCCAGCGTCACGACCGCCTGGTAGTTGGGTTCGGGAATACGCATGGCAGCCAGAACGACGAGCAGGGCAAGAACGCCGAAAACCGTTACCTCCACCCGGTAACGCTTGAGGATGGAGCAGCCCTCCGCCGAGTCCCGGAACTCGGGCGGGACGGTCACCGCAAAGTAGACGTCCGGGCGGGTCAGCCGTGGTATCAAGTAAGAGATGACCAAGCAGAGGCCTATCACAAAGGCCATCACCAGGCTCGGTCCAAGAACCCATTGAGTACTCATTTTGGTTCTCCGTGCTGGGCATCGACCCAGCTCGTGATGTCTTCAAGCATGCCCCTGGCCACGTGCCCGGGCTTGTTGTAGTCCACGGGCGAAGGCGGGTTGCCAGCCGGCGTGAAGAGGTGGCAGAGGCCGGGATAGCTTTTCATCGTGACGTTATTATGGCCGGCCAGAGCCTTCTCCCAACCCTCGAAATCCTTCCTGGTAACCTGATAATCGCTCTCTGCCTGGAGCACCAGGATCGGTATCTTCAGCCGGGCCGCCGTCGCGGCGGGGTCGTAGACTCGCAAGTCGAGGACATAAGCCCCCGGCACCGGATTGCCCATCAAGCTCACCGTCTCGCCCAGCTTGAGCGTGGGGCTGTCGTAATCCTTGGCGAACTTCTCGGCCGCCTCGATCTGTGTCTTGGCTCCCTCGCCCACCGGACCGCTCAGTGTGGAAAGGTACTTGACCTGCTCCACAACAATCTCGCCCAGTTGTCGCGTACTGCCCGCCATAATGATAATGCCGGCGATCTGATCGTCACTCTCGGCGATGCGGGGCGCAAGCATGCCGCCCAGGCTGTGGCCCAGAACGTAGATGCGCTTCTTATCCACTTCCGGATGCGTCGCGAGGAGTGCCGCCGCCGCGCGCGCATCGTCGGTCACTTCCTCCTTGACCGTCAAGCTCAAGTCCTGCGCAAGCTGCGCCGCGTACTTGTGGGTCCGCTTCTCATACCGCAGCACAGCGATGCCTTGGCTGGCGAGCCCCCAGGCCAGATCCTTGAACGGCTTGTTGGGGCCTATGGTTTCGTCTTCGTCGTGCGGACCCGACCCCTGCACAAGCACGATGGCGGGGACCGGCCCCGAGCCGTTTGGCTCGGTTAGCGTCCCCGGGAGTTGCCACGGCCCGGTGGTAACGGTGACGCTCTGCTCGTGAAAGGCGCCGGTTTTCGCGTAATCGGGAGCTGTCCAAGGGGCTGTGATCGGGGTGATAGTGAACCCGGCGATTTTGCTGTCCTTGTCGAAGACGAGCCTCAGGTTGAGAGGGCTTTTCTCAAACGCGCAGGTCAGCACGACTACGTGATAGCCCTGCTGCTCTGCCGAGGTCGCGCTGGTGACTGCCTTGAAAGGGCCCACTTGGCCGAGCGTGGTTTCCCAACCAGATTGGAGTTTCTCGAGCGGCACGGCGGAGGCCATCCTCGCGTCGAAGCGCGCCTCCACCTTGTCGTACTCTCGGGCCACCATTTCCTGGGCTACATCCTTCGCCAGGGCTTCAAAGTCCTGGGCGCAAAGCCCCGGGGCCAGCATCGGAAGCAGGGCCAGCGAGGCCGCTGCCACAGCCAGAATCCGATTCATCGCTTTTCTCCTTCCACGAGCTTCGTTCCCAGAGCCCTCAGCTCGCGGCCCGCTGTGCCAGGCGGTACGCCGTCGGAGAGCGCCTTGACCACTAACTCCTCCAGCCGCTTGCGGAACTCAGTCGCGGCGCGCGGCGTGGGGGCGGGCGCGGGCCGCTCGATCACCGTTGCCCCACGCCCCCGCCGCAGCTCGAGCCACCCTTCCTCAGCCACTTGCCGGTAAGCCCCAGCCACCGTGTTATGATGAACGCCAAGATCGACGGCGAGTTGCCGGACCGAGGGGAGTTGGTCACCAGGGCGGAATCCACCTGCCAGAAGCACGGCACGCAGGCCTCTCACAATTTGCTCGGAAGCGGGCAAGGGTGAGGCCAAATCGATTTGGAGCACAGGCGTCTGGTCGGGCATAGTACAATGTACATGTACAATGTACTGTGCCGCGATTATGGCGTCAAGCGTTTTTTTCGGACACGACTTGGCCGCTTTCCTCCTCTTAGGAGAGGGGCAAGCGATTCCTGCGGTGGTGGGTGGAAAAGATCTTGTCCAGAAAACTGATTCGTATCATTGCATGGCGAGCAGATCATGTGTACATTATGGGTCGTTTGGGAGTCGCGGGTTATGGGATCGGTCGGAAAGCTGAGAGCACTCTCGAGGTTCTCGACCTCCCAAGGCGCAACCCGTGATCTTGAAGGTGAAATATGTGGCCGCGAATCATACACCGGTTGGAAGAAGCGAACAAGGAACTATGGCTTCTCTTGGGGATGTTCAGCATTCTCGCCGCCATGAATTATCTGGTCGCCTCGGACCGAATGATGCTGGCCTTCTACGTCTTGCCCACCGTGTACTCCGCTTACTTCTACGGGCGCCGCCACGCCACGCTGACAGCCTTAGCCAGCGTCTTGCTGGTGATCCTGATCGTGTATTTCAATCCTCGCTTGTTCGCAGAACAGGGCCCGGTCAGGCTAATCGCTCAAAAGTGGTGGGACATTGCCGTCTGGGGTGGAACCTTGGTGGTTACCGCCTACGCCATGGGCACGCTCTATGAAAAGAAGGAGGCCCGTCTCCGCGAGCTAAAGGAAGCCTACAAGGACTTACGCGAAACCTACAGGGGCGTCCTGGTCTTGCTCCAACAGTTCATCGCGCACGACGAATACACTGAGCACCACTCCCGCCGTGTGGCAGAGTACGCAGCCAAGATTGCGGAGTTTATGGGTTTTGATTCGGAACGGATTGACGATGTGTTCGACGCCTCCTTGTTGCACGACATCGGCAAGATGGAAACCTCTCGAGAACTCCTCTATAAGGCATCGCGTTTGACCGAGAGTGAGTACACAGAGATCAAGCAGCATGCGGAAAAAGGGGTTCATTTCGTTCAGCCGGTGAGAGGACGACTGGAGCGCATCATCCCCATTATTCTGGCCCATCACGATAAGTTTGATGGAACGGGATACCATCCGAAGCAGGGGGAGGAGATTCCTCTGGAAGCGCGCATCATTTCGGTTGCTGACGTGTACGACTCGATGATAAGTGATCGTCCCTACCGCAAGGCGATGACACCGCTAGACACCGTGGAGTACATCGCCAAGCACTCGGGGACCGACTTCGACCCGGCTGTCGTCAAAGCTTTCCTGAAGGCGTTTCAAACTGGGGCGCTGGAAATCGATTTCTCGTTTTTGGAAATGCGCCGGCGCTGACTTTCCTGAGACCGCATGTAGCGGCGATTCTACATTGCCACAGCCCCAAAGCATGGCGACGTGAAGCCGCTCGAAAGCGTATCGCGGTCACGCCCAATCTTCTCCGGGCGGTGTGTGCTTGCCCATGAACTCGGGGTCGATCTCGAGGCCCAGGCCCGGCCCCTCGGGCAGGCGGAACATCGAGTTCTTGATCAGCGGTGACTTGTCCACGGGCATCTGTTCGACCACGCGCTCCGCGTGGCCCAGGCGACTTTCGCAGCGGTAGAAATTTGGGATGGAGGCGGCGAGGTGCACCGAGGCATAGGTCCGCACCAGCGACCCGACGTTGTGCAGGGCCATCGGCACGCGGTTGAGCGCCGCGTAGTCGGCAATCTTGCGGCAGCCGGTAAGACCCCCGGCGTAGGAGACATCGGGATGAATGATGTCCACCGCCAGGCTATCGACAAAGGGCTTGAACTGTTCCACCATTTCCACCTTTTCTCCGGTCAGAATCGGGGTCCGCGTGGCCCGCTTAACCGCCATCCAGCCTTCACAGTATTCGACGTGGTTCAGCGGGTCTTCAATGAACAGGGGGTTGATGGCTTCGGTGGCCCTGGAGACGGCAATGGCGCTGGGGACGTCGTACTGGTTGTGACAGTGGACTGCGATGTCGATGCCCTCTCCCACGGCCGCGCGCACATTGTCGAACCCCCGGGCTATCTTTGCCAGTTGCGCGGTGCTCACTTCAGGCCCCACGCTCTCGCCGCGAAGGGCCTGCATCGGCTCGATCTTGAACGCCGTGAAGCCTTCGGGTTGCTCGCGGATCATCTGCGCCCACTCACGGCAGGAAGCCAGACTGCTCATGTCCTTTAGAGAATCGCCGTGTGAATACATTTGCACGGCGTCCCGCAGCGGCCCTCCCATCAGCTTGTAAATGGGGAGATCGAGGAGCTTGCCGGCCACGTCCCACAGCGCGATGTCAATACCGCTGATGAAGGGGATGGCCGGCCGGAAGGGATGAATCACGCCGGTCATGGCTTGGAAATGGCGCTCAATGGCCAGCGGGTCGGCCCCGATCAGGTGCAATCGCGGAATCAGCGCGCGCGTCGTCTTAACATCTACGCCGGTTTCCCCGTACCCTGTAATTCCAGCGTCGGTTTCAATTCTGACCAGACAACCGTCGCCTAGGAAGTCCAGTGGCAGCGCCTTAATGGTGGTGATCTTCACCGCACCGCGCAGGGGCGCAGCCAAAGCCTGGAATCTTGCAAGATAGGCGCCTGCCGGCAGCAGGAGCGCCGCCTTGATGAAATCTCGTCGGGTCGTATTCATAACTAGTCCCTCCGATGTGGGACAAGGTGTGGTAGCATGGACGAATTGTCGTGAGATGCCGCCGCTCCCTCACGCTGTCATTAAGCACCTGTATTTTCAATGACATTCCCGCTATTAAGGATTAAGTCCATTTGTTTTCATACACATTCCTGCTTCGTTCCGGAGTTTTTCACACCGGTCCTTTGTTTTCATAGACATTCCCGCTTCGTTCCGAAAAAAGACAATTCATTTCCAAGGTGGGTAGCCTTTCTTGAGCCGCAGAACAGATTCAGCGAGTGATGCTGGGACGCGCCAGCGGCAGGCAGAGTTTTCGTCCCCGGCGCCCAGCCCCCAGTCCCTAGCCCCCAGTCCCCAGCCCCGTGTTTTCACAGACATTCCCGCTTCGTTCCCTCAAAAAACAACTCTTCTCGAGTAGCGATCCGCTGTCAAAACTCGACGGTCGAGAGTAAAGGCCTGCCAAAAAGAAACTTTTCCCTGACTGGCTTGGCCTATCCTCGCCAGGGTAGGCCAAGGCGCTGGGGCGGGTCTGGTTCTTGCGGGCGTTCCACACCGTACACATACGCTACGATGATAGCTCACGCAGGGGGAATTGTCAAGCATTAAGGACGAGGAGTTTCCTCATTTTTTTATCCGTGCCAAGCCAGGAACAGTTGCAAGGGCCAGGTATCAGGGGGTGGGGCGCAGGTGGGTGGGCGGCCTTGCGAGAGCACCTTGCGGATG
>Ga0326728_10002123_pt1 | contig 67229 bp, 76 predicted proteins | sample MB3enrmetagenome_FD_207602 | JGI IMG/M metagenome (GOLD analysis project Ga0326728, IMG submission 207602) | Lab enriched peat soil microbial communities from McLean, Ithaca, NY, United States - MB31MN | ecosystem: Environmental > Terrestrial > Soil > Wetlands > Peat | place: USA: New York... | reverse complement strand
TTTCGAAAAAAGCCCAATTTCACTGGCCTTTTCGCAGTACAACGACCGAATTCCAGAACCAGATCCTTGCATCCAACTGGATCTGTTCAACTTATGATGGGACAGTACTGAAACATCCTCTTCTTCGAAAAAACTCCCTTTGAATTGCCTCGGGAGGAAGTGCAGTTCCTGCTGGGCCAGAAGCAGAGCGCAGCGGGGTACCACAAGAACATTGCCTATCGCCCGCTCTCGAACCGGCTTACAGGGTACGCCAAGGAGCGGGGATCCAAAAAGGAAAGGCTGCACACGATCATGCAGCGGTACTCCCAAACGATCATCGAATTCACGCAGCAGCTTTTGCTTCCCTATGCCGGGTCATTGGCGGTGGACTTTGCCAGCTTTCGGCCACAGCAGGAGGCGGGGCGGCAAATCCGCCTGCGCGCGCGCAACGACCTCCTGCACGTGGACTCATTTCCAACCAGGCCCTCCAACGGCAATCGCATCCTGCGCGTGTTTACCAACATCAACCCAAGCGAACCTCGGGTGTGGATGACTTCCGAGACTTTCGACTCTCTCGCAGCGCGGTTCGCCGGCTCGGGCGGGATGCCGCTCCCCAGGCGAATAGCTTCCGGGCCAAAGAAGGTCCTGATAAAGCTCGCGCGAGCGGCGAGACTTCACAGCCTGGCGCGGTCTCCTTACGACGACTGGATGCTGCGCTTTCATCACTTTCTCAAGGCGAACCAGGAATTCCAGGAAACGTGCTTGCGCACGCAATGGGAGTTTCCGCCCCAATCCACTTGGTTGGTGTTTACGGATATGGTGAGCCATGCGGTTCTCTCCGGACAGTTCGCCCTGGAACAGACCTTCATCGTTGGGAAGAATGCCCTGGTTTTGCCCGAGAGAGCCCCGGTCAGAGTGCTGGAACGTATCGCGGGCTGCGCGCTGATTTAAGAAAAAAAGCCCTCAGCTATCAGCCGTCAGCCTTCAGCGAGCGTCCCGTCCGGAGGGGTTTCCTTGCTGATGGCTGATTGCTGCCCCGAAGGGATCGCGTGCTTCCCCCTGACCTAGGACAAAGAAACTCTCAGCTCTCCGCCCTCAGGTCTCCGTGAGCGCCCGGGGGGGTTGCTTGCTGAGAGCTGATAGCTAACGGCTGCCTTCCCCGAATTGACTCGGTCTCTCCCCCCGTATATCATAGAATACTAGGATGAGTAAGCAGAGGCGCAAAACGGCAGAAGTGGTGTGTCCATGCTGCGGGGCACGGCTTGAGGTGGACACCGAGCTTGGCAAGGTCCTCTTCCACGAACCGCCCCCAAGACCCGCCAAAGCACCCGACCTGGATCATGCTTCTCAACTCCTCAAAAAGGAAGCTGAGCGCCGCGAATCCCTCTTCAAACAGAGCGCAGAGGAGGAAAAAATCAAATCCCAACTGCTGGAGCGAAGATTCAAAGAGGCATTCGAAAAGACCAAGGATGAACCGACAGGACCTCCCCTTAAAGAGATCGATCTGGACTGAAAAGCAGTGGCTAGTGGTTAGTGGCTAGTGGCTAGTCACTGACAAGTGCCGTTCCACGGCTAATGGCAGGTGACCCATGGCCGGCCACCACCCGACTGCTACCCACCCGCCAACCACTAGCCACTAGGCACTGCCTTTCTCGGGTAGCGCGCCTCGATCGTGGTGCGCATGCCTCCGCGAGTGCTGAACTCGCCGCGCACCACAACCCACTTGGGGCGACATGCGTGGGCCACATCATCCAAAATGCGGTTTACGGCGTTTTCATAGAAAATGCCCAGGTTTCGGTAGGAGAGAATATAGTACTTCAGTGACTTCAGCTCCAAACACTGCTTGTCCGGAAGGTAATGAATGGTGATGGTTCCGAAGTCCGGCAATCCGGTCCGCGGGCAGATTGATGTGTACTCGGGGATCGAAATGGTGATTTCATAGCCGCGGTACTGGTTGGGCCAAGTCTCGATCTCAGGCAGCTTTGCGCGCACTCCCGCGCCGGCGTGTTCAGCAGTGTAGTGGGGCTGGTGGATTTTAACAGGCATATGTAACCTCCATGGATTCAATAATAAACCAAAACGGGGCTGGAGTGGCCTGGTTATTCGAAGCGAGAATGCTATCCAAGACCCTACCAAATCCAAATGATCCCGTTTTGAGGGGTTTTCGAGGTTTTCAGGCAAGTTGTTTATTCTTAACGGATTGAAAAGGCAGCGCAGATTTTAATTGACATCAGCGTACTCAACTTTTATTATAGATTGAAACTAATAGATGGCTTCCACCATCTAAGGTGTTGAATGGGGTAGTGAACCCTGCTGGGGGTTTCACCCACTGAGGAGGATTTTGGGATATGGGCAAGATAATTGGAATTGACCTTGGCACCACCAACTCGGTCGTGGCTGTTATGGAAGGTGGAGATCCGGTCGTCATAACTAACCCTGAGGGGGGACGCACCACTCCCTCCGTCGTTGCTTTTACCAAGTCCGGAGAAAAGTTGGTTGGGCAAGTGGCCAAGCGGCAGGCCATCACCAACCCCGAGAATACGGTTTATTCGATTAAGCGGTTCATGGGCCGTCGTTTCGATGAGGTGCAGAGTGAGATCAAGACCGTTCCCTTCAAGGTAGTGGCAGGACCCAATGGTGACGCGCGAGTGGTCGCCCAGGGCAAGGAATACTCTCCTCCGGAAATCTCCGCCCTGATCCTTCAGAAGATGAAGGATTCGGCTGAGCAATACCTTGGCGAGAAGGTGACGCAAGCGGTCATCACCGTCCCAGCTTATTTTAACGACTCTCAGCGTCAAGCCACTAAGGATGCCGGGAAGATTGCCGGGTTGGAAGTGCTGCGCATCGTGAACGAGCCTACGGCGGCAGCGCTGGCCTACGGCTTGGACAAGAAGCGAGACGAGACCATAGCCGTGTACGACTTCGGGGGCGGGACCTTCGATATATCCATCCTGGAGGTGGGCGAGGGTGTGGTCGAGGTCAAGTCCACCAATGGCGACACGCACCTGGGCGGCGACGACATCGACAAACGCATCATGGATTGGATCGTGGACGAGTTCCGCAAAGACCAGGGCATCGACCTCTCGAAGGACCGCATGGCGCTACAACGCCTCAAGGAAGCCGCGGAGAAAGCCAAGATGGAGCTTTCCACGGTTCTGGAAAGCGACATCAATTTGCCCTTCGTCACCGCCGACGCCTCGGGCCCAAAGCACCTGAACCTGAAGTTGACTCGGGGGCGCTTCGAACAGATGTGCGAGGACCTCTTCCAACGGTCCGTGGGGCCGGTGAAGCAGGCCCTTTCCGACGCCGGCTTGACTCCTAACAAGATCGATGAGGTCGTGCTGGTGGGGGGGTCGACGCGCATTCCGCGCGTGCAACAGATCGTCAAGGATCTTTTCTATGGCAAGGAGCCGCACAAAGGCGTTAATCCGGACGAAGTGGTGGCGGTGGGCGCAGCGGTGCAGGCGGGCGTGCTGGGCGGCGAAGTGAAGGACTTGCTGCTGCTGGACGTTACTCCTCTGACGCTGGGCGTTGAAACCCTGGGCGGCGTGATGACTCCGCTCATCCAACGCAACACCACCATTCCGACAAGAAAGACCGAGGTCTTCTCGACGGCGGCGGAAAACCAGACTTCGGTTGAAATTCACGTTTTGCAAGGCGAGCGCCAAATGGCGCGCGACAACCGGACACTGGGCAAGTTCCACCTGGTGGGAATTCCGCCCGCGCCCAGGGGCATCCCGCAGATCGAGGTGACCTTTGATATCGACGCCAATGGCATTCTGAATGTTTCCGCCAAGGACCTCGGCACAGGCAAGGAACAGAAGATAACCATCACTTCTTCGAGCGGGCTGAGCAAAGAGGAAGTGCAGCGGATGACCAAGGAAGGCGAGCTCCACGCCGAAGAGGACCGCCGGCACAAGGACGATGTGGAAGCCAAGAACCGAGCCGATTCACTGGTTTACTCGGTCGAGAAGATGCTCAAGGAGAACCGCGAGAAGATCTCTGAAAGCGACGCCAAGAGCATTGAATCCGCCCTGGAAGATGCCAAGAAAACGATCCAGGAAGGCGACATCGCGAAGATCAACTCTGCCGTCGAGCGGCTGACCTCAGCCTCGCACAAGCTGGCAGAAGCGATGTACAAGCAGGCGTCTACCGCACGCGCGGAGCACGAGGCCCCGGGCAGCGCTCCGGGCGCTTCAAGCTCGGCCGGCGGGGCGCCTCCTGAAGGCAAAGGGAAGGGCGAGAGCGAAGTGATCGACGCGGAAGTGGTGGATAGCGACGACAAGAAGAAGAACTGAGAGACTGCAGTCGACAGTCGACAGTCGACAGTTCCGCAGTCGATCAACGGCGGCTACCAATGGAAGGAGCGGCAGGACAACAGTCGATGGGCAACGTCCTTACTGTCGACTGTGGACTGTTGGCTGTGAACTGAATGGAACATCGAGCCCAAATGGGAGTGGAATGCCCTCAATGCCACTGGAGGCAGTTCATGGAGCTGAGTTTGGACCAAGCGATCATGGACACTCCTGTGGCCAGGGAGATCCAGCGCCAACTACAGGAATGGTTGCGCTCGCGCTGCCCCGACCATTTGGGCGCGATTATGGAGAAGATGAAGAACTAGGGGCTAGGGACTGGGGGCTCGGGACTGGGGGCTGGGGACGCGCTTGACGTAGCGGCGGCCTTCAGGCCAGCACCAGCCGACTTCAAAGAATCAGGATCATGCCATGGTCCAAATTGCACTGCCTGAAACGCGGATCGGCGAGTTCTGCCAGAAGTGGAAGATTGCTGAATTTGCCCTGTTCGGTTCCGTGTTGCGGGAAGATTTCCGGTCGAACAGCGACATCGATGTGTTAGTGAGCTTTGAGCCGCGCGCCCAGTGGAGTCTCATGGATGTGGTCGAGATGCAGAACGAACTGGAGACAATCCTGGGTCGCAAGGTCGACCTGGTAGAGCGAAGCGCCATCGAGCGGAGCGAGAATTACATCCGTCGGCGATATATCTTGGATTCAGCGGAACCTGTTTATGTGGCGCGATGACGCTAGGCTTCTGGACATGCTTCTCGCGGCGAAGGAATTGAGCAAGTACACGCAGGGTGTCACGCTGGAGGAATTTGAGCGCAACCGCCTTCTCCAGCACGCTGTCATCCGGTTGATTGAAATTGTCGGAGAGGCCGCTCGAAACATCTCGACGGAATTCAAGGCAGCCCATGCCGAAATCCCCTGGTCCGAGATTGTGAGCATGCGGAACCGGCTGGTGCATGAGTACTTCCGTGTTGCCTCGGATAAGGTTTGGGAGGTTGTAAATAAGGACGTGCCTGCACTCGTCGCGCTGATCGAGCCGCTGGTGCCGCCGGAGGAACCGCGCGCACCGAGAACCTGAGGTCCACTCCCGCAGTGGACGCGTACTTACTGATGTTCGCAAAATATGGTGACACTTCATGCTGTGTACCTGTGCGAGTACGAACCTCACGGCGGCGCTGGGAAGTGGGCGTGTGCGCAATTCGGGTGCGAGGGAAGCAAAGAAACTCTCGGCGCTTTCAAGTAGAGCGAGCGAAGCCAATGGTTGTAAGGTGCCGGAACGGACACAACAACAGGGTGCCCGACACGCCAAAGCCCAATGAGACCTACCGTTGTGGCCGTCCCGATTGCAGGGGGCCTATTGACGTCATTTGGGGGCCAAGCAGCGTGGGAGCTGAAAATGTACAGGGAGATGCAGACGCCAAGGCCTCCGTGGCTTTACCCGTTCGTGGGTCCAGCACTGCCAAGGGCCTTGCGATAGTTTGTATAATCCTGCTGCTTCTTGCAGTGGTCGGCAAGTGGCCTTACGGTTTTTACGTGCTTCTTCGGCTTGTCATTTGCGGAAGTGCTGCGTATCTCGCATTTGCTGCACACTCGTTGGACAAGCGCGCCTGGATTTGGTTGATGGGAGCGACGGCGCTCTTGTTCAACCCGGTAGTCAGAATACCCATGGCTCGCTCTAGCTGGCAGGTTGTCGACTTCGTTGCGGCGTTAGTTTTCGCTGCGTCGCTTCTCTTCATTCGTGACCGGAGGTGGCAGTCAAGCAAGCAGTTGCGATAGTGTTCGGACCTTAGTGACTTAGGTTGGGTCGGAGAATAATGCCTGTTAGTACACAAAAGGACTATTACGCGACGCTGGGTGTGAGCCGTGGCGCCAAGCCGGAGGAGATTCGCAAGGCCTACCGGCGTCTGGCGCGCAAGTACCACCCTGACGTCAACCCCGGAAACAAAGGGTCCGAAGAAAAGTTCAAGCAATTATCGGAGGCTTACGAAATCCTGGGTGACGAAAAGAAGCGTCAGGTCTATGACCAGTACGGCTTCTATTCCGACAACATTCCTCCCGGCGGTCCCGCGCCGGGCGCCTCAACAGGCGCCGGCGCTCCCGGTGTCGATTTCTCGGGATTCGATTTCTCGAACTACGACAACGCGGAGACGGAAGCCGAAAAGCGCGGAGGCTTTGGCGGAGGCTTTCGGGACATCTTCTCGCAGTTGTTCAATCGCTCAGGCCAGCGTGAAGCGGAAGAGGAGGGCCCACAAAGGGGAAGCGACATCGAGCACCACATGCACCTGGGGTTCTGGGAGGCCATCCGAGGAACGCAGGTGCGCATAACCGTCGCGCGGCAGGAGACCTGTTCGACCTGCAAGGGAACCGGATCGGCCGGAGGCGCTCCCGTCACCTGCACGGCTTGTGGCGGAACGGGAAAGGCCACACGCCAAGCCGGCACGATGCGATTCACCGTGACCTGCCCGCAGTGTGGTGGAACCGGTCGCCAGCAGCGCGTTTGCCCAGCCTGCGGCGGAGCGGGTGTCGTGCGCAAACCCGAGTCCTTCGAGGTGCGCATACCTCCCGGTGTGGACACGGGCTCGCGCGTGCGCGTGCCGGGCAAGGGAAATGCCGGCGTGGGCGGAGGACCGCCGGGTGATTTGTATATCGTCACGGAGGTCGAGCCTCATCCCATTTTCGAGCGCAAGGGCGACAACATTTACGTTAAGGTCCCGGTGACCGTAGCCGAGGCAGCCCTGGGAGCAAAGGTGGAAGTGCCGACCTTGGTGGGGCCGTCCACGATCAAGATTCCGCCCGGAACGCAGAGCGGCCAGAAGCTGCGACTGCGCGGAAAGGGCGCGCCCTCGTTGCGCAGCGAAGCGCGCGGAGATCAGTTTGTGGAGGTCCAGGTGGTGGTTCCTCGCGTGGCGGATGAAAGGACCAAGGAAATTCTCCGCGAACTCGCGCGCCTGAATCCGGAAGACCCGAGGCGGGAGTTGAAGAAATACACTTGAAGGTTAAATGCTAAAGGTTAAAGGTTAAAGGCTGAAGGACCGAGTTTGGGAGAGGGGGGTGTTTGGTTGCGGCTCAAGGCTCCTCGACTCCTGAACTTCTCGACTTCTCGACTACAATGAGTCCACGCGGTAGAAAAACTCGCGGCAAGACCGGCTACATGATCAGCGCGGTGGCGGAGATGTACAACATCCACCCGCAAACGCTGCGCTTGTACGAGCGGGAAGGATTGCTGGTCCCTTCACGCACCAACGGCAACACCCGTCTCTATGGTGATGAGGATCTGGGGCGCCTGGAGACCATCCTGAACTTGACCCGCGACCTGGGGGTCAACCTGGCGGGAATTGAAATCATCCTGAACATGCGCGACCGCATGCAAGAGATGCAGGAGGAAATGCGGGCATTCGTCGCCTACGTGCAGAAGGAGATCTTGAACCGCCCGCCCCCGGACCAGGAGCGCATCCAAAACGCCCTGGTGCACATCGCCCCGCCCTACCTGAAGCGTATCCAACGTTAGCCCGGGAGGACCGGATCCCCGAATTTTGCCCATCGGCGCCCATCATGGTTTAGAATGGATTCGCAGGGTTGACATGCCTCGAAATGACTGTGCCCAATGCGAGGGAACGGGCTGGAAGCCGATTGAGATCGACGGCATCCGGCGGGTAACCCGGTGCGACTGCTATGACGTGGAGCGCGCGGAGGAACTGCTTGGCCAAGCGCACATTCCGGAAAGATATGAGAACTGTGCCTTCGAGAATTTTGATATTCGCCGGGATAACCAGAGCTTGCGATGGGCGAAGCTGAACGCCGAGAATTTCGTCAAGGAATATCCAACGGATTTTGGCTTGCTCTTTGCCGGCCCCACGGGCGTGGGAAAGACCCACTTGGCCGTCGCCGTGCTCAGAGAGTTGATCCTGCGCAAAGGGGTGGAATGCCTCTTTTATGATTTCCACGACCTGCTGAAAGCCATTCGGGACAGTTACAATCCCGTTTCCCAGAACTCGGAGCTTTCCATTCTCCAGCCGGTGCTGGAGGTGGAAGTGCTGTTGTTGGATGAGCTCGCATCCTGGAACCCCAGCGACTGGGTGAAAGAGACCTTGCAGCACATTATCAACTCACGCTACAACCACAAGAAGGTCACTCTCATTACCACGACGCTTCCCTTTGGCGAGTCCCCGGGCCATCGTGAAGTCCGCGCCCCATCGGGAGACATCGTCCCCAACGTGGAATTCACCTTGAACCAGCTTGGCGTCACTCTCCGCTCCCGGCTCTACGAAATGTGCAAGCTGGTTGAGATGAACTCGGACGACTACCGCAAAGCCATCAAACAGGCAGCCTATAAGTTTCATGCCGAATAGACTCGCCCCACCCGCCTGGCATCCTGAGCGAAGATAGCCGAAGACCCCTATCTCCGCATTGAGGCCCCCGTTCGCGGGGCCGGCCCGTGTCGGGCTTGATGTCCCTCCCCCTGTTACTGCTTCGCATTGACTTCCCTTTCCACGCAACGGTAGAATATTGTTTCCTTTGTAGGCCTGCGTCGGGTACCTGGAGAGGAGGCCGGCGGATGTCCGCTGACGAAAAGGGTGTTGGTTTGCAAGAAGCAGGAACGGAGCCAGGAGCTCAGAACGAATCAGTTGATCCCCAAGCGAGGAATCCTGAGAGCAGCGAAGTGACGGCTCAACTGGAGGGGATGGAGGCTTTATCCACTCCCTCGATCGCCGCAGGTGAAATCGTCCAGGGCCAGGTGCTCAAAATCACAGATAACGAAGTGGTCGTTGACGTCGGGCTGAAGTGTGAGGCGCAGGTAACCCGCAACGAGTTCCTTACGCTGGACGGTCATTTGAGAATCGCCCCGGGTGATACGGTTGACCTTTGGATTGAGAGTTACGACGAGGCCTCCGGCACCGTCACCGTTTCCTATCAGAAGGCCTTGCGTCGCAAGACCTGGGACGGAGTCGAACGCGCATTCCAGGACCAGAGCAATATCACCTGCCGCGTGGTGGATCGCATCAAGGGCGGCCTGATGGTCGATATTGGAGTTCCGGCTTTCCTTCCCGCTTCTCATGCCGACTTGCGGGTGCACACCAACCTGGATGAACTCAAGGGCCAGGAGTTCCCCTGCAAGGTCATCAAGGTTAACCGCAAGAAGAACAACGTGGTGGTGAGCCGCAAGGCTGCGATAGAAGAAGAGTTGAACCGGCACAAGGCGGAATTGGCGGAACGCCTGGTGGAGGGCGCAGAAGTGCTCGGCAAGGTCAAGAACCTCACCGACTATGGCGTCTTTGTTGACCTGGGTGGAATCGACGGGCTTCTCCACATCACTGACCTTTCCTGGGGAAGAATTGGACACCCCTCGGAGGTCGTCCAGGTGGGCCAGGAAATCAGGGTGAAGGTGCTCAAGCACGATCCCGAAAGGGGGCGGGTTTCTCTGGGCTTGAAACAGCTCACTCCCGATCCGTGGGAGAGGGTTGCGGCCACCTACCATGCCGACGACCGCGTAACAGGCCGCGTGGTGAGTCTTGCCGATTACGGAGCTTTTGTCGAGCTCGAGCCGGGCGTGGAAGGACTCATTCATATCTCGGAGATGAGCTGGAGCAAGCGATTGCGCCATCCGTCCAAAATCCTCAACCTCGAGGAGCAAGTCGAGGTCGGAGTGCTGGATGTCGATCCCGTGAAGCGGCGCATCTCGCTTAGCCTGAAGACGACTCTTCCCGATCCCTGGACGCTGGTGGGAGACCGCTTCGCGGTGGGCTCGTTGGTTCACGGCCGGGTTCGCAACCTGACGGAATTCGGCGCCTTCGTCGAAATCGAAGACGGAGTCGACGGCTTGATTCACATTTCCAATATGTCCTGGAACAAGAACCTGAAGCACCCCTCTGAAGTCTTGAAAAAAGGGCAGACGGTTGATGCCGTGGTTCTGGCTTTGGACCCGGCGAATCGGCGCCTGGCCCTGGGTTTGAAACAGCTCGAGGAAGATCCCCGGGAAGCATTTTTCTCGAAAGTGCATGTGGGGGATATGCTGCGGGGCAAGGTGACACGGGTGGCGCCTTTCGGGGCGTTTGTCGAGCTCGAAGAAGGGATCGAGGGTCTGTGTCATGTTTCCGAGTTTGAAAATGAGCAGGGCCGAAGTGAGGGCGCGAAGCTCGAAGTAGGCAGCGAGTTCGAATTCCGCGTGATTCGCCTCAACGCCCGCGAGCGAAAGATCGCCTTAAGCAGGAAGGAGTCGACGGTGGCGGCGGCTCCGGCGGAAATCGAGAAACCCAAAGAACCCGTAAGAAAATCCACCATGGCGGAGGCGCTCTCTTCCGCAGGCATTAACCCGTTGGAGTACTCGTCTCCATCATCGGCAGTTGAGTCGTGACTTGACGGCAAGGCCCCCGGGCGGCACCACCCCTTAATCCCCTCCTCAGAGAGGAGGGGATTAAGGGGTGGTGCAGAAATTGTTCAGCCGTGGGCGAAGCTCTCCCAGCGACGCCCCTCAGGGCCGGTAGTCCCGGACACTTCGCACCAGGAGCTGAATATGACTAAAGCAGAACTGATTGAGGATGTTTCACGCGCCGTCGAAATGAGCCGCAAGGACTCCGAGATCATCGTCGAAACGATCTTCGAAAGCATTGTGAAGTCGCTGCGCGCGGGCGATAAGGTCGAAATACGGGGCTTCGGCAGCTTTCGCACGCGGCAGCGCAAGGCCCGGATTGGGCGCAACCCGAAGACCGGCGTCCGGGTGGATGTGCCGGCAAAGAAGATTCCGTACTTTAATCCCAGCAAGGAGTTGAAGGATCTCGTCAACAGTGCGGCGGTGGCCGCCACGCCTCCCTCGCCCCCGGCTGCCCCAACTGTCCCGGTTGCCCCGGCCCCCGAGCCGTCGGGCCCGGCCTCTTCTTAGGGAGCGCCCTCGCCTCTCAGGACGGCGTCCGAATTATGGACTATCTTTGGAGTCCTTGGCGGTTTCGCTACGTCAGCCAGGCAAGCACGACGGGCGCTTGCGTCTTCTGCGAAAAGGCTGCGGCCCAGCCTGCTCGCGACCGCGAGAACCTGCTGCTTTACCGCGGCCGCTCTAATTTCATCCTCCTGAACCTCTATCCCTACACCACCGGCCACTCCATGGTCATTCCTTATGCCCACATTGCCAGCCTCGAGGAAACCGAACCCGCCACGCTCGCCGAGATGATGGAGTTGGCCCGGCGGGTTCAGGCCGCATTAAGAGATTGCTATCATCCGGAAGGGTATAATCTTGGAATAAACCTGGGAAAATGTGCAGGCGCCGGGGTGGCCGATCACCTGCACTTGCACCTGCTCCCTCGCTGGACGGGAGATTCCAGTTTCATGACGGCCATCGGGGAGACTCGCATCCTGCCCGAGGACCTCCTCACCACCTACGACAAGCTGGCTCCTTACTTCGTCCCGGGCAGTTGATTCCCCGGCGGGTTTCAGAATTGTTGAGCCGGGGCGCATCGCAAAGTGGGCGTGCCCTCTCCTCGAAGCATTGCTCAACTCTTCCCCTTCGGGACGACTTCTACCGGCATGTGGCTCAGTTTCGCGTAAATCCGGCCCCGTCGACGCAAAGGCCACCAATCGTAAAGGTAGATCTGCATCGGCCGCCACATCGCCACCCAGCCCGCGATGGTCAGACTCTCCCGCAAGATGCTGGCCCAGGTGCCTGCCTCACCGTGCAGCAGCGCCTTGCTGATGATAAGACAAATGGCCAAGCACGACAGGCCGATCAGCAGGCTGGTCCGGCCCTGCTTCATCAGGCTCTTGAACTCCAAGTCAGTAAGCTCGGCACGGTGGGCAAAGTAGTTGTGGACGGCTTGCTGAATCAGTTCCTTGGGGTCCTCCGCCGGCCATTGCTCCAAGTGGACAGCGAGCTTCACCGGCGCGTCAGGCGGGAACTCGCGCGCCCAGCTCACGATGAATTCCTCCGCGTCGTCGTCGAGATCCTTCTCGATGAATGGGGAAGGGTCCATCGAGTTAAAGAGTTGGTTCACGTCACGCAGTTTGAGCTTGATGCTGTGCGAGTGTCCCAGGTCAGCCGCAACATTCCGCGGTGAGGAAGAGCGCATTAGATGATCTCCAATGGGGAAGAGCAGGAGTCAGAATGAAGAGCATCCGCCGACTGCCTACCCGCTATCTGTTTCGCACGAGTAGGCTATCACATGAGGGAGGCGTTGTCAAGGGAAATCATATCAGATGTCTAGCCCAGGACTCAATGACCCGATGACTCAATGACTCAATGGCCCGATGACCCGATGACTCAATGACTGGCTCCACGCGGTCACCAACCTTGATGTTGCCTCCGATGAGGATCTGAGCCCGCAAGCCACCGCGGTGGGTGAGTCCTCGGATCACATCTGTGCGCGTCAGCCGTTCAAGGTGCGCACAGGGTTCGCACAGCCTGAGACCTCGCAGGACGGCCTCGCCCACTTGAAACTCTCGGCCCACCAAATGGTTGAGCGCGACGCCGCGTGTCACAATGTTACGACGTGTCTCGGCGGGCGCGAGCGCCACGCCGTAGTCGCGGTCCAGCGCCTCCAGCGCCTCGAGCTCGATGAGCGTGACCTCGTAATCGGGTTGGGGCTTCCAGAAGGTGCCGAGAGCGAGGAAGTACCGGTCCCCTTCGAGTCCCTTGGCGGCGACGGCCCGCACTTGTTCTACGGTTGACATCGCCTCTCCCGCTCCTGGAGCAATGTGTATCGAGGCTACTCTCCCTTGACCCATCTCCGTTGAACTCCCTCGCTCGGCTGATTTTATCCAGGCGCGACGTACGCCAAGCATACACTTCGTACTCTGTGCCCCACTGCTCCGGCGGGTTTTTCTCTTCCCTCAAGGCCTCTTTATAGCGTTTGCCCCCTCGTAAATGATAATGATGAAAACTGACGCCCAAAGGTTCGTTGGAAGGGACTCATCTCGGAAACCTGGGATAGTATCTGTTAAAGCCCTCGTTCTCTGGCAGGGCTTTAGGTGGTGCGGCGCCTCGAGTTCCCAAAGCTGTCTGGCGCGGCCCCTAGAAGATCAGCTTCAGAGAGAACTGAAGCTGCCGGGACGTTCCGGCGGTCTTCGAGATTACCCCGAAGCCGGTGCCCCGCACTACGTTCGCAGGCAAACCAAAGTTCACCAGATTGAACACGTTGAAGAACTCCGCTCGGAACTGGAGAGTTTCGGCCTCGCTGGATCCCCTGCGCCCGAAAGCAGTGTCCTTGATTAGCGCCACGTCGAAATCGTTGTAAGCCGGACCCCGAAAAGTATCCCTTCCGAGTGTTCCCAGCCTTCCCTGGTTCGGCCCGGTTCCTCCAGGAATCCCGATTGGGATGCTGAAGAAAGAGGCGTTGTCCGCGCCGCGTCCGAAGTAGTCCTCGCGCACGGTCCGGCTGGTGGAGAAGATCGGCCGTCCAATCTGGTCGGGACGGTCCGAACCAGCGGAGCCGAAGCCGCTCTGCTGGATACCCGAGTAGACAGTGAAAGGCGATCCGGAAGTCACGGTGCTGATATTGAGGAACTGCCATCCCGAGGTGAGGTGGCTGCCCAGGGGCCGCAGGAACCCGATGCGATCGAAGGGCAGCACCTGAATCACGTTGAACACGAGGATATGGGTGATGTCAAAGGTCGAAGGTCCCTTGTCGGCCCCCAGTTTCCAGGGATCCTGCGGGACCGCGAGCTGAACGTTGCCCGCTCCACCCACCGCCGGTCCCATAATACTGCTCGTGTCATCGAGGGATTTGGAGAAAGTGTAGTTCAGCGAGAAGCCCAATCCGTAGCGACCGGACGTCTTCGAGGCCGAGGCTTGCAGCGAATGGAAGGTGGAGTGCGAGCGGTTGCAGGTCAGCAATTCCTCGGCGATTCCGCCCACCACCTTGCCCTCAGCGTTGAATTGAGTGAAAGGCGCGAAGGCGGGATCGGCGCCGCCGAAGCTATTGGGAAAAATAACGGCCGGCAGATGGACGCCCATCGTAGCGACGTAGTCCACGCCCACCTTGAGGTCGCCGAAACTATGCTCCAGGCCGGCGGAATACGTGGCCACGTAGCCGTTCCCAAAGTTGCGAGTCACGCCGAAGAGAGTCAGAGGATTAAACTGATGGCCCGGGCTCAAAGCCGCCAGGTCTTCTTCGAAGCGCTCGAGGTCGATCTCGGTGTTGGCGGGCACCTTCTTGGTGTCAGGAGTTGTGAATACCAACTGCCCTTGCGGCGTGTAAACCGGCGGCGCATTGAACGACATCACGGAATTCTGGAAGGGTACCGGAGCGCCGGGCAGCGCCGTAATGTAAGGGCTGAAAGCCATGGGGATGCTGCCGGTAAGACTGTTTTCCTGAAAGAGGTTCGGCAATTGGGTCACGATGGAGCCGCCGGCGTGGACACCGGTGTGGTCCGTGGCTCGCCAGTCGAGTGAAATGCGCGGCCCCCAGCCGCGCCGGTCGGTGTCGTAGGGCGGCTGCGGGTTGAAAACAAAAATCTGGTAAGCGCCAGGGTCCCCGAACCGCGCCGGCTTTCCGCCCGGTCCCAGAAGCCGAGGACCGGAGGTCAGGTGGTTTGGTTCGTGAATGGGTGTGTCCAGCTCGTGCCGCAGTCCGTAGGTCATGGCCAAACGTGGCGTGGCCTTCCAGGTATCCTGAAAGTAGAAGTTATAAGCCTCGCGTTCGGTCCGCTCTTCGTCGATCCGGTCGCCCTGCGGGAACCCGGGCGAGGCCACCCAACTGGTGTAAGAGAAGGGCGTGGCGGTCAGGAGCCCGGTGAGCGAGTCGGGCAAGGGGTCACCGGGCTGTATGTCGTGCTGGCCGCTGGCGGAGGCAATGCTGACGGGCGAGTAAGCCGGGCCTCCGCCGAAGGTGTAGCTTCCATTGGGTGAAAGGCCGAAAACCACGGTATCTCGGTTGAAGCGGGTCTCGAACCCCGCCTTGAAGTCGTGCTTCCCATGGTTATATTCGACGGTCTGCCGGAACTGAAAGACGTTGCCGAACGATTCTGTTCTGGTGCCGCCCGCGGAGTTGAACGGCTCGAACAAGCCGTCTCCGAAATTCAAGGCCGCCTGGACATCGTTGAGCGGCACGAAGGAAGGCGTGCTGCGGATGTAGCTCAGCGAACTTTCGAGCGCCAGGTGCGACGACAGGGTGCGCGTGTAATGCAGCCCGGCGTTGCGCTGGCGGTCCAAAAAGGTCGTGGCGAAGCTGGGATTGATCGCTGTCTGGTTGGGATTGGTCAGAGGACCGTTGGTGTTGTCCCAACTGAAGCGGGCGAAGACCTGCGATTTCTCAGAGACCTTGTGGTCGACGCGGAGAGTGGCTTGGTCGCTTGTGGTCGCTACCTTGGAAGACACGGCGTAGGTGCGTTCCCCGAACGGGCCTGCCGGATCGTTGGGCAGCGGGTACCCGGTGAGTACCGGCACAACCGCCGGGTTGACCGGCACCGTCAGCGTGTCGCCGGGAAAGGTCAGGGTGTCGATCCCTTGCCGTTCCGCGGCTGTAGGCACGGACAACACTTGCGTGGTGCCCAGCACCTGGCGGAACCCTTGGTACTGACCGAAGAAGAAGGTGCGGCCACGGCGGTTGTCGACACCGGGGAGCGCCACCGGCCCGCCCAATGTAAATCCAAACTCGTTGCGCTGGAAGGGCGGAATGCGGCCCGGACTGACGAAGCTGCGGCGGTCGAAGAAATTGCGCGCATCGAGAGCGGCATTGCGGAGAAACTCAAACACGTCGCCATGTATCTGGTGGGCGCCCGACTTGGTCACGACGTTGGTGTAACCCGCAGCCCCGGCGCCGATCTCGGGCGGCATCACGCCGGCCTGCGACTGAATTTCCTCAATCGCGTCCACGTTGTAGTTCGAGAAGGTTGCGCCACCCAGTTCCGGGTCCGTGGTGTAAAAGCCATCCATGGCGAACACGGCCGTGACGCCGCGCTGGCCGTTGATGGCGAATTGCAGAGTGAAGTTGTTGGCGCCGTTGGTGTCCGTGGTAGTGCCGCCAGCCAGCGCCAGAAGCTTGGTAAAATCCCGCTGGTTCAGCGGCAGGTTCGCTACTTGCTGGCTGGAAAGCTGAGTATTGCCCCCGCCGGACTTCTTTTGCTTTGTGCCGCCCTGCTGGCCCTGAGACGTCTGGTCGCCTTGCGAGCCGGTGGGATTCTGCGCAGATTCCTGCGCCCTCGCCTCGGGAAGGGCCACAGCCAACTGCAACGTCAGGAAGAATGGGACGAGCCTTAGGGAAGCTGAGCGGGACTTCGCGAGCACCTTGATATGGACCCCCAATCTGACTTCTGCATGGTCAAGTAACCTAGTCCAACCCAGGCGCGAGCAAATGGCAATTCGCAGCAATGCCTAAGAACCTGACAGGGCACCGAGCGGGATCACAACTGCGACTCGTCACCTCGTGGCGGGCGGCCTTTGTAGCCGGAATTCCCTTTTTCGATTCTCGACCGACCGTTAGCATACGCCTGACGGCCTCTGAGTGCAAAGGCGAGTCGGGGGATCGAATTTGACACGTATCATACGGGCACCCGACGGCAAATATGGAATAGCAGAGGTGCGCTCTGCGCCAGCCCGCCCAAGCCGTAAGGCAGAAAGGGGGGCTGGCGCAGACTCCGTAGTCTGGAGTCTGCGATTTCCCGAAGGGACCAGGAAGGTGGCCGGGGTATCTCCTCACGACCCTCGGCGAAGCGTGCCTTCGGCAGATCGCAGACGTTAAAAAACAACGTCTGCGCCAGCCCGCCTGAAGCCGTAAGGCAGAAAGGGGGGGCTGGCGCAGACTCCGTAGTCTGGAGTCTGCGATTTCCCGAAGGGACCAGGGAGGTGGCTGGGGTACCTCCCTACGACCCTCGGCGAAGCGTGCCTTCGGCAGATCGCAGACGTTAAAAAACAACGTCTGCGCCAGCCCGCCTGAAGCCGTAAGGCAGAAAGGGGGGCTGGCTCAGACTCCGTAGTCTGGAGTCTGCGATTTCCCGAAGGGACCAGGGAGGTGGCCGGGGTATCTCCTCACGACCCTCGGCGAAGCGTGCCTTCGGCAGATCGCAGACGTTAAAAAACAACGTCTGCGCCAGCCCGCCTGACACTGTTTCCCCCCCGGATGTTTGATGTCGCGCGTGTTGGGGTCCATAATGGAAACTCCGGCCTAACGGAGGGGCCCATGAGACTGTCTGACCGTGGCGCGGTGTCCAAGAGGCTGATGGCGATTCAATTCGCCCTTCTGGCGAGCCTGGCGGCGTTCTATTTCCTCTATTTGCCTTATCGGTCGAAGTCGCAGGCTGCGGCTGAGGCCCAGGAGCGCGAACTGAAGATCGAAGCACTCTTTCAATCCCTGGTTGTCGAGGACACCCGCGGCGAAGTCGAACTGCCTGGAACAGGAGGAAACGTGCGCGTGCATCCCCAAAGATTGAGTCGCATGCCGGCAGTTGACGAGGTCGTCCAGTCCCTCGGCTTGCCGGACCGGCGCACGACCGATTTCAAGAGTGGGCTTCACATGACCTGGACGGGCACCGCGCACTCGTTGGAGGCTTCCTTCGACCGTGGCCGTCTCTACTGCCTGCGCCGCGAGGACCTCCGGACCGGACACGGCGCGCTGGTATTCGAATCGAGTGTCGCGTGGCACCCCTTTTGACTGAGAAACGGTGTCAGGTACCGTTTCCTTAGTTCGGAACCAGTTGCCCATCGAACCAGTTTGCCCTCTCCGGTAAATGCTACGCCGTTTTGCAGGAGTCATCCGCGCCTCGTGCCGATGAACACGCAATCTGGGATACTTTGCCATCCCGCAAGCCTGGTTCTCTACGGGCGATGCCAAGCCAGTTCGAGACCTCATGCGCGATCTAGAAAGGGTGAATCGCGGCGAACCTCGAGCGAACCGTTTTCTCCATTCGAATCGAAACTTGTATAATCCATGAAAACTTGTATAATCCATACATGTAAGGAATATCGTGGGGTACTATTGGGCTCGGCTCGCTGTTGCTCATCTCGGTGTGCTCAAAAGGAGGACAGGAAGTGCAATCTCCGCAACCTGAAAAGTCGAAGGCGCCTGTCAAAATGGAGCAGCGCGGGCGCATCCTTGGAATCGGCGGTATCTTCTTCAAATCCGCTAATCGGGATCAGATGCGCGAATGGTATTCGAAGCATCTTGGACTCGCTGACAAAGGCCAAGGCGTGATGCTTCCGTGGCGCGAACACGACGACCCGCAGAAGGAACACGTTACAGTTTGGACTATTTTTCCCGCCTCCACTAACTATCTCGATCCCAGCCACGCACCGTTCATGGTCAACTACATCGTGGACGATCTGGATGCTTTGCTCGACCGCTTACAACAAGAGGGAGTAAAGATTGATCCCAAACGAATGAATGAATCATACGGTCGCTTTGCCTGGATCTATGACCCGGATGGGAATAAGATTGAGCTCTGGCAGCCGTCCGCAAAGCCCTAAGATTAATGAGCAACATTCGAAATCTAATGAGGGGGAGAAACGGTGTCAGGTGCCGTTTCCTTTTTCCCCGCGCGCCCTCGAAACGCTACCTGATACCGTCTCTCTCTGACACCGTCTCTCTCGGCGGCCTGCCGCAACCTGTCACGAACGCGGCGGGAGTATAATGCCGGCAGGAGGACGCATTCTAATGCTGGAGGGAAATCTGTGGCTGTCATCGACTGGCTGCTTGATTCGGACCCGTCGATCCGCTGGCAAGCGATGCGGGACCTGACCGGTGCGCCCGCGGGGGAGGTCTTGGCGGAGCGCGCCAGGGTCGCGACCGAGGGCGTGGGCGCGAGGCTGCTCGCCCTGCAGGCGGACGATGGTCGGTGGGGTGGCGCAGCATGGAACCGCGGGTGGGACTCCACGATGCACGTCCTCATGCTGCTGCGGGACCTAGGTCTGGATCCTTCGAGCGACCAAGCACGCCGGGCGGTGGGCCTCGTCCGCGACGGGGTGACGTGGCAGGGGTGTGGCCCGCCGGAATGCGACAGCAACGGCTTCTTTGAGGGCGAGGTCGAGCCGTGCATCAACGGGCAGGTCGGGGCGGTCGGCGCCTACTTCGGCCAGGACGTCCGAGGCATCGTCGACCGGCTGCTCGCCGAGCAACTGTCCGACGGCGGCTGGAACTGCGAGGCGTCGAACGGGTCGACGCGGTCGTCGTTCAACACCACGATCTGCGTGCTGGAGGCTCTGCTCGAGCACGAGCGGGCGGGCGGAGGGACCCCGGAGGTGACCGAGGCCCGTCTCCGCGGGCAGGAGTACCTCCTCGAGCGCCGGCTCTTCCGAAGGCGGTCGACGGGCGAGGTGATCGAGCGAGATCGCAAGGCCGGCGCTTCCTGGACGCGATTCGCCTTCCCAACCTGGTGGCATTACGACGTGCTGCGGGGGCTCGAGTACCTGCGCGCCGCCGGCGTCACGCCCGACGAACGGGTGGCCGAGGCGATCGAGCTAGTCGCCTCGAAGCGCGACGGCGACGGGCGGTGGCCGCTCGACACCCGGTATCCCGGCGTGATGCCGGTCGAGACGGACGAGGGCGAGCGCCGACCGAGCCGGTGGAACACCTTACGCGCCCTGCGCGTGCTCCGCTGGTACGAGCGCGCTGAGTCGTAACCGCAGGGAGGTTCCGACCAATCCCAGCAACGCGCCGCACGCCTCCGCCTCGGCAAACTTACATCGTTGCCGCAAAGTCGTGGCTCTGGCCGCTCATTGACGCTACCTCGGCCAGATCACGGACAGCTCTTCCGTAATCAGATAACGGAAGGGTTGCCGACGATACGCCCGCAACCACGGGGCGCCACGAGTGCAGCTAGGCCGTCTGGCGGCCATGCGGATTCGCTTGTCCTTTCTATATTGATTTGACTTTCGCTTTACATTCGCCAATGATCGTATAGAGACTCTTTAGTCGGGCTCCGAAATCTGCGTTATAACCGTTGGTCAAAAGCCATGAGGCAGCAACAACAGCTAGCAAGTGACAGTTTTATAGCTCGCGATAGCGGGGCATGGGCAAAAGAAAAACTCTACTATCTCGAACGCTATCTGGACATTGTCTCCGTCGGGATGAGGAGGAAGTGGGCAGGCAGGCTCTACTACGTGGACCTCTTCGCGGGGCCGGGGAAATGCCGGATTCGTGGGTCCAGCGAGGAATTCGATGGTTCCCCTCTGATCGCTCTTAAATTCAACTTTGCGAAGTACTTTTTTGTTGAGTCGGACGAGGAATGCTACGGAGCCCTTAAGGCGCGGGTCGAAGCTCGTGCACCCGAAAAAGACGTGGAAATCCTATTGGGTGATTGCAACGATGTGATCGATAAGGTTAAAGCTCCACCCCGCGGCTTGGGGCTCGCCTTCATCGATCCCACCGGCGTTTCCCCGCTTGCATTTGACACGATCCGCAAACTCGCCCAAAACCGCAAAATCGACCTGATCATCAACTTCCATGAGGGCATGGGAATCAGAATGAACCTTGGCCAATGTACCAAGTCGGCTGCCAGTGCACTCGACCGGTTTATGGGCAGTTCGAGGTGGAAGGAGCGCTACAAACAATCCTTGGAGTCCTTCGATCAAGTATGTTCGGAGATTGCGAAAGAGTATCTGGGAAATTTGCGGTCTTTGGGGTATCTCGCATTTGACAGTGATCGGATTCCGGTAAGAACGGACCAGAACACCTTGCTTTATTACCTTCTTTTCGCGAGCAAGCATCCCAGGGGCAATGACCTTTGGCGCAAGATCAAGCAAACCGGCCCCCACGGACAGCGAGGGCTTTTCTCGTGATGAACGAAGGACACGACTCGACCTTCAGCCGGGCGTGCTCTCGGGCAGGCGGCGTAAAATATGGCTGCGAATTCCGCAATTGAGTGGACCGAATCCACATGGAACCCGCTCACAGGCTGCACCAAGATCAGTCCGGGGTGCAAGCATTGCTACGCCGAGCGAATGGCCCTGCGGCTCAAAGCCATGGGCCAGCCCAATTACCTGAATGGATTTGATCTGACCCTCCACGAGAACGCACTGGAGCTGCCGCTGAAGTGGAAGAAGCCGCAGACCATTTTCGTCAACTCCATGAGCGACTTGTTCCACAAAGACGTGCCCGTGGAATTCATCCTCCGGACGTTTGACGTCATGCGCCGTGCCGATTGGCACAACTTCCAAGTTCTGACGAAGCGGTCGGAGAGACTGCTAGAGCTTTCGCCGCAGCTCCCGTGGAAGTCCCATATCTGGATGGGCGTGAGCGTGGAAACCCTTAAGTATGTTTTCCGCATCGACCACTTGCGGAAAACAGGTGCGGTCGTTAAATTCCTGTCCCTCGAACCGCTCCTGGGGCCGCTCCCCGGCCTGAATCTCGAAGGGATCGATTGGGTGATTGTGGGTGGCGAATCCGGCCCCGGCGCCCGCCCCCTGGACCCGGCGTGGGTAACGGAAGTCCGCGACCAGTGCCTCAACGCGCGCGTTCCGTTTTTCTTCAAGCAGTGGGGCGGGACGCGGAAGAAGAAAGCTGGGCGAGAACTCGAAGGCCGAACTTGGGACGAGATGCCGGCAGCGGCACCAGTTTTGGTCTAACGCGAGGAACCAAGCGCGGAGGTGCGCCTCGAGGCCCGCAGCTTTCCGACCGGGTTTCAGGCCGCCTCGGCGGGCGTGACATAGCAGGATTCGACGCGCACGCGCGTCCCGGTGGCCTGTTCTTCCGACAGGTTTCTCCAGCGCGGATGGTTCTCGCGAATGCGAGTCAAAGCCTCGGAGTCCGCGGCCTGCTGACGCTTCAACAGGGACTTGGCTTGTTTCTTGAGTTGTTCGAGACTGGGACTCGGCGGGAGTTGCCTTGACATGGAAATCTCCTTTCCGTTCGTGGCCTGTGTCCACACCGCAGGCAGAAAGAAGATTGGTCAGATTGTAGCCGTGCAATTCCTGCAGGGCGGGCTGGCGCAGACTCCGTAGTTTGGAGTCTGCGATTTCCCGAAGGGACCAGAGAGGCGCCCGGGGCATCTCGTCACAACCCTCGGCGGAAGGTGCCTTCGGCAGATCGCAGACGTTAAAAAACAACGTCTGCGCCAGCCCGCCTGACGGTTTCTGTCGGCATGTATGCGCCCGCACCATGCCCCCCGGCTGACGGCGGTGGTGTGAATGCGGCATCAATCGGCCGCCTCATACCTCGGCAGAACGCCAAACACGGACACCACCCCCAGGGCTTTTCCCTTCTCGAGATGATGATGGTGATCGCGTTGGTTCTCATTGTGGCTTCCGTCGCTACGCCCATCTAAATGAACTCCGCGGTGCGGGCGCGTGACGCGGTTGTGCGCAACGACCACGCGACGTCCAGCACCCTCTCGAGAAACCTGGGGACAGCGTTGCGTTGTTTGCGGATTGGCCTCGCCCTCCGGGAGCGCGGCCATCTTGGCCGCTCTCCTCCTCGATGCGGGCTGGAAGCCCGCGCTCCAGGGCTACGCGCGAATCTGAGGAAGAACCGCAGACCTCCCGCCAGGGCGGGACGGGGGTTTGAGCCACGCTTGCCCACATTCTTGTCACCATCGTTGGGGACGCCGAAACCTCGTCGCTTACGCCTACTCATTCAGGCCTAGCCTGATCAGTTCGTCGGAAGCGGATTCTTCGAACTGAATTTCCGGCTCGCTCCGATTCGCACCCGTATTGGTAACCAGTCGGGCCGCGAACGCGGCGGCGGCAAGGGTGCCGGCCATCGCCCAGTAGCGCAGCGGGCTCGCCATGGCGCGCTGTTCCAGTTGCGCGAACTTGTGAATGGCCAGCACCACCGGGAAGATGCCGAACCAGAACACCATGTGGACCTTCGATTTTCCTGGCAGGTAGGAACAGGTGAAAGGGATTTTCCGAAAGCCCCGCAGAGAGACGTCCGCGAGGAGGCTGCCGAGTAACCCGAGTACCAGCAAGTGCTGCGCGACCGTCGTCCAAGGCCAGAACCAGAGCAATAGTGCCGCCGAGGCAGCCAAAACCGGGAGTGTCGAGGCTGCCAGCAATGCTCGCCGGACTGCCGATAGGCGATCCCTGCCTCCTGCCGCCGGCGTTACGCGAAAGAGCCAGTTAGCACGCAGGTCCAGCGGCAGCGAAAACACAGTCCGGATCCCCAGCCACGAGGCGCACAACATCAGTATGCTCGCAGCCAGCATGGGAAAGTTAACCCGTTGCACGAGGTCAATCCATGTGAGATGCATCATGTCCCTCGCGCCTTCCAAGTATATAGCCACAATCGCGAAACCGCCGCCCAGGTAGAACGTCAGAATCGCGCGATGCCTCTGACTGCGCAGCAGAGTTCGGATAACGAATTGCCCCAGCGCCGTCTGCGGCGAATTCCCAAATCGCGGCAGCCAAATCCCCCCGTGTGAGCCCGGCACGATGTCCGGTTCTTCCACGATCTTCCGCAACGTTCGGAGATAAGAGAGCAGGAACGCTCCACCGGCCACGAATATCGCGATGGCGAGGCTCGCCACTGCTCTGCGCGCCAGCGGCGCCATCACTGCGTGACCCTCGACCGGGAAGGCGCCGCTCATCTCGCTGAATAATCCCATGAACCAGTACGACGGCAGCCAAGCCAGCGCCCGTTGATTCTCGGGCGCCCCGAGAGCCGTCGCAGTGTCAAGTGACGGTTGGAGGCAAACGACGCCGAGCAATAGGATGAACGCGGCAATCTGAAGAACTGACGATACCCGCAGATACCACCGGCGAGGCAGTTGCGCCGTTACTGCTTGCACGCCCAAAACGGCGCAATACAGAAACGCACCCGCCGCCGGAAGCGTGACCCAGAAGGTCACTACAAACCGGATCGTCCCCGCGAATCCGGAGCCAGGAGGAGCCAGCGCTATCGGATACGCAAAGCCGGCAAGCCAGTTCCACGCCGCCACGGTGAGACCCAGTGAGGACGCCGCCGCGGCAATTTTGGCCGCGAACAGCGTGCGCACGCGAACGGGCAGGGAACCCAACACAAGAACGTCCCGGCGATCGAGAAAGGTGGAGTCCCAACTCAACAGCGTGAATACTCCCACCACCAGCATGGTAAGGGAGATCAGGAAGCGTTCCACGGGCCAGACCGAAGCAGGTACCGGATGATCCCGAACGTCAGCCCCGACCGCGAGCGCGCCCCACGCGAGAAGGACACCTCCGAAGACGAGGAGAGAGCCAAACTGCCCGAGCAATCCGCTAGCGTCCCCGTGGGCGGATGCCGACAACAGTTCCACATCCATTAGGCGGAAAAGGAACTGGCGATAGAGAACCCGGAATTGCAGCTTGGTGTTCGTCTTCGTTGCCTCGAAGCCACTAATTGCGGGTCAGGCGCGGATTAGATCGGCTATTTCGCGCGAGACCGCCGTGGTGTCCTGCTCCACTGCGAGCTGCGAGAAAATCTCTTCCAGCGTTGGAAGGGCCATCAGCGTCCGCAGCCGCTCGATGGAATCGTCGGCCACAACCTTCCCGCGATGCAAGATCACCACATGCGACGAGATCCGCTCGACCGTCTCCAATTCGTGTGAGCTGAAAAGTACCACCTTACCGCGTGCGGCCAATTCCTGGATCAACCCGCGCAATACCAGTGAGGTGGAAACGTCCAGCCCGGAGAATGGTTCGTCCAGCAGGATGAGGTCGGGATTGTGAAGCAGCGCAGCCGAAAGCAGCACCTTCTGTCGCATGCCCTTGGAATACGAAGAAATAGGCGCGTGCCGGTCGCTGTGCAGTGAGAGCAAGCGCAGCAGCGCATCGATACGATCGGCCGTCGGCCTCGCGGGCAGACCGCGCAACTGACCCACCATGATGAGGTACTCAAGGCCGCTGAGGTGCGAATAGAGATGCGGCTCCTCGGGCACGTAACCCATACGCTGCTTAAAGCCAAGCAGGTCGCTGCGGATCGGCCGGCCATCGAAGAAGATCTCGCCGGACGTGGTCCCGATGAGCCCGGTGATCATATTCATGGTGGTCGACTTACCGGACCCGTTCGGCCCCAGGTATCCCGTGATTTCACCGGCGTGCGCCTGAAAACTTACGTTATCGACGGCCAGGATGGCGGGGAATCGTTTTGAAACATTGCGGAGCTCGAGCATGCATACTCCTTTCGCCCCCTATGTAGCATACTGCATATGGCGGTGTCAAGTAGCATCCTACATAGGGTATAATCTCCCTATGGCAGCCGAGCCGAAGCTTTCCCACACCGCCGCCATCATCCTCCAGGCCATTCAGGCGGGACACGTCTATGGTTTCAGCGTGATGGAAACGACCGGTCTCCCCAGCGGAACCGTCTATCCCGCGCTGCGGCGGCTGGAGCGCGACGGCTTGATCCGCTCTCAGTGGGAATCTCAGTCGATTGCCGACGCCGGCCAGCGGCCGGCCAGGAAGTATTACAGAATTACACGTCCCGGCCGTGCCACGCTGGCCGCCTCGCAGAAACGATATCCGCTCCTGGCGAGACTATTTCCCGTGCCCAGCGAGGAGAACGCATGACGCTTCGCCGGCTGCATATCGCCATCCTCCGCGGCGCAGCCTCGCTCGTGCCCGCTCCCGAGCGAGCCGAGTGGTTCGCCGAGTGGAAAGCGGAACTCTGGTACGTTAACCACAGCGCCACCGCCTTTTGCTTCGGCTCTTTCCACGATGCATTCTGGCTCCGGCGCAACAGTCCCAGCCCCCAAGCCGGGCGCAGGTTTGCCTTGGAGTCTCCGGTAGGATGCGTGCTGTTCCTGGCAGTTCTGGCGGCATTGAGCCTCCTTTTGGCCATCGCCCCACCGCTGTCTCGCGATATGCTCCTGCCCTCTCCCTATCGCCATGCCCGCAACTTGGCGATGATTTCCGCCGCTGGACACTACCACGCGCCGATCCCCACCGTCCCCATCGAACAGTACCTATCGCTGGCGAATCGCATGCCCAACCGGTTTACCGCCCTTACGTTCTACCGGCCGGTTCAGAGTCGGGTCGAGACCTCGCCGCAGGCTTCGGAGGAACTGTCGGTGGCCTTAGCGAGCGCTAACCTCTTCCAGGTGCTCGAAATCCCGATTCCGCCTGCGGCGCCGCGCGCCGGTGCACGCCAATCTGCGACACCGCTGGTGCTCAGCCATGCTGCCTGGAGAAAGTATTTCGATTGCGATCCTCATATCGTGGGCCGCGTCCTGGAAGTCACGGGACAACCAGCCGTGATATCAGGAGTGATTGACGCAGGTCCCTGGAGCCTTCCCGGCCAAGTGGATGTCTGGCTGCTCCAGGACCAGGCACACCTTGCACAACTGCCGCCCCACACCGAAGGGTTCATGCTCGGCCGCATCGCGATATCCGCGTCTCAGCCCAGGCCCGAGTCCGATTGGAGCCTCTCCGTGCCGAATGGACAAGGAGGCGCCGTCAGCTTCACCTGCTCGCCGCTGGCTGAAGATCAGTTCGCGCTCGGCTGTCTCGAGATTTATCTCGCGTCCTTGCTGGTTCTGTTGGCGATTACCCCGCTGGGGCTTGGCGATTACCCGGCAAATCGGTATGCGCCCTCGGTCGTAATCAGGCTGCGCCGATGGGTCTTTCTCACCATCAAAATCGCCCTGCTCGTGTTGATTGTCTGGTGCGGGGGCATCGCCCTGACGCCGGTGTTCCCTCCCGTGCCAACGGTAATTGTTCCGGGCTTGATCCTCGGATTCCGCTGGGCCTTGACCGATCAGCGGCAGCGTTGCCCGGTCTGCCTCCGCTTGCTCGCCAACCCCACCCCAATCGGCGACCCCTCGCAAGCCTTTCTCGGGTGGTACGGCACCGAGCTCATCTGCACCCATGGACACGGATTGCTCTACGTCCCGGAGATTCGTACGAGCTGGTTCGGCACGCAACGCTGGCAATACCTCGATCCCACTTGGAGAAGTCTCTTTTCTTAGGCGGAACTACCGGTCTGAAGGTGTGAAAAAACCAGAGCAAGGTTCCTCATCGCCATGAAAATCGTTGCGGCGAAGGCACCTTGGAGTGCGGTATCCGTCAGCCGACGGACAGCTACTGCCTTGCCGTTTGGAATCAAGGCGGCAGCTCCGCTCCGCTTCGCTGCCGCACTCCAAGGCGCTTCGCGCATTTTCATGCACAGTGGTGAGCGGATGGATGATGAAATCTGCGCTCTCCAGGAGCTCGACGCATTACTCGAGGAACTCGGATAGTGTCCAGCCAGCATGGCCTGGTGTAGTGGTGTCATTTGCGCGACATGAATACTCAAAGCCCTCGTCATTCCCGCGAAGGCGGGAATCCATTCCGCGAACCTTCCGAAACGCGCTGTCTACGGACTGGATTCCCGCTTTCGCGGGAATGACCGGCGGTTCGTAAGGGATGCCATTCCAAATGAGACCACTACCCGGCCTGGAGGGAGCGCGCGGGTAGCGCCCGCCGCGGCGGGCGCTACTCGCTACTCGATCGGAGAACCGCAGACCTAAAGAACAGGTCTGCGCTACCTGCTTCCAGGAAAGGCGCACAGGCAATTCCATGCGGTATCAGGGCTGGGGGGAGGGGACGATGTGCGGTGAGGCGCCGACTTGTTTTATCTCACCCGTATGGAGGCAGAATTCAAGCCCTTCGGCGGCTCCTAGGGTGTTTGGGAACTCCTTCTGAGCCTGCGCCACCAGGCTATCCACGTGCGCATCATCGCTGTCGGGGTCGTGGTGGAACAGCGCCAGCCGCTTTACACCATATTGCTGGGCGATGCGCACGCCCTCCTGCCATGTGCCGTGCCCCCAACCTTTCTTTTCGCCTTCCTGTTGTTGAGGCGTGTACTGGGAGTCATACAACAGAAGGTCGGCGTCCTGGGCCAGGGTACGCACCGCGCCATCATGGAAGGGAGAGCCCGGCTCGGTGTCCGTCGCTAGGACAACCACGCGGCCGTCCGCCTCGATCCGGTAGCCGGCGCAGCCCTGGGGATGATTGAGCAGCGCGGAGCTGATCACCGCCCCGTTAATATTGAGGGGGGCCTTCCCCAAACGCAAAAAGTGGAGCTGCGCGCCCATGGCGCTCATGGTTACCGGAAAGTAGGGAGCGCGCATCATGACTTCGATGGCTCGCCGCAACTCGGCGCCGCGGCGCAGAGAGGAATAAAAAAAGAAGGTGTTTTGCTTGTTGTAAAGAGGAAGAAAAAAGGGAATCCCCTGAATGTGGTCCCAGTGTAAATGGGTGAGAAAGACGTAAGCCTGGAGCGCCCGGCCAGCGAACTCGCCGAGAAGGCTCTTGCCCAGCACCCTCAATCCGGTGCCACAGTCCAGAATGATGAGGGTGTCGTTGTCGAGCCTGACCTCGACGCACGTGGTATTGCCACCGTACCGCCCATTCCCTTTTTCCGGAGTGGGGGTCGAACCACGCACACCCCAAAGTCGGACCTTCATGGTTCACCACCTTGCCCCAACCCCGACCTAGCATCACTAAGAAACAGATCGGCGCCCGGTAAACAAAGGGGCCTCTGTCGGCTTTGACTCGAGGGGTTTGGCGACGTAACAGCTCATGCCTAATACAGCGTAGCAATCATAAAGCCGGGTGTCCACTCCATTCTTGCCCTTGTAGCGGCGACTTTACCTCGTCCGCCGCGGCGGACGGCATAAGGCCGCCCCTGCGTCGCCGGTTTTTTTGCATTGGTGTAATTTGGAACCGCGTCCGCTACGAACTACAGGTCATTCCCGCGAAAGCGTGAATCTAGCAGTGGACCCCAACCCGCTGCATTGACTTCTCTGGGAATAGGACCTAGCATCTGCGGGAAGGTAGGTTCCCCCCATGGTAGGGCGTACGGTGGGCCACTATCGCATCCTTGAGAAAGTCGGCAGCGGTGGGATGGGCGTAGTGTACCAGGGCTGGGACGAGCGCCTCGGACGGGCCGTGGCCATCAAGACCGTTCACGAAGCGTCCAAGAGCGGAGAAGCCAAGAGCCGGCTCTGGCGCGAGGCGAGATCACTGGCACGGGTGAGCCATCCGAGGGTTTGCCAAATCTTCGATGTGCTCGAAGACAGCAAGGACTTATTCCTGGTACTGGAGTTTCTCGAAGGGCGATCGCTCATGGACCGCATCGCGAGCGGCTCGATCACCACCTCTGAAGCCGTGGACATAGAGGGGCAGATACTGGAAGCACTGGAAGCGCTACATGATCTCGGTATCGTGCACCGAGACCTTAAACCCTCGAACGTTTTTCTGACCAAGCACGGAGTCAAACTCCTTGACTTTGGTTTGGCTCGCCCCACCACTCTTCCTGCGGCAGTCAATGCGGACCAAGCCTCCACAGCTTTAACAGCCCCGGGGATGGTCGTCGGTACTCCCCATTACATGGCGCCGGAGCAGGCGAGTGGCGGCGGGGTGATCGGTCCGGCAGCAGACATCTTCGCTGCGGGTTCCATTCTCTATGAGATGCTCACCGGGAGGCACCCTTTCGAGGGATCTTCCTGTCTCGATGTCCTGTATGCGGTAATGCACCATGAACCGCCCCCGCTCAGCGGATCTCGGGAAATTGAAGCTCTCGATCACGCCATCCGGCGGGCGATTGCCAAGCGCCCTGAGGACCGTTACGGCTCGGCCCACGAGATGCTCGATGTGCTGAATGCCGTGTCTGTAGCGAAGGGGACAGCGCATGCCGTGCAAACCCGAACCGTCTCGCGCCTCATCGCCCTTCCATTTCGCGTCTTAAAAAACGACGAAGAGACGGACTTTCTTGCTTACAGCTTGCCCGACGCTATCAGCAGTTCGCTTTCAGGCGTTGACAGCCTCATCGTGCGCTCGAGTCTATTGGCTGCCCGATTCGAGGGCCTCGTGGATCCTAAGCGCGTCGCGGCCGAAGCGGAGGTCGACGTCATCCTGACGGGCTCCGTGATGGGCGTGGGTGACCGGATTCGGCTCACCTGCGAGCTTGTCGAGGCACCCAGTGCCACCATGATCTGGTCTGAGACGGCTACGTCGTCGATGCAGGATCTGTTCAAGATCCAGGACGAGTTATCGCAGCGGATCGTGCACTCGCTCATGTTGCCCGTCAGTGAGCGTGAACGAAGCACTTTCCGGCGGGATGTGCCCACCAGCGCCAGGGGGTACGAGTTTTATCTGCGCGCCAACCAGATTGCGGCGGTCCGGACGCTCGAGGACATGCGCCTGGGGCGCGAATTATATCTCCAGTGTCTCGAAGACGATCCGGATTACGCGCCAGCGTGGGCGCGCCTGGGTCGGGTCATTCGGTTCATTGAGAAGTTCGGCGAGGATGCCGAGGAGAACCTCAAGCGGGCCGACGAGGCGTTCCGCAAAGCCTTCGCTCTCAACCCGGACCTGGCTATCGCGCATAATCTGTACACTGCAATTGAGTGTGACCAAGGCTGCGCACCGCAGGCCATGGTGAGGCTGCTGGGCCGGGCACGCTCTCGGCGAAACGATCCGGACCTGTTCGCAGGCCTCGTGCAAGCTTGCCGATATTGCGGCGAGTTGGAAGCTTCAGTTGCTGCCCACCGTCGCGCCCGCCACCTCGATCCCCATGTCGTCACCAGTGTCGCCCACACCTACTTCCTGCTTGGAGACTACCAGAAGACGCTCGAGTGCTACGAAAGGAAGGGGGGCTTCTACTTGGACTGCGCCGCCCTGGTCATGCTGGGAGACAAGGAGAGAGCGTTGGCGAAGCTCCGCGACCGCGAAGTATCAGGAGTCGCAACCGGTACAGTTCGGGCGATCATGCAATCTCTTCGAGCTTACCTCGAGGGAGACTTCGATACATGTCGCATGGCGATCGAGGCTGCAGAGCACCTGACGCGCAGAGATTCTGAGAGCCTTTTTTATACGGCCAGGCACCTTGCGCAAATCGACGAGCGCGAGCGCGCCCTCAAGACCCTCTCCAGTGCGATCAAAAGCGGATTTCTGTGCGGATCGGCGCTATGCTCTGATCCGTGGCTTGCGCCGCTGCGCTCCTTGCCTGAGTATTGGCAACTGCTGCAAACCGCCGACCAGCAACGCAGCCAGGCGCATGCGGGCTTCCTGGAAGCGAGTGGCCCTCAACTTCTCAATATCAGTTGAAGCTGGTTACGCTCGTGCCAGACGTCTAACAAAAGGAGTTGCAGCCATCAGGGCTAGCGCCCGCGTATCACCCCGATCGGAAAATGATAACTGGCGAAAACAGCCCTTCCCACAAACAATGGGCGGATAGGTCCATGCTCGTCGTGGCAACTTACGCCTTGTGCCGCCGGTCAGAGTCTTGGCCTGGAAATGGGGCCACCGCGGGACGTGCATGAGCTTCCACATTCGTGTCCTCACCTCACTGCGCGGAACGCTGGAAGAGACGCCCCGGGACTGCGACGATCCCCGCAGATCATCCCTGGGACCAGAATAAAACTTGCACTTTTTACTTGACAGGCGCTTCGACTTATGGTAGCCTATCATAGTTGTCGCAAGAGGGCGCGGGCAAGCGGGCGCCGCAAGGCAACGCCAAATGGACTCGGCAAGGGGGAAAAAGGCGTGCAAAACCAAAAAAGATACTAAATAGTGGGAACGAACTTAACAATTCATTGAAAAGAAAGGAGTTAGCGTTTTTCAGGGCTAAAAACGAACTGGTTTTTGAGTGTAAACGAACCCAAATCAAACCCCAAAAAGGGGCCAAAAACCAGCTTTTGGTGGGCATCGAACCGGAATTCGCGAGTCGAAAATCGCCGTTCTCGTCACCCCCTCGTAAGCGGGGGTCCACGTCTGTCAGGAAGAAACTGGATTCCCGCTTTCGCGGGAATGACTGGAATGGGGTGATTTTCCAGAGAGCGTGGCGAGGAATCTCGCCCCGGTTCGTCCGCGGCTTCCAGGGAAGTAAGATCTAGAGCGAGAGCCTTCGCTGCCATGAAGATGCGCGAAGCGCCTTGGAGTGCGGTAGCGCCAGCTGCCGCCTTGTTTTTGCCGAGTGGAAGGCGGCAGCTCCGCTCCGCTTCGCTGGCGCACTCCAAGGCGCTTCGCGCATCTTCATGCACGGTGGTGAGCCGAGGGACCATGGAATCTGCGCTCAGGATGACAGCGAAGACATCGGAATGGCAGCGGGCTGCCGCGCCAGCCTTCCATATGTAAAGAAGCGTTAGAGGCGCTACACTGGAATCTGAATCAGCCGGTTAGGGATATGAAACTCCGATTTTCCGCGGCCTTCGATCCGAACAGCGAGCCGGAGTCTTTCTTTGAGTCATTCCCCTCCCGCCCTGCCGTTTTCGCGCTTTTCCCCTCCGACTCGACACTTGCTTCCCCGCCCTACCTCGCACGCACGCGGGACCTCGGCCGACGCTTGGGCCGGCTTTTGTCCCCAAAGCGTGAAATCTCGCGGATGTTCAATTTGCGGGGATTCGCTCGCCGAGTTGAATGGCAAGTCGTAGGGTCGGCTTTTGAGGCTCAGTGGCTGATTTATCTTCTTAACAAGCAGTATTACCCTCGCCAGTACCGCTTCCGCCTGCGCCTCAAACCTCCGGCCCTTCTCAAGCTGAACTTACGGAACCGCTTCCCGCGCTGTTATCCCACTCGCCGCCTGCTGAAAGATGGGTCATATTACTACGGCCCTTTTCCTTCGCAGGCTGCCGCCGAGCGTTTTGCTGGGGAATTCCTGGACTTCTTCAAGATCCGCCGCTGTCTCGAAGAGCTGGACCCCCACCCTTCCCACCCCGGTTGTATATACTCGGATATGAAGATGTGTCTTGCGCCCTGCTTTGCCGGCTGCACTGACGATGAATACCAGAGTGAAGTGGGGCGGGTTGTGGAATTCCTGGATGGGCAGGGCCAGACGCTGCTCCGTGCGCTGGCGGAGGAGCGCGCCCGGGCGTCCGAAGCGCTGGAATTCGAACAGGCTGCGAAGCTGCACGCCAAGATCGAGAAAGTCAACGGAGTGCTCCGCCAGAAACCCGAGCTGGCGCGCAACCTGCGTGAGCTTCACGCGCTGGTCATGCAGAAGGGCGCGGAGGAAAAGAGCGTGCTGTTCTTCCGTGTGTGGCGGGGCGAATTGCGCGGACCCGTGACCCTTTCGCTCGACGAGAATGTCCCCGCGCCCATCCCCCTTGACCGCCAACTCCATGGCTTGCTGGATTCTCTTGCGGGCGACTCGCCGCCGGCCATTCCCTCCAAAACGCTTTTGGCGCCCTCGCGCCCTCCGCCCCCTGGCGGCATGACTCTCGATGAGATGAGGCAGAGTCCCGACCCCCCGCTGACTTCCAGCGCCACTTCTGTTCACACGCGGACGCATCACGCCGAGTTCGTTGCGGCGGTTCCGCCCTGGGAACACTTGAGCCTGCTGGCGCGGTGGTATTACAGCAGCTTCCGCGAGGGTGAATTGGTGATGCTGAACGCTGAACAGACGATTCCTCACACGCGGCTCATCCGCATTTGCCGCAAGATACTGGCCGTGTGAAGTGCAGGTGCCAGGTGTCAGGTGTCAGGTGCCAGGTGCCAGGTGTCAGGTGTCAGGGGCCAGGTGTCAGGGGCCAGGTGTCAGGTGTCAGGGAAGTGCAGGAGAAGCTATCAGCCGTAAGCTATCAGCGAGACGAATTTGTTCGCTGATAGCTGGTAGCTGACCGCTGACAGCTTCGCCGTTTGACTGCAAACTCCGAGCAACCTACAATGGCTTTAGGCGCTGCACTATGCCGGACACTTTTCTTTCCATAATTACGCCGCCTCCGCCTCGCCGGCCCCCTCCGCCCAGGGTCGGCAGCCGCAAGGTCTTCGGCCAGTTTGTATTTCTGATTCTCTTGCTTCTTTCCGCCGGAGCCGGGGCGCTGGCCGGGCTGCTCTTCGTGTATTCGTCCGACCTGCCGCAGATTCGTGAGTTGGAAGACTACCGGCCGGACGTGATGACGGACCTTTATGCGGACGACGGCGCGGTGATCGGAAGCTTTGCGCTGGAACGGCGCGTCATCGTGACCTACAACCAGATTCCCCCGCTGCTGAAAGACGCGGTCATCTCCATAGAAGACCGCCACTTCGAGAATCATTGGGGTATTGATGTGCTGCGCATCGTGCGCGCGGCGGTCACGGATTTGATGGAATGGCGGAGAGCTCAGGGGGCCAGCACCCTCACCCAGCAGCTCAGCAAAAAGCTCTTCCTGACGCCGGAGAAGAGCTTCCGGCGCAAAATCCAGGAAGCCTTAATGGCCATTCAGATTGAGCGGTACTTCACCAAGCCCCAAATCTTCACGATGTACGCGAACCAAGTGGATCTTGGGCACGGGAATTTCGGGTACGAGGCCGCTGCCCAATTCTATTTTGGGAAACACTTGCAACAGTTAACGCTTCCGGAAGCTGCGTTGCTCGCGGGAATTCCCAAGTCGGCCTCGGCCTACTCGCCCATCGTGCATCCCGAAGCCGCGCGCCGCCGCCGGAATCTGGTGTTGCTCGCCATGCTCGAGAACGGAAAGATCTCGCAGGAGCAATACCGAGAAGCCGTTAATACCCCCCTCGGATTGAATATCCAGAAATGGAATTACACCGTGGCGCCCTACTTTGTAGAAGAGGTCCGCCAGTTCCTGGAAAAGAAGTACGGGCCGGAAGCGGTCCACGAGCAGGGCCTCCGCGTTTACACCACGCTCAACAACAAGATGCAGAAGCTTGCTCAGGCAGCCCTCCGCCAGGGCCTGCGCGACGATGATAAGACTCGCGGCTGGCGCGGCCCCGAAAAGAATATCCTCACCTCCCCCCTCACCCTCGCCGATGGTGAGCCCGTAACGCTCGAGACCTACACCGACGACGACTGGAAGCAGCCCTTCCAGCCGGGTGATTTGGTGCACGGGCTCGTAATGCAAGTGAGCGCAGACCATGCCCTCGTCCGGCTTGGCGACTCGACGGTGCGCGTCACCCGCCCGGATTTTGCCTGGACCAGGAGGACCCAGGCGACCGACCTCTTTGCCCCCGGCGATGTGGACCTGTTTCAAGTAAAGGAAATCAAGGGAGCCAAGCTTCACCTGATCCTTGACCAGCATCCCAGCGTCCAAGGCGCCATGCTGGTGATTGACAATCCCTCAGGCGACATCAAGGCCATGGTCGGGGGATACGACTGGAACGAAAGCAAGTATAACCGGGCCATCCAGGCGGAGCGGCAAGTGGGCTCTTCTTTCAAGGTCTACGTCTACTCGCAGGCGATGCTCGACGGCATGTCACCCTTTGACACCATTCTGGATGAGCCGATCGGGTACAGCACTGCGTCAGGCTTGTGGTCCCCGCACAACTACGATGAAAAATACGAAGGTAACATCACCCTGCTGCACGCGCTGGCTGAATCGCGCAATATTCCCGCCGTGCGGCTGCTGGCCAAAGTCGGCGTTGACACCGTCATAAGACTCTGCCGTAAATTTGGCATCACTTCACGCCTGGTTCCCAACCTGCCCCTGGCACTGGGGGCTTCGGACCTGACCCTGTTCGAGCACACCTCCGCTTTCACCACTTTCCCCAACGACGGCGTCCATATCACGCCGCGCATGGTCGACCGTGTGACCAACTATGACGGGCGAGTGATCGACGATTTCCAGCCGGAAGTCACGGACGTTCTTCCGGCTTCTGTGGCACGCCTCATGGTTTCGATGTTGCGCGAGGCCTTCAACTCCGGCACGGCCGTGCGGGCCAAGCCGCTGGCCCAGAAATACCCCATGGCGGGCAAGACGGGCACTACCAACGACTTCACTGACGCGTGGTTTCTGGGTTTTACGCCGTCCCTCACCTGCGGCGTTTACGTGGGCTTCGATGACCACCAAACGCTTGGCAATAAGGAAGAAGGAGCGCGTGTGGCGCTGCCCATCTGGATGCAGTTTATGAGCGAGGTCTTGAAGGACCGGCCCGTCGCGGACTTCCCCCACTCGCCGCTCCTCACGAACCCCGAGCAGGTGAAGGAAATCCTCGCCAGCGCCGGGCCTGAGCTATTGCTGGGAGGGAGCCCGCCCGCCCGGCCAGGAGCCGGCGCCCAGCCTACCTCAGGGCCGGCGGGACGCGCCGCAGGCCAACCGGAGCCGAAACTCGCCGCTCCGGCGGGCACCAATCCTTCCTCCGCCCCGGGCGCCGCCAAACCCGGGCCCAATCCTCCTCCGAGTGCTTCGCCCAGCGCTAATCCTGCAACGCATTGAGCGGCGGGGACACCTGCACTGAGTAGGGGCGGCCCTTGTGGCCGCCCTAGTCCGGGGGCAACCACAAGGGTTTTGCCAAATCTAAGGACAAAGGTAGAAACTCCGGAGGGCACCCACAAGGGGTGCCCCTACCCTTGACCTGATCGGAAGCAGTCCCAACCTGCCGGCTCGAGTGTGTGGACGTCGCCATCGGGCATGACCAGCCTTATGCCTTTTGAGGCTTCAGTTTCTCCGAGGTGATAAAGAGGCCGACCCTGGAACTTCGAAGGGAGACGTGAAGCCTCCCTTGGCGGAACAGTGAAAAGGAGTTGATAATCTTCGCCCCCGTGGAGTGCCAGTTGAAGAGAATCCGCAGCCTCAGGGAGGTTGGGACCGGGGATCTTGGCGGCCCACAGCCGCGCTCCCACGCCGCTGGCCGAGCAGAGCCGGAACAGGTCTGTGGAAAGTCCGTCACTCAAATCTATCAGCGCGGAAGCCGCGCGGCGCCTCGAAAGAAACCTCCCGAGCGCACATTGTGGTTCTGGATAAAGGTGAGCATGCACCGCCTCCCTGGCTAGTGACACAGGCACTCTTGCCTGTGCTTGTCGGTACGATGCGGTAGGCTTGCGCACAGGCAAGAGTGCCTGTGTCACTCCGCTCTGGAGCAGGCGAAGGCCGAACGCTGAAAGCCCTAATCGGCCGCTCACAAAGACCTGGTCTCCGGCGCGTGCGCCTGACCGCCGCAATGCTTTCCCTCTGGGGACCTCCCCCGCTACCAGCACGTCAATGAAACTCCTTTCGGGAACCAAGGCGGTATCCCCTCCGATCAATCGAACGCCGAAGCGACGCGCTAGGGCCAGCATTCCACGGTAGAATCCGAAAACCCAATCGCGCGTTACCTTTTTAGATATTGCCAATGACACCAGCAGGTATCGGGGGTCACCACCCATCGCTGCCACGTCGCTCAGGGAGCGAGCAAGCGCCCGGTGACCCACGGCATCCGCCGGGTGCAATGAGTGGGAGAAGTGAACACCCTCAATTGACATGTCGGTGGTCAGGATGAGTTCGTGCCCGCTCCTGACTCCCACCAGCGCGGCGTCGTCGCCAATGCCCAGTTTCACCCCTTTTCCAAGCCTGGAAGCCCTCACCCGTTCATGTTTGCGTGGGGGCGCCACCCGTGCCTGGAGCCACTGTACGAATTCGTTTTCAGTTCGAAACAAGTCTTCAGCCATAAGGCAATCTTAGTCCAGCCAGACTATATGAATTCATCCTCCTCTCCTGCCCAGGTGCCAACCTGCTTGGCCCCCAAAATTGATGCTTGACATATCCCTTCATCTTACATAGGATGCTTGACGATATTCTTAAGTAAGAACTTCTTGAAGGTCCGTTCCCAGCGTCCCTAGCGGCTAGCCGATAGGGAATTCAAAGCAAGATGATGATCTTCCGACAGGAGAACTTATAAATGGAAAAGAAGTTCTACGCCTTTCTTATTTTTCCTGGCGCCCATGGCAGGCTGCACAAGATTCAACTGCCATTCTACATGATTCATATGGTTCTCGCTTTCAGCGTGGTTGGGATCATGACCGTAGCAGCGCTGGCCAACAGTTATGCCAGAATGGTTTTGAAGGTTTCGAATTACAACAGTCTTCGGAGCGAGCACAAAGCCCTGAAGACGCAATACCGGACGCTCGAAAGCACGGTAACCAGTACCAATGCCAAACTGGACTCATTACAATCGCTGGCCGCGGAGGTGGCGCTGACCTACGGTTTCGGAGACGCGCGGCGACCACGCTTCCCCGAGGCCGTGCTCGCCCTCGCCACCCAGACGAATGCAACCGTGGACTCCAGTTATCGCGCCTCATTATACGCGTTTAAGCTCATCCGCGGGGCTTCCCTGGACCCGGTGGGGAGTGACTTGGGGCGCGGCATGTTTTCGAATCCTCAAATCGATCGAACCACCGTTCCGTCAATCTGGCCCGTGCAAGGGCAAATTACCGCAGGCTTTGGGCAACGACTGGACCCTTTCAGTGGCGAGGGCGCCTTTCACGCCGGCGTAGACATCTCAGTCCCCTTCGGCACCAGGGTCGAGACCACTGCCGACGGAATTGTCCTGGAAGCCGGTCCCGAATCCGGTTATGGCAACGAAATCCTGATCGACCACGGCTTCGGGGTGAATACCAAGTATGGGCACTTAAGCAGGATTTTCGTCGTGGTCGGCCAGGAGCTTAAACGGGGGCAAGTCATTGGCTCCGTGGGTGTGACCGGGAGGAGTACAGGGCCGCACCTCCACTACGAGGTGCACATTCACGATACCCCGGTGAACCCCATGAAGTACCTGCACGGGTAACCCAGCTTAGGAAACCGCACCATTATTCTGCAGCCTTATAAGATGTCGTTCTGGTTCCACCTTGTTCTATTGGCTCGGGTCGCGACGATGGCCATTCCGGGCCTTGGTGCAGGGCAGACCCCAGACGTCCCGCCGCGGGAGCAAGCCAGCGAGAATGAGGTGGTCATCGCCGTGGGGGGGGATGTCCTGCCGGAATCCCCCTGGGAAGGTAATCAGGACGTCTCTCACTTCCTTGACGCTATGCGTGGGGAGTTTGCCCAGGCTGACTTGGTATTCGTCAATCTCGAAGAGCCCATCACGAGTTCCCAGCAAATGACGCCCTTCAAGAGCCAGTCGGAGGTGGCAGCGAAACGCGATTACATCCTAAAGGCGCGGAACCCCCAGATCCCCTTAGCGTTGAAACAGGCGGGAGTGGGTTTGGTGGGGCTGGCCAACAATCACATGATGGATTACATTCTCTCCGGCCTGCGGGATACCTTGCGTGCCTTTCACCAGGCTGGACTTCCCGTGGTGGGGGCGGGGCTCAAGCTCGATGCCGAGCGACCGTTCATTCTTCAAAAGCACGCCCGGCGCGTGGCGCTACTGGCCTTCTCGGATGTAGTTCCGCGCGACTCCGGCGCCACGGAAACTCAATTGGGGATCGCTTCCGCCAAAGACGAGCGGGATCTGGTGAACGCCATCCGGAGGGCGCGCCGCCAGGCGGACTTCGTTGTTCTGATGATGCACTGGGGTGGCCAAGGCAGCCACCTCATCACGCCGCGCCAGCGGCAACTGGCGCGAGTAGCCGTGGAAGCGGGGAGTGACGCCGTCGTGGGAATGCACCCTCACGTCCTCCAGGGCATCGAATACATCGGACGTGTTCCGGTCCTTTATTCCATCGGGAATTTCGCCTTTGCATCGAAACGTCCCGATTCCCAGGAAACCGTACTGGTGAAGTTGAAGTTTGGTCCGAAGCGCCTCGAGGAAGTGGGTCTGGTTCCTGTGGTCATTTCCTCGCAGGGGATCCCTACCCCGGCGGGAGAGGAGCGAGGGAGAGAAATCCTCGGCCACTTGGACGGCTTTTGCCGGATGTTTAATTCGCAGGTGCAGGGGGGACGGGTCATCGCCTCCTCCCCGCGCGAGCGGCTGGTTCACCCGCCCACGGAGCATAAGGGCATCCATCCTGCCTCCCGGCGGCCCCCGACTCGGCGCCCATCAAGCCACAAGAGGAGGACGAAAAAGTCCAGAACGGCCAAAACGGCAGGGGTTTGACGGCAGGCAAAAAAAAGTATCATGTCCCTTGCAATTCGGAGTCCGCTCGCGTATAATTGATTGGTTTCGGCGGCTGGCGTAGCTCAGCCGGTAGAGCATCTGATTTGTAATCAGAGGGTCGGGGGTTCGAATCCCTTCGCCAGCTCCAGCTTGAGCGTAAACAGCCGCGAGAAAGGCCGGCGGGCGCTGGTCGAAGTTTCGGGAGCGGGTTTATCAAATCTGAAAAGTACTCAGCCTCGCGCGGGGATTGTGGTGTGCCCGCGTCCAACCGCAGACTCGAACTACTTGGCTCAAACTAACGAAACCCGAACACGGAGCGGAATGGCGTGCCTGTCCTTGCCAGGGCGCGAAAACGAGTTACGGACAGGTGGCTGAGTGGTCAAAAGCAGCAGACTGTAAATCTGCCGACCCATGCGGTCTACGGAGGTTCGAACCCTCCCCTGTCCACCAGGAAGAGCCGAAACTCGAAAACCGAAATTCGAAAATCGAATTTCGCCAATTTCGAATTTCGAATTTCGATTTGTCCCGCGCGCTTCGCGCGCGGGGCGGGAGTAACTCAATGGTAGAGTCACAGCCTTCCAAGCTGTTGGTCGCGGGTTCGATTCCCGTCTCCCGCTCCAGTTCGAAACTCGAAAACCGAAATTCGAAAATCGAGGGGGGTTCTCGGCGAATTTCGATTTGTCCCGCGCGCTTGGCGCGCGGCGGGCCGATGTAGCTCAGTTGGTAGAGCACGTCCTTGGTAAGGACGGGGTCAGCGGTTCAATTCCGCTCATCGGCTCCAGAAATTTTACAGGTGAGGAAGTTGTCTTGGGATTGTTGCGAAGCAGCGCTGCGAGCAGTCACCTGAGGCTGGCGGAGGGATTAATCAAAACGGCAGAAATCGGCGAGGCTCCTTCGGAATACGAGATACGCAACGCTTTTTCGCGTTCCTACTATGCCCTGTTCCATGCAAGCCATGGTTATCTGAGGGCGGCCGGGGTTGGCGTGATGAGTACAGGCAGAAAGCATCACGGGAGCCTGCACGCGGAGATGGGAAGACAAATGGGCCGGTCACTGGGTCAGTTCTTGCGGAGCGCATATGAGTTCCGACGTAACTCAGATTATCAGCCGGACTGGTCCGTGCCCCCCTGTTACTCCTGTGTTGAAAGGCTGAAAGAGGCCCGAGGACACTATTACTTTGTGAAGCGGACCGCCGAGAATCTAATCTCACGGGCGCAAGGTTAGGGGTGGGGATGACCAGCTTTGAATTGGGGAACCTCATTAAGGATCGCTTGGGAGCTGCTGGGCTGTCGCAGTACCTTGACGATGCCAGGGAGCAATACCTCGAATTTCCAGATGGGTTCTTCGCAGAGATCGTTTTGAAGGATGGATCGAAGCTATCCGAGGCACAAAGGCTCGTGAAGAGTATTGAGGAGGAGCTCAGGAAGCGGGGTGTGGAGTTGGACGCGATCGTGCGCACAACATGGGAAGTTGTGCGAATTGAAAACAAGGGCTTGGCACCCCCTGAGCCGGGCGGATTCCAGCGCTTTGTCGTGACCCTGCGATCAGGAAATCGCGAGTGTGCGGTCACGGTGGATGTAACCGGCATTGCTTTGGCAATGGTTTTGCGTGCCTTCGAGGAAGGTGGTTTAAGAGAATTTGGGCCAGACAGAAATGCCGCGCTGGTCGCGATTGTGAGGGAGTTCGTGCGCCAGGAACTGTCTTATGGTGGTGAGAGCTACTGGGATCCGACCCTGGATCCTGACCTTAAATTGAACGAGGAAGCGCTAATGTATTTGACGATGCATAGCCCCGCGAAAGCAGGGTAGTGCAAGAGGCTCTGTTAAGGTGTCCGGGAGGCAGTAGAAGCTATGGCCAAAGAGAAATTTGACAGATCGAAGCCGCACATGAACATTGGGACGATTGGGCACATCGACCACGGCAAGACGATGTTGACCTCGGCGATCACCAAGGTCCTGGCGAAGGATAACCCCAAGGTGAAGTTCCGCCCCTTCGACTCCATTGACAACGCGCCGGAAGAGAAGGCGCGGGGGATCACGATTGCCATTGCCCACGTCGAGTACGAGACCAAGCGCCGCCACTACGCGCACGTGGACTGTCCGGGGCACGCCGACTACATCAAGAACATGATCACGGGGGCGGCGCAGATGGACGGGGCGATCCTGGTGGTGGCGGCGACGGACGGGCCGATGCCGCAGACGCGGGAGCACGTGCTGCTGGCGCGGCAGGTGAACGTGCCGTACATTGTGGTGTACATGAACAAGTGCGACGCGGTGGACGACCCGGAGTTGCTGGACCTGGTGGAAGTGGAAGTACGGGAACTGCTGACCAAGTACCAGTTTCCCGGGGACAAGATTCCGGTGATTCGGGGGAGCGCGCTGAAGGCTGGGGAAGGGGACCCGCAGTGGGAGAAGTCGATTCACGAGTTGATGGACGCGGTGGACAGCTACATCCCGCTGCCCCAACGGGAGCTTGATAAGCCCTTCCTGATGCCCATTGAAGACATCTTCTCGATCTCGGGACGAGGCACGGTGGTGACGGGGCGGGTGGAGCGGGGCAGGGTGAAGATCCAGGAGGAAGTGGAGATTGTGGGTCTGCGTCCGGAGCCGTTCAAGCGGGTGGTGACCGGGGTGGAGATGTTCAAGAAGTTGCTGGACGAAGGGCAGGCGGGGGACAACATTGGGGTTCTGCTGCGGGGGACGGAGAAGGAAGAGGTGGAGCGGGGGATGGTGCTGGCGAAGCCGGGCTCGATCACGCCGCACACCAAGTTCCGCTCGGCCGTGTACATCTTGACCAAGGAAGAAGGGGGGCGGCACACGCCCTTCTTCACCGGCTACCGGCCGCAGTTTTACTTTCGCACCACGGATGTGACGGGAGTGGCGACGCTGCCGGAAGGGACGGAGATGGTGATGCCGGGGGATAACGTGAACTTGGCGATCGAGCTGATCACCCCCATCGCCATGGAGAAAGGGTTGCGCTTCGCCATCCGCGAAGGCGGACACACGGTGGGGGCGGGCAGCGTGACGGAAATCTTGCAATAGAGCGGAAAGCTGAAGGCTGAGGACCAACAGAACGATGCTGCATCAGAAAATAAGAATTCGGTTGAAGGCGTACGATCACAGGATCCTCGATCAATCTGCGGCGGAAATCGTATCGACCGCCAAGCGGACCGGCGCGCAGGTGGCCGGGCCTATCCCTCTGCCTACCATCAAGAACAAGTATTGCGTGTTGCGTTCGCCGCATGCGGATAAGAAATCGCGTGAGGAATTCGAAATCCGCACGCACAAGCGGCTGGTAGATATCTTGGAGCCGACCTCCAACACGATCGAGGCTTTGACGAAACTGGATCTGCCTTCAGGCGTGGACATCGAAATCAAGGCGTTTGGCAAGGAGCACACGAAATAAAGACGTCTGTTGTCCGTGGCCCGTCGTCCGCTGTCCGTCCTAGCAGATGATCGGCAACTGACAACTGACGACTGACAACTGACCCGCCCCGGCGGGACAACGGACGAACATGGTTAAAGCAATTCTCGGCAAAAAGCTCGGCATGACGCAGGTCTTCGGTGAAAATGGAGACGTCACGCCTGTGACTGTCCTTAAGGCGGGGCCGTGCGTCGTCATCCAGCGGAAGACCACGGGGCGAGAGGGTTATGAGGCGGCCCAACTCGGGCTGGTCGAACTGCCGCCTCCGAAGCGCGTCAACGGACCTCGGGAAGGGCATTTCAAGAAGGCCGGGGCGACCCCGGTACGTTTTCTCCGTGAAGTTCGGCTGGGCGCGGATGCCGGGGAAGTCAACGTAGGAGACAAGGTTTTGGCGGATGTTTTCTCCGTGAACGACTACGTCGATGTGACGGGAGTGTCCAAAGGCCGGGGCTTCGCGGGTTTCCACAAGCGTCATCACTTTGGTGGCGGCGGCGCGTCGCACGGTTCCATGTTCCATCGTGCCCCTGGCTCGATTGGGGCTTCGGCATGGCCCTCACGGGTTCTCAAGGGGATGAAGGCGGCAGGCCACATGGGCCATGCGCGGGTGACGGCGCGCAATCTGCGCGTGGTTCAGGTGCTGGCGGAGGAGAACACTTTGTTGGTCGAAGGTGCTGTGCCGGGTCCGCAAGGCAGTTACGTGGTAGTTCACAAAGCCAAGGCGCCGCATAAGTGACGAAAGGAAGCCATCAGCTATCAGCGGTCAGCTATCAGCTTACGCGCTTTTCCCGCTGACAGCAGATACGTGAAGGATGGAAGCTTGAACTGAGAAAAGGATGAAGCGATCAAAGATCAGCGGTGGGCTGTCGGCAAACTCGGTTTTCTTGCTGATAGCTGAAAGCTGAGGGCTGAGAGCTTACTAACATGGCGACAGTCGAAGTGAGAAATCTAGATGGGGCGACGGTCAAGCAGTTGGAGCTTGCCGATGAGGTTTTCGCTGTCCCACCGAACCAGAGTCTGCTTTGGGAAGCGGTCAAGCAATATCTGGCGAGCCGGCGTCGCGGCACGCATTCCACCAAGAGCCGTGATGAGGTCAGCGGTGGGGGCAAGAAGCCCTGGAGACAGAAGGGGACGGGCAGGGCTCGTGCCGGCAGTAACCGAAGTTCCTTGTGGCGTCATGGGTCGATTGCACATGGTCCCAAGCCCCGCGATTACTCCTATGCGATTCCCGAAAAGATGCTCCGGGGTGCGCTGCGTTCCGCTCTGGCGGCGAAGTTCCTTGAACATAAGCTGACGGTGGTTGACCATTTGAGCCTGGGTGAGGCAAAGACGAAGTTGTTTGCCGGGGCCCTCAAGAAGCTGGGGCTGGAAAAGACATTGCTGGTCGTGAACGATGCGGCGGACCGTAACCTGGAGCTTTCTTCCCGAAATGTCGAGGGGTGTGAATTTGTTCGGCACCATAGTTTGCATCCCTACCAGGTTTTGAGCCACGATCAGGTTCTGATCTCAGAGGGCGCGCTTACCCGGCTCCAGGAGTCGCTGCTATGACGAAGAGCCCTTACCAAATTCTGCAAAAGCCGATCGTGACCGAGAAGAGCGTAGATATCAAAGATCGTCACCGGACGCTATGCTTCCGGGTGCACCCGGAGGCCAGCAAGATCGACATCAAAGAGGCAGTGCAGGCGGCATTTAAAGTGAAGGTGGCGTCCGTTCACACCTCCGCTTACGCTGGTAAGATGCGGCGGCGGGGCAGAACATTCGGTTTCCGGCCTCATTGGAAGAAGGCCTATGTGAAGTTGAAGGCCGGTGAGAAAGTTCCGGAGTATGTTGAGGGTGCGTAGGTGAGTTCGAGCGGCGAAGTGGTTCGCTGCGGAAGACGAAGGCTATGGGAATCAAAACTTACAGACCGTACACCGAGACACGACGGTTCCAAACTGGCTTGACCTTCGAGGAAATCACCACCTCGAGGCCGCACAAGCCACTTCTGGAACCCAAGTCTCGCATCTCGGGGCGCAACAACCACGGTGAATTGACCATTTGGCACCGCGGGGGCGGGCACAAACGGCATTATCGAATGGTGGATTTCAAACGGGACAAGAGGGGAATTCCGGCCCGTGTGGCAACCATTGAGTATGACCCGAACCGTTCTGCTTTCATCGCCCTCTTGCACTACGCGGACGGAGAAAAACGCTACATTCTCGCCCCCACCGGCCTGAAGGTGGGGGATAAGGTCGTTTCCGGACCCGAGGCGGATATTGTTACGGGCAACGCTTTGCCGCTCAAGAGTATTCCGGCCGGCACCCTCATCCACAACATCGAATTGCGGCCGGGCAAGGGTGGCCAGATGGTGCGCAGCGCTGGAAGCGCTGCCCAGTTGCTAGCCAAAGAGGGAGAATACGCCCAGATTCGTCTCCCCTCCGGTGAGGTTCGCAAAGTTCTCATGGATTGCGTGGCCACCATCGGGCAGGTGGGTAATCTCGAACACGAGAACATTTCCATCGGCAAGGCGGGGCGCAAGCGGTGGATGGGTATTCGGCCGACCGTGCGGGGCGTGGCCATGAATCCTGTCGATCACCCGCTGGGGGGCGGAGAAGGGAAGACCTCCGGTGGGCGGCATCCAGTGACCCCCTGGGGTCAGCCCACACGCGGCTACAAGACGCGCCATAACAAGTTAACGGAACGGTTTATTGTGAAGCGGCGCGAAAGGAAGTAAAGGGAGGAAGCCTTGGGGAGGTCGCTGAAGAAGGGTCCTTTCGTGGACTACCACTTGATGAAGAAAATCGAGCTGCTCAACCGGCGGTTCGAAAAGAAGGTGGTGAAAACCTGGTCGCGGCGTTCCACCATTGTTCCCGAGATGGTGGGGCACACGATTGCGGTTCACAACGGCAAGAAGTTTATACCCGTGTACATCACGGAGAACATGGTTGGCCATAAGTTAGGCGAGTTCTCACCGACGCGGACCTTCAAGGGCCACAGTATGAAGGTGGCGACGGAAAAGGCTGCTGTGGCAGCTCCGCCGCCCGTGGGAGGCGCAAGGCCGCCAGCGACCCCGCCGGCAGGAGCCGCCAGCTAATCGTGAAGTTTTAACCCGGAGCCTGGACCAAGCTATGGAAGCACGAGCCACACAAAAGTTTATCCGAGTTTCGCCGCAAAAGGCGCGCTTGGTGGTTGACCTCATTCGCGGCAAGAACGCGGGTGATGCGCTGAGCATCCTGACCTACACCAAGAAGCGAGTGACCGAAGCGGTGGAGAAGGTTTTGCGTTCGGCCATTGCCAATGCGGAGGAGAAAGCCGAGCACTTGGACGTGGACCAGTTGGTAGTATCGCAGGCCTATGTCAATGAGGGACCACGTACCAAGCGAATTCGTCCCGCGCCCATGGGCCGTGCGTACCGCTACCAGCGACGGACAAGCCACGTCACCGTCGTGGTCGAGTCGCCGGAAGAGTAGAGATAGCTGTCAGCGGTCAGCCTTCAGCTTTCAGCGAAGGCATAGGTCGTGCGTGACAGATTGCAGTATGAGTGGAAAGAAAGAAGCTACGAGCCGTCTTCGAGGGTCTTAGCTGAAAGCTGAGAGCTGACTGCTGAGGGCTTAAAGGAGGCATTAGGTGGGTCAGAAGGTTCATCCGTACGGGTTCCGCCTGGGTTATAACAAGACCTGGAAGTCGCGCTGGTTCGCAAAGAAGGATTACGCCGATTTTCTCCACGAGGACCTGAAGCTCAAAAAGCGGCTGAAGGACCAACTGCAAGCCGCGGGTGTGGCATCCATCGAGGTCGAGCGTCCGGGCAACAAGTTGAAGATCACGATCCACACGGCGCGGCCGGGGATCATCATCGGACGCAAAGGGGCGGAAATTGATCGTCTTCGACAGGAGATCCAGAAACGCACGGGACGCGAGGTTCTGCCCATCAACATCCAGGAGGTTCATCGGCCGGAGTTAAACGCCCAGTTGGTGGCGGAGGCGATATGCCTGCAGCTTGAAAAGCGCGTGGCCTTTCGGCGGGCGATGAGAAAAGCGGTCGATTCGGCGCTGCGCTTCGGCTGCAAGGGAATCAAGATTCGCTGCGGAGGGCGGTTAAACGGAGCGGAGATTGCCCGTTCGGAATGGTACCTCCAGGGACGCTTGCCGTTGCACACCTTGCGCGCGGACATTGATTATGGACTCGCGGAAGCGATGACCACCTACGGGGTGATTGGTGTGAAGTGCTGGGTGTATAACGGTGAGATCCTGGAACAGAAGCGGCGGCCGGAAAAGGCAGCCGCGGAGCCTGTGGCCGCTGAGGCGGCGCCGGCGGTTCAATGAATTGAGGAGTCAAGGCGAATCGAGAAGTCGAGGAATGAAGGAGTCGAAAAGTCAAGAGTCGAAAAGTTGAAACAGGAGTTCTGAACTCTTCAACTCTTCAACTTTTCAACTTCCAGGAGTGATTCGGTTCCATGTTAATGCCGAGCAAGGTGAAGTACCGGAAGCAGCAACGAGGGCGCATGCGGGGCAAGGCCTGGCGGGGATCAGACCTGTCGTTCGGGGACTTCGGGTTGAAGGTACTCGAACCGGGGTGGATTACGGACCGTCAGATCGAAGCCAGCCGCGTGGCCATCATGCGCTTCATCAAACGAGGCGGAAAACTCTGGATTCGCATTTTCCCGGACAAGCCGGTGACCAAGAAGCCGGCGGAAACTCGCATGGGGAAAGGTAAGGGCGCTCCTGAGTTTTGGGTTGCGGTGGTGAAGCCCGGACGTATCCTGTTTGAGATGGAAGGTGTCTCAGAAGAGGAAGCTCGTGAAGCGCTCCGCCTGGCCGGCCATAAGCTGGCTTTGGCCACGCGGTTTGTTTCCCGTAAAACCGCGGTCTAGCGGCTTTTCACCACCCCTTAATCCCCTCCTCACTGAGGAGGGGATTAAGGGGTGGTGCGAGAGAGGACGTCATGAAGTTGGAAAAGGACAAAAAGTGGAAGTGGCCGGCCGAGAAAATGCGTGAATGGACGGACGAGGAGCTCTCGGCGCGGGAACGGGAGTTTATTGGGCAAGTGGGCCGTTTGAGGTTCCGGCTGGCCAGCGGCCAGACGGAGAGCTTGGAGACCCTGCGCGAGTTGCGGAAAGGGATCGCCAAGGTGAAGACCATTGTGCGCGAGCGCCAACTGAGGGCGACGTAGAGGCGGCTTTACGCCGCCACGTGGCGAGGTAAACTCGCCGCTACAACCATAAGGAATTATGCGGAAAAAGCGACAGGAAAAGGTCGGAGTTGTGACCAGTAACAAAATGCAGAAGTCTGTGGTGGTCACAGTGGAGCGACAGATCATCCATCCGTTCTACAAGCGGGTGGTTCGGCACTCCAAGAGGTTCCTGGCCCACGATGAAAAGAACGAGTGCCGGCCCGGTGACACAGTGCGAATCCAGGAGACGAGGCCACTCAGCCGGAGAAAGCGCTGGCGGGTGGTGGGAATCGTCAACAAGGCTGTGGAAGTGACTCCTCTGCCGGAGGGGACAGTATGATCGGGATGAGGACGATTCTTCATGTGGCGGACAACTCCGGAGCCCGAAGGCTGTCCTGCATCCTTCCGGTGGGTGGGGACGTGGGTTTGCAGGCGGGGCTGGGTGATGTGGTGACGGCGGCGGTCAAGGAAGCGGCGCCGGATAGCGCCATCCCCAAGGGGAAGGTGGTCAAGTGTGTGATCGTGAGGATGCGCAAGGAGCAGAGGCGGCGGGATGGCAGCTACATTCGCTTCGATGAAAACGCTGCCGTGCTTATCAATGAGGCCAACGAGCCGGTGGGGACACGCGTGTTTGGGCCGGTGGCGCGAGAACTCCGTGAGAAGAAGTTTTTGAAAATAGTTTCACTCGCCCCAGAGGTTTTGTAATGGGATTAGGATTGGATATCAGGAAGAACGACGAAGTGAAGGTGATCGCCGGCCGGGATAAGGGCAAGGTGGGCCGGGTTCTGGAAGTGGAACCGCGCCAGCGGCGCCTCTATGTCGAGCATGTTAACATGATCAAGCGCCACACGCGCCCCAATCCCGGCAAGCAAATCCGTGGCGGGATTTTGGAAAAGGAAGGACCGATCCACATTTCCAATGTGGCCCTGGTGTGCAGCGATTGCGGGCCCACGCGCATCCAGCACCGGGAGATGGCGGGCGGCAAGAAAGTACGCCTTTGCGCGAAGTGCGAGAAATCGTTGGATAAGTGAGTGTAGCGCGGACCTCCGCCCCGCGCGGCGGGGTCCGCGGCTTTTCGGGGAGGAAGTGAAGGGGACATGGCGCCGCGTTTGAAAGAGAGATATAAGGAAGAAGTCGTGCCGGCCTTGATGAAGGAGTTCAAATACCCGAATAGCATGGCGGCCCCACGTCTCAGGAAGATCGTGTTGAACATGGGATTGGGTGAAGCCATCCAAAACGCCAAGCTGCTGGACTCGGGGACGGCGGAATTGGGCCAGATTGCCGGGCAAAAGCCGGTGATCACGCGGGCGCGAAAATCGATAGCGAATTTCAAACTGCGCAAGAACATGCCGATTGGGGTGATGGTCACCCTGCGGGGCGACCGGATGTACGAGTTCTTCGACCGCCTCACCAGCATCGCGTTGCCCCGCGTGCGCGATTTCAGGGGACTTTCGACTCGCGCCTTCGACGGGCGCGGGAACTATACTCTGGGCCTTCGCGACCAGTTGGTTTTCCCCGAGGTTGACTACGCGAAAGTGGAAAAGGTAAAGGGATTGAACATTTGTATCGTTACCGATGCTCGGTCCGACGCAGAAGCTATGGCCTTGCTCCGGCACCTGGGAATGCCTTTCCGGTCGGAGGCCCAGCGCCGGAAAACAGTGGCGAGTGACGAAAAGGCAGTGACGAGTGACGAAAAGGCACTGAAGATTGACGAAAAGGCAGTGACAAGTGACGAGTGACAAGTGACAAGCAACAGGCCCATGACCATTAGAAATCCGGTGCGGGCATGCAGATCGGTTGTCACTAACCACTAGCCACTAGGCACTAGCCACTGTTCTTAAGGGGGTTAATCCGTGGCTCGTTCCTCAATGATGGCGAAATTGCGCAAGAAGCCGAAGTTCAAGATCCGGCATCGGAATCGCTGCCTGATTTGTGGCCGGCCTCGCGGTTACCTGGGTAAATTCAAGATGTGCCGTTTGTGTTTCCGGCAACTGGCGCTCCGGGGGGACATCCCCGGGGTGGTGAAGTCAAGCTGGTAGGCGAGCTGTCATTCTGAGTGAAGCGAAGAATCTCTGTAGTTGAGAGCTCCGGGAACTGCCGAGATTCTTCGCTTCGCTCAGAATGACAGAGGTTGGCTGGAAACGGAGATTCGGATAGCAGGAGTTTTATGGCAGCCGTGACAGATTCCATTGCGGACATGTTTACGCGGATGCGAAACGGGATTCAAGCCCGGCACCAGCGAGTGGACATGCCCTCCTCGAAACTGAAGGTCGAAGTTGCGCGCATCCTGAAAGACGAAGGTTATATCAGCAACTTCAAAGTGAGTGAGGAAGGCAAGAAGAAAGTTTTGAGAATTGTTCTCCGCTATGGGGCTGATGGGGACAACGTCATCACCACGATTGATCGTGTCTCGAGGCCGGGGCGGCGGGTTTATGCCGGGGCGCGGGAGATCCCGCGGGTGCAAGGAGGGCTGGGAGTGAACATCCTCACCACCCCACGCGGAGTGATGACCGGAAAACAAGCTCGTCGAGCTGGCGTAGGCGGCGAGATTCTCGGTACCGTATCTTAGGGCAGCTTGGCTTCTGCTGCGGAGTCGCAGGATAAGGTGGCAGGAAGCTGAGCCCGGAAGCGAAGCTGCGGTTTTGGAATAGGGACTATGTCAAGAATAGGAACCAAGCCCGTTCAGGTACCGGCCGCGGTGACGGTGCAGCCGGATGGGGAAGCTATTGTGGTCAAGGGGCCGAAAGGGACGCTCAGGGTGCCCATACCGCCGGGTATCCGCTTCGACAAGCAGGACGGCCAATACGTGGTTAAACGGGAGCGGGACGAGCAGGCGGCCTTGCACGGCTTGGCCCGCAGCCTCCTCGCCAACGCGGTGCGGGGGGTGGCCCAAGGCTTTGAAAAGCACTTGGATATTGTGGGGATCGGATACCGGGCGGAGGTCAAAGGCAAATCCGTCGTGTTTACCCTCGGTTATTCGCATCCCATCGAGATGCCCATTCCGGAGGGACTGAGCATCACCGTCGAAAAGGCGACCCATGTGGTGGTCAGCGGCGCGGACAAACAACGAGTAGGAGAAATGGCGGCAGAGATTCGTGGCTTGCGGCCTCCCGATCCCTACAAGAACAAGGGTGTCCGTTACACGGGCGAGCGGCTGAAGAAGAAGGTGGGCAAGGCCGCAGCGGCGGCGGCAGGAGCTGCGAAGACCGGCTAATCAGCAAGACCCTGGCGGAGAGCGCAATATGTTGCAAATGGTTTCCAAGGACACGGCGCGCCGGCGGATTCACGCCCGAATTCGAAGACAAATGTATGGGCGGACGGAATTGCCCCGGCTAAGCGTTTTCCGGTCCATCAATCACATCTACGTGCAGATTATTGATGACGCGCGGGGGCAGACGCTGGTGTCCGCTTCCACCCGAGACAAGGAAGTCCGGACGACGCTGAAGACGGGCGGAAATATCGCCGCGGCCAAAGTGGTGGGAGTAGCCCTGGCCAAGCGCGCCAGTGCAGCCGGAATCTCGCGCGTGGTATTCGACCGTGGTGGGTATGCCTACCACGGGCGGGTGAAAGCCCTGGCGGAGGCGGCGCGCGAAGCGGGACTGAAATTTTAGAAGCGAGGGCGGGGAGGGAAGCGTTGGCAAACCGGATTGATGCGAACGCGTTGCAACTCAAGGATCAGGTGGTTTCTATCAACCGGGTCACCAAGGTGGTTAAGGGTGGCAAGAACTTGAGTTTTTCAGCGCTGGTGGTGGTGGGCGACGGAGCGGGAACCGTGGGTTATGGTTCGGGCAAGGCACGCGAGGTGCCGATGGCCATCCGCAAGGGCATCGAAGCCGCCAAGAAGGCGCTGGTCAAGATTTATGTCACGCGGACTTCGATCCCGCATACGGTGATTGGGCACTACGGCGCCGGCAGGGTGCTGCTGAAGCCCGCGCCGGCTGGAACGGGCGTGATCGCGGGCGGGGCGGTGCGCGCGGTGGTTGAGGCGGCGGGAATTCAGAACGTATTGACCAAATCGCTGGGGACCACCAATCCTTACAACGTGGTGAAGGCGACCATGGATGGCCTCCTTCAACTGCGCGGCGCGGAGGAAGTGGCAGCCATGCGGGGCAAGACCGCGGAAGAACTTTAGGTTTTGCAGGGGGACGGCTTGCCGTCTCCTGGCGGTTAGGCGTTCAAAGACCGGGTAGGGAAAGCCCTACCCCTACAGAGGTCAAGCAACTGTGTCCGAAAAGGCTCAAAGAACCATCCGTATCAAGTGGATTCGCAGCGGGATAGGCTTTAGCTATCACCAAAAGCATATCGTTCGCAGTCTGGGACTGAAGAAGTTGAATCAGGAGGTTGAAAGGCCGGACACGCCCCAGATTCGCGGTTTGGTGGCGAAGGTTCCCCATCTGGTCAAGATTGTGGAAGCAGCTTCGAAAGCGGCGTGGACCCAGGTGCCGGAGTACACCATTTACCCCCCGGAACCCGTGGCGTCGAAGCCGGCCGAAACTGCCCTGGGGGCTTCTGCGGACGAAACTGAGAGGACTGAGGCTCCTGCGGCGGCGGATGTGATGGCCGCTCCAGCAATATCCGGTCATGAGGAGCAACCCGTGGAGGCTCATGCGGCTCCTGAAGCTGCGGCAGGAACATCCGGGGATCTGGCTGCAACAAAAGGAAGGAAGTCAGCGGAGCCCAGTGGAGAGGAAAGCGCACAAGCGGGTGAAGAGGCCTCTCCGGGGGAAGGTGAGTCTAAAGCTTGAACCAAGCAGGCAACAACCATATGGCAACGCACATCGGAACACTTCGTCCGCCTCGGGGTGCAAGGAAGCGGCGCAAACGGATCGGCCAGGGGATGGGCTCAGGCCACGGTAAGACCGCCACCCGCGGCTCAAAGGGACAGCGGTCGAGAACCGGGGCGAGGATGCGCCCCGGGTTTGAAGGCGGGCAGATGCCCCTGCACCGAAGGCTTCCCAAGCGCGGCTTTACCAACATATTCAAAAAGCGTTTCACGCTGGTGAACTTGAGGGATCTTAAGGACTTCACGCCGGAGGAGACGATTACTCCCGAGCTGCTCATTCAACGCGGCTTCTTCAGGGAGGTCGGAGACGGCTTGAAGATCCTGGGCGACGGGGAGTTGAAAGTTCCGCTCAAGATTGTGGCCCACCACTTTTCGAAATCGGCACGGGAAAAGATTCAAAAGGCAGGGGGAACGGCGGAGGTAATTTCCGCATGATGGAGTCCATCAAGAGCGTCATTGAGATTCCGGATCTCCGCCGGCGCATCCTTTTTACCCTCGCCATGCTGGCGGTGTATCGTCTGGGCGCTTTCATTCCAACGCCCGGCATCAATGCCGACGTTTTCGAGCAAATGTTTAATCAGTCGCTTGGCGGCGGCATTTTTGGGTTGCTGGCCATGTTTTCCGGCGGCAGCTTGCGCCGTCTGACCATTTTTGCGCTGGGCATCATGCCCTACATCACGGCGTCGATCATTCTCCAATTACTGGGAGTGGTTTCGCCTACGCTGGAAAAGCTGAAGAAGGAAGGGGAGTTGGGCCGGCGAAAGATCACGGAGTACACACGCTGGCTCACCGTGGCCCTGAGCGCGTTCCAGGCAACTGGCATTGCGGCCGCTCTTCAAAGGCAGGGCAGCCAGTTGGTGCTGCACCCCGGACCTGGATTTGTTCTTGCCACGGTATTGACCCTCACCACGGGTTCAGTCTTCATCATGTGGTTGGGAGAGCAGATCACCTCGCGCGGAATCGGTAACGGCATGTCGCTGCTCATTTTCGCCGGTATCGTGGTAGGCCTGCCGCGCGGCATGGCTGACCTTTATGAAAAGGTTTTCGTCACGCACATCTGGAGTCCTCTGGCCCTCCTCGTGTTGCTGGTGTTCATGGTGGTGATTGTGGCTTTTATCGTTTTCGTGGAGCGTGGAGAACGGCGCATTCCGATTCAATACGCGAAGCGGATCGTGGGCCGAAAAGTGATGGGCGGTGTATCAACCCACCTTCCTCTGAAGGTGAACAGCGGCGGCGTGATGCCCATTATCTTTGCCGTCTCGATTCTCACCTTCCCACAGACGATAGGGTTATTTCTGTCGAAGACCAGTATTTTGGGGAGCATGATCGCCAAATTCAGCGCCCTTTTTGCCTGGGGTGAACCTCTCTATACGCTCAGCTACGTGCTTTTGATTATGTTTTTCGCGCACTTTTACCTCTCGATTGTTTATAACCCGGATGAAGTAGCCGATAACGTCCGCAAGCAAGGCGGTTTCGTTCCCGGCATTCGCCCGGGCAAGCGCACCGCCGATCATTTGGATGATGTTCTCACGAAGATCACCTGGGTGGGCGGGCTGTATTTAGCCTTGGTCGCCTTGATCCCGGAACTTATGCTGGCGGGCCTGCGCGTCAACCACTTGCCCGCTTGGTTGGGTGGAGCGTGGTTTGACGCCAACCTTCCCGCCTGGGTGTTGCACGGGCTGAACGTGAATTTCTACTTTGGCGGAACTTCCTTATTGATCGTCGTGGGCGTGGCCATGGACACTGTTCAACAGGTCGAAGCGCAGTTGATTATGCGCCACTACGAAGGCTTTCTGAAGAAGGGACGGGTTCGAGGGCGGAGGGCTTACTGAGGCTGGGAAGCGGGGGTGAATGAGGTCACAAGCCCTGATATTCCTGGGTGCTCCCGGGGCTGGAAAGGGCACTCAGGCGCGCGAAGTCTCCAAACACTTTTCCATTCCGCAGATATCCACGGGCGACATGCTGCGGGAAGCGGTGAAAAGTCGGACCCCCTTGGGACTCGCGGCCAAGGCCGTAATGGAAGCGGGGGAGTTGGTTCCTGACGAGATTGTCTGCGGCCTTGTGGAGCAAAGGATCGGCCAGCCTGACTGCCAGAGAGGGTTTATCCTGGATGGCTTTCCTCGCACTATCGCCCAGGCGGAGTTCGTGGACAAGATGTTGCAGGCGAAAGGGAGAGGAAATCCCCTGGTCTTTGACATCAAGGTGGATCGAGATTTGCTCCTGAAACGGCTGACCGGACGCCGTACTTGTTCCGTGTGCGGTGAGATCTACAACGTTTACTTCAACCCTCCTCGTATCGAGGGTGTATGTGACAAGGACGGCGGGAAACTCTTGCAGCGGGTCGATGACAGCGAGGAGACGATTCGCCAACGGCTGGTGGCCTACGAGAAGCAGACCAGCCCGCTGATCGAATATTACCGGAGGAAAGGTGTTCTGCGAGAGGTGGATGGAAACCGGAAGCCGGAGCCCATTGCAGAGGAGCTGATTGATTTTCTGGGGAAGGCATGATCATTTGCAAGTCACCGGCAGAAATTGAAAAGCTCCGGCGCAGTGGCAGGATGGCGAGAGCGCTGCTGGAAGAACTTCGCGGGCGGACTGAGCCGGGAATCAGCACCTTGGAACTGGAGAACTACCTCGAGAAGCGCATAGCCCAATTGGGGGCGCGGCCGGCGTTCAAAGGTTACCGAGGTTACCCGTGCTGCTTATGCGCTTCGGCGAATAACGAGGTCATCCACGGGATTCCATCGGAGCGCCGCCTCAGGGAAGGTGACATCCTCAGTCTGGATACGGGCGTAGTTGTCGATGGATATTACGGGGACTCAGCGATAACGGTTCCGGTGGGCGAAATCTCGGAGCCAACGCAAAGGCTGCTGCGAGTTACCCAGGAAGCGTTGCAGCTTGCCATCGAGCAGGCACGGTTGGGAAATCGCTTGGGGGATATATGCGCCACCGTGCAGCGGCACGTGGAAGAAAACGGGTACTCTGTGGTTCGAGAGTTCGTGGGTCACGGCATCGGGCGCCAACTCCACGAGGACCCGCAAGTCCCTAACTTCGGGCAGCCCGGACACGGACCGGTGCTCAAGCAGGGGATGGTCCTGGCAATCGAGCCTATGGTAAATGCGGGTGGGCCGGCGGTTCGAGTCCTTGACGACAACTGGACCGCGGTGACTTCGGATGGTATGCTTTCCGCCCACTTCGAGCATATGGTGGCGGTCAGCCGCAATGGGCCGGATGTTTTGACGCTTCAGTAGATCGTGCGTCGGGGGGGGGCGACCCTTGGGATCGCCCAGGGCAGGCACAAGACCTGCCCCTACGGGTTCTCAGTTATGGCTAAGGAAGACGCAATCGAAGTTGTGGCGACGGTCCTGGAAGCTCTGCCGAATGCGATGTTTCGCGTGGAGCTGGATAATAAACACCAGGTCCTGGCGCACATCTCGGGTAAGATGAGGAAGAACTTCATCCGCATTCTTCCCGGGGACAAAGTCGCTGTGGAGCTTTCTCCCTACGACCTGACGCGCGGGCGGATCGTCTTCCGCTACAAGTGAGGGAAACTCGAAAGAGGTAGAGATGAAGGTTCGTTCGTCGGTCAAAAAGATTTGTTCGAAATGCAAGATTGTGCGCCGCGCTGGCGTGGTGAGGGTGATCTGCGAAAACCCGAAGCACAAGCAGCGGCAAGGATGAGTACGAAACTCGAAAAACGAAATTCGAAATTCGAGCGATTTTCGAAGTGAGCCTGCTAGTTTCGAATTTCGGTTTTTGCTTTTCGAATTTCGCTTTTCGATTTTCGAACATGAGGTGAAACGTGGCACGCATCGCAGGGATCGACTTGCCCCCCAAGAAGAGGGCAGAAATTGGTCTAACGTACATTTACGGCATCGGCCGAGCGCGCGCGATGTCCATTTTGATGCGCGCCGGAGTGGACCCCGATAAGAAGGTCAAGGATTTGACCGAGGACGAAGTTACGCGCATCCGCCAGATCATTGAGGAAGAGGGCGGAGTGGAAGGCGACCTGCGGAAAGAGCTGGCCATTAACGTCCGGAGATTGATCGAAATCGGCTCCTACCGCGGGATGCGGCACCGGCGCAGTCTTCCGGTGCGCGGACAGCGCACGCATACCAACGCACGTACCCGCAAGGGGCCGCGAAAAGGCACCATTGCGAATAAGAAGCGCTCCGCGGCTAAGACTTAGCAGGAAGGTGTAGCGGCGACTTTATTCGTCGGCTGACGGACCATGGCCACGCGGAAACCATGGGGCCGGAGGCGATATAAAATCGCCGCTACAAGAACGCGTGGCGGTGACTACGCTGGCGAGGAGACATGGCGAAAGCAGCACCCAAGGCAACTAAGAAGAAGGTCTTCAAAAAGAAGGAAAAGCGGATTGTCCCGGCAGGCATAGTTCACGTGCAGGCGTCGTTCAACAATACGCTGATAAGCATCACCGACGCTGACGGGAAGCTGATCTGCTGGTCAAGCGCGGGATCGCTGGGCTTCAAGGGTTCGCGCAAAGGGACACCTTTCGCCGCCCAGCAAGCTGCCTTGCGGGTGGCCAACGCGGCGCGCGATCACGGGATGCGAAGCGTCGAAGTGCGAGTGAAGGGACCTGGCGCGGGCCGGGAATCGGCCATTCGCGCCCTGGCGACCGCGGGGTTGGAGGTCCGCAGCATCAAGGACGTAACTCCCATACCTCATAACGGGTGCAGGCCGCCCAAGCGGCGGCGGGTGTAAGCGAAAGTCGAAAAGCGAAATTCGAAAATCGAAAAACGAAAATCGAAAACCGAACTTGAATACCGCAAAGCCAAACTCGATTGAGGTTGTCGGGGCTGCCCCCAAAGCCGCCATTACCCATTTCAAGGATCTGGAAGTCTGGAAGGTGGCTCGGGAGTTACGGACCGCGATTTACGGAGTCGCTCGAGTGCTTCCGGACCTCGAGAAGTACGGACTCGCAGGCCAACTTCGACGGGCGGCAACGTCAGTGACCGCGAATATCGCAGAAGGATATGGGAGGTTCAGCTACCAGGAGAATGCGCAGTTTTGCAGACAGGCTCGCGGATCTCTTTACGAGGTGAGAGATCATCTCACCACATGTGTGGATGAGCATTACCTGAGTGCTGACAAATCAGCGGATCTGGATAGATTAGCTCTGCGGGTCATCCAGTTGATCAACGGTTACATCCGTTCAACTTTGGCGCGGAGGGCAGCAGCGTCGTAAGGCGCGTTTAGATTTCTGGGTGGGCGAATTTCGTTTTTCGCTTTTCGAATTTCGTTTTTCGATTTTCCATTCGTTCCGGAACAGGGGGGAGCAGTGGCAAGATATCGGGAAGCAGTTTGTCGGCTCTGTCGGCGTGAGGGGACAAAGCTGTTTTTGAAAGGGCGCCGGTGCCTCACCGACAAGTGCGCCATTGAGAAGCGTAACTTCGCTCCGGGCCAGCATGGTAAGTCGCGCCGCCCCAAATTGGTGGGCTACGGACTCCAGCTTCGCGAGAAGCAGAAGGTTCGCCGGCTCTATGGCATTCTGGAAGATCAATTCCGGGCGTATTTTGAAAAGGCGGCGCGCATGCGGGGCGTCACGGGGGAGAACTTGTTGCTCATGCTGGAGCGGCGTTTAGACAACGTCACCTACCGTCTGGGTCTTGCCACCTCACGCGCTCAGGCCCGGCAACTGGTTCGGCATGGTCACATTGAAGTTGGGGGACACAAAGTGAACATTCCGGGGTTTTCGGTTGCGCCCGGGCAGGAAATTGCCGTGCGTGAAAAGAGCCGGCAACTGCCGGCCCTCCAACAAGCTCTCGACTTGACGGGAAACAAGGCAGTTCCACCCTGGTTGGAGTTCAACAGGGAGACACTGAAGGCGAGGGTCATCTCTCTGCCCAAGCGTGAAGATGTGAACTTCCCTATCCAGGAACAGATGATTGTGGAACTCTACTCGAAGTGAGTTGGGCAGTAAGGATCAGGAGAGCCCGCTGAAGTCGGGCCTCCGGGAGGTACGAACGCAATGCTTTGGAAAGGCTTTCAGAAACCCAAGCGCTTGGTCTGTAACGTTGATACGCTGACCGACAAGTATGGTCAGTTCTCGGCCCAACCTTTTGAACGCGGGTTTGGGACCACCATCGGAAACGCTCTGCGCCGGGTGTTGCTTTCTTCGATCGAGGGAGCGGCCATCACCGCCGTGAAGATCGAGGGCGTCTTGCACGAGTTCTCTTCTATCCCGGGGGTGGTGGAAGACGCCACTGACATCATCCTGAATCTCAAGCAGATTCCTTTGAAGATGCACGTGGAGGGTCCCAAGACCATGCATTTGATTGTGGACAAGCAAGGTCAAGTCACCTCCCGGATGATCCAGGAAGATGCGGACGTGGACATTCTCGATAAGGACGTTTATATCGCCACCGTGAGTGAAGGTGGAAGTCTGCACATCGAGATGCGCGTAAAGATCGGGCGGGGTTATGTCTCAGCCGAGAAGAATTTTGACGAAGACCTCCCTATCGGGTACATCCCGGTGGACTCCGTGCACTCTCCTATCCGCAAAGTGAACTACACCGTAGAGGCCGCCCGCCTGGGGCAGATGACCGACTACGATAAGCTAACCCTGGATGTTTGGAGCAACGGTGCGGTCACGCCGCAGGATGCCATTGGATTGGCAGCCAAGCTTCTCAAAGACCACACCGCCATCTTCATTAACATTGAAGAAGAGCCTGAGCTGGAACAGGCTCCCCAGGAGAAGCCGAGCCCGGTCTACAACGAGAACTTGGATCGCTCGGTCGAGGAATTGGAGCTCTCGGTCCGGTCTTACAACTGCCTTAAGAACGCGAACATTACTACCATCCGGGAATTGGTTCAGAAATCCGAGCAGGAGATGCTGAAGACTAAGAACTTCGGGCGAAAATCCTTGAATGAGATCAAAGAGATCCTCAGCGCGATGGGCCTGAGCTTGGGCATGAAGACTGATGAGAAGGGTAATCCCCTTACACCGCCTGCCCAGGAGCCCCCACAGCAGCAAGTCTAGCATCCGAAATTCGAAAATCGAAATTCGAAACTCGCTTCGAATTTCGCATTTTCGAGTTTCGGATTTCGGGGTTCCGATTTTCCATTTTCGGTTTTCGATTTTCGAGTTTCGGGGTTAGGGATGCGACATCGTAATTACGGGAAGAAACTGAGCCGGAACACCGAGCACCGTCGTGCGCTGATGCGCAGCCTGGTCACCTCGTTGATTCTCCGAGAGCGGATTGAAACCACGGTGGCCAAGGCCAAGGCGGCCCGTCCCGTTGTGGAGCGAATGATCACCTTAGGGAAGAGGGGTGACCTGCATGCCCGCCGGCAGGCAGCGAGTTACTTGCTGGACCCTGTCGCGCTCAAGCTGCTCTTCGGCGATTTTGCCCAGCGTTATGCGGAGCGCAAGGGCGGCTATACGCGAATTGTGCGTACCGGTTGGCGAAAGGGCGACGGAGCTGACTTGGCCGTGCTGGAACTGGTGGGTTCCGAGGTCCTCCAGAAACTGGCGGAAAAGCGCGCCAAGAGGGCGGAAGCCAAGCAGAAAGCGGCGGAGAAGGCCAAGGCTGAGGAGCCGGCGCCTCCGCCCGAAGAAGAGGACGAGAAGAAGTAACGCTGTCCATTGCCGATTGCCGATTGTCGATTGCCCCTGCCATAGACAAATCATCGCCCTCTCCCGTGGGGAGAGGGTGGACCGCGACGGCGCTTTCACCAGCCGTCGCGGGCCGGGTGAGGGGTTCCTTCCAAAAGTCGCGGGCCTTGGAAAACAGGTCTGCGGTGCCCGGTACTCTTCATCGAACCTCGCGCTTTGCCCCCAACGCAGAACTTGCGCCGTTTTTCTATGCGGAATGACAGACTCCGAAGCGTTTGGGGTCCGCAATTTCCACGGGCGGCGCCGGCGCCACTGTTTATGTCGGCGACCCTGGTGACGCGAGGATACAAGCCAATGCATGCACCACCCGCCGCGGCCATTAACCCCGGCTCGCGATTTTTTCTTTATGGCTGTTACTGGCCTGAATCCGCTTGCCCACATAAAGAAGGACCAACCCCAATAGCGCTCCAGCCGTGTCAATGCCACAATCCACCAGGGAGGCGGTCCTGCCGGGAACGAAACTCTGGTGGTATTCATCCGTCAATGAGAACAAGCCGGCGACGACGAGAGCGCGAAGGGCGCTGCGAGTGTCCCAGCGTTCAGGGTGGCGGGGATTGAAGGAGTGGTAGAGGAGCAAGCCGAAAATGGCATATTCGCTGACATGCGCCAGCTTCCGAATGAAAAAATGAAGGGTCGCGAAGGTTTGGGGGTTGACGTGAATGTGCAATGAGAGGAGAAGTTGCGTCAGAAGCCAGCCCGTGACGGAACCGCTGTAGGCCCCGGTGGAAAGCACTGACATGGCGCCCGCCCAAGCGGCGGTGACAACCCACGCCAGAACCACGCGGGGCTGCAAATAGACGGGACGAAGGTGCTGTTGAGTGTCAGTCAAGCCAGTAGTTGGGCGCTTCCTTGGTGATAATCACATCGTGAACGTGGCTCTCTCTCAAGCCGGCGGCGGTGATTCGTATGAAACGCCCCTTGCTCTGGAGTTCTTCAATAGTGGCGCATCCGCAGTAGCCCATGCCGGAGCGCAGTCCTCCCACAAGTTGACCCACCAGGTCTGCCAGGAGCCCTTTGTAAGGTACGCGTCCTTCGATACCTTCCGGCACCAGTTTGGTCACCTCCCCACGGGCTACGGTCACTTCTTGGGCGTAGCGGTCTCCGGACCCGGCGGCCATGGCGGCAATCGAGCCCATCCCACGGTATGACTTGAAGCTGCGCCCCTGGTAGAGGATGGATTCTCCCGGGCTCTCCTCGGTTCCCGCAAAGAGGCTGCCGATCATGACGCAACTGGCCCCGGCGGCGATGGCCTTGGTAACGTCGCCGGAATACTTGATGCCGCCATCCGCGATAATGGGTATGCCGGCAGGGTGCGCGGCGCGAGCGCACTCCGCGATCGCTGTTATCTGGGGCACTCCTGCTCCTGTCACTACGCGCGTGGTGCAAATGGAGCCAGGGCCGATGCCGACCTTCACTCCATCCAGCCCCAACTGGATCAAATCGCCAGCCCCCTCGAAGGTTGCGACATTGCCGGCGATGAGGTCGACGTCAGGAAACTTATGCTTGATTTGGCGCACCGCCTCCATCACCCGAGATGTGTGACCATGCGCGGTATCCACAACCAGAACATCAACCTTGGCTTTCACCAGTTCTGCTGCCCGCTCCAGGAAGTCCCCCGTGGCCCCCAACCCCGCGCCCACTCGCAGGCGACCCTGGGAATCCTTGCAGGCATTGGGGTATTTCGATCGTTTTTGGATGTCCTTTACCGTGATGAGACCCTTCAGGTTGAACTTCTCATCGACCACCAGGAGCTTTTCCACTCGATGTTTGTGGAGGATCGCTTCCGCTTCATCCAGCGTGGTGCCTACCGACACGGTGATCAGATTCTCTTTGGTCATCACCTGCTCGACGGGCAGGTCGAAGCGGGTTTCAAATCGCAGATCGCGGTTGGTGAGGATTCCCATCAGTTTGCCGGCGCGCGTCACGGGGACACCGGAGATCTTGTACTTTTTCATAATGTCCTGAGCCTCGTAGATCTTGCTCTCCGGGCTCACCGTGACCGGGTCAACAATCATGCCGCTCTCCGAGCGCTTGACCTTGTCCACTTCCAGCGCTTGGTAATCAATCGGCATGCTGCGGTGGATAATGCCGAGGCCCCCCTGCTGAGCTAACGCAATGGCCAGACGTGATTCCGTCACCGTATCCATCGGCGCGCTCACGATCGGCATATTCAAGGCAATGTGGCGTGTCAGCTTAGTCTGGGTATCCACTTCGGTGGGCAAAACAGAGGATTTAGCGGGCAGGAGTAAAACATCATCGAAAGTAAGCCCCTCCGGGATAGGTCCGTTAAGCATAGGCCCCTCTTCTCACTTTCACACGGAAAGATTAGATCATCCATTCTAATGGCCAGACACAGAGATGGTCAAGCGACCTAACCGGCCAACGCCCATCCAATTGCAACGCCCCCTTCGTTCCTGGTAGAATCTGCCCATGAATTCTCTTAGTCCTCGACAGCCGCGCGAGGTGGCAATGAGATTCCGCAAAACGCTGATCTCCCTCACACTGGCGACGGGGTTGGTGTTTGCCCTGCCTGCCGTGGCGCAACAGAAGCCCATGACACAAGACCAAGTGCAAGCCTTGGTGCGGGACGGATTCGGAGACGAGTCAGGCGCAAAGCTGATCGAGCAGCGTGGAATTGATTTCGCCCCGGCGGAAGAGTTTCTCCAAAAACTCAAATCGGCAGGCGCGAGCGAGACATTTCTTGGGGCGCTCCGCGCCGCCAAGCCGCCCGAGCCCCCGAGCGCGCCCGCCACAGCGGAACTTATTGTGGAAACTTCTCCAAACGCCGAGGTGTTTCTCGACGGCGTCTCGCAAGGCCATGCTCACGGAGAAGGCGGACTGAACACGAGGGCAAAGCCTGGCACCCACACGCTGAAAGTCTCGCTAAAAGGTAAGAAGGACTTTGAGCAGAACATAACGCTCGCCCCGTTGCAAGTTACCAGGATCGAGGCACGGCTGAAGGATCTTACCTCAATGCCAGGTACAGGCGGGGAAGTTATCTACCCCAAGGCCGCAGAGGAACCAACTCCGACGCCCCCAACCCTGTCCCCACCTTGGCTGGCTGCAAAACCACAAGGTCAGGAGCCAGCTCCAACGCCTGCGCCGATTGGTCATTGGAGTGTTGAACTCTCGGAAACCTTCAAGGAGTCTGGAATGCGGGCTTACCATGCCCTCGACCGGGTCGATCCGCGAGAAGCCGCGCTTAGTTATGAACCGCGGCAATTGGATGCTGAAAAGGCGCTAGATGAAGCTGGAGATAAAGCCGCCAGCGATTATGATAAACATGCACTTGAACTTCTGCGTGCGTGGGGCTTTTTCAACGTTCGGCAGCACGACAATTGGATCTCACAGCAACAGCTTTCGGTTGCAAGGCCTGACCTCGAGCAAATCCGTCAGTCCACGATTAACATAAAGCAGCGAATCCCACTTCTGAATGGTCAGCTCCAATGTTACAAAGAAGCCACCCTCATCTTCAAACCGGACACGTTCAATCCTAAGGGGCGAGAAGATATACAAAAGGCTTCGGAAGGCCCGGAGAATTGTCTACAGCTACTTAAACGAATAACTGAATGAAGCCCTGAGACGTGCTACCCCGGAGCCAAGTTTTCAGGGCAGCGCTCGCGGGCTGCCTTGCTGGGCATACTTGACAAACTTCCGGGCGATCGCGCGACACGTGTCAAGCACGAGCGTCTTGCTTTGGAGGAAATAACCCTTAGGAAGCTCCAGTGGCCACGTCGAGGGGAAACCATAAGCCTTAAATTTCCGGAATTCCTCACTCGTTGGGTCAGGGGCAATCCATCCCCCCTTGTGCGCGATGGCGTTCCTGACCGTCGTTAGTTCTTCTATGCGGTTCCAATCGAAGGGTGACTGCCGGAGGTCAATTGCGAACTCGTCCTTCAACATGTCCACAGACTTACTAAACATCAGGAACGGCTTTTTAGCATAGTAGCGACACTTGATCAGCCCTTGCGACTTGGCATATTCGAAAATCCTAAAGAGGAAATGGTCGAACGCTGCATGGACCGTGATGACACCGAAGTATTCGTTCAGGTCCAGCAGGCCATCGATTTCGTCTCTACGTTCCCCAAGTTCCTCTCCTCTTGTAATGCCCAACTCGCTCGACTTGTTCCAGTAGGCGGAAGGGCGAGATTGGTATTCGGTCTCCAACGCCGAGAGCTGCGTACGAAAGGCTGCGTCGGCCTGACGATGGAAGTCCTCCGTTGCCCTCAGTTCCACCTGGACCAAGCGTAGGCCGATTTTGATTTTCCAGAGTGACATTGGCGACTTTACAAATCTACTAGCACGGTTAGTCGTATGTCAATTCTCTGTACTCCGTCGAGCGTAATCCCCTCCGCCGTGCGGTCGTAGAGCCTGGTCGTGCCCAGCGATCGCCTGTGCTCCTTCGACCGTGCTCCTGTTCATAAGATAGGCGGCGCGGCGCGCATACGTCCTGACGGTTTTTGTAAGGATGTATGCGACGCTCGCGACGCCTACAATGTCGAAATCGCGGACTACCAACTTGCCTCCGCGTGTGTGATCCTGTTCCTTTCTTCGCTCCGCCAGTTTGGATTTTATTGTTGCTGGTGGCCCTATCCGTGGCCTGTCCTGGCTTCTTAAGGGGCGCCGACATAAAGGGCGATGTCGACGCCCCCCGCGTAGGGCACTTCTACATGCAGGCGCTATCCGCTGCGTCGTTAAAATTCATAGCCGCTTCAACTTTTGCAGCAATTCCACGTCGCCCAGGACAGATACGCCCCGCTGGCGACAGAAGGCAACAGCTTCCGGCTCATAGAAATCTCGATCAAGTGTGCAGAGCACGTCCGCCTTGCCCTGGATGGCGGTATAGACCACGGGGTCATCGTCTTGGACTTTGATGTTGGCTTTAACCAGGACGTTGGTATCGAGAACAATCCTCATTTCGGGTTCGCGCGGATATGGTTCAGGGCCTCGTCGATTGCCGCTTCTTGCTCATCATCGGAAACCTGGCGTACGGATTCGGCCGTCCTGGTGATGCGATCTTCCAGTTGGCGGGCAAGCTTTTGGCGGGCCTCTCCGGTGGGGGCATCGTGGGGTGAAAATGCCATGATACTCACCTCCTCATCAGGTTCAAGGACTCGGCCCAGAACGCGCTCCACCACGCGAAGTGCGTCCGAAGGTAGTTCATTCGCCTTGTGAATAGCGATGTTTCCCATAACACAATCTTAACCGGCCTCGGGCTGTGTTGCAACAGCCTACACAAATTGCTTTTTTACCCCTGCCGTGCAAGTCTCTTGACGGAGGTGCTCGAGTGATCATCGAAATGCGTACCTATAAGACCAAGCTCGGAATGCGCTCCAGGTTTCTTGAGATATTCCGCTCCAAGTCTATTCCGGCACACGCAGAAATTGGGATGAAAATCCTGGGTCCATTTCTTTCCGTCGAAGATCCAGACACGTTCTTTTTTATGCGTGGCTTCCCGGATCTCTCTTCGCGCGAGCCGATGAAAGCAAAGTTTTATGAAGGAGAACTTTGGAAGCGCGAACTGGAGAGCATCCTGCTGCCAATGTTGGAAAAGTATGAGGTCGTGGTGGTGGATGACCCTGAATGTTTAGTTCGCTGGTAGCCGGGGGTGGCGCACACATTGTCGAGCTGTATCATCGGCGTCGCGGGTGGCGCAGACATTGATTTTCATGTCTGCGCCCCACGGACACGCGCAACATGCCTGCCACCGCGTCCCATCCCCGGCCTGCCCTGGCTTCGTATGGGGCGCCGACATAAAAGGTCCGCCGCGGCGGATCGGCGCCACCCCCCGCAGCACCCTACCAAACGGCTTTCCAGACTTTACTCGCCGCCGCCTTTGTCCCGCGGACCGCCGTGCCCGGCGCCGACGCGGCGTCTTTCCCGAGTGTGACCCTGCCGTTCTTCAACGCGGCACGCGTCGCTTTGCCGGCGTCTTCGACGCCTCCCGCAGCACTCCCGGTAGCATCTGAGGCTTTCTGAACTGCCGCGATAGAGCCCTTGTGCAATTCTTTCCCAGCGTAACGAATGGCTCCTGCCTGCGCGAACTGAGCCGTCCACGCCAAGGCAATTGCGGCTGCCAGGACTGAAACGACTTTCAAGCGCATCGTGGACCTCCAGCCTGACTTCTCCCCGCAGGGCGGCAGGGAATCGTTACGATCCCGTCCCACGCCCGCTTCAATCTTCTCTTCGATCATCTAACGCACAGACTTAAATCCGGGTAGGCACGCAAGGCGGACAACCTGGTGTAGTGCGTCATAGAGGTCTTTACTTTCTCAGCCCCCGGTAACCCGTCCCCTGATCCCTTTTACCTGCCTTCTTGTCCCCTGCACTTTTCAGGAGTTTCCTCAGAATTTCACGCTGATTTCACGTAACTAGTGAGAGTAAAGAAGATATCGTTTTCAAAATGTGAGATGTTCCTGACACATGAATTTCACCTCTGAAAG
>Ga0326728_10002122_pt1 | contig 67247 bp, 40 predicted proteins | sample MB3enrmetagenome_FD_207602 | JGI IMG/M metagenome (GOLD analysis project Ga0326728, IMG submission 207602) | Lab enriched peat soil microbial communities from McLean, Ithaca, NY, United States - MB31MN | ecosystem: Environmental > Terrestrial > Soil > Wetlands > Peat | place: USA: New York... | reverse complement strand
CAGAGCCGACTCCGCTGCAAGCCAAGGCCTATGCGCTGCTCGCCTGTTGCCAGTAGCTGGAAACTGACCTTTGAATTATCTCTCGGCGATTCAGCAGAATACCGTCCGAACCCCTCTGGAACTCCGGACTAAGTGTTCCGATTCGGAATTACGACAAGTTTCTCGGGGTGCTCGGGCCGCGGGGTGAATGCCACCTCGCAGGGCTTACTGTACTGCGATCCCGAGTCCGTCACTTACGAAAGCGCCGACCTGCACTTGGAGCCCAGAGGCGGCTACGGGGACGCTCTGCGGCAGACGAGCGCTCACTTGCAAGAGTCCCGCCACCTGACCCGGAGTGGCACTGTACGCGATTGCGATGGGCTGTCCACCGAATAAGGCGGAGACAGGCAGGACCGGTGCCGGTAGTGGCGGCGAGGCAGTAATGGCTCCATCGGGGAGAGCGGGGGTAAAGAGACCTGCGCCATTGACCCAGAAAGTGACAGTCGAATCAGGCGCGGCGGGATTGCTACTCGAATTGACGCTCCCGTCTTCGTTAAGAACGACTGAGAAGATCTCCGGATAGGCTGGTACTACCGTGAGCTCCAGCGATGGCGTGGATGCAGTGGGGGACGTCACCTGAACCGATATCGACGGCTTCCCGCTGACTCCGAACGGAACAACCGCATTAATCTGATTGGCTCCCACGTAAAGCAGCGGAGCCGGGATCCCGTCGCACGTCACTTGCATGCCCGCCAACTTAGTCGCGATTTTTCCGCTTGAGTCGAGCTGCGCGCCCACCCCGGCAACAGGGCCCAGACCGGTTCCATAGAGACTAATGATATCGCCCGGCGAGACGCGCGCCGAGGGTGCGTATGCAGCCGCGTTGACCTGAGCCAGTATCGAAATCCCGGACAAACCTCCCGCTGGAATCTGGATCAAGGAGCCGGACCCACCTAGCAAGGTTTCGTCGCCGGATGCGCTAAGCGCAAGCACCGCGCCTGCCGACCCGGATGGGAACATTTGTGTATCGAGCAATCTCGATCCATCGGAGGCCAACTCCACCACGAACTCGTCGCCGATTGCCAGCCCGCTGGGGAGCACTGGAAAATCCGGCGAGTATGTTGTGCCGGTGACCCAGGGGTGTTCTTCCCCGTCGAGTTGCAGTCCGTGGAATTGTTCGAGGACCGATCCTCCCAGAAGGGTCGAGAACTCTAGCGCCGTGCCTGTTGCATTAAACCGGGTGGTGAAGAGATTTGAGGGTGGGCCTAACCCGCCTCCCTGCGCTAGAAGCGTGGTTTGGAAAGCACCGAGCGTGACCGGAAAATCAGGGCTTTCCGCTATGCCTGCCACCACCACCCCGCCGTCACTTGTCAGTGCGAGCGCTTGTACGGTGTCTTGGGAAAGACCGAGACCGTTGCCACTACCCCCGAGGAATGTGGACCATAACAACTGGCTGCCGTCAGCACTTAGCCTTGACACGAAGCTCGCTATGTGCGCATAGATAGGCTCGAGACCATTTGGACCGGAACCGCAGCCGCAAGCGCTCTGAAACGCACCTGCGGTAACCGGAAAGTCATTGTTCCAAGCAGATCCGGCTACCGTGATCGCGCCTTGGTTGTCGACGCCAATCGCGAAACCTGTACCGCCGGGCCCAATGAACGTCGAAAGCAAGATCTTGTCGCCCGCGTTCGACACTTTTGTGACAAACGCGTTGCCTGTTTTGCTGAACGCGCCTGCTGTGACTGGGAAATCGGTGGCCTTCGTTTCGCCGGTTAAGTACACCTCCCCCGCTGCAACGAGCGTGATGGCATCCACCTCAGACTGCATATCCGATTGCAGGCCCCCTATGAACGTCGAGAAGACCAGACTGCCTGAGGGATCGATTTTGCTGAGGAAGCCCCTGGAGTCTACGCCGTTGGATTGGGTCAGCGGCCCGTTGCTGATAAGCGGATTGACCAGTGGAAAGTCAGGCGAAAATGTAGTTCCGGCAACAAACAAATCCCCCTGCGAGTCCACAGCGATAGCGGTCGGGTTATCGTTGACGCTGCCTCCGAACATGAGCTGGTAAACGGTCCCGTTATTCGGGTTGACTTTAAACACGACGATTTTGGTGTGCACTTCGTTTGTTATCGACGTAACGTACGAGCTCGCCACATAGGTGTTCCCGTTCGCGTCCGTCACCACGCAGCAAGGCGCCGGTTGCGGCCCGAGATTCAGGTATTGCAGGCGAACTTGTGCGGATGCAGTGGTGGCTGCGAGGAGCACCAGATACTTGATATTAATCATTGCGCACCTCGGTTCTAGGTGAAGAGTATTCTACGAGGCAATTTGGCACCCAGGTTCCAGGATTGACAGCGCTGGCCTTCGGAAAACTTTGCTCGCTGAAGGCGGGTCAATCCGCCACGCCTGTGGGTCGGCCAGGTCAGGTGGCCGCCAGATGCGCCGCGGTATAGGAATGCGGCGGCAGGCGGAAGGCCATTTTGGCGCCGGGTTTGGGTGCGTCAAGGCGTTGCGGCGCGACGCGATTCGGTTGTTCGAAGCTGTTTGACGCCTTTAGATCCGGCCCTGTCAGAGTATCCAGGGCGAGTACGCGGGTGGGCGCTGGGCCGGGCCAGGTCACGGTCAGTTCGCGTTCGTTGGCCAAATCCCGATTCAACATCAACAGGCATTGCTCGCCGGTAGCCGCATCCGCGGTGGCCGCGACGTCGAGAACAGGCACTTTCCCCAGGTGCGGCACTTCGTAGGATTCCGATTCCAGCAACAGATCGATCACGTGGCCGCGGGCATAGTGGAGCGCCCAGGCATAGGGGTAATAGATCGACTGCCGCAGGACACGGTCTTTGTTGGTCACGAGCGGCGCGATGACGTTGATGATTTGCGCCAGGCACGCGATGCGCACTCGATCGGCATGCCGCAACAGTGTGTTGATAAGACCGCCGGCCAGCAGCGCGTCCTCCAGGTTGTAAACTTCCTCCAGCAGCCGGGGCGCCTCCTGACGCTTACCATCGCCATTCCTCTCGCGGTACCACACGTTCCACTCATCGAACGACAGCGAAAGGCGCTTGGGGGATTTGCGCAAGCCGCCAACGTAATCACAAACGGCGGCGACCTCCTGGATCTGGCGTTCCATGTCGAGGTTCAAAGCCAGAAAACGGCTGGTATCACCGCCGGTTTCGCTCGAGTTGTTGAAGTAGCGATGGAGCGAGATGGCGTCCACGTCGTCGTAGCACTGCTCAAGCACCTCGCGGTCCCATTCCAGGTAAGTCGGCATGGCGGGGCCGCTCGATCCGCACGCCACCAGTTGGACCGATCGATCCACCGCGCGCATCTGCCGTGCGGCATCCGCGGCCTTCTGGCCGTACTCGACGGCGGTCATGTGCCCGATCTGCCACTTGCCATCCATCTCGTTACCCAGGCACCAAAACTTCACGTCGTGCGGCGCGGGGACGCCATGCTGCCGCCGCAGATCGCTCCACCGCGTACCGGCCGCGACATTGCAATATTCGACGAGCGCGGCGGCATTTTCCGGAGTGCCTGTGCCCAGATTGACGGCCAATAACGGCTCAGCGCCAACCGTGCGGCACCAGCCGATGAATTCGTTGGTCCCAAACTGATTCGTTTCGAGCGAGTTCCATGCGCGATCGAGTACGCGCGGGCGCTGCTCTCTGGGCCCCACGCCATCGAGCCAATGGTAGCCGGATACAAAGTTCCCGCCGGGATACCGGATGATGGGGACGCCGAGAGTGCGTATCTCTTCGATGACGTCCTTGCGGAGGCCATTCAAATCGGCGAGCGGGGAGCCCGGATCGTAGACTCCACCGTAAACCGCGCGCCCCAGATGCTCGAGAAACGAGCCGAGCAGACGGCGATCGAGGTCCACGCTTGGCCGGGTCGTGTCGAAAACAACGCGAGCGGGACCGGTGCGGGTGGATTGCGCGAAGCCGCGGTACCAGGAGCCGGTGGCGAGTGCCGGGCCGGCTGCCAGCAGGTGATTGAGGAATTTACGTCGATTAAGGTTTGGCATCGGTTCAACCGCGTGCGATGAAAACGCTATCACGAGCTTGTGAACCCGTCAACCGGCGGCTTTAGAATCCGGAAACGGACGGATGAGACGACGCCGTTCCTCGATGGAGCGTTGCCGCGTGATGAGACGCACTTCTCAGCGCGGAACCTCGCCGTAAACTCTTGTAAATTCAGGGTGCTTCAACCAAATGTTGGATCGCGAAAATTAACAAATCGGAGACGTAAACTCTGGGCCGAAAGCATTGCCTGCCGTGCGGACTTCACGAAGAATGGAAAACATGAAGACAAAGTTCGTGCTCGCATGCCTAATGATTTCGGCGAACCTCGCAGTGGCTGAAACCTCGCCCGTCCCGTCCGCAAACCCGCAGTCGATCAGCTCGATTTTCAGTGCGGATGGGGCGGCGGAACCCCTGGCCGCCAGTTCGACGTCATACCAGTACATCATCGCCCACTGGCCCTACGGACAAGGGTTCAGCACACAAGCCATGCTGGCCAACAGTGGCACGGCGACAGCAACCGTCAAAGTCGAGTTCTTTAACCAAGCTGGCGCGAGCTTCTCAGTGCCCCTGTCGGGGATTGGGCTCGAAAGTAGTGAGACTTTGACAATTGACGCGGGCGACGTTTCAGTGCTGGCCACCGAGACGAGCCAGCGGGAGAATAGCAACCTGGAAGTGGCGTGGGGAATCGCGACATCGACGGCTCCGTTGAATGTCTTCAGTCTGTTTGACCTGGGCTCCAGTTCTACATCAATCACCGGCGCGGTGGGCGCGCAGTCGACGGTGGCCGCCAAGACTTTCCGCTTCCCCGTTTCGGTGGGTGGTCCCGCGAAGTTTACTGCCGGCATGGCCATCGCCAACCCAAACAACAGTACAGCCGACGTCACGGTAATGGTGCTGAACGCCGACGGAAGCTCCATGGGATCGTTCCAAGAGACGTTAGCGGGCGACAATCAGACAATCTTCACACTGGATAGCAAGTTGAACTTCAGCTCCTTCAGCTCCGCACCGTTTATCGGGTCGGTTGCCGTGTGCGCCACCCAACCGATCGGACTGGTCACGGTCGGGTTTGAGGGAGGAGCGTTCTTCAGCACGTCGGTTACGAACGACCCCTGCCCTCAGTAAAATAGCCCGCAGGCTGGTGCACCGGCAGCTTCCGGATTGCCGGTGCACTCGAGCGGGAGTTCTTCAGTCCTGCCAAGGAAACCACGGAACGTTCCTGCCCCCCAAACCGTTATGCTTATGTGTATACATGAAGCCCACATACGATGGCGATCGATCGATCCGGACGGTAGTGTTCCTTCTGTGCGCCTGCCTGCTTCTTGCCCGGTCTGCGACTGCTCAAAACGCGGTCAGAATTGAACCAGCCACGGGCGGTCTTGGCTGGCTGACGCATCCATATCAGACGAGATCAGTTCCACCGATCAATTTGACCAATTCCTCGCGCCTGGGAGCCCTGATCCGGGCGGGCAACCTGTACCTCTCCGCGCAGGACGCGGTGGCGTTGGCGATTGAAAACAACATTGACGTCGAGGTGCAACGGTACGGGCCCCTGCTGGCGAGAGAATTGCTCAAACGCGCACAGTCGGGCGGTGCGCTCCGGACTGTGGGCGCTCCCTTGGCGGCGGGCCCCCAGAGTGTCAGCCTGCAAGGCGTCAGCGTGGGTTCGAGCACGTTGAGCGCGGCGGGCGCCGGTGTGAGCACGGGCGGCGGCATTGTCACACAGCTCGGTCCTCCCATTCCGGCACTCGACCCAACTGTCACGGCTCAGGCGTTTTTCGAGCACTTGAGCTCACCGCAAAGCAATACAGTTCTGACGGGAACGACGGCGCTGGTCGAAGAGGTCCGCGCGTACCAAGCCCAGTATCTACAGAACTGGGATTTCGGCCTGAGCGCGCAGGTTACGTACGCCAGCACCTACACCAAGTTCAACAGCCAGTTCTTCTCACTGAATCCTTACACTGCGGGCGACCTGGATTTGCTGCTCACTCAGAATCTCCTTTATGGATTTGGATCCGCGGTGAACGGACGCAACATCCGCGTGCAAAAGAATAACCTGAAGGTGACGGATCTGCAATTCCAGTTACAGTTGATCACCACGGTTTCCGCCGTACTCAACCTATATTGGGACCTATCCAGTTTCGTAGAAGAGGTGGATGCACGAGAGAAGGAAGTGCAAACGGCGCAACAGTTGTACGACGACAATAAGAAGCAGGTAGAGATCGGTTCCCTTGCGGAGATTGAGGTGACGCGCGCAGAATCGCAGCTCTATACGGCCAAACAAGATCTGATCATCGCGCAGACCAATCTGGCCCAGCAGGAGACGGTTTTGAAAAACACGTTGAGCCGCTCGGGGATCACCAGTGCCGATCTAGCCGACGTCCACATTGTTCCCCTCGACAAGATCGTCATCCCGGAGAAGGATGAGATCAAACCGGTGGACGCCTTGGTTGCGGAAGCAGTGGACAAGCGGGTGGAAATTAATCAAAGCCGCATCAATCTGGAAAGCAATCACTTAAACCTGGTTGGTATTAAGAACGAACTAAAGCCCCAATTACAGGCATTTGCCGAACTTACTAACAACGGCCTGACCGGCCAACTCACGGCTCTAGGCGCGCTAGAGGCGGGCGTGCCATACCTTGCCGGAGGATATGGCAACTTACTCGCTCAGATTGCACGGCGGAATTTCCCCAATTACTCGGCGGGCATATCGTTGAATATTCCCATTCGAAATCGAGCGGCGCAGTCTGACTACGTGACCAGCCTGATTGAGATCCGGCAAAACGAGCTGACCCTACGAAAGAACATCAACCAAGTCCGGGTGGATGTGCAGAACGCGGTGATAGGACTGCACCAAGCCCGCGCCCGATATGACGCTGCCGTAAAAGCAAGGGTGCTGGCGCAGCAGACCTTGGAGGCGGACCAGAAGAAGCTGGCGCTAGGAGCGGGAACCTCCTTTCAGGTGGTTCAAGATCAGCGTGACTTAGCCAACGCGCAGAGCTCCGAGATACAGTCGATTGCGAATTACAGTCATGCGCGGATTGCGTTCGACCAGGCCGTGGGAACGACTCTTCAGGTGAATAACGTCTCGGTGGCCGAGGCAATGTCCGGACATATCGCCGCAGCCCCCTCGAACGTTCCGGATGGAGAAAAGCGATGACTAACGCTGATCCCGTCTATTCCGTTGGCTTCTCACGCAGCTTGCGAAGGTATATCGCTGTGGGCTTGTGTTATGTGTGGCCGGCGTCATTCGTTTTGGCACAGCAGGCGATCGAACCGGTGGCGCCCTCGGCACCTGTATTCTGGAGGCCTTATTCCACACCTGAAGTACCGGAAGTCCGGCTTGGGAACTCCGCGAGACTCCGGGATCTTATTCGAGCCGGCAAACTGTATTTGAGCGTACAGGACGTGATTGCGCTGGCTTTGGAGAATAACATCGACGTCGAGGTGTCTCGTTACACTCCGATCCATAGGGCGTGGGACCTGCAGCGCCAGCAGGCTGGCGGTGCATTGCCGGGTGTGCCGGCCGGAGCGACGCAGGCAGCTTCCGTGGCGAGCGGGCAGGGTGTGCTTGGCAGCCAGGCTGCGGCTGGGGTTACCGCGGGTACAACCACCACCGTCAGGAGTACATCCAATACACTGATAGCCCAGGTTGGCCCTGTTACTCCCACCTTGGATCCATCGATTCAGGTATCCACTACTTTCAGCCACCGAACAATACCAGAGCCGAATGTCGTACTGAGCGCCACACCGGTTTTAGTCCAGAATCAGCGCATTTACACCGGAACGTTGCAAGCCGGATTTCTGAGCGGCGGCACACTTACGGCCAGTTATACGGACCACTACTTGAATGAGAACGCTCCTACTGACGTTTTGAATCCTTCGGTCAATTCAAGTCTCTACATCGAGTTCGTACAAAATCTTTTGCAGGGATTTGGCGTGGCTGTGAACGCCCGGAACATTAACGTGGCCAAGATCAACCTCGAGACCTCGGAGCTTAATTTCAAGACGCAGGTTATCGCGACGGTGGTGAACGTCCTCAATAACTACAATGCGTTGGTTGCCGACTATGAAGATATGAAGGCGAAGAACAGCGTGCTCGAAGCGGCGAAAATCTTTTATGAGGACACGCGAAAACAAGTAGAGATTGGAACGTTGGCGGACATAGAACTTACTAGAGCGGCATCTCAAATCGCCACCAGCCAGCAGGACATGGTGACTTCAGAAACCAACCTGAAGCAGGACGAGCTGCGGCTCAAGAATCTGATCAGCCGGAATGGCATTGAGGATCCGATTGTGGCCAGCGCGCAAATTGTACCGTTAGATCGGATGGCGATTCCAGAGAAAGATGATCTCCCGCCAGTGAAGGATCTGGTAGAGAAGGCCATGGCAAACCGGAGCGATCTCGCCGCGGAGAAAGCGAACATAACTACCGCCGAGGTTTCCGCTCTGGGTACCAAGAACGGCGTGCTGCCAGTCCTGGTTGGCGTCGCCGTGGAGAGTCAGGCTGGGTTGTCGGGAACGGCGCGGACGGTGGGGTCCGGCGCATCGGCAGAGACAGCGAACCCGTACTTCGTCGGTGGGGTTGGTAACGCTCTAGGCCAGCTCTTCCGGCACAATTTTCCAACCGAAGTCGGGGGCGCGTTTTTTTCCGCTCCTCTTCATAACCGGCAGGCGCAAGCCGATTATGGCATCGACCAGTTGCAGCTTCGCCAGACGCGGCTTGGCGTCCAGAAGGATCTGAAACAGGCGCAGGTGGATGTGTTGAACGCCGTGGTCGCGTTGCAGCAGTCCAGAGCCCGTTACGATGCCGCGATGAGAAGCCGGGTGCTGGCGCAACAACTGCTGGATGCCGAGCAGAAGAAGTATGCGCTGGGAGCCTCCACGCCCTACAACGTGATTCAACAGCAGCGAGACCTAGCCACGGCGCAATCCACCGAGATTGCTGCGCTGGTGACTTACAGCAACGCGCGGGTGTCGCTCGACCAGACACTGGGCACGACACTCGAAACCAATCATATCGAGGTCACGGAAGCGCGCGCCGGCAAGGTGGCCCAGACTTCGTCGGTTCCGGCGGTTCTGCCGAAGCAGCCATAGGATCGCTGTAGTACGATCGAATGAGCGTCGCAGTGAACCTGGACGGCGCCCGCAGCACAGACTCGGCATGGCAAACGCCACCCCGGAGAACGGCAGCGACGAGCGATATCGCGTGTTGCTCGACGTCGCTGAAAAGATCGCGGTCCATCGAGATCTGGCGGCGCTGTTTCATGCGCTCGCCGGTCCTCTCCACCGCCTGGTTCACTTCGATTACCTGAACCTGGTGCTCTACGAGGCGGCCCGCAACCGCGTGCGGTTGCATGTTCTCGAGACCTCGGAACCGGCTGTCATGCCGTCGAATCGTGAGTTTCCCGCGGAAGCATCGCCGGCAGGCTGGGTGGTCGATAACCAGCATCCGCTGGTTGTCGCCGATATCGAAAAAGAAAACCGTTTTCCGGAGGTGATCGAGTTGATGCGGCAGGCCGGCATTCGCTCGTCCTGCTGGCTTCCGCTGACCACCGCCCATCGTAAGCTGGGCACGCTCGGATTTGGTTCGCACCACGAGTATGCCTATGCAGAGGAAGAACTCGAATTCATGGCCCAGGTGGCCGCGCAAGTCGCCGTGGCCGTGGACAACGCGCTGAACTACGAAAACGCGCAGACCTACCAGCGCCAACTGGCGCGCGAACGCGACCGCCTGCAAGTTCTGCTGGACGTGACAAACGCGTTGGTGTCAAACCTGGAACCACGCGCGCTTTTTGCCACCATCACCGCGGCCGTAAGGCGCGTGATCGAGCACGAATACACCAGCCTTTGCCTGCTCGAGCCGGGCACCAACCGCTTTCGCCTGAAGGCACTGGAAGCTCCGGATGCGAGCGGGCTCCCACCGGACTTCGTGGTCCCGATCGAAGGGTCGCCGGCGGGACGCGCCTTGACCTCGCGCCTGCCCGTCCTGCTAAACCGCATTGACCTCGAGCACTTCTCGACGGAGGCGGGACGGTGGCTCTTGGCCCACGGCCTGAAGTCCATTCTTTGTGTCCCCCTGATCCACCGCGATCGCGCTTTGGGCACGCTGAACATAGCCAGCCTCCGCGAGCACGCCTTCACGCAGGAGGACGTCGACCTGCTCGGCCAAATCGCCGGCCAGATTGCCATCGCCATGGAGAACACCCTGGCTTACCAGCAGATCGCGGAGCTGAAAGACAAACTAGCCGAGGAGAAGCTGTATCTCGAAGACGAAATCCGCACCGAGTACAACTTCGAGGAGATCGTCGGCGAGAGCCCGGCGCTCAAGCGCGTACTGCGCGAGGTGGAGACCGTCGCCGCGACTGATTCCACCGTGTTCATCCGGGGTGAGAGCGGAACCGGAAAAGAACTGATCGCGCGCGCCATCCACAATCTCAGCACCCGGCGCGCCCGCACCTTCGTAAAAGTCAACTGCGCCGCGATTCCCACAGGCTTGCTTGAGAGCGAATTGTTCGGGCACGAGCGCGGCGCATTCACCGGCGCCATCGCCCAGAAGATCGGCCGCTTCGAGCTGGCGGGCGGCGGCACGTTGTTCCTGGACGAGATTGGCGATATCCCGCTCGAGCTGCAGCCCAAACTGTTGCGTGTGTTACAGGAGCATGAGTTCGAGCGGCTAGGCAGCAACCGTACCATTCACGTCGACGTGCGGCTGGTAGCCGCCACCAACCGTGACCTGGCGAGCATGGTCGCCGACCGCCAGTTTCGCGAGGACCTCTATTACCGCCTCAACGTCTTCCCCATCCACCTGCCGCCGTTGCGCGAGCGCCGCGAAGATATTCCCATGCTGGTACGCTACTTTGCCGAAAAGCATGCGCAGCGCATCAGCAAGCACATCGAATCTGTTCCCAGCGAGGCGATGGAAGCGCTAACCCGTTACCCGTGGCCTGGAAATATTCGGGAGTTGGAGAACTTCATAGAGCGTGCCGTCATTCTTTCGCGTGGTACGACGCTGGAACTTCCCGAGTTACAGTCGCCGCTAGCCGTTCCGGAGAACTCGACGCTCGCCGCCGCCGAACGGGAACATATTGTTCGCGCGCTGCGGGAAACCAATTGGGTGATCGGTGGTCCGCAAGGCGCTGCGGCACGCCTGGGCATGAAGCGCACCACGTTGCAGTCGCGAATGCAAAAGTTGGGAATCAGCCGTCACCCGGCATAGGCTAGTGCCGAGAAATTTGCCGACGATGTGCCGATATTTCGGCACATGGAATCTAATCACATCTCCTGAGCAGTCGGCGCACCAAACATAAGCCACATTGCATCATATAATTACGGCGATCCTATCGAATTTCGGCACAATGGCCAACAAGATGCCCCAGACAGCGTCAGAAATGCTGAGAATTACGGTCAGTGACGATCACACTACCTGCAAACTGGAGGGTAAGCTGGCGGGATGCTGGGTAGCGGAGCTAGACGAGCTGTGGCGCACAGAGTTGGCCGGCTCCCAATCGTTGGTAGTGGATTTGAGCGGTGTCTCGTTCGTCGATGCGCCTGGCCGGGAACTGCTTAGCCGCATGCACGCGCGCGGCGCGAAGCTTACCGCCCGTTCTCCTTTCACCAAGGGCATAGTTGAACAGATTGTGCGATGCTGCGCGGTCGTGTTTACCATGCTTCTGCTGGCCACCGCGACGCGCGCGCAGGAGCCAGCCCCACTGCGGCTCACGCTACAGGAAGCAGTGCAACTGGCGTTGCGGCAGAACCCACAAGTGCAGATCGCCAACCTCAATTTAGTGGAGAGCCAGCAGGATCGCCAAATCAGCCGCTCGGCGCTGCTTCCGCAGGCGGGCGTGAACGCGTTCGAGCACGTCAACCGCATTAATCTCGATGCCTTCATCGGGGAGCCGTTTCCGGGGTTCCCGCAGCACATCGGCCCTTTCGAGATCTTTCAAGGCGGCGCGGTTTTCTCCGCCCCGATTTTCGACCTGAATCTTTGGCGCCGCTGGCAGGCCTCGCGATCCAACGTGACGGCAACCGGCGCACGGGAGCAAACGGTGCGTGAGCAACTGGCGGCACTGGTGGTTTCACAGTATCTGGGCGGCCTGCGCGCCGCGGCCGACGTGAAATCTGCGCAGTCGCGCGTCGAGCTGGCTCAAGCGCTCTACGACCAGGCCGCTGACATGCAGAAGAGCGGTGTCGGTACGGGTATCGACACGTTGCGCGCGAATGTCGAGCTGCAAAATGAACAGCAGCGGCTCATCACCGCGCAAACGGAGCTGAAGACCACGCTCTACGGCCTGGCGCGGCTGCTGAATCTGAAGCCGGAGCAGGAAGTGGCGCTCGCTGATGAGGTCAGCTTCTTCCAAACACCGGCCATTGCGGTAGATCAAAGCATTGCCGCCGCGCTGGTGAATCGGCCCGAAATGCAAGCGCTCACGGCGCAGCGCGAGGCACTACACCGCGAACAGGAAGCCGCCCGCGCCGAGCGCCTGCCGGTGGTGACTTTCACTGGAGACTGGGCGTACCAGGGCCTCTCGCCCCAGACCTCTATTCCCACTTATGTCTACGCCGGAAACGTGGACATCCCCCTTTTCACCGGCGGGCGCATCCAAGCTCAGGTGGCGCGCGCGGACCTGGAGCTGAAGAAACTGGACCAGCAGCAGCAGGAACAGAAAAACGCCATTGCGCTTGAAGTGAAAACCGCGGTGGCGCAACTGGAAGCGGCGCGCCACGAAGTCAGCGTTGCCAACCTCGGGGTCGATCTGGCTCGGGAGGAAGTCAGCCAGGCGCGCGACCGTTTCGCGGCCGGCGTGGCCAACAATATTGAAGTCATTTCTGCGCAGGACGCCTTGTCCCGCGCGAACGACAATCAGATTCAGGCGCTCTACCGCTACAACCAGGCGCGCGCCGACCTGGCACGGGCTGCCGGCCAGATGCAGAACATGTACTCAAGGTGAACTGAGAAAATGGGAAGCTACGTGACCGAACCGGAAGAGAGTGAAGCGCAGCGCAAACCAGAACCGCGGCCGGAGCCGAGGACTAGGCAGCGCGTATTGATTTGGGGCGGCCTGTTCGTCGTCGCGGCCGTTGCTCTCGGGTGGTATCTGCACACGCGTGGCCGCATCTCCACCGACGATGCACAAGTGGATGGACACATCGTTCCGATTGCCGCCAGAGTTACCGGCAGCGTGTCAGACGTGCTGGTGGACGACAACCAGCAGGTGAAGGCCGGCGAGGTTCTGGTGCGCATCGATCCGCGGGATTACCAGGCCCGTTTGGACCAGGCCCGCGCGGCACTGGCCACCGCCGAAGCGCAGTCGCGTGGCGCGGACGTCAGCGTTCCCCTGACCACAGATACAACCGCGACCGGTATTTCTTCCGCCGAAGCGCAGCTCGCGGTTGCCGAAGCGGACTTGACCAAAGCCAAAGCCACCGCGCAGCAGTCGGGAGGCGCCGAGCTGGCTTACGCCGCCGCCAATGTCGAGGCCGCCAAAGCCACCTACGACCGCGCCCAAGCGGATCTGGCGCGCATGAAACCGCTCGTCGAAAAGGCCGAAATCTCGCAGTTGCAGTACGACGCGTACGTCGCCGGCGCGCGGGTGGCCGAGAGTAACTGGAAGGCCGCGGGGGAGAGACTCCGAGCGGACCAGGATAAAGCGGCGAGCGATCGTGCCGCCGTCGTTTCCGCGCAAGCGAAAGTGGAACAGTTCCGCGCGCTAGTGGAGCAGTCGCGCACCAATCGCAAGCAAGTCGCGATCAGTGTTGCCCAGGCCTCTTCGGCCTCGGCAGCGGTCGCCCAGGCGCGCGCCAATCTCGAAGCAGCCGAGCTGCAGCTCAGCTATACGACCATTACGGCGCCGGTTAACGGCGTGGTCACCAGGAAAACCGTACAGCTCGGGCAGATTTTGCAGCCCGGCCAGTCCCTGATGACACTCGTTCCGCTTGAGGACATCTGGGTCACCGCCAACTACAAAGAAACGCAGCTACAGACCGTCCATGCCGGCCAAAAGGCCGAGGTGGAGGTCGACCTCTACGGCCGCAGTTTCCCAGGCCACGTGGATTCGATCGCCGGCGCCACCGGCGCACGCCTCAGCCTGCTGCCACCAGAAAATGCCACGGGAAATTATGTGAAAGTCGTCCAGCGCATCCCGGTCAAGATCGTCCTCGATCCCCTTCCCGCAGGCTACGTGCTGCGCCCCGGCATGAACGTGGACGCCACCATCATTACCCGCTGAACCCACGATGTCTCCGGATTTTCCCAGACCGCGCCCGAGTGTCAACCCATGGATAATCGCGGGCACCGTGATGCTCGCCACCTTCATGGAGGTGCTGGACACCAGCGTCGCCAATGTTTCGCTCCCGCACATCGCCGGCAATCTTTCCTCTAGCGTGGACGAAGCCACCTGGGTGCTGACGTCCTATCTCGTTTCGAACGCCGTTGTGCTGCCAATGAGCGGCTGGTTCTCGCTGCTGTTCGGACGCAAGCGCTTCTATATGACCTGCGTCCTGATGTTCACGCTCAGCTCGATGTTGTGCGGCCTGGCGCCGAGCCTGCCGCTGCTGGTCTTCTTCCGTGTTCTGCAAGGGCTGGGCGGCGGCGCGCTGCAACCCATCTCGCAGGCCATTCTGGTGGAAAGCTTTCCGCGCGAGAAGCAGGGAATGGCGCAAGCCGTCTACGGTATGGGGGTGGTGTTCGCACCTGTGATCGGGCCGACGCTGGGCGGCTGGATCACCGACAACTACAGTTGGCGCTGGATCTTCTTCATCAACATCCCGGTGGGAATTCTGTCTTTGTTGATGACCTACGCGATGATCACCGACCCGCCATACCTGGCCGAGCGCCGCAAGAGCGGCGTGCACATCGACGCGATTGGGATTGGCCTGCTGACGCTGGGCCTGGCCTCGCTGGAACTTATGCTCGACCACGGGCAGAAGGAAGACTGGTTCGGTTCCAACATGATCGTCCTCGCCGCCGTCTTGGCAGCCTTTGGCTTGATCGCTGTAGTCCTCTGGGAATTGCGGAAGAAAGAACCAGTCGTCGACTTCCGGATGCTGAAGGATCGCAACTTCGCCATCGCCACGGGCGCTATGTTTCTGCTGGGCTTTGTGCTCTACAGCAGTACCGCCATGCTCCCCATTTTTCTGCAAACGCTGCTCGGCTACAACGCTACGACGAGCGGCGAAGTGATCTCGCCCGGCGGCATTGCCATCCTCTTTATGATGCCCATCGTAGGACGGCTGGTCGGAAAGGTGGATGCACGTTGGATGATCATCGGGGGACTCTCTGTTTCGTCGCTTGGCCTGTTCCAGATGTCACATTTCAACCTCGACATTGACTTCGGCACGGCCATGATGGCGCGCGTGGTGCAAAGCGTTGGCCTCGCCTTTCTGTTCATCCCTATCAACGTCACCGCGTTCGCCTTTGTCCCTAAGGAAAAGATGAACTATGCCACTGGCCTCGTGAACCTGGCGCGCAACATCGGTGGCAGCTCCGGCATCGCGCTGAGCACCACCCTGCTCACGCGCCGCAGCCAGTTCCATCAGCACAATCTCGTGTCCCATCTCACGCCGCTGGACGCGAACTATCAAGCCGCCATGCAGGGGCTGAGCCAGACGTTCGTGCAGCGTGGCGCCGATAGCGTGCAAGCCGCCAATCAGGCGCAAGGAGCCCTCTACGGCCTGCTCCAGCAGCAGGCCACCATGCGCGCATTCGTAGATGTGTTCTGGGTGCTCGGCGTGGTGTTCCTGTGCGTCATACCTCTGGTGTTCCTGATGCGCAAAGTGCAGCCGCACAAAGCGCCGCTGATGGTGGAATAGTTTCGACGAATGGCGCGGGGGGGATCCACGATCCCCCCCGGCAGTTCGACAGCGCCACGTTACGCTTAACGAGACCTCATGTCAGAAAAGCAGCTTCAGAGCAAGCTGGATCTCTCTTTGCGTCGCCGCCGTCGAGGTGATCACGCCTGTTGCTCCGGGGCCGTCGGTAATGTAGTTATCGGGCTGTGCGAAAATCGGGTGGTTAAACGCGTTGAATAACTCAGCGCGGAACTCCAGGCGAAAGCGTTCGGTGATGGCAAAAAGTTTGCGGAGCGACATATCGGCGTCCACCATACCCGGACCGACCAACACGTTCTTGCCGGAGTTGCCGAACGCGTAACCGGTCGGCAAGGGGAAACAGCTCGTATCGAACCAGAGATTCACCGAACGCTGCCCCGAGGGTAGATTGCCGTTGCAGACGCGATCGGTCCGCGTCAAGCCCTGCGAGCCGGTGTTGGAGGGATCGTAGCCCATAGCCGGCGAAAAGTAGAAGCCGCTATGCCAGGTGAAGATTCCGCCCACGTGCCAGCCGCCAAGGACCAGATCCGCGGCGCGGCTGGAGTTGAGATAGCGCTGGCCCTTTCCGAGGGGCAACAGGTAATCGAAGCTCGAAACCCAGCGGAATCGTTGATCGAAATCCGAAGGACCGCGTTCTGCCGCTACGTCGTAGGAGTTTTGTGGCCAGGGTGAGTTACAACAGATCTCTGGCTGGTCATTCATCGATTTGCTAAAAGTAAACGAGCTGAGAAACATGAGTCCTTGCGAGAGGCGCTTCTCGGCTTTGATCTCAAGCGCATCGAAATTGGAATTCCCGCGATCCACGATATCGGTAAAACCGGAATACTGCGGATAAGGCCGGCGCGATTGAATGTCACCTGGCCCGGGAGTCGGGTCCTGGTTCGGATCGAGAAGGACCTGCAGGTGAGTCGACTTCGATCCGACGTAAGCAACTTCAAGCAGTATGTTGTCCGGCAATTGCTGCTGGATGTTGAAATTCCACTCGTCCAAAACGGGGGCGTGCAGGTGCGAGCCCACGCCGGAGCCGGAACCCGTTACGCTCGCGTCGACTGCCTGGCTGGGATTGAGCGGCGGAAACCCACCCGAGACCGTCAACACAGGCGTGACGCCATCACTGGCAAAAGCGGGCTGATAGAAAAACGGCAGGTTATACGCAAGTTGCAGCGGATCTCCTGTCCGGATCTCCTGATAACTAAAGAAGCGCCCGTAACCTGCACGGATGACGGTGTTCTTGAGCGGATTCCAAGCGAGGCCGATGCGCGGGGCGAAATCCGTCTTGTCGGCGGTCACCAGGCCTGCCGAAGCGCCGTTCTGCCCGGCCGCGACTAACTGGCCGGTGGCGAAATCGAAATTGGCCTGTTGATTGTGGGCCTCTTTGATGGGAGTGGTGTAGTCGTACCGAAGACCCAGGTTCAACGTCAGCGTACGGGAGATCTTGTAGTCGTCCTGAATAAAGCCGCCATAGGTTTGCTGGCGGTTGCCAAAGTACGTCAGCGTCGATATGGTGGAAAAAATCGGATCGCCGAGCAACATGTCGGCCAGCCCGTTGCCGGTGCCGTCTCCTGAGGAAGGCGAATCCGCGGTGAACTGACCGCTGAAGGAAAAGGAGCCGCGGGGCTGGCCGATCTGGAACAGATTGAACTGGCTCCAGCGCAGCTCCGTCCCGACTTTGAGAGAGTGCTTGCCATGAACGATGCTGAGCGTGTCTCCGTACTGAAACTCCTGGCTGGTACTGGTGGTTGGAGTATAGCCCGGCTCGCCGACTCTCTTGAAGCCGCTGCCGGGGCTGAACAGCGTCAGGCCATTTACGGCATCGCTGCCGGGAACGCCGGGCACGGCGAGGCCGGCGGGAGGATAATTCTGCCCGTAGGCGGGCTTGTTGTCAATATAGTGGGCGCGGTTGAATCCCATGCGGTACTCGTTGACCATGGTGGGACTGATAGTGAACGTATAACCGACAGCGGCGCCGCGAGTGTCATCGAGGTACTGGCCCGTTCCGTAGCTACCGCCGTCAGCCAAGCCAGGCAGTGGGGGCTCGACGAAGCGGGTCTCCTGGCTCAGGGAAAAGCGGGCGAAGATCTGTTGACGGTCGGAGAGTGTGTGATCCACACGCACGTCCATCTGGTCGATCTGTAAGTTGCCGGTAGCATCGATCACGTAGTTATTGGCCAGCGCTCCGGGCACGTTCGGCGCCGGATACAACTCAGCCACGTTGTGGGCGATGGGATCGAACCGGTCCGCCGGGATGATATTGCCCGGGAACGGGGTTCTCAACACGTTGCCATTCACCATTTGGGTGGAGTTCGGATCGAAGATCGTGGTTACGCCGTTGAAATTGCCGCCGATTTCAGCGGCGGTAGGAACGGTGGAGATGTCGGGATTGGAAGTTCCTGCGCGCGTGCCCTGATAATCCATGAAGAAGAATGTTTTGTTTCGCCGGATGGGCCCGCCCAGTGTGCCGCCGAATTGGTTCTGGCGGAATGGCGCCTTAGGCGAACCCGAGGGCTCGAAGAAGTTGCGGGCATCGAGATCGTCGTTGCGGAGGAAGTCAAATGCGGTGCCGTGGAACTGGTTGGTGCCGGATTTGATGGTGGCGTTGATGACCGCGCCGCCGCTGCGCCCGAACTCCGCCGAGTAGTCGCTGGTCTGAATTTTGAATTCCTGGATGGCATCGACATTGGTCTGGAGAATATTCCCCGCGTTGTCGTTGGAGTTGTTGTCAATGCCGTCGAGCATGAAGTTGTTTAAATTTCCGCGCGTACCATTGACCGCGAAGGCGCCTCCCGCGTTCCCGTTGCTCTGGCTGGTGGCGCCGTTAATGCTTCCACTGCTTTCGGTGATCTTGATAACGCCCGTGGTTAGCGTGGCCAACTGCGTGAAGTCCCGGCCGTTCAGAGGCAGGTCGGTGACCTGCTCGCTGGTCACGACGTCACCCAGCGCTGAGGTCTCGGTCTCGACCACCGGTATCTCGGATTGAATATTCACGACCTCGGCGATCGAGCCAACCTGCATGGTGAAGTCCACGCGCAGCCGGTCCTGCACCTGGAGCACGATGCCCGAGTGCGTCTCCGTTTTGAAGCCCGTCGCCTCGACGCTGACCGAGTAATTTCCGATCCGCAAAGGCGTCACAACATAGTTGCCTGTGGTATCCGTTCGCGCCGTCGTCTTTATCCCGGTGTCGGTTGCGGTAACCGTGATCGTCCCGCCGACGATTACGGCGCCGCTCGCGTCATGCACGGTACCGACAATCGTTGCCGTATCCACCTGGCCATAAGCCAACGTCCCGCAAACCATCGCCGAGAACGCGAAAAAGACCGCAAAATTACACAACTTGCCCATGGTGGTCCTTTAACCTCATTCCGCTGAAGGCAAGTGTTCTGACCCTTTTGGGGGAAAAGCCGCCCCCCAAAGATGGCAGTGCCCGAAGCGCTTTGGAAAAGTGTTGTACAAACGAATCCAAAAGTCAAGACACTTCTGCGGCTGGTGATGATGGAATAGAGTGCAGCGGGATACAAGAGTCCGGCGAACAGGGCTCGTGCAGCATGTTACATTGGTGGGTGGTTAGCTCAGACCTCGGGGAACTCCTCCGCTATATCAACCTGAAGCTGGTGGCTCTCGGACTGCCTTCGAGCCTCAGCACGGCGGATCCTTACTTTCTGGAAATCGCCGGGCCTCTGCTGCGCAACTACTATCAAAAGGATCAGTTGCTCGGCGACCGGCTGTGCCCAGCCGATACCCGCATTCAGCAGTTCCTGGATGCGTATCTAAATGACGTATGTCCTGACGGCGCGGCCCGCCTGCCTTCCAATTCCTTCGTACTCGACCGGCCCGGACTCGCCCGCGTGATGTCGCTTCCACCCGGCGCCGATCAGTTCGCGTCACCGTATCTGCACTCCTATCGCATCGTGCAGGGAGTCCTGCACAACCCGAAGAGCGACCGCCGGACCACCGAGGGCATTTTCCATATTGTCGAAGGCGGCCTCCCAATCCCTGCGGACAAACTGGCCGTTCCCAAGACAGCCTTCGCCGGGCTTCTCGCCGAGGCCCTCAACCCTCCGCCGGAAACAGCGACGCTTCCGTTCACCGCCGATCAGGATGAGCGGGCTCGCGTCTTCGTATCGCTCCTGCTCCGGCCCATGGTTTGCCCGGCCACCGGGACGGACCCCGCCAAGACCATGGAGATTCGCTTTTTCGCGCCGGGCACCCTGGTCAGCAATCTTGATTTCGTGGAGACGATCTTCGGCAACGGCGGAGATCCCTATCTCCCGGAAAACGATGCTGCCCTGGACGTGCTGCACTGGACCGGGCACACAGGCTGCGTGATTCTAGCGCCCCATATCGTGGGCATGAAGAAGAAGGATCTCGGGCTTCCGCGTTTCGACCAGGCCACCGAGCGCCAGCGGCGCGACGGCATGTGCTGGCGGGAGGAGGATGAGCTTTACAACAACGGCGGCGCATTCAAGCTCGTCTGCCGGGACCGCCGCGGCGTCATCGTGACCCTGATCGCCGACAACTATTACGGCTACTGCAAGAAAGAAGTGAAGAGCCAGATCAGCTTCGCGGCCAACCTCTTCGGGCTTGCGGAGGAAGAACACGCCGGCGGCGCCATCGCTTATCCGGCCTACGTGCTCGGCCAGGATTTCCATGCGGAGCGGCCCTCTTCCATCAAGAGAGCCCGGTTTGAGGATGCCATGCACCTGCTGGGCGATTGCGTGGAGCGCAGGCCCGAAGGCTACGCGGTGGATCGGAAATATCCGGAAATTTTCTACGTTCCGGAAGACGCGGAGTTTCATGTGGGCTACGGCTGGGTGCGATGGCCGGTGGATGGTGGGTCCGCCGAGCTGCCGCTTCTCCCGGGCCGTACGTACGTGCTGCCTTCCGGCTACAAGGTGCGCCTTGAGAAACAGCATGGTGGAACCGCGTGGCGGCTGGTGGGTTCCGTGGCGCACGGCACTCTCTGCCACAAACCTTGCACGGTCTCCGGCGGCGGCAAGTCGGAGATCTCCAAATCCATCTCCAACGTTCTGCTGCAGGGTCCCGTGTTCGTCAAGGATTACTACCGCGACATGGACCAAGTGGCCGAGATCTTGGCCAAGGATTTCTCTTCGGCTTACAAGCAGCCGGACGACCGCACGGGTAGGCCTGTCTTGAGCCAGGAACGCTCGCTCGGGTCGGTGATCAAGCTGCTCACACCCTCGCCAGATTACACCGGCGAGTACAACCAGTGGCTGCGAGATTTGCCGCAGACGATCCGCCAGCTCGTGTTCACGGTCAAGCGGTATTACCGGCCGGAATGGGGCCAGAGCTGGCGCGAGCATTTCACGGTCGATCGGATCAATGGGTTTCTCGGGCACGAACTGAAATACGACAGCCACAAGATGGTGGGCAATTATCTGCGGGTGGGTTTCGACCCGCAGGGCTCGTGGCGGATCTACAAGCTGCGGCCCGACTTCCATCCCGCCGACAAGATCCAAGTCGAGGACGATATTACGGCGTCGGTGGTGGTGCCGCGGCAGAGCTTGCAAGACTTCGACTCTAAGTACCCCAACCGCAGCGCCAAGCTGGTGGAGAACTGCGAGGCGTTCCTGTTCCAGCGCCCGGACGACGCCATCCACCGCGGTTTTGACGCCCAGGCGGAGGCCGACATCGCCACGCCGGGGACGTTTCTCTCGAACTTCGAACCACTGACCGTGCCGCAGGTCAAATCCCTGGTGGATCATGTGGTCGAATTCGACCAGTACACCGAACCCATGCAGCTTCTGCTGCGGGGTTTTGTGAGCGACGCGAAAGTGACTTATGCCGTCTCTTCCGCGCACCCTCGCCAAGTAGACGGACATCCTTCGAAGAATCCGCGCTATCTGCAAAAGCGCCCCGACTTGGTGGACCCGCAGGGGCGCTATTTGGCCGAGGTGTGCGCGCGGCTCGATCGCGAGGTTCCATCGGGCGAGCCGGTGCGTTTCCCGGTGAATGCGGTGCTCGCGGGGCGCCGAGGGAATGCAGCCGATCCGAAAATCGGGCTGCCGCCTCTGGCCGTCTACAACCCGATTCACTATCAGGAGCTGCCGGAACTGTTCATGGATTTCATTTGCAGCCTGACTGGCAAGTCTCCCTCCACCACGGGATTCGGAAGCGAGGGAGCGCTCACCAAAGGCCCGTTCAATTCGGTTTCGCCGGTGGTGGATCTGAACAACGCGCTGGTGGCGGCCGTGCTCACGGAATACGCCGGCTTCACCACCGCGGCCGGGTACGTCGGTCCGAACTACCGGGTGGATCACGATATCAGCATGCTGGTGCCCGAAGTCTGGTGCCGCGTGCGCGTGCACGAACGGGATCCGCGGTTCCTCATAGAGAATGGCTTCCTCGAGAAGATGGCCGACTTTGAATGGCGCGGCCGGACGGTGCTGGCCAGCCGCCTGGGCTACCGCATTACGGCGCTGTTTGCGGAGCGTTTCCTCGGGCGGATTTTCGAGACACCCGATACTGTCTTCACGGAAGAGATCCTGCGGCCGGAGAAGCAGGACGTGGATGCATTCGCGGCGGGTGTGGATGCCATCGTGGCGGCGCAGAAGCGGGTCGCCCAAAACTACTTCTACGACGGAAGCGTGCATGCGGCCTGCCCGCCGCTCAAAGCACTCCTGCACATCATGGCCAATGGGGAATGGGAAGGAAAGGGTGTCAGCCATCCAGAGGTCCGCACCATGTTCACCCGGGAATCCGTTCTGGCGAGCGATTGGTACAAGGAACGCTTGCGCGCCAAACAGGAACGGGACATAGCCCTGTGGAAGCGCCACATCGCCGCCTTGGAGGCCGCAGTCTCCGCCCCCGGGTCGCGACAGTTCGACCTGGAGAGCCGGCTTGCGGAAGCCTGCGCACAGATGGCGCGCGTCAGCTCGGTGGCTTACCTGGCGGAACTGGCGGGCACGATAGGGGCGGACCCATTCACCGGCCGCTAGCTATTTGCGCCACTCCTCCCATTTCATGCCGCGCATGTCCCCGGTCCGGTAATACTGGCGGTGCATCGCAAATGCCAAAGAAAGCGATTGCGGCGTGTGTCCCTGCTTCACCAGGTCGAGGTACTCCGTCAACTGATCGCGAAACTCCGGGTGCGCGCAGTTGTTGATGATCAGCCGCGCCCTCGTGTGCGGATCTTTTCCACGAAGGTCCGCCACGCCCTGTTCCGTGATTACGATCTGCACCGAGTGTTCGCTGTGATCCATATGAGTCACGAGCGGAACAATGGTGGAGATTTTGCCGCCCTTAGCGGTTGATGGGCAACTGAAGATGGAGAGGTAGGCGTTGCGGGTGAAGTCGCCGGAACCGCCGATGCCGTTCATAAGCTGGCGTCCCATGACGTGGGTCGAATTCACATTGCCGAACAGGTCGATCTCGATGGCGGTGTTCATGGATATGATTCCAAGCCGCCGCACAACCTCGGGGCTGTTCGAAATTTCTTGCGGCCGCATCAACACGCGAGTACGGAAGTAACCAAGATTTCCGGTGATCCGCGCCATCGCAGGAGCGGTTAGCGTCAACGAACAAGTGGAAGCAAAGCGGCACCGCGCGCTCTCCAGCAGATCGATCACGGAATCCTGCAGCACCTCCGTGTACATCTCGAATGCGGGGATCTCGCGATTGGCGCCCAACGCAGCCAGTACGCAGTTGGCGATGTCGCCTACGCCGGACTGCAAGGGCAGAAACTCCTTCGGGAGCTTTCCGGCGCGCAACTCACTGACGAGGAAGTCCGCCACGTTCTGGCCGATGCGCTCGGTGAGGGGCGTCTGCTCCGCGAAGGCGCCGCACTCGTCAGGGGCATCCGTCTCCACGATCCCGGCTATACGCGCCGGATCGACGGTAGCCAAGGGTGTTCCAATCCGGTCGGAGACCTGGTAGATCGGGATTTGACGCCGCAGAGGCGGATCGGCCGGTTCGTAAATGTCGTGCATCCCGAGAAGCGTCGGCGGATGGTAACGGTTGATCTCGATCAAGATTTTGCTTGCCTTGTTCAGGTACGTGGGCGCGGCGCCGACCGAAGATGTCAGTACGATTCCCCCGCCAGCGGTGACATCACAGGCTTCCACCACCGCCCAATGTACGGGCCCGAGGAACCCGTATCGAACCACTTGCGGAAGCAATGAAAGGTGCATGTCGACGAACCGGGTGGCGCCTGCATTGATCTGTGCGCGCAGACTGGGGTCGGACTGATAAGGCGTGCGGAAGCTGATGGCGTTCGCTTTCGCGAGGGCGCCATCCAGCGAAGGGCCGGTGGACGCACCGGTCAGGACACCGATCTGAAACTCGCGGCCGGCGGCATGTTCCTCTTCGGCTCGCTTAGCAATTGCTACGGGAATTGACTTCGGGACGCCGGCGGGAGTAAATCCGCTGAATCCCACCGTCTGGCCATGCTGAATGAGGGCGGCGGCTTCCTCCGCCGTTAAAACTGGAAACGGAAGAGACATGGGAATATTAGTTCTCCTTGGAATGAAAAAGTGCAAGCAACTCACGGCTCGCCGCGAAAGGTGTAACGCGCCCGCCGCTTACAGCCTCCTGCAACTCCGGCAGGCGCCTTGCAATCGCTCGATTACTACGAAACGATGCTTCCAGCCCCAGGGCCACCAGCTCCTTCATCCACTCGAGAGCCTGGCGGCTGCGGCGCGCGGCCAGATGGCCGCTTTTCTCGAAATGTTCCCGATGTTCCAGGATCATCTGCCAGATCTCCGCGATGCCCTCTCCGCTGAGTGCGGAACAGGTGAGGACGCGCGGCGACCATCCGTCACGGGAAGCCGGGAACAGGTGGAGGGCGCTCGAGTACTCGACACGGGCGCGGTCCGCCTTGGCTTTGTTATCGCCATCAGCCTTATTAATGGCCATGCCGTCGATCATTTCGATGATGCCGCGCTTCATGCCCTGTAGCTCGTCCCCCGCGCCGGCTAGCATCAGTAGCAGAAAGAAATCCGTCATCGAGCGCACTGCCGTCTCCGATTGCCCCACCCCAACGGTCTCGACCAGAATGTCCTGGTACCCCGCCGCTTCACAGAGCAGGATGGTCTCGCGGGTGTGGCGGGCGACGCCGCCCATATGCCCACGCGAAGGCGATGGCCGGATGAACGCCCGCTTCTCCACGGCAAGGCGCTCCATCCGCGTCTTGTCGCCGAGAATGCTCCCGCCGGAAATCGGACTGGAGGGATCCACGCTGAGCACGGCCACGCTTTCGCCGCGATCGTGCACCAGATACATGCCCAGTGTGTCGATGAAAGTGCTCTTGCCGACGCCCGGGACGCCAGTGATACCGATGCGCTTCGACTTACCCGTGTAGGGCAGAATGGCGTCCAGGAGATGCGCCGCCAGGTCGCTGTCCGCCGCGAGGTCGCTCTCGATGACCGTAATAGCACGGGCGAGCACGACCGCGTCCCCGCTCAGGATTCCATCCACGTACTTTTCGAGAGGAAGCCGGCGGGGACGAACCGAAGCCACATCCGCGGACCTAGGCCGCACGAATGCTCCCCATCAAGGCGTGCAGAATCTTCTGCGCGCTGATCGGGATGACGGTGCCCGGACCGAATACGCCCGCGACGCCCGCCTGGTAAAGGAAGTCGTAATCCTGCGGCGGAATCACTCCACCGACGAACACCAGGATGTCCTCGCGCCCCAGTTTCTTCAGTTCACTGATCACTTCCGGGACGAGCGTCTTATGACCACCGGCCAAGCTGGAAATCCCCAGCACATGCACGTCGTTCTCGGCCGCCATGCGCGCGGCCTCCCGCGGTGTTTGGAACAGCGGCCCCACATCCACGTCGAATCCGAGGTCGGCAAAAGCGGTAGCAATCACTTTGGCCCCGCGATCGTGCCCGTCCTGGCCCATTTTGGCGACCAGTATTCGCGGGCGGCGGCCGTCCACACGGGCGAACTCTTCCGCCATCTCGTGCGCTTTCTGGAATTCGGGGTCGCTTTGACTCTCGGCGGAGTACACACCTGAGATCGTCCGGTTGACCGCCTGATAACGGCCGAACACCTTCTCCAGTGCGTAAGAAATTTCGCCTAGCGTGGCTCGCACGCGCGCGGCGTTAATCGCGAGTTCCAGCAGATTGCCGGACCCCGTTTGCGTGCAATTGGTCAGGGCCGAGAGCGCTTCCTCCACCGCGCGCTGATCACGCGTGCGGCGAATCTCCGCCAAGCGCTGCAGTTGAGATTGGCGTACGGCCTGATTGTCCACTTCGAGCACGTCGAGCTGCTCTGGCTGAGTGGGCTGATACTTGTTGACGCCCACGATCACCTCGCGGCCCGAATCGATCAGCGCCTGCCGGCGCGCCGCTGCTTCCTCGATTCGCATCTTTGGGACGCCGGTTTCGATCGCCTTCGCCATACCGCCGAGACTTTCGATCTCTTGAATATGATGCCACGCCCTGTGCATCAGCTCGTGTGTCAGAGTCTCGACGTAGTAACTGCCGGCCCACGGGTCCACCACGCGCGTGATGCCCGTTTCTTCCTGCAAATAAATCTGCGTATTGCGGGCGATCCGGGCGGAGAAATCGTTGGGAAGCGCGATCGCCTCATCGAGCCCGTTGGTATGCAGCGACTGGGTGTGTCCAAGCACGGCCGCCAGCGCTTCGATGCACGTGCGCGGCACGTTGTTGAAGACATCCTGCGCCGCCAGGCTCCAGCCGGACGTCTGGCAATGTGTACGCAATGCCATCGACTTCGGATTCTTCGGATGGAATCCATTGATTAGCTTCGCCCACAGCACGCGGGCGGCACGGAGCTTCGCGATCTCCATGAAATGGTTCATGCCGATCGCCCAGAAAAAGCTGAGCCGCGGCGCGAAGCCGTCGATGTCCAGCCCCGCCTGAATGCCCGTGCGCACGTATTCCAGCCCGTCCGCCAGCGTGTAGCCGAGCTCGATATCCGCCGTCGCGCCCGCCTCCTGCATGTGGTAGCCGCTGATCGAGATGCAGTTGAACTTCGGCATATTGGCGGAGCAGTAGCGAAAAATGTCGCCGATCGCATGCATCGAGGGGCGGGGCGGGTAAATGTACGTGTTGCGGACCATGAACTCCTTCAGAATGTCGTTCTGAATCGTTCCGCTCAGTTGCTTCGGCGCCACGCCTTGCTCTTCGGCCGCCACGATGTAAAAAGCCATCACCGGGAGAACCGCGCCATTCATCGTCATCGAAACCGACATCTGGCCCAGCGGGATCTGGTCGAAGAGAATCTTCATGTCTTCGACGGAATCGATCGCCACACCGGCCTTGCCGACATCGCCCACCACGCGCTCGTTATCGGAGTCGTAGCCGCGATGCGTCGCCAGGTCGAATGCTACCGACAGCCCTTTCTGGCCCGCCGCGAGATTCCGGCGGTAAAAAGCGTTCGATTCCTCGGCGGTGGAGAAGCCGGCATACTGGCGGATGGTCCACGGCTGCATCGCGTACATGGTCGAGTACGGGCCGCGGAGAAACGGCGCAATTCCCGCCGCGTATTCCAGGTGCTCCATGGCGTAGAGGTCATCGGCCGTGTAACACACCTTCACGGGGATGCGCTCCGGCGTCATCCAGATGGCCGCACTCTCCTCCGCGGTGTGCGCCGGGTGAGCCGCCGCACGCGGTTTGTAATCGATCTTCGAGAAGTCCGGTTTCATTGGATAGCCCTCATGCCGAGCCGGTCCTGCCATGCTGTCAGCGTCTCAACTGCGTCACTCTGTACGTGCACGAAACCCTGCACGCCGGCTGCCTTCAAAGCTTCGATCTGATCTTTTGGATTGCCGGCCACAAGTACCGGCGCCTGAACCTTCGGGCAAACCTCCTGGGCCAGCGCCAGGTATTCGGGATCGGAACTGCAAAGCACCACCAGATCCGCATCCTGCCCGGCATATTCTTCGGACTCGACGAAGTCGAAACCTGCGCAGCCGAAGAAATTCAGGCAGAAATTGGCGCGCGCCGAGCGCATTTTCACATCGCCGCGCTTCAGTAGAAGGATTTTGGGACACCGGCCTGTTTCGCGGGCATGCCGTGCCGTGCGCTCACGAATGCGTTCGAATGGCTCTGCCAAGCGGGTCTGCGGCAAGGCGTTGTCGGCATGTGCCGGGGCCGCAAACTCTGGCATCTTTTCGTTCACGTTGGGATAGTTGTTCACTCCAACCAGAACGCGGCGGCGCGAACTGACGGCCTTCTCTCTCGCGGCGCGGCTTTCCGCAAGCGCCTTTGCCATCGAGCCGGATGCCACCGCCGACGAGTAACCGCCTTCGGCTTCCACCTGCTGGAACAGCTTCCAGGCTTCCCTCGCCAGTGAGTCGGTCAACGCTTCAATGTAGTACGATCCACCGGCGGGATCGGCAACGACATCAAGATGGGACTCCTCCTTGATTATCCGCTGCACATTGAGCGCCAGATGCGGATCGAAGCCGAACGGATCGACAGCCAGTTGATCGCATCCGCCAATGACCGCCGAGAGCGCCTCGGTGGTAACGCGCAGCAGGTTCGTGTATCGATCGTAGAGGCTCTTGTTGCGCAGCGAAGTGCGCACAGCCAGGTGCATCAGGCAGGAGCTTTGGTTCTTCGGTCCAAATACCGCCACCGCTTTCGCCCACAGCAGCCGGGCGGCCCGCAGCTTGGCGATCTCGAAGAAATAGGTCGAGCCGACCGCGAATACGAAATTGATTTCACCGGCCGCGGCATCCACTGGCTTCGTCGCGCTCAATTTGGCCAGGCGCTCCACTCCGGCTGCGAGGGCGTACCCCAGCTCCTGGACCGCATGCGCGCCGGCTTCGTGCAGCAGGTCGGCGCGAATGGCCTCGGGGCCTGGCGATAACTTCTGCGTGATCTCCCATCGTTTGCCGCTGCCGCGCACAAACGGAAACTGCGACGGTAGCGCCTCGAGCTGCCCTTCCAAGCCCGCCAGATTCTCGCGCCGGTAGTACGGCCGCACCGCGATTTTCTCCTCGGTGCGCCAGACCAGCTTCTTTTCGTAATCAGCGCCTTTCAGATCGGTGTGAATCTGGGCTTCCCACTCGCTGGTCGGCACGGGTGGAAAATCCTGGCTGAGGCTCAGGATTTCGGCACCAGAAGCATCGTCAGGCATGGCTTCCCTCCTGGACCACTTCAATCAAGTAGCCGAATGCCGCTGCTTCGGTGGTCTTCGGGTGGATAAAGAAGACGATGGTCCCGCGCGACCCTTTCCGGGGCGCCTTATCGATGATTTTGAAGCCGTTCGCTTTCAGATGATCGAAGGCTTTCTGGATATCGGCGACGCGGAATGCGACATGCGCCATGCCGCCCCGGCCTCCGTTCTTTTCGATCTGTTTGGCCACCGGAGATTCGGCATTGAGCGGCTCCAGCAATTGCACTAGGTTCGGACCATCCCCAATTTGAAGCAGCACCTCGCGCACCTGGTCGGTGCCGAGCACATCCTCCCGATGCACTTCCTGAAAACCGAGCGTCTGATACGCCTTGACCTGCTTTTCCAACTCGCCTGGCTTTACAGTGATAGCCACGTGATCAAAGAACAAAAAACCGGGTACCTTCTCTATTTCTGAAGTCATGTTATTTCTCGAATTCCACTACGATCTGGCCGGCTTGGACGGCGTCACCTTTCTTCACCTTGATAGCCGCGACTTTACCGGCAACCGGCGCGGTTATGTTCGTCTCCATCTTCATCGCTTCGAGGATCACCAACACATCCCCGACCTGCAGAGTCTGCCCGGCTTGCGCTGCAACCTTGACCACCACCCCTGATACCGGGCTCCTGCAAACTAGTTCTTCGTTGACCGGCTGTGTGTCGACGGGAGGAGGAGGTGCTGGCGCCGAGGCAGGCACACGGACCTGGGCGGGCCCTACCGCGAACCCCCGCGCCGGCAGCGCAGTTGCTTCCGGTTCGACTGCCTCGACCTCAACTTCGTATGTCTTGTTATCGATTGTGACCTTTAGTTTCACGACGTCTCCTAACTGTGCAGTCGATGGGATGCCTGAATCGAGACGCGGCCCTCCTGCGCCCATGCGCCGGAACCGATGAGCCGGATCTGCCGGATGTGGACGCGCACGCCCAGGCAGGCGGCGAGTGCTGCGGAGATTGCCAGGATCTCTACCTCAGAAATTCCCGCTGCCGGGGCCTCCGGCTGAACCGCTGCCGGGGCCTGCGGAACGGCCGCCGCGGGAGCTGCGGCCACGCCATTGGTCTTGTTCGTCGAATTGCTCTCCAGCACCGCAACCCGTTCGGATAAGGACGTCAACTGCGACCGTATCTCTTCGAGAAGGCTGCTTATTTGGCTGTCGGTGGTCTTCTTCATGGCTCAGCTCCCGTTTAGAGTGGTATCAGTCCATGCTTCTTGGGCGGGCGCAGTTCCCGCTTCGTGTGGAGGTACTCGAGCGCCTGAGCGATGTGCCGCCGGGTCAGCGCCGGATCGATGACGGCATCCACCAGCCGCCGGCCGGCGGCCACGTATGGATTGGAGAAGCGGCTGCGGTACCGCTCGATGAGCTCTTTCCGCTTTGCGGCTTTATCCTCGGCCTCCTGGATCTCCTTGCGGAAAACAATCTCCGCCGCCCCTTCCGCGCCCATTACCGCAATCTCCGCGCTCGGCCAGGCGAAAGCACGGTCCGCACCCAGATCTTTGCCGCACATCGCCAGGTAGGCGCCACCATAACACTTCCGCAGGATCACCTGAATTTTGGGAACCGTCGCCGCGGAGTAGGCGAACAGCATTTTCGCGCCGTGCCGGATGATCCCGCCATGTTCTTGTTGCACGCCCGGCAGGAATCCCGGCACATCCACGAACGTCAACAGGGAAATGTTGAACGCGTTGCAGAAGCGAATGAAGCGGGATGCCTTACTCGATGCGTTGATGTCCAGCACGCCCGCGTTCACCGCAGGCTGGTTGGCAATAATGCCGATGGTGCGGCCTGCGATTCGGGCAAATCCCACCACGATGTTGGCGGCATAGCCGGATTGCACTTCCAGGAAGTCGCCGAAGTCAATCACTCCGGTGATTACCTGGCGGACGTCATAGCCTTTTTTCACATCCGTGGGCACAACATCATCGAGAGCCGGATTGGGATCCACGCTCAGGTCCCCTTCCAATCGCGGCGGATCTTCGAGGTTATTCGAAGGAAGAAAGCTGAGCAGCTTTTGACAGAGCTGCACCGCGTGGCGGTCGTCTTCGGCGATGAAATGAATCACGCCGGATTTGGCCATATGGGCTTCCGCTCCGCCCAATTCCTCGGCGGTCACGGTCTCGCCCGTTACCTGCTTGATCACCTGGGGTCCGGTAATGAACATCTGGGCCTGGCGCGTCTGGATGATGAAATCCGTCAAAGCCGGGCTATACGCCGCGCCTCCCGCGCACGGGCCACAAATCAAAGAGATCTGCGGGACCGCGCCGGACAGCATCACATTGGCGTAAAACACCTTGCCATATCCGGAAAGCGAGTCAATTCCCTCCTGCACCCGCGCGCCGCCGGAATCATTGATGAAGATGAACGGCGAACCTGTTTTCAGGGACTGTTCCATAATTTCGGCCACTTTGATGGAGTGCACTTCGCCGGCCGAACCTCCCGCCACCGTGAAGTCCTGGCTGGCCAGGTGTACCAGCCGGCCGGCTACCGATGCCGCGCCCGTCACCACGCCGTCCGCGGGCATACTCTTGCCCGCCATTCCAAATGAATCGGAGCGGTGCTCGGCAAACAAGCCGGTCTCATCGAAGCTCCCAGGATCCACTAGCGCATCAATCCGCTCGCGGGCCGTCAGCTTCCCCGATTGACGGTGCTTCTCCAGCTTGTCCGCGCCTCCACCCAGCATTACTTTCTGCTGGCGCTTCTTCAGATCCTCGATCTTCTCTTGCATTGTGTTTGTCGTGGCCATTTTTGCAGCTCCGTCCTGTTCGCTTTTTTTCTGGGGCAACTTACGCGGGCGATACCGTCACGCGGTGCGTCTTGCCATCCAGCTTCACGTCATATGAAATCGGCGCCCGCACCGGACCCTTGCCATTCTCCGCAACCGGCGCGGCCGGGGCAGGCGGCTGTGCAGTGGGGTCTTTGCCAAGATTCTTGGGGCCTTGATCGCGGCTGGCGAGAAACTTCGGCGCTACCTGTGGAAACATGGCACAGGTGAGCACGTCCTCGTCCGACCCGTTGCAGCCGTTCAGTTCCAATGCTGCCGTGCGGAGCTCCTGCCATTCCGGCTTGAGCAGATCGGCCGGCCGTATGTCGATCGGGTTCTTCTTCGCCTGCTTGGCGGCCTGTTCGACCAGCCGCTGGTCGCGCTGGCCGATGGTTTCGCCGTAGTATCCAAGCATCAGGTCGGCAAATTCACCGGTCAGCACTTTATAGCGGCCCATCATGACGTTGAAAACCGCCTGTGTCCCAACGATCTGGCTCGACGGAGTCACTAGAGGCGGGTATCCCGCATCCTTGCGGACGTTCGGCACCTCTTCGAGCACCTCCTTGAGGCGGTCCGCCGCTCCCTGCTGCTTCAGTTGGCTTTCCATGTTGGAGATCATGCCGCCCGGAATCTGGCTGTCAAAAATCTCCGTGTCGACTCCCGTGATATTGGAAAGGAATTCCTTGTAACGAGGCCGGACCTTGTTGAAGTGGTCCTTGATCTTCAAGAGCCTTCCCTTGTCGAGCTTCGTATTGAAGCCGGTGCCTGTCAGCATCTCGACCAGACTCTCGGTAGGATTGTGCCCCGGGCCGAGGCTAAGGGAACTGATTGCTGTATCCACGCAGTCAGCGCCCGCCTCGATGGCCTTCATCAGGCTCACCATGGTGACACCAGTGGTGGCGTGCACGTGGACATGCACGCGTGTATTCTCCCCGCAGGTCTCCTTGATGCCCTTGACGATCTCGTAGGCCGGCCGCGGCTTCAGCAGCGCCGCCATGTCCTTGATGCAGATGGAGTCGCAGCCGATATCAAGCAGTTTCTCCGCCATCTCGACGAAGCCCGTAATCGTGTGCAGAGGGCTGACCGTGTAACAGATCGTGCCCTGCGCATGCTTGCCGGTCCTCCGTACCGCGGCCACGGCACGGCGAACATTCCGGATGTCGTTCAGCGCATCGAAGATCCGGAAGACATCCATCCCGTTCTCTGCGGATTTCTCCACGAACCGGTCGACCACCGTGTCTTCGTAGTGCCTATATCCCAGCAGATTCTGCCCCCGCAGCAGCATCTGCAGCCGGGTGTTGGGCATCAATTTGCGAAACGTCCGCAGGCGCTCCCAGGGATCCTCGTTGAGGAACCGGATACAAGCGTCAAAAGTGGCGCCGCCCCAGCACTCCGCCGACCAGTACCCCGCCTGGTCGATATCGGCACACGCCGGAACCATATCTTCCATGGCCATCCGCGTGGCCATCAGGCTCTGATGCGCATCTCTCAGGATGAGTTCCGTAACATCGATTGTCTTCGGCATAAATCCTCTTCTTTCAAATCGTCCCAGACCGGCTCGTCACGAGTTGCTCCGATCCGGGTCGGGGTTCTGCACGTCAGCCGCCGGGTTGACAGCTGACGCCATGGCTGCGTCGCGCTCCTCCACCATACGCTTCTCCAGCTTGAACGAGAGCGAGGCTAAAGAGGGATACAGGTCCTCGTTCTGAAGGATCACCAGGTCCGGCACACGCAGGTGGACCGGCGCAAAATTCCAAATGGCTCGAACTCCCCCAGCCACCATCAGGTCCGCCACCGACTGAGCCGCTGCCGACGGCGTGGCGATCACGCCGAGGTGGATGTGCCTCTCATGCGTGAAATCTCTCAATTGTTCCAACGGTAGAACCCATTTGCCGTAAATTAGTGCACCGAACTTCTCAGGGTCTGTGTCAAAAGCCGCAACGATGTTAATCCCGAATTGGCGGAACTTCTGATATCCCAACAGCGCGTTGCCGAGGCTACCGGCACCCGCAAGGACGGCCTCCTTGGTGTTGTTCCAGCCGAGAAAATCTTCAATCCAATGGACTAAAGCCGGCAGCGGATATCCCACCTTTGGTTTGCCGATAATGCCTGTGGCTTCAATATCTTTGCGCACCTGCGTGGGGTCCAGATTCAGCGCCCTGCCGATTCCGCCACAAGACACAAACGGAACCCCGGCAATCATCATTTCTTCGAGCAGGTGGTGATAGGCTGGCAACCGGCGCAGGCTCGCCTCGGCGATTGCTCGGGGGCGGCTTGCATGTGTCGGATTTTCCATCAGAACGACCCGTATCGAGAAAGTTTTATCGAGAAAACTCTCTCGATTCAAGGGTATCATTTCATATTTTCAGATGTCAATACCCCGAAAGCCAGCCGGTGGACGAGACCGTACACAGCGCTAGGGCCGGGCACAAGTCGGACGGGCAATTGAAGTGAGCGGAGCTTGAAGTTTGGTTGCGGGGGTGGATTTGAACCACCGACCTTTGGGTTATGAGCCCAAATCTGGCGCAGTCATGGGCGACGAGGAGAGCATGAAAGATCGATTCCACGGTGTCTGCGCGTCACTGCGCTTCTGGAGGCAGCACGGCGCGGACTAATCGATCAGCACATTTCTAGCACATCAAGATGAGATGAACCTGAGGACCCGTCCACCCTGCAAGCCGAACTGGAGATTTCGAAGACGGACGTTGTGGGCCCCGAAGTTCTGACACAACGATGCAATTCCAGCGGGAAAAGTTGGGGTGATTTCACGGTTCGGCGAAGCTTTGAGCGGCGCCGTGAGGGTATTCATCGCTTCGGATGTGACCGGCGCCCCCGCGAGAGCGATCCGGATAGGTGGATGGTTGGGCTCTCACCAGCTATCTAGCTTAGTACGCCTAACGTGACGAGCCGGAGTTCAGACTGCTTGGCGCTGCGTCACGCGATCGATGACGTACTGTAGCCTGTCCCACTCGCATTCCGCCGTCACCATGTCGCTCACGCCCAGAATGAGATGACTCTCCCGGCCGTAGCGGTCGACTAGATCGTCGATAAACCCGCGGAACTCCTCCCCGGTCGCGCTCGCCGAGTTCAACAGAACCGAAGGAATGCCGCCCCAGATTGCAATGTGGTCGGCGAACACTTCGCGGATCTCTTCCAGCCGGCAGCGGGTCATGGGGTAGGGACATAACGAATCCGCCACGTCGAAGCCCGCCTGCACATACAGTCGCAGCAGCCCGCGATTCTCACCGTCTGGATGCGTCATCAGATACTTGCCGCGGGCGTGCAACGCCCCCGCGTAATCGCGCAGCGCCGGCAGAATGTGTTTCTTAAAGAACCGTGGAAACGTGGTGGAGGCATCGTAGTTGCCGCCCAAAAGCACCACTTCCGCTGGCGATTCCGCCGCGCACTCCTGGATCGACTGATAGAACGGCTGCATGTCGTCCGCCAGTCGTTCCACCGCAGCCGGATAGTCGTGCATCGCGTAGAAGAACTGCTCCAGTGTCATCAGCTCCTTCATGATGTGCTGGACCGGGCACGCCGCGCCGCTCGTGTAACCGATCACAATCCCACGGTCTCCAACCTGCTGCCGTCGCGCCAGGTATCCCTCCAACTGCGGTTCCACCTTCAGGTGCGAGAAGATGTACCCTACCACCGCAAAATCCCGCGGCTCGCGGACGGCGTGCCCGGTGATCCAAGAAATCGACGTCCCGCCATCGAGCATCTCCTCCGTCAAGATGGTGGCCGTCTGCACGGAGCCAACCGGCGTGTGGTATTCAATCACGGTCTCGTAGCCGCGTCGCAGCACGTGCCGGTCTACGCCTTCGAGCGTCACCCGGTAAGGGAGGACTTCGAGGTTGAAGATACCCAGCCCGCGGTCCAACATGTCGGTCTCGGACACGCACGCTGTGAAGTCCGGCACCACCGAGTAGCAGCCCACTCCCAGCCGGTCCGCGATCTCAATCAAGCTCAGCCCGCGCAGTTCGGTCGGCAGAGTCCCCCGGCGCAGATGGGCGCGATGCCAGAATTCCATCCGCGGCACGAAGGGCAAACGATCCGGCATGTCGCCCCGGATGGCGGCCAGTATCCGCTCACGATCCGTCATCGTATCCTCCCTGGGTATATGCTTACCGCATGACGCCCGCCCGGCAGAATCATCTGGCCTGGACGGTGGTGCTGCTGCTCTTTTTCGGCTCCGTGTTGAACTATCTCGACCGGGCCGTGCTGGGCGTCGTCATGCCCGACATCCGCCGGGATCTTGTGCTGACCAACGCGGACTACGGCATGGCGGTCAACGCATTCCTTCTGCTCTACATGGTCTTCTACATCCTGGGCGGCCGGCTCGCCGACTCATTCGGGTCCCGCCGCACATTCACCCTCACAGTCGTCTGCTGGTCCGTCGCCCAAGTGTTGCATGCCCTCGCGTCGGGCCTTCGCAGCCTGTGCTTATTCCGCGCGCTGCTGGGTATCGGCGAGGGCGGCTATTATCCTACCGCCATGCGCGGCGCGGTGGAATGGTTCCCTCCGAAGAACCGCGCCAAGGCAGTCGGCATTCTGCTCTGTGGCCTTACCGTGGGAGTGCTGGCGGCGCCCCCTTTGGTCGCCTGGCTCGCCGTCCGCTACGGATGGAGAGCCACATTCGTCGTGACAGGCGTTTTGAGCCTCTTGCTGCTGCCTCCTTGGTGCCTGCTGCACCGGCAGATTCATCGTCTGTACGGCACACCGGATCCGGCTCCTGCCGCGCTCGGCGAAGCTACTGGTGATCACGCCGACGAGTTCGCGCCCTCTGTTCGCGAAGTACTGAAGAGCCGCAAATACTGGTGCGTGCTGGCTGCCCGTGCCCTCACCGACGGAGCCTGGTATTTCTACCTTTTCTGGATACCAGGCTACTTTCAGGAAGTCCGCCACTTTGATCTCCGGATGATCGGCCGCTGGCTGTGGATTCCCTTCTTCGCTGCCAACGTCGGGACGCTGGCCGGTGCGTGGGCTTCGAGCGTGCTGCTGGGACGAGGCTGCGGGCTCGACCGCAGTCGCAAAGGCGTCCTAATCCCTGGCGTTGTCCTCGGCGGACTCGGAGCGCTCACCCACCTCGTCCTCAACCCATTCGCCGGCCTCACCCTGGTCAGCATCGCCCTCTTCGGACAATTTGCTTGGGCGTCCAATATCCACACCGTGCTCACTGAGATCACGCCTCGGCGCCACATGGCAGTGTTGTACGGGATCACGGGATCGGCCGGGACCTTGGTTGGCGCCCTCACGCAACCGTTGATCGGTCGCGTCGTCGACGCCGGCGGCTATGCTCCGGTCTTTGCCGGGGTCGGTGCCGCCTACGTGCTCGCCCTGTGCCTGCTCCTTGCGGCAGGTCGAATCGAACCCATCCGGCTCACCGAGCGGACGGTGTCGGGTGTCACCAGCCTCAGGGCTTGAGAACGCGGTGTGCATGGCCTTCACGGCCTGATGTCATACGGCGGCGTTTGAGAGGAGGATACTGGCGTGCGCGCGCGGTTCACTGCTGGCGATCTTTGGTTTGTGTTCCTTTGCCTGCTGCCCGTCTATTTCAGGGCTGAACTATCACGCCATAGGTCTTCAAAGTCTCTAGCGAGAATTCGACCGTGGAGTTCATGCGCTGCACTGCTTTCAAGCCGGCAGTTCCGCTGTCCGGCGTGAGCAGGCGCGGTTGGGCGGCCGCCAGCGCAAGGAACTCCTCGTCAAAATTCACGTGTACGCGGACCGCGGAAACTCGTTCCGGAGCGTAATTCAGCAGATGATTCACGAGAATGTAATTCGCCAACGGTTAGGTGGACGGTTGGGCTGTTACCACCAGTTATCGTAAACTGGTTGACCCAGCAACTCTCCGACAAACCTTTAAGGACAAGTGGATTGTTCTGCGAAAACTTCCGGATGCCCGACAAACCGGGAACCATGTTGGCTATCGATTCCGGCGAAACCCTTTTGCCCGATTAGAGAAATGATATTTCTGATAACGAACCAACGAAGCTTGGCCCAGATTTAACGACGCCGGAGCTTCTTGGGAAAAAGGGTTTACGCTTGGGCACAAGGCGAGTAGCATCCTTCCAGGAAAAGGGGAACAATGAAACATTCAGTTCTAGCCGTACTATCCGGTTGTCTGCTGCTAGCCACTAGTGCCAGCTCGCAGACGAAGCCAGCAGCGTGGACGACACCCTCTGCGAAGGAAATAAATGCAATTTATCCCGAGGTGGAGTCCCTCTACTTCGATCTCCATAAAAACCCCGAGCTGGCCATGCATGAGCAACAAACAGCAGCCAAACTGGCGGACCGCGTCAAGGCACTGGGATACGAAGTAGCGACGGGCGTCGGCGGCACCGGAGTGGTCGCTGTGCTGCGCAACGGGAAGGGTCCCACGGTCCTCTTGCGCACCGATATGGACGCCCTTCCGATCGCAGAAGAAACAGGGGTGCCGTATGCCAGCCATGTTGTCGTTAAAAGCGATTCTGGAACGTCGATCCCTGTGATGCATGCATGCGGCCATGACATCCACATGTCCAGTTGGATCGGCACCGCGAAGCTGATGGCAACCAATCGGCATCGGTGGCACGGCACTTTGATTCTCATCGGTCAACCGGCCGAAGAGACAGGCGAAGGAGCTCCCGCCATGATCAAGGACGGTTTGTTTACGCGCTTCCCGAAACCTGATTTCGCGCTAGCCATTCACGATAGTGCCAACCAGCCGGTCGGACAGGTGGGCTTCACTCCGGGGTACGCGCTGGCAGCCGCTGACTCCGTGGACATCACTATTTTTGGACGCGGCGGCCACGGGGGGCGACCTCAGAACACGATCGATCCAGTAGTGATTGCTGCCCGCACGGTCCTCGCCTTGCAAACCATTGTTTCGCGCGAGAACAATCCGTTCGATCCCGTCGTCATTACCGTCGGCACGATCCACGGCGGCGCCAAGAACAGCATCATTCCGGGCGAGGTCAAGCTGCAACTCACCGTGCGCACGTACAAACCCGAAGTGCGAAAACGCGTCCTGGCATCCATCGAACGCGTGGCCAAAGGCGAAGCGATTGCCGGGGGCGCTCCCAAGGAGCCGCTGGTACAGGTAACCCCTGCCGCAAATGCCACGTACAACGATCCAGAGCTCACCAAGCGCCTTGTCGGCGCATTGCGAAGTGTTCTAGGCCAAACAAACGTGGTCGAAGTTGAGCCGACCATGGTGTTTGAAGACTTCGCGGAATTCAACCTCGCCGGGATACCTTCCGCAGATTTCTGGGTCGGCGCGGTTGAACCAGGGAAATACGCTGCTGCCCAGCAGTTTGGTACCGACCTGCCGCAGCTCCATTCGTCCACGTGGAATCCTGACTATATGCCCACTCTGAAGATGGCGATGACAGTAGAAACTACGGAACTGCTGGAATTGCTGGGACACTAACGTGCCGCAAACCGAGCTGCATAGCGTTCGGCGCGTGCTTCATCACTTGCCCACATGATCGGATTGTGCTGATTAGCGCGCTGACACGCTGATATGGGGAAGAGTGCTCTTTTAGGAGATGACCCTCACGGTTCCGCCGGAGTCACGAGCAAAACCTTACCTTACTGATTAGGGAAGTGTTGCCGACTACCTTGTCCGGAAACCGGACTTGCGGGCAAGTTACTACTTGATGCGCTCCCACAGCAGCTTGAAAGTCGCATTCTTTCGGTCAATCACTCCACCTTTCCCGTCTTCGCGAGGAATAAGGAGCAGGCGATCATTGCCTTGAAACTCGAACCATCGGACATTGTTGACGCCACGCCAATTCGGTTCGCTTGAGTCTTCCAGGTGGTGAGTGACAGTTTGCGCTTTCAAATCCAGCGTGTATCTGCCGTAATACGCGATGTAATTGTCGAAGGCGGCCACCTTCTCTTCGCTCGTACCGCCGGCGGCCCCGCCCACGAAGGGCTTGCGAATGCCCTTGGCGTCGATTTGGACCGACATCCAGCCGGACCGGTCATAGATGATTAGGCCCGTAGGGTGATCGAAAGCAAAATGAAAAGTGGCATCGGTGCCCTCCACCGAAACCAATCGCCAGGCTCCTATCAGCTTCTCAGCAACATTGTCTTGGCGCGACTGTGCGGAGAGCAGGGAAACGCATGTGAGGAGCAAAACGAGTACGCAGGCTTTTTTCATAGAGGCCAAACATATCACATGCGGATTTCTCTTCTGGCGTGGAGCGGGCGATTATTCAAGCGACAGGTCCGATTTGATCGCCAAGTACCCTTCTGCCCGGAGCGTACGGCAACATGTTTCCAAGGGATCACTCGTGATGGATCGCAGCAATGATGAGCGCTCTCTCTCCCAGCACAATTCAGGAATCGGGATGAAGGCACAACAAAGCGGTTCCCATGATCACTTGCCAACGTGTTCGGTTCTGGGCGGATGACGGGCTACCCTCACCTAATCTTGTAAAGGAAGGTTGCCCGACCATCCGGGAGTTATAGGGTTGCGGCTCAAATCAAAATGCTGAGTGGGGCACTCATTTCGAGCCCGGGCAGGTTCAGTGACATTGCCTGCCGAGGTTTTCTCCGTCGAGGCCGAGAAAGACAGGAAGCTCGCAGCTAGGCGCTGGCTGCAGCATCCTCCAGCGGAATGGCGTTCTTATTTTGAGTCAGCCACGTCTTGAAGTCTTGCAAAGAAGGGTTCAGGCTCCGGGCGAAGATTGGACTACGGGCCCCGCAGAAGTACTCTTCGAAATCGCGCTTGAACTGAAACATATTGCCCAAATCATCGGCGCCCGGAAAACCGAACCCGCGGTAAACGTCAGGTGGCACGCTGTTGTAACGGACTTCCTTTCCCAGTACTTCGGTAAAAGTAGCAGCCATCTGTGCGCCCGTTAAATTCTCGCCTGAAATCGCGACGGTCTGCCCGATGAACTCATTGCCCTTCTTGAAGATGCCGTAGGCACATTTTCCAATATCCTCGGCGGCGATCCCTGGAAGCTTCTTGTCGTCCATCGGGAACGTGATGGCCAGCTTTCCGTCCGGACCTTTTTTCGGGCCCATTCCGAAGTGAATAAAGTTGTCCCAATAGAAAGATGTCAACAGGAACGTGGTCGGAACTCCCGCATCCGTGAAAAAGTGGTTGGACTCGCCTTTGGCGTCGAAGTGCGGGACCTTGTACTTACCCTGGAGGGTGGGCATTCGGTTGTCGCTCAGAGGCAACCACTTCCGCGTGTCTTCCAGCGTAGACCAGATAAGATGCCGCAGGCCCACAGCCTCCGCTGCCTCTGCCATAGCCTTTACTTCCGCCATTTCCTTTTCCGGGGAGAAGTGCGCCCAGAAGAACGTAACGCAATAAGCTCCGTAGGCGCCCTCGAATGCTTTCTTCAGGCTCTCGGGGTTGTCGACGTCCGCGACTACAACTTCAGCGCCCAGTCTTGCGAACTCCTTCGCCTTGGTTCCGTTCGCATCCCTAGTGAGCACGCGCGCGGCGAAACCACCGCTCGGGTCATTAAGAATGGCCCGAACTAAACCGCCACCCTGCGCTCCGGTTGCTCCTAGCACTGCGATAACTTTCCTGTCGCTCATTTTGACTCTCTCTTTTACTCCTCTAGATAATTCAACTATCGTGAAAACGACTACGTGGCACACTGCATTATCCGGAGCAAACTACCGTGCTCGACGGCAGGTGCACATTTAAACCGGGATTCCCGTTTTGAATCCCCGGCCGGCTGATAGCATACACCCAGGTTCTGGACGTGTCGCCAACCCGGAAGTTGGTTTTCGCGGAACAATCCACTTGGCCTTAAGGCGTGTTGGAGAAGTGCTGGGGTCGACCAGTTTACGATAGCTAGCGACAACAGCCCAACCAGCAACCTAACCGTTAGTGAATTGCATAGGGCTTTTGCTACAGTTATCGCGTGGATGGCACGGCGACGCTTCCTCAACCCAGTTTGGGGCCAGTTTCCGAAGTACGCCTCGATACGGGACTTGGCCCATTTTCTGACCTACCGCGATAGACTTGTTCATACTTATGCTCCTTGCCGCTGGCGACAAGAAATTGGCCTGGCTCATTTGCTGAATCAAATCGCGAATCGCAGCAGCGAGGCTTGGTCTTCCCGGCCGGCGGCGCGATTTGCGGGTCCAATAGCGGGCAAACGCCCTCCGATGCCAGCGGAGGACTGTGTCCGGCTTCAGGATGCGCAGCCAGCGCCGCCAGCCCGGCCAGAAACGGGACAACCAAATCCATAGCAGGCGGTCCGATTGCCGAAGACGGAGACGGCGTGGCGCGCTTTGTTGAAGGACGGCAATCTGATGGCGGAGGGCAACGAACTGCTGAGCGGCGCGGGTCCGAAATGTAGAGGCGACCAGGGCCAGAAGAGCTATGAAAAATGGAGTCATCGCGGAAACGATGATGATCTCACGAACAGATCGAAGCCCTGCACTTTCAATCCGGACGGAGTTTTCGGTATCCACAATCGACGAAGCCGGTAGTCGTTAAACAAACCAAGCCGATCGTAACTCCACCGCTCCCAGCCGAAACCTTTGCGTCCCCAGGCACGCATCAAATGCTGCCGTACCTTGTTCTCGACCCAGGGAACGGTCGAAAACAATCCTTCCGTCAAAATACGATCTTCAGGGCGAGCTGCAAAATCCGCGGATCCTGGGCTGCTGTGATCTGGCCGAAAGCGCCATCGGTCAGGATGTTATCCGGATTGAGAAAGTTCACGTTGTTAAACAGGTTGAACGCCTCCGCCCGGAATTGGAGACTCGCTCGTTCCGCAAGCTTCGTTATTTTCATCAGGGTGAAGTCAGTATCGAAGAACCCGGGGCCGCGCATAATGTTTTTGCCTGTGCTGCCATAAGTTCCGATCGCATTCGGACCAAAAGCGGCGATATTGAAAAACTCCTGGACCAGTTGACCATGCGGCCGGCCAGGATCGAGTGTTGCGTTGCCAGCGCCGGTTAGATCAGCGCGGTCTCCGCCGACGCCACTAAGGGAGTTGTCATAGCCGCTGAAAACGGTAAAAGGAAATCCGCTATGCCAGTTAGCGATCGAACTCACAGACCATCCATTTGTGAGCTTACTTTGCCAACCGCTGTGCCGGAATGCTGGCAACTCATAAACAAACGATAGCTTGAATGCATGCCTCAGGTCGTCATCGGACGGACCATAATCAAATTTTCGATCAAAGGGATTTGTGTTCGTGCCGACTCCGAGCGGAGCAAAATCGTTCAGCTCCTTGGACCATGTGTAATTCGCGAGCATAGACAAGCCGTAGCCAATGCGCTTTTCCACGGTTAATTGCATGCCATTGTAGTTCGAGTTGATGGCGGAAACGTTAACGGCAACCGTAGAAAAAGCAGGATTCACGCGCCGCTGCTGCTCGTTTGCCACGGTCGACTGACCCGGAATGTAAATAGCCGGGTTTGCTTGTTGCAACCCAGTCTCCTGGGTTCCGTCCCCAAAGAGGTATGTGCCCTTGTTCCCCACGTAGGCGGCACGTACCAGCCAGCTGGCGCCGAGCTGCCTTTCAAGGGTCAGATTCCACGATGCGATCTGAGGCGCCCGGAAATGCTGATCAAACATGTACGGCAAAGCAAGGGGCGACGGGAAGACTGTGTTGGGTGGTGCCACGTTGGGGCCAAATTGCGCCGGGAAGGGGTTGGCAACCTTGGCGCTCCCATAAGGGTCACTGAACGAAACATCCGTCAGGCTGACAGCCGGAGCAAACGGGGGGATTGAAGTGGCGTCCTGATAAGCAACAATGTTTGGGAGTGTATAGTAATAGCCGATGCCACCGCGCAGGCTCGTTTTACCGTCCTCGGTGAGGCGATAAGCAAAACCGATCCGGGGCGCCAGGTTCGCCAGATTGTTGTAACTCGCACCAGCCGGACAACCTGGATCACCGCTGTAGATCAGCCCCACAGGAGCATTTGGGTACCGGGTAGATTTCTGCCCAGGTTCGTAGCAACCCAGGCGTCCTTTGGCATCCTGAAAAGGCAAGTAAGGTTCCCATCGCAAGCCAAGGTTGAGCGTCAGTCTGGAGTTTACCCGCCAGTTATCCTGCACATAGGTGCTCCAGCGATTTTGGGTAAGCTCGTAATAGATCCCTCCCAACTGGGTGAAATTGTATGCCTGTCCGAGCATAAAATCGGCGATATTGTTCCCGGACAAATTATTGGAGAAAGAAAAACTTCCGCCCATCTCATATTGATTGGCTTTGGGAGCGTGCACCCGCGACACTGATCCGCCGAAATGAATTTCATGCGTGCCCCGCACCCAAGTCACGTCCTCGCGAAGAATTTGAACCTGACGAGTAAAGCTCCCAAAGAAGCCGGCGTTGATACTGAAACCTCCACCAACGCTAAGCAGAATTTGGGGAACACTCGGCCCGGCAATATTAACACCTAGTTCAGGAAAACCAACGGTCGCGACATCAAGATTCTGCCCGGTTTCACGGTTCCATCCGTACCACGTATTGAAGAGCAGCGTGGGAGACGCTGTATATACATGATTCACGGAGATATTCTGCGACGTAACGAACGACCCGCCGTTATCCTGCAGCAGGTTGGTCTTCGAGCTAAAGGCAGGTTTGGTGTACCTGTTGAAGAAGTAGTGCCCACTCAGTTGGTGTTTATTGCGTTGGTAATCGACCTTCCCCAGGTACTGGTTTTCGTTCTGCTGTGTCGGCGCGCCAGCAAACGTCAACTCGCCGCCCGGCCCATTCGGTAGTGGAATATCCGCAAGCAGTTTTTGGGAGATAGGACTCAACCGCGCAGCAGGAATCTGGTTGTTTTGAAAAGGAACTCCTGTCACGGGGTCAGCAAGCTGAGTGCCTGGAAGCAGCGCTGAAAAATCACCGCTGCGTTCAGCCTGAGTCGGCACAAATTCAATCTGGCCCTGCGAAGCAGTGTTAATCCGCGTTCCTTGATAAGTTCCAAAGAAAAATAACTGATTCTTCTTGATCGGCCCTCCAACCGTACCCCCGAACTGGTTGCGCTTTAGGTTATCCGCAGTGGGAGCAAAGAAGTTTCTCGCGTTCAAATCTCCATTCCGGAGGAATTCAAATAAGCTCCCATGGATTTCGTTGGTGCCGGATTTGGTCACTACGCTGACGATGCCGCCAACGGCATTGCCGTACTGGGCGCTCATATTGTCAGTTTGGGAGTTGAATTCCTGCACAGCGTCGGGGTTGGGGAATGGCAGGTTCGTATTCAGAAGCACGTTGTTGAAATCGGCGCCATCCAATTGGTAATTCACGCCGTTGGCAACCGTTCCGTTCGTCTTCGCATATTGCTCCTCCGGGAACGTTCCGCCGATGCAGCCGTAACCACAATAGTGGCTGGTGGCGTCCGTTGTCCCCGCGCCCAGGAAGATGAGTGAATTCACGACACGGCCATTCAATGGTAGATCAAGAATCTGCTGGGTATCGATCAATTGGCCAACCGTGGCCGAACCGGTGTTCACCAAAGGAGCATTCCCGGTCACGGTCACTTGCTGCGACACCTGACCCAGCTTGAGTATCACGGGTTGCCTGGCTGACTGGTTGACCGTGAGGACCATGCCGGATTGCAAATAAGTGGAAAAACCTTCCTTTTCAACAGTCAGCTTGTAGGTGCCCACAGGGAGTTGGGGAAAGTTATATATGCCGTCAGCCGAGGTGAGCATCTCCTGAGAGAACCCTGTAGCCGTATTCTCTACAACGACCTTTGCGCCAGGCACAGTGTTCCCGGAAGGATCGGCGACCGTTCCGCCCAGACTCGCGGTCGTATACTGGGCCCACACCGCCAGCGAGCAAAGCAGCAATAGAACGCAAACTCCAGCACTGCGACCACGTGACAAGTTCTTCCACAATGGAATCATTGCGCACCCCCCTTCTTCCAAGCCATGACGGCAGTATATTCCTCTTGGTTACCGGTGTCGAAATTAACCCTACTCGTACCCGTTTATATGCTTCTGTGAACAAGACTGTCAAGTCCTGTTTCGCCACGCTGGATTGGTAGTATATTGATCCCAACGGAGAATCAAAATGGAGATGCCCGGGAAGAACAGACAAGGAAAGAACGGCGCAGGCTCATCCCGGCGCCGTTTTTTGCAAGGCGTCAGCAGCGGAACGATTGCAACCATCGCCATGGCCCGTCATTCAGGTCTTCTGCCCGAAACTGCCCTTGCGCAGGATCAGATTCCGCAATCCAGGAAGAGGCCGAGCGTTCTATTGCGCCGTTCGCGGCTGCCCATTCTGCGCAAGGCAGATGTGGTCGTAATCGGAGGTTCGGTAGCGGGTGTGGCTGCTGCGCTCGAGTTCGCCCGGGCGGGCCGTAAGGTTGTTTTGGTCGAACACCGAATCTACCTCGGGCGCGAGGTCTCGGCCACGCTCAAGCCCTGGGTGGATCTGGGCAAGCTTGCCGCCGGCGGGGAAGCTCCGGAACTGATCGCTGCCTGTCTGAAAAAGCAAGCGACGGCGGAGGCCGAGGGGGAAATTCCCCTTTGGATGGATGCCTTTAAGGTTACGTTGGAGAACCTTTTGCTGGCGGCCGGAGTCGAACTGGTCTACGCTGCCCTTCCCACGGAGGCAATTGTGGCCAATGGCCTGATTCGTGGCGTCGTCATCGGCAACAAATCGGGCCGTCAGGCTCTCCTGGGGCGGCTGGTGCTCGACGCGACGAGCACTGCCCTGGTGGCGCGAATCGCCGGCGCGGAATTCGCACCGGAAACGTCTGCGGACTTCCACTTCATCCGCATGATGGAGATGGAAGGCGTGTGGCCGCTGGAGCAGTCCACGCTGGAGGTGCCCGCAGAACTCGGGGTGGCAGGCAACAAGCTGACTGTCCATGCCGGCTACCGGGGCAATGGGCACGTGCTGATTGAGTGCCCGATGGAACTCAACGCCGGGAAGCTAGACCTGGAAGGCACGATGCGGCGGGAAATCGAGGCTCGCCATCGCACCATGCGCGTGGCTGCCCATCTGATTCAGAACGTTCCGAAGTTCAAGGACGCCAAACTGGGCATTTGCGCCTACGAGCTGGACGGCCCGCAAACCACACAGCTGGCTGGCCCCGCCCCAGCCTGGGCAGGGGAGTTTAAGGAAGTGGTCGAGTTTAGCGACAAGAACCGGGCCGAGGTCCGGTGGCCGCTGGGAAGCTTCGCCGGTCCAGTGAAGGGTTTGTGGTGCTTCAATGAGGCAGCACGGCTCGAGGAACAGCAGCGCAATCTTTTGCGTGACCCGGTGGATGCAGCCTTGGCCGGCATTGCCTTTGCTAAGAGATTGCTTCCTACGCTCGGCGGCGCGGAGCTTCCCGCCGCCGGCGAAACCGACTACGGGATTCCCGACTACCCGCCGCATGGCTTGGAGGTGAAGTACCAGGACAGCCCGCAACGCGGCCGGCCCTATGAAAGGCTGACGGTGGCGCCCGTCGAGGTGCCCGTTTTTCGGCAGACGGACTTTCTTGTGGTGGGCGGGGGAACATGCGGCGCCACCTGTGCCAATTCAGCGGGCCGCGAGGGCGCAAGAACCACACTGCTCGAACTCTGCCCTGGTCTGGGCGGCACCGGAACCGTTGGTGGTGTGAGCGCTTACTGGTATGGCCGGTATTGGGCAGGTTTCGCGATTCGCAACGCCAACCTGGTAGATGAAGTACATAAGAGCCTGCGCTGGCCCACGTCGGCCAACGAATTAAACGGACCGTGGAACATCGAGGCCAAGATGTACGCGCTCCTGAAGGATGCCGGGCAATCCGGTGTAGAGCTCTTCTTCAACACCATTACGATTGCGGCCATATGTCAGGACAACCAGGTACGCGGGGTTGTCGCTGCCACGCCCTACGGATTGAAGGCCGTGGTATCCCAGATTACTGCCGATACGACTGGCGACGGTGATGTAGCGGCTTTCGCTGGAGCGAAATTCTATTACGGTGCCGCGCGCGACCACTACCCCATGTGGTTTAACCTCGCCCAATACATCCAGCCCACCAAGAGCCGCTGGCACTTCGGGCACACCGTCGACGTCAGCAATATCGACGATTACACGCGAGCGATCCTCATCGGCCGGCGGCGCGGCCCCACGGTTCACGATCATGGGAACTACATCGCCCCCCGCGAATCCCGCCACATTATGGGCGATGTGGTCGTGACCGTGACCGACCTTCTGCGGCATCGTGAGTGGCCCGACGTGATCAACCTCGGAGCCGGTCAAATGGACTGCCACAGGCGAGTCGCCTCGAATTGGTTCCGGATTGGGCTTCTCATGCCCATCCTGCCCACGGAAATGCCGTATCGCGCCGTCCTGCCGCGGGGACTCGATAACATCATGGTGGGAGGCAAGGCCTTTTCGGGCTCGCACGATGTGTTGTACAACATGCGCAATCAGCCCGAAATGGAGAACCTGGGGGGTGCCATGGGCGTAGCCGCAGCTTACGCCATAGGCGATGGTGTCACTCCGCGCCAGGTGGATGTACGCAAGGTGCAGCAGAGGCTATCTAAGGTCGGCACGCTACTACCCGAAATGCTCACCCGCCAAGTCGATACCGGTCCCCTCGATGAAGCTGCCATCAGAGCATTTGTGAAACAAGTGGATGGGCGCCACCTCTCTGCCTGGGAGGATATTCCCATGGAGAGAGAAGGCAGCCCGCACTATCGCGAGAAAATTCCGTTTGTCGAGATCTGCAGCGCCGATCCGGCGCTGGCAGTCCCGATCCTCGAGCAGGAAATAGCCGAGGCCACGGGTGATCGCAAGCTTCGGCTGGCCCAGGCGCTGGCGATGTTCGGCTCAAAGACCGGAGCGCCGGTGCTGATCACTGCGATTGAACAAAGCATCGCCAGCGGAAAGGTACCTCCGCGGATCAAAGAACAAGGCCTGAAGGACGAAGGAGCCGTAGAACATATGGGAATAGGGATCCCCCAGCCACCAGCCGACCTGGTTTACTCCCTCGGCATGACTCGCGATCCGCGCGCCCTCTCCGTGTGGGATCACCTCGGTGCTCTGATTACGCCCGAGCCCGAAGATTTCGCCGACGAGTTACCGTGGCCGTTCCACTATGTGGACTCGATTTGTTACGGAGCCGAGTTGCTTGGCGATCCGGCGGCAGTCCCGATTCTGAAGAAGATTCACAACCATGCGACGCTCAAAAACCAGTCAGCCAAAAAGGGATTCCAGATTGACTTTGACCTCGAAAAGCGCGCTCTCACCGAAGTAACTCTAGCCCGGACGCTGGCCCGCCTGGGCAGCACCGAGGGCTACGACACCTTGATTGACTATCTGGACGACAACCGGGCGAACCTCGCCGAATTCGCGCATATGTCGCTCGAGGAGTTGACCGGATGCAATAACGGCAAAGACCCTCAGGCCTGGCGTCAGTGGCTGGCGGGAGCGAGCAGCTCACTCAAACCCATCCCGCTGGTCGACCGGCTGGACGGTTGAAGGTCAAACTCGCGCAGAAAGCTATCGCTCGAGTTTGACCTCAGCGCAGACGGACACAGTTTCCACAGTCACACCTGAGCCCTCGTTGCTTTGAGATATTTCGAGGTTTTGGGCCGCCCGTTCAGGCGTGGTGAGTGTCGCTTTCTTGTAATCGTCTGGAAACATTACGGAGATATTCTCCACCGGGTAATCCGAATAGTTGACAAGATGGACGACAAGCGTTTTGCCGGCGGCCGAGACAAGCACGTTGGAGAGCATCGAGCTGACGTTGAAAAGGCGCACGCCGAAGCTGCGGCGTGGCATTTTTGGACTCAGCTCCTTCCAGACGGCGTCCAGCTCATCGAATTCGGCTTTGTTGAGCATGAACCGGTCGTCTGTTGCGCCGGCGTTTTTCCAGATGGGCGGGCCCGTCAAAAGCGTACCGCCGGCGCTGGTGAACCCGCGCAGCGCTTGTTCCTGCCGGGCCGTAAGCGCGCCAGAATCCAGCTCCAGAATCACATTGAGGTCACGAATGGCATCGGGTGTGAGATACCGGCGCGGGATCAGCCGCTCGGGCATATGTTTGGCCGCCATCATGTCGAGTACGCCCCCGGTGAGCAAGCCGCCGCTCGCCGGGTCCTGCACCACCGCCAACTTTCCGTATTCGGTCATGCGCCGCCACTCGGGATGCTGCTCGAAATAGCGGAGCAGTACGCTGATGCGACGCCAGTCGCGCATACCCGCGGCTTGGCGGTTGTTCAGGCGTTGAGCAAAATCGTCATCGAGCGCCAGTACCCAGCGGGCGCCGGAAATCGCGGCATCGGCGATTACTTGCAGATACCGCTCGCCCGTGATGATCGTTTTAGCTGGCGGTTGAACGGCGATCCACACCGTGGCATTTCCCCATGCGCGAACGGCACGAATAAACCCGGTGTTGGTATCGATCCAAATGGTACCTGTTGCACCGCCCTTCGTCGCCCCATTCTCCTCAACGGCAATTCCCGGCCACACGCCCTGGTAGGTCCCGAGGATCGGAGTGCTCAAGCCCAACGGCAGAAGACTGCGCGCTGTTAACTGGACGACCGGGGCGTTTCCAGCCGCCCGCTGGACGGCGGCCGCTGTGACTTCCGGAAAACTGCCTTCCAGAACGATGCCCGTGACCTTAGCCGCCAAGGCATTGCGCGCCTCGGCGACGGCATTTCCCCCGGGGGCGATGACCGCAAGCGTCACCAATCCACGTTTCTCCGCAGCTGCCACGAAATCAGTCGTGTAGCTTTTCAGCAGCAGGCAGTTGACGGGGCTGTCTGCCAGCAATTCGAGAGACTTTGCGTCGGACCAAGACCAGCGCGCTGGAACCCAGTCAGCCGGTTGCGGCACGCCGGCGCAGAGAGAAGGCACAAAACTCAGTAGCGCTACCCAACCGAACGTTTGCATTGCCTTTCAATATTAACCGGAAATTTCTTCGGATGCTGGCCGACTCGGGACTAATCCTCTGCCAGCCCGGCAGCGCTGCCTATTCCAAAGCAGCCTTGCGATAGTCGGAGTCAAGCGCATCGAGCCTTTGACGGAAATCGGCAAGGGCGGACAAATCTGTAGGGCTGATTCGCGCGAGTTCACTCTCACGCACGATGTAAAGGTCGTTGTACGAGTAATGAGTTTTCCATCTGCCAGCCGATTTGACCCAGGTATCGATTCCTGTACCGATAGCGACAAGCAAGGACAAGATGGCCGCGGAATGTTCCAGTAACCCTATTCCTTTGGTTGCCGCGCACACGGACATTGGGATCACAGCTGCCCTCAGCGACCCATATAGCCAGCCGTAGGCCTTCGCCCGGAGCCGTGAGAACTGAATACTCTCGCTGATCCGGTCCGTCAAATTAAGTTCTTTCCAAGTAAGGGGGGCATGGGCGGGCCCTCGTGGTGGCAGCAGGCGACCAGGTTGCTTCGGGTATGTCCGTTCCGGTGTCCTGGATCTGGATCGCTACCGCGTCCCCGTCCAGGGCCGTGCGCAAACGAATCAGGCCCTTCCGGTCGGAGCCTTTCACCACGTCTCCAATGGCGTGCGCCGCGTTGACGAGCAGATTGAGGAAGACTTGGTTGAGTTCGCCAGCATGACACTGTAGCGGTGGGATCGGCCCGAAGTCCGTCTCCAAGTCGGCCCCATAGTTGTACTTGTTGCGCGACACGACAAGCGCATTGCTCAGCGCTCTGTTGATGTCGATGGCACTTTTCTCCCCGGAGTCTGGATGGGCGAACTCCTTCATCGCCCGGACGATGGATGTGACACGCTCGATGCTAACGTTTTTTTAGGGTGTTTTGGGACCCGGGCTTGTACAACCACAAACCGAAGAGTCACGCATTAACTAAAACAAGATACTGGAATCCTCTTATACTCATTGGACAACGTCGGCGTACGAATGTTTTCCCTGAACTATCTAACTGTTTCTACAGAAGGGCGACCCAACCGCGAGGCAACGGGGGTAGAAGAGCAGGCTGGCGACCAAAACACAGACCATGTAGCCAATCGGACTTACCACTCACCGCCGGCGGCAAAGCCTCGACAAGGTCGCTCCGCAAGGCGTGGAATGTCGCGGCACCGAAAAGTTTGGATTTGATATGCAGCGAATGTGGAATCTCCCCCGGCCCTCCGTTCCGCGGCACGCTCTGCGGTGCAGGTCCGGCGAGTCAAGGCCGCTCCCTCGCGGCGAGCGGCGCCGCATGGATGCGTGGGCCGCCGGCGGCAGCCTGGACGGGCGCGGTCGAGGCCTTGATGTTCCATCCATTCACCTCAAGCCTGAGCGGACGTGCGGGCGTGGGCGAAGCGTAGTGAGCCAGGAGCGTGCGCGATTCGTCGGGCAACAGTGAGACGTAGTTGTTTTCCCACAGAACCGGAAGGACCTCGTCGCCGCTCTCGGCATCGACGAGGGCGAGACGGATCTGGAAGGCCAGTTCCTTCGCCGGGTTCTTGATCTCGACGCGAACGTCCTCGCTCTTGCCGCGGCGCAGGAACGACGCGGTCACATCCAGACGGACCTTCCGCAACTGGTTCAACTGGGAGAGATCCTCGTAGTTCGTCACGGCGGTGTAGTAGGGGTGGTCCTTCTGGTGCTCGACCGCCCAGTCGAAGGTCGAGAGCGTCTTGGGCAGCCAGTAGAAGTTGTTGCTGACGGCCTGGCCGGTCCGGTCGGTCAGGCGTAGCTGAACGAAGTGGACGCCGGTGGGGACGTTGTCGGCCGGGATGACGAACAGCCGCTGAACGCTGTCGGCGGCGGAGTCGAGCTGGATCTTGCGGAAGAAGAGCCGGCGCAGATCGAAGTCGTACATGGACGCTTCAGCGGTGAGTCCGGGAAACGCCCGGTTCAGGCTGTTGACGACGACGACACCGCGGTCGTCGTAGGAGAACTGGATGTGCAGCGGCTCGCAGGCCTTCTTCGTGCCGAAGTAGCCACCGGCGGCTGCAGATAGAAGTCGTACAGGTGCCACATCACCGACGGCCAGCCGTTGTTCAGCATCCACTGGATGACGCCGGTCGCCTGGTACTTGTTGCGGCCGTAGGCTTCGAACATCGCGCGTTCGCCGTCGTAGGCCATGGTTTGCGCCTTGGCGATGTAGTCGTCGAAGCCCGTAGGGGGGCCGTACATGGCGTCCATGGATGAGTTGAAGTGGTTGAGGTTGCCGTTAAGGTTGCCCGCGCCGGCGTGGAGGTTCCAGAGACTATCGACGGGCCAGAGATGCTCCTTGGGAAGGAACTTCTTAAGGCTGGACGGCACAACGACGGCGGCACCGGGACTGGTCTCGGTGTTGAAGCCGAAAGCTCCGCCGAAGCGGTCCTTGTCGAGCAGCCAGTAGGAGGGCGGGACGTAGTCGTACGGCCCGGTCATCTTGACGCCGGAGGCGCCACTGACGGAGGTCGGCTTCGAACTCGCCGAGCTGACGATCGGATTCGGCCAGCCGGTCTCGGCCAGGATCTTGCGGTAGAGTTGCTCGACGTTGGCCGGCGGCGCGTTGTCGCTGCCCGTCATCCACAGCGCCAGGCTGGGGTGATGGCGCAGGCGAAGAATCTGCGTCCGCAGCGACTCCGTGGCGATGGTGTAATCGCCAGGCTGCCAAGCACTCCAGTGCTCCCATTGGTCGCAGCAGCACCAGCCGGCCAGGACGAGGATGCCCATTTCGTCGGCGAGATCGAAGAACTTGTCGCCCTCGAGCTTGCCTTCCAGACGGATGGCGTTGAGGTGCATGTCGCGGACGTAGCCGAGCTCAGCACGAAGCCGCTCGACGGAGGTCCGCAGGAGCATCTCCGGGGCCCAGCCGGCGCCTCTGATCAGGATCGGCTGACGGTTCACGCGGAGGAGGAACGGGCGCGTGTCGGTCTTTAGTTGGACGAAGTCACCGTTGTTGTCGTAGACCTCGCCCATGCGTGGAGCTGCGCCGTAGAGCTCGCCACTGATCTCGCGGATGCCGAAGCGGGCCGACTGGGAGTCGGAGACGGCCCCGGCGGACTCGAACTCCATCGTGAGCCGGTGAAGCTTCTGCGGGCCAAGGCCGGCGGGCCACCACAGCTCGGGATGGTCGATCTTGAGTTGAGGGAACTCGACGGCCGTCAGCGCGACCGAGCGCGTCTCGCGCGGGGCGAGCGTCACTTTCTTCTCCAGCGCGACATTCTGCCACGAAACGCCACCGAAGCGGCCGCGCAGCGTCCCTTCAACCGGCCTATCGGTGTCGTTGTGGAGTTCGGTGAGGACGGTCAGCTCGGCGCGATCGAGTGAATCGCCGGCAAAGTGCGTGACGACCTCGGGATAGCGCAGCCGGACCGGTCCGCTGGCGGTGAGATAGACCTCGCGCCACAGGCCCATGTCTTTGTCGGGTGGAGTGGGAGTCCAGTCGACGAAGTTGATGGCGAAGTCCTTGTCGGTCGGAGCGAAGACCTCGACGGCGAGCACGTTCACTCGGTCCTGTTCAACGAGCCCGGTCGCGTCGAGCTCAAAGATACGGTAGGAGCCGGCGATGGCGCCGGCTCCGGCCAATCGCTGGCCGTTCAGCCAGACGTTTGCCTTGGTGTTGATGCCATTGAGATGCAGCCATACGTTGCGGCCATTGAAATCGGGAGGGAGCTGGAACTCAGTTCGGTACCACCACGAACAGGCGTAGGGGTTCCCCCAGGGTTCCCCCCCGGTTCGCCGGACGAACGGTTCATGCCCGGCAACTTACGCAGATTTTCGCCGACGTAGATGTCATTGAACTCGCCGCTCGCCACTTGAGCGGCCAGCACCGTTGAGGGCACTGACGTCTTGTACCAGCGGTCGGGCGAGAACTGCGTGGTGGAGAGAAGCTCGGCCGGCGTGCTGAGCTTGCATGAGCTCTGCAGCAGCCAGTTTTCCCGCAGATCCACGCGACTTCTGGTCTGGGCCCGGCTCGAAGGCAGCAATACCAGAAACGCCACGCAGGCCGCTACCGCCCATGAGGCCGTGGCGCGAGATGGCAGGATCTTGATCTTCATTCGCAGCGCCCCGGTCAGGGCCGGGCATCCTTCGGCTTCACATTCCAGCCGGTCACCTCGACTGCCGGCGCGTTGCCCTTCAGGTCCTTCGGGTCATAGGTCGCGTTGACTTGCCGCGTCTCTCCGGGCAGCAATGCGAAGTAATTGTCCTCGTACAGGACGGGAAGAACCTCATCGTCGACGTGGCTTTCATACCAGTATGCGCCGCTCACATTTCGCCCGGTCTTCTTCACCTTCAGCCGGACGGCGAAGGCAAGCGTGCGGCTGGGATTGCGCAACGTGATGGTCATCGTCTCCTGCGTGCCGGCGCTCTGCTTCCTCGCGCCCACCTCCAGATCCACTGGCGGGAGGCTGTTCAGCGCGGTGTAGTCGGCGAAGACCTTGGTCGGCGTCCATACGCCACTTCCCGGCTCGTTCTCGAAGTCCACTGTCTCGGTTTGCTTCGACAGCCAGTAGAAGTTCCGGCTCTCCTGACGTCCGTCATTCTCAATCCGCAGATCGACGAAGTAGGTTCCGCTCAGGCCTTCGATCTCCGGCAGCTTGAAGACCCGCGTGCTGCTGTCGGCGCCGACATCCACCGTGACTTCCTTGGAGAACTTTTCGGTCATATCCAGGTTGTAAACCTGGGCCGAGACCTTCAGCTTGGGAAACGCCCGGTAGTAGGAGTTCACCACGACGATGGAGTGGTCGTCGTAGGAGTACTGCACATGGAGCAGCTCGCACGCGCGCTTCACCCCAAAATAGGAGCCGCCCGGCCGCAGATACCAATCGTAAAGATGCCAGATCATGCTCGGCCAGGCGTTGTTGAGCATCCACTGGATGACTCCGGTGGATCCGTACTTGTTCCTCCCGTAGGCCTCCATCATCGCCCGGTGCCCCTCGAAGGCCTGCACCTGCGCCTTTTGCGCGTACTCCTCCACCGAGTGCGAGGCTCCGTAGCGCTTCTCCAGCGCTTCGGTGAAGATCTTCAGCGTGAACGACATGCCGCCGGCGTGGTACTCCCATACCGAATCGATCGGCCAGAGATGGTCCTCTGGCAACATGCGCCGTAGGCTCTCGATGGGCGGGATGGCCGGCCCTGGGCTGATCTCGGTGGCAAAGCCCCAGGCGCCGCCGCGCTTGGTGTCGATGGCCCAGTAGACCGGCGCCACCCACTCGTACGGGGCGAGCATCTTGACTCCCGTAGGCCCAACGGTGGTGGTGTAGTCTCCGGCCGACGCCACGGCCGGATTGGGCCAATCGCTCTCCTTCAGGACCCGCAAGTAGGTCTTTTCGACCTCGGGCGCCGGCGCGCGGTCGCTTCCATAGAGGAAGGTGAAGAGGGAGGGGTGCCGCTCCAACCGGCGGACCTGATCCCGCAGCGACGCGGCCGCAACCGGCTCATCCCCGGCGCCCCAGGCCGGCCATCTTTCCCAATGGTCGCAGCAACACCAGCCGGGCCAGAATACCCATCTCATCCATCAGATCGAAGAAGTGATCGTCCTCCAGCTTGCCTTCGAAGCGGACGGTATTCAGATTCATGTCGCGCACGTACTTCAGCTCCGCTTCCTGGCGTTCAGGAGATGAGCGCAACAGCATGTCGAAGCTGTAACCGGCGCCGCGGATCAGGATGTTCTTGCCGTTTATCTGAAAGACTCTGTGCTTGGCCTCATCCACATGGGAGGTGACCTGCCGGATGCCGAACCGGATGTGGCTGGAGTCCGAGACCTGCCCGTTGGCCACAAACTCCAGGTCGAGCGGATAGAGGTTCTGCGGCCCCAACTGCGCCGGCCACCAGAGCCGTGGATTGGCCACCTTCAACAGCGCGAACTTCTCCGGCGTGAAGCGCACCACTTGTGTCTCGTGGGCGGCCAGCTTCACCGATTGCGAGAACTCGATGGCTTCCACCTTGCCCTTGAGCACGCCCTCGACGGGCTGGTCCGAGGCGTTGTTCAGCTCGGCCCGCACGGTCAGATCCGCCTGATCGGTGGAGGGGAGATTCAACCTGGTGAATACGGCCGGATAGCGCAGCGCCACCGGCCCGGTGGCGCTGATGTGCACGCCGCGCCAGATGCCCATCTCCTTGTCGGGAGGCATGGGCGCCCAGTCGACCAGCGTGATGGCCAGGCTGTTGGGTTGCGGGGGAAGTACCTCTACGGCCAGCGCATTCTTCTCGCCCGGATGAGCCACGGCGGTGACATCGAACTCGAACAACCGCCACGTGCCGGCCATCTTGCTGGAAGAGGCTATCTGGTGGCCATTCATCCACACATTGGCGCGATAGTTGACCCCATCGAAGTCCAGCCAGAGAGTCTTGCCCTTGTAGTCGGCAGGCAGTTGGAATTCCGTGCGATACCACCAAGAGTGCCGGAAGGGGCTGTCCGGCGGCATCTGAATGTCGGTGAAGACACCGAATACCGGGTAGGAGGTCCCAGGAATCGTCCGCAGGTTCATCCCGACGCCGGGATCGGGATAGACGCGCTGCTGGACCAGCGCCCCCAGAACGGTCGACGGAACCGTGGCCGGATACCACTGGCTAGTATCGAATCCGGTAGCCGAGATGGCGGCTCCGCCTGCGCGCACATCGGCCGAAGACTGGATGGCCCAGCCCTGGCTCAACTTCATCGGCTCCGCCGCAGAGGCCAGTCCCGGCAAGAGATTACCTGCGACGACGATCAATAACGAAATCCGATGCTTGTCCATCACTCGTTCTCCACTTGCGAGCCTCGCAACGTACTGCCTGTGGGGCTTTCCCCGCGATTGCTTCCTCTTCCTGGTCCTTCTTGTTTTCGCGGATGCTGTGAGCCTTCAGCCCATACTCGCCAGTGCAATAAACGTTGGCCGTGGGCCGGCCACAGACGTGTCCGTCCCAACCCCGGTCGTGCCACGGAAGACGGATTGATATGTGTTTGGCCATAAATGGGAGTGCATGCCGATTTGCGCAACCATCACTATAACTCTCAGCGTAGTCGACTACACTCTCCGTCCGGAACGGTTGTTGCACGAGACCGTGCCGGCCATCATCGAGCGGATGCAGCGGGAGCGAGTCGATGCGGTCGTGTTGGTTCCGGTTTGACCGGTGTGTTGCTGATCCGTCGGACTGGTCCAATGCGAGATCGAAGCGGCGGGATTCAAGCACGATATCGCTGTCGATGATGCCGGAGCTGACCGCAAGCACGAGAGCACCACAAATTGCCGCCTCGAGCACCCGTTCGGACTCACGGTGGGGTTGCCTGGCGATGCTAGTGGCCAACTGGCAGTATTGAGGACGACCCTGCGGGCGCTGGCGGCGATCTCGGAACTGGGCGGTGTCGTCGATCTCCAGTTCGAGTGGAACGATGACGCGGAACTGAACACCCACCCGCCGCAACTCCCGCCCATCGCGAGCTACCTGAGACGGTACCCTTGGGCGTTCGCGCGGTTCTTCAACCGGACCCCTCCTGAACCGACCGCATTCGAAACTCCATGAGAATTCTCGAACGTGTGTTCGCGGATCCCGAGAGTATCGTCGGAAACCAGGAAGTTGGCCGGGGTTGTGGGAAATTACCCCGTGAAGTTGGGATCCGAAAGAGATCGTCCCTGTTATCCGGATCGCTTCGAATCAATGCCGCGGGGTTGACCCATCTGCCATAACAAAATGGGGCGATGGTGTCAGCCATGGTCTCCCGCTAACTTTGTTTTGCAGAGCACCGCCCGGAGCTTTGAAACGCATTCTCGATCCATCCGGCCGGAGACTGTGGATGCAGCTCAGCATCCCTGAACCCTGCAGCTACACAAAGCCGCGATCTTCCGGGTCCAGATCAGCTAAGATTGCCGGACCAATGCCGGACGGTGATGCTGCCGCCGACTGTGCCGGCATGGCCTTGGAGGACAGTCCAAGGTCTGCAGAACCTCTGTTCGTCGGTTCAATTCCGACCTGCACGTAGCTCCGAAAAGTGCTAACAGATTGCTAACATGAGATCCGGAAACAGTCGTTAACATGAAATACATGCACGCTGTATGTTCATGATTCTTCCTAATGACAGTATCCATCGAGGATCAAATGTTGAACTCATAACCCAAAGGTCGGTGGTTCAAATCCACCCCCCGCAACCAAACCTCAAGCTCCATCAATTCAATCTTTTGCGGTTCCTCTGGACCGCAACTGTGTTCTGCCTCTGTGCGGGCATTGTGCTAGAAATTGTGCTAATCGCGCGCTCTTCAGACAGGCGCTTCTCCATGATCTCAGCTGCCTGCCGGATGTCGCGCCCATCCTGAATGTCGTACCGCCGAAACATGTTCGGTGTTTTCCAGCCCGCGATCTTCATGATCGTGTTCTCGGGGATACCGGCTCGTCGCATGTTCCGGGCCGCCGAACGCCGCAGATCATGAAAAATCAACTTTTCATCGACGCTGGCGCGCCTACAGGCTGACTTCCATGCTTTGCGGAAGTCAACGATGCGATCGCCCTTTGTCCCAAAAAAGACATACGGGCAGTGGCGGAACTTCTGGTCGCGGATCGACCTCTGCATCAGCAGGCATTCACGCATCGGCCCAAACATCGGCATGTGGCGCCCTTCCCTGTTTTTCGTCTCGCCGGGGTTGAGCACGATCTCGTTCGCCTTGAAGTCCAGATGCGTGCCCGGGGACGCAAAGGCTTCGGCTGGAAGCGGTGGAGTAGCGAATGGCTGTACGACCGGCTGGGTTTGTTTGACGAATACCAGTTGCGTCGATGGCCAGGTGCGAAAGTCGCCCCGGCACGATAGGCCCCATAACTCTTGGCACCAAGCAAACAGGTGCGCCCAGTGCGGGAAATCTGCACGCTGGGTGCGATGTGGCGGGGGCTGGAAACGGATTCACGGTTTGGCTATTGAGGCACTCCCAACGGAAACGGGGAGCAACAAGCTAGGCCAGACCTTCGGAACACCGCGCCAGTCCTCGACCCGACCGGCATCGCGTCAGCCACTCTCCGGGACCCGCGCGCCTTCTTACGGAGGTCCGGCTCGGCGCCATCTCGGCGCGCCAATTTGCCCTTCCGATCGGCGATCCCTCTTCGATTCTGAACAGCCCTTCCCATAATCGGACATACGCCTCCTCATATCTCATAGATAGACTGGCGCTTGTGACTGGCACCCAGCGTGCTCTTCGCTTGGTGTAAGGCGCTCTGACTATGACCACGCTCAAGGATCTGCAATTCGGGCTTCGCCTCCTGCGGAAAAACTGGACGCTCACCGCCGTCGCGGTTGTGACGCTGGCGCTGGGCATCGCCATCAATGACACCGTTTTCAGTTGGATCGATTCGGTTCGCCTCCACCCCTTCCCCGGCGTACGTAATCCTGGCCAACTGGCACTCATCGAAACCGAGACCTCCGCCGGCGAGGTCCTGGTGGCCACTTCCTACCTCGACTACCGCGATTACCGCGATAACCTGAAGCTGGTTTCGGGCCTCGCCATCGGGCGGTTCACTCCGCTGAGCATGGGCAGCGGCGGGCGCACCGAGCGTGCCTGGGCCGAACTGGTCTCCGCCAACTACTTCGACGTCCTGGGGGTTAAAGCGGAGCTGGGCCGCACGTTTCTGCCCGAGGAAGGCGCCGATAAGCCGGGCGCCTTCCCGGTTGCCGTCATCAGCCACCGCCTCTGGAAGAGCCGCTTTCAGGGCGATCCCCGCGTGCTCGGAGAGACGATCCGGCTGAACCGCCACGAGATCACCATCGTCGGTGTGGCGCCGCCCACATTCCGTGGAACCATCGTTGGACTCGTCTACGACGTGTGGATGCCCATAACGATGGCTACTGCCATGGGCACCGGGCCCACCCTGAACTACCGCGCCTGTCGGGATCTCACCTCCACCATCGCCCGTCTCAAACCGGGCGTCACCATCGAGCAGGCCGGCGCCGAAATCGCCACGCTGGCCAGGAGGCTGGCCGCTACGTATCCGGAGACGAACCGCGGCGTGGATGCCACTATGGTGCCGGTCTGGGCAGGTCATCTGGGCGCCCAGGGGCTGCTGCTCAAGCCTCTGCGAATCCTCATGGCGCTATCCCTGTTGCTCCTGGTGATTGTCTGCGCCAATGTTGCCAACCTGCTGCTGGCACGCGCGGTGACCCGCCAGAAAGAGTTCAGCATCCGGCTCGCCTTGGGTGCCCATGCGAGCCACGTCGCCCGGCAGTTGCTCACCGAAACCTTCGTGTTGGCAGCCGCAGCCGCCGGTTTGGGGGCGATTCTCGTGTTGTGGATGGGCCAGTCGCTTACGCTGCTGCTTCCCCCCACGGATATGACGTTCGATGCGGGCGGCGGTCTGAACCCGGACACACTCGGTTTCACCCTTTTGATCGCAGTGGCGGCCACACTGATCTCGGGTACCGCTCCCGCGCTGCTGGCGGCCCGCGCGGACCTCAACGAGATGTTGAAAGAAGGCGGACGCAGCGGGACGTTCGGGCGGCATTCGCATCGCCTCCGTTCGGCTCTGGTGATCGTCGAGGTGGGTCTGGCCACCGTTGCCCTCATCGGCGCCGGCCTGTTCTTCCGCAGCTTTCAGAACGCCAGCGGCATCCGGCCGGGCTTCGATATGTCTAACATCTCCTCGTCGCAGTTCTATTTGTCCTACGCGGGATATTCGGCGGATGAACAGAGCCGCTTCTGCCGCATGCTGCGGCAGCGCATGGAAGCCATTCCGGGCGTGATCGGCGTCACCTATACGGATTGGGTGCCGCTCGGATCCGTGGCCGGCACCAGCCCGATGGACCAGCTCGAAGTCCCTGGCTATACCCCCGCGTCCAACGAGCAGATGCTGATTCACCGCTCCACCGTGCCGTCCGGTTACTTCGACCTCCTGCACATTCCGCTGCTGGAAGGTCGCGATTTCACCGAGAGCGATGACGAAACCAAGCCGGCGGTCATCATCGTCAACCAGGCCTTCGCCCGCCGCTACTTCCACGGGGCCGATCCCGTCGGACGGATTGTGAGGTTTAGCGGTGATTCCGCCACCGTGGTCGGGATGGTCAAAGACAGCAAATATCACGTCCTCACCGAGGCGTCCATACCGTTCTTCTACCTCCCGTTTCGCCAGTGGTTCGCGCTAGGTCTGAACTTCTCCGTGCTCCTGAAGACCACCGGCGATCCCATGCGCCTGGAGCCGGTCCTGCGCCGCGAAGCCCTGGCCCTCAACCAGGACGCCGTGTTCCACACGACGCCGTTGGCAGAACTCGCCACCGCATCGCTCTATCCGCAAAGGGTGGCCGCCAGCCTCTTGACGGTCGTCGGCATCGTCTGCGTGCTACTGGCCGGCATCGGCCTCTACAGCGTCATGAGCTATGCCGTGAGCCAGCGGACTCAGGAACTCGGTATCCGCATGGCCTTGGGCGCGCGGCCCGCAGATGTGCGCGGCCTGATGGTGCGGGAGGGCTTGCGGCTCACGATTCCAGGACTGCTGGTGGGGGTAGCCGCGGCCACACTCGCGGCGAGAACGGTGGGGGGCATGCTAGTCGAGATGAACTCCTTTGACCCGCTTACGTTCACCGCAGCTGTTGTGTTCTTGGCGCTCGTAGCAATGCTGGCGTCCTACGTGCCCGCGTGCCGCGCCACGCGCCTCGACCCCATGCTCGCGCTGCGCTGCGAATAGCGCGGCTGGCAGCATCACAAGTCATGTGCTCTGGCGGACTGGCGGAAGATTTTCCTTTCGTCACTTGGACGAAAAATGCTTATCCGAAAAGACGCTCATGATGGAGTGTGTCGACGAGCGTCCGACGAGAACGCGTGAGGTGAGTGGGAGACTTTCAGTTTACGGGAATCGCACAAAGCACGTGGAAATGTACGAGCGGACGAATATGACGACGCCATAAAAAGAAGGTGCTTGAACCCGTCCAGTTGCTGCGACAGTCTTCCCAGTTCTCGGAGCCCGTCCCGGAGAAGGCCGTGGTGGAGTCCCGTCGTTCACCGGAATGTACCCCTCGCCATCGATGACAGAGTGGCCATCACCATCTTAAGAAGCAGTATCCCGTGGCCAGAGTTGAGCAATGGTCAGACTGCCACGGGGAGGTGCGATCACTGTCGCTGTCGCCGATCATTGAAATCGCGTGGGAAAACAAATTCCGTCTTCGATTGAAGGTCTCGTCCTTAGCGAACCTGCTGTGAATCCGGTCTGGTCGGGAAAGCTTGCGCGCGTTTTCTACGGGCGCCCCCATCTGCACGAACAGGCGAGAAACCTGCTGCATTCGCTGGTGGACTAGGACGGTAATCCGAAGAATTCGGCGTGGCCATTCCAGACCGAGTCCGACACCGCGTGTGGTCCCGACGCGTTTCGCCATCGCTACTCCAGTCATTCGCCCGGATTACTCCCGGGAAGTCGGCTAGCATCCGGGAGCAATTTCTTGGTTTTGCGCGGAGAGATCCCGTGAAACCCCGGTCACGTGCGAAGTGCGGGGTGGTGGGAGAAGGCAGGCTCACAGCCCCCCGTGGAACCGTCCGAATGTGCGGGCAAGCATTAGCGACTGGATCAGGATGCCCGCCCCCAGGGCGAGCAGGTGCTGCTGATCACCACTAGGACGGTCCACGGAACAAATTTCGGAGTTCTTCGTCTTAGATTAGGGAGGATACGTCCCGTGTCTTCGTTCGCAAGCTTCCCGCAAGACCTGCGTTACGGTCTCCGCATGTTGTGGAAAAGTCCCGCCTTTACGATCGTTACGGCGCTAACCCTGGCGCTCGGCATTGGAGCCAACACCGCCATGTTCAGCGTGATCGACTCCGTCCTTCTCAGACCCTTACCCTACAAGGATGCCGGCCGCCTCATGATGGTCTGGGAAAAGCCTCCTAATGACAATCGCAATGACATTTCCGGAGCGAATTTCCTCGACTGGCGCGACCAGAACCGCGTTTTCAAGCACCTGGTCGGCCTGACGTTTACCAGCTTCAACCTCTCTGGCAAGGATGTACCCGAGCAGGTAGACGGCCTGCGCACTTCCTGGGATATGTTCGACATGCTGGGCGTCCAACCGATGATGGGGCGCGGCTTCGCCGCGGGGGATGACACTCCGGGAGCGCCGGCCGTGGCCGTTCTGAGCCACGCTCTCTGGGTGCGCAAATTCGGCGGCAACCCTCAGACCATCGGGCGTTCCATCACGGTAGACGGCCAGCCCTGCACCATCATCGGCGTCATGTCTCCAGGGTTCCGGTTTTTCGGCGCTCCCGAGATGTGGATGCCGCTCGCGCTCGACCGCGCAAAGGTAACCCGTGATTTCCATTTCATGATTTCAATCGCCAAGCTCAAGCACGGTGTTTCGCTGGCACAGGCACGGACAGACATGACCGGCATTGGAAAGAATATCGAGCGGGAGTATCCCAAATCCAACAAGGGATGGGGCGTGTTCGTCGAACCCATGCATAATGCGGTCGTCGAGGACCAGCGCACGCCCATTCTGGTGTTGTTCGGCGCGGTGGGCTTCGTTTTGCTCATTGCCTGCGTGAACGTCGCCAACCTGCTTCTCGCTAAAGCCGCCGTGCGGCAGCGCGAACTCGCCGTGCGCGCCTCGCTGGGCGCCGGCCGGATGCGTCTGGCCGCCCAGCTTCTCACGGAAAGCGTTCTCCTCGCGCTGGCGGGCGGCGCCCTCGGTCTATTGCTGGCTGTCTGGTTGGTGAAGATACTGGACGCGCTGGTGCCGGCGTCTTTGCTCTCCGGATTCGCGGAGGTCGCCGTCGACTGGCGAGTGCTGGGCTTTACGCTCGCTCTCTCGGTCGTTACGGGATTGCTCTTCGGCCTCTTCCCGGCCTGGCGGCTCTCCAGTTTCAATCTGAACGACATCTTGAAAGAAGGCGGCCGCGGCTCCGGAAGCACAACCGGGCAGGCGCGGTTCCGTAGCGTGCTCGTCGCTTCTGAAGTGGCCCTGTCGCTGGTACTCCTGGTCTCAGCCGGCCTGATGATCCGCAGCCTCGTCGCCATGCAGCACACCGACCCGGGCTTCCGCATCGACCATCTCCTCACCATGCGCCTGTCCATGTCGGACCACCGCTATCCAGGCGCCCCCGCGGTCCGCATGTTTTACCGGCAGGTGCTGGAGAACGTCAGTTCGATTCCAGGGGTCCGCAGCGCCAGTATCTCGATGGGCCTGCCGCTCCGGGGCACCGCCTTCGGTATGCCCTTCCGGATTGCCAGCCACCCGCAGGTTCCCATTTCCGAAGCGCCCAGCGCGCCTTATGAGCTTGCCAGCCACGACTTTTTCCGGACCATGGGCGTCACTCTGCGCAAAGGCCGTTTCTTCACGGAACGTGATAGCGAGAACGGTCCGCCCGTCTCGATTGTCAACGAGTCGTTCGTCAACAAGTACCTGGCTAAAGAGGAGCCGCTTGGCCAGCGGCTGCTGGTCGAAGAACTGATCACCGGGAAGACCGAGCTCGGCCCGCCGATCGCCCGGGAGATTGTCGGAGTGATTGCAGACGTGAAGCTCGGCGGCTTGAACAGCAGCCCCACCCCGGTGATCTATGTACCCATCCTGCAGAGCCCTTGGCCCGGTGGCACACTGGCTCTCCGTACCGCGACCGAGCCGTTGAGCGTCACGCAGGCGGTTCGCGCCGCGCTCGCCCAGATCGATCCAGACCTGCCCGTCACGGCCGTCGAGACTATGGAAGCCATTGCCGCGGATTCCATGTCGCAGTCCCGCACCCAGACCGGGCTCATTGCTGCATTCGCCGCCGTCGCCCTGTTGCTCGCCGCTTTGGGTATTTATGGCGTGATGTCCTACTCCGTCACCCAGGACACGCATGATATCGGTATCCGTCTGGCGCTAGGAGCCAGCGCGTGGGATGTGCTGCGGCAAGTGCTGCGCAAGGCCCTCCTGCTGACCGGAATCGGCCTGCTGGTGGGTCTGGCTGGCGCGTTCGCGCTTACCCGCTTGCTCTCCAGCCTGCTGTTCAACGTGAAGGCTACTGATCCATGGACCTTTGCAGCGGTCTCGATCCTGCTGGCTCTGGTAGCGCTGCTCGCCGGCTTCATCCCCGCGCGCCGCGCCATCCGCATCGATCCAGTCACCGCCTTGCGGGTGGAATGAGCCGATCATGTAGATCCACCGGATGGCACTTTATCAATGAGGATGTGGCTGCGATCGACAGCGATTGTGGTCAGATCTCGCGCCATCCGGAAGAGTCAAGCGATGAGTGTGGCTTGGATCGATCAATCCCGGGAAACGCCGGTCACGTCAAAAGCGAAACTTACCAACATCGACGCCGCATTCCTCATTACAGAGGGATTTCTCGCCAGGAATCTGGCACCGCCCTCAATTTAACGCATACATTTCGGAACCTCAGAATCGACTGCGCCGCACTGTGGATCACATCGGGTGTTTTCGTCTGCATCAGCCTGAGCTGACATTATTGTCGGACTCATTTACGATCAAGCCCGAACCAGCGATCACATTAGAACTGATCGCACGGGCCTCCCATTTGTTGGAAACACGGATTGTACTTGGCCGTCCCAAGCCGCCGCTGGATCACTGGAGCAAAGCGTTACCGCGGAGGGACTGCTTCTTTATCCCACGACAACTCGCGACCTGAACGAGGCCATAATCGTTCAAGGACATCGCATTCGTGTGGCGGCAGTTGATCTCAGCGAGAACTGGAAAAATATCGAGGCCAGATTGTTAGCGTTTGTGAACCAACAGTCGCCGGTTCCGAACGGCGTTGCCTGACGCGATGGCGCGGTCGGTCCGCGAAACCGAATTCACTTCAGCAGAGTCCGCGTTTTGCGAGAGCCTGTAGAGCGCAAAAATCTACGCCAATCTGTGGCTATCGATACCCTAACAGAGTATTTTTCCATTGCAACTTGCAGACTTTTCGGACGAAAACAAAGGATTTGCGACCGCTCCGGATAAGCCAGAATTGAGCCTCGAAAGCCCAAGCAAGCTGCGTTTGGCCCGCTGCTGTCACGACGAAATTGGTTCGTGTTTCGGAATCGGTTGCTAGCAACTTGTTAGCAATGGCAGATCGAGACCGGCCGATCCGCGGCGATTGCAAGGGCTGGCGACGCGGGCGGTGGGCTAGAGACACATCGGCAGAACTTATTTTCCTGTGGTTTGGGCAAGACAACAAGCTCAGTGATCTGAACGTATTGGGAGGTCTGGAACGATTTCAGGCGCCAATGCAAACACACCGGGTTTGTCCCTCGGGGGGGCCTGGGCCACCGACCCACATTCCATGCGGTTGTTAGCATTTTTTGGAGATTTCTGAAAACCACGAGGTAACTTATTGATTTTATTGGTTGCGGGGGGTGGATTTGAACCACCGACCTTTGGGTTATGAGCCCAACGAGCTACCAGACTGCTCCACCCCGCACCATTATCCTAACGTCCGCTTTGCTAAGAGTCAAACCTCGTGCGTGCGCGGCGCCGTCTGGTTTTTCGCTAGAATCGTAGATTACCGTCACCGAAAGGACCCGCGTGGCCACGAAGCCGCCCACCGTTATCGCGATCTATCCCGGCTCGTTCGATCCCATCACCAACGGGCATCTCGATCTGGTCGAGCGCGCGTCCAAACTGTTTGACCGCCTGATCGTGTCGATCCTCTGCAACGACGAAAAGGAGCCTCTGTTCAGCGTCGAGGAGCGAGTCGAGATGTTGCGCGAAGTGCTGCGCGGATATACCAACGTGGAGGTCGATCATTTCGACGGCCTGCTCGTCGACTATGCCTCCGCGCGCGGCGCCAGCGTGCTCTTGCGCGGCATCCGCGCCATCTCCGATTATGAAAAGGAATTGCAGATGGCGC
>Ga0326728_10002121_pt1 | contig 67254 bp, 49 predicted proteins | sample MB3enrmetagenome_FD_207602 | JGI IMG/M metagenome (GOLD analysis project Ga0326728, IMG submission 207602) | Lab enriched peat soil microbial communities from McLean, Ithaca, NY, United States - MB31MN | ecosystem: Environmental > Terrestrial > Soil > Wetlands > Peat | place: USA: New York... | reverse complement strand
AATTGTTGTCCGTAATCAGGAGCGATGGGTTGAGCCATACGCAGTTAGACGCTCAGTCAAATAAATTGTTCAAAAAAAATGGTCTGAGTTTTGAGACAGTCTCGGCGAGCCGTCCCTACCTTCCGTGACTGACGCATTACAAGAAACGGGATGCGCCCGCGCGGCGCCCGGCGGGTTCAAAACGGGGCGGTTTGAGGGAGAAAAGGGGCGCGGGCAGGGCGGAAAAACTTGTTTTATTTGACGACAAGTGGATTTTGCTTCCTGCCAAGGGACGGACGTGCCAGACTGGCATCCTCAGATTTTCCGGCAGGGCAAAGACCCGCAACCAACGGGTTTTTGGGGCGCCCGCCGGATGAAAAAGGGTTGTGAGACGGGGAATGAGGTGTTGATTGGGATTTGCTGGTCCAAGCGGGGCCGGTTAATCGTGGCTATTGAGCATCCGCAGTCCGCGCCGGTCGCGGGCTTGGCGCAGCAGGTTAATTCTATGCCTCACGCAACAATAAACGCACTATCAATTCAATTATGAAACGAAAACTCCTCCTCAGTTCAACTTTGGCTTCCGCGCTTCTGGCCTCCGGGGCCATGGCGCAGGTGATCAATTTCCATGATGCCCAGAACGACCAACTCAACTTCCCTGGCGTGGGCTATGAAGAACTCTACGCCGGCCAGGGGGCCTATTCCGACCCGGGCAACAATATTTGGAATGGCTTCGGCTATTACGAAGGTTATAATTCCACCTTTTTCTATAGCGCCGGTCCCGGCGGCGCCCAACCGTGGCCGCAACCGGCAGGAAATCCAGGAAACCCTTATGCCAACTACAACAACGGCCCGTGGACGGGGGATTACGCTTGGAACGCCTCCACCGGCACAAACCTGTTTGTGATGACCGGATATTTCCCATCACCGCAGCCGAATTGCAATCCGACCTATTGTGGCAACGTCGACTCCAGCGGGAACTGGACTCCGATCACGCTGCAGGTGCTCGGTTACGACGGGGACAATGGCATCGACAATATTCTCTCTTTCAGGGTGCCGAATGGCACGCCGGGGTTTCTCTTGGGCGAGATGGCCTACAGAAATGGCGACGCTTATGGCGGCGGCACGGAGATGCAGTTTGATTTGGTGAACGTCCCTACCAATAATGTATACGGGCTTTATCTCTATGGGGCCAACTACCCTGATAACCGCGGCACGTTGTTCGGGGTCAGCACCGGCGGCACCGCCCATAACGGCATCGCCGCCACTCTCAACGGCCTGAACGGCAAGCCGGCTTCAACCTTTGTCGAAGGACAGAACTTTGTCATTTTCGAGAACGTCACGCCGGATGAGTACGGCTACATCTCCATCGTCGCCTCGGCCAATCCCCAGGACGGCGTGGGCAACATCAACTCGACCAACGAGGCCTGTGTCAATGGTTTTCAATTGATCTTCAACCCGCCGCCCACCGCGGTGGCCCCCACCGCGGCGCAGAACGTCCTGGCAGGCGGCACGGCGAACTTTTCCTTTTCGCCCGCCTTTGCCAGCAACCCTTCATTTCGCTGGCAATCCATCATTGGAGGGGTGACCACTCCTCTCTCCGACGGCGGCAACATTTCCGGCTCCAGGACCACCAACCTGACGGTGGCCAACGTCACCTCAGCCAATGTCGGCTTGTACCAGTGCGTCATCACCACGGCCACCGCCACCAACACCAGCCCGTTGGCGCCCTTGACCATAGTCAGCTCCACCCTCAACAGGTCTTTGCAAGCCGGCGATCCCACCACGCTGCTCGCCAACGTTTTGCAACCCGGCGACACCTTGGCTGACTTAAGCCCCACCACGGCTGCGCAAATCACTCCAGAGGCGGCAGCTGGAGTAGGAGGAGGAAATGCAGCACCAAGACCTGACGGACTTACATCATGGAATACGATCCCGCCGCCTTGGCTCATGACCGTGACCAACGTGGAGGACGGCACTCTCCGCCAATGGGAGAATTTTGGCAGCAACCTCGACGCCGCGCCGTTTCAAGGGCCGGTGGGCTTTGTCGTCACACCCAAGATCGGCCTCACGGTCCTCAAGGGCCTGCGGCTCTTTACCGCCAGCAGCCATCCGGAGGATGATCCGGCCGATTACCTGCTGGAAGGCTCGACCGACGGCGGCGTCACCTTCACGACCATTGCCGGCGGCCTGCTGGCGCTGCCCGCCCAGCGCAATGCCTCCGACGGCCCCATCAATGTCGCCAATCAAGTCCTCCAGGAAATTGACTTTGCCAACACGGCCGCTTACACGACCTATCGGGTGACCTTTACCAACGTCAGCACCAACGTCTATGTGAACGGCGGCGCCTCCAACGGCGTTCAAGTGGCCGAAGTCCAGCTTCTCGGCTCGCTGGCCGCCGTTCTGCCCGGCATCGTGCAGCAACCCGAGACCCAAGTCCTCCTGGCTGGCGCGACCTTCCATGCCAGCGTGGTCCCCAGCGGGCCTGGGCCTCTGGGCTATCAATGGTATTCCAACGGCACGCTGATGGCCGGCGCCACCACCGCCACGCTGACGGTGGCCAATTTGCAAACCACCTCAGGCGGCGGCCCCTTCACTTGCGTCCTCAGCAATTCCACCGGCTCCATCACCAGCGCGCCGGCCAGCCTGACCGTCGTGGCCCCCACCGCCTATGACGCGCTGGTCCTGGCCGATCAGCCGCTGGCCTATTACCGGCTCTCCGAGACCGGCGGCACCACGGCCTACGACTATGTGGGGGGTTACAACGGCACGTATTTAAATTCGCCGGGGTTGAATCAACCCGGTCCGTCTTCAGCCGTGCCGGCCAGCGTCCTTTTTGACGGCACCAGCCAATCGGTTTCCATCCCCGCAAGCCCCGCGCTGGAGTTTGCCGGCGATATCACCTTGGAGGCCTGGGTCCAACCAAACGCTGTCCTGAATACAAGCACCTGTGGGAACATTATCGCCAAAGGCTATGATAATAGCCAGTGTGGCGAGACTACTATTAGAGTAACCCAGGGCACCCCTAGCTACTTTTATGGCGGCCAATGGGGTTACGGGGGCGGAGGCATTACTGCCGGCCTCGTAACCGAATACCCACTCACGTGGTACCACGTGGTTTTAACGTACGAGACAGCCGCCCCCTTTAACGGCTATTGGAAACTGTATGTGGACTCGCAATTGGTCGGCACCGTCCAGGACTGGATCGGCGTGCTTAATTATACCGACCCGTGGGCGATTGGCACTGGCACGGCCGACGGCACCAACAGATTCTATGCCGGCAATATCACCGCCGCGGCCATTTATAATCATGCCCTGACGGCCGCAGAAGTGACGGCGCACTTCCTGGCGGCAGGCCCGCCGGTCATCACTGCGCCGCCGCAATCCACCGTGGTGATTGCCGGCTCGAACGTGACGTTGAGCGTGACGGCCATCGGAGCTCCGCCGCTGAGCTATCAGTGGTACAATTCCTATCCCTACTCCGGGTCGTTGATCGCCGGGGCCACCACCAGCACGCTCACCCTGACCAACGTGCAGCCCTCCGCCAACGCCTACTATGTCATAGTGACGGGGACGGGCGGTTTGGCCGTCACCAATGCGCAGCCAGGCGCCGTGCTTACGGTGCTGACCACGACGCTGCCGGGCAGTTACTTTAGTTCCGTCGTGGGCCTCAACCCGCTGGCTTACTGGCCGCTCAACGAGACCACGCCAGTGGCGCCAGCGGTGCCTGCGCACAACATCGGAACCATGGGGGCGGCCGGCAACGCCAATTATCCCGGGAGCGGGGTAACGCTCGGGGTGACCGGGGCCTTGCCCGGGGCCGCCACCAATTTAGCCATCACCACCGACGGCTCCACGGGCAACGTCGTTCTGCCTTTCAGCCCGGCGCTGGAGACCAAACCGCCCTTCACGGTGGAAGCGTGGCTGAACGCAGCCGACCTCTACAACTCGAGCACCCCAGGGTGCGCGCTGGCTTGCGTGGATGCCGGCAATCCGCGGTCGGGCTGGCTGCTCTACATGGGTATCAGCGGCAGCGGCTATTGGACCTTCCGGACCTATAACCAAAACGGGCTCACCTCGTCCATCAGCCAAGCAACGGCCGTCACGGTCGGCGCCGGCCAGTGGCATTACGTGGCGGCGGTGGTCAGCACCAATGCCAGCCCGGCCAATACCATCACCGTCACTATGTACCTGGACGGCACTAATTCCAGCACCTCGGGCACGGCGACCTATATACCAAACGACGCGGGCAACTTCACCATTGGCTCCCGGAGCGACAACGGTTTCTACTTTAACGGGACGGAGGATGAAGTGGCCTATTACACCAACGCGCTCTCGGCCAGCGACATCTCGAACCACTATGCGGTCGGCACCAACACGACTCCGACCACACCTTACTATCAAGTGGTTCTGGCGGACAATCCCCAGCTCTTTTACGAGTTGAACGAGTTGAGCATCTACCCGGATGAATCCACCGAGCCCTTTGCCCTCAACTACGGCGCCACCGGCAGCACGGACAACGGATATTATTTGACGGGCACTGTGCCGGGAGGGGCCCCCGGACCCAACGTGGCGGGCTTCCCGGCCACGGGCAGCAATAATGTGGCCGTCCATTTCAATTCTGCAACTTGGGCCTCGGGCAGCGCCTCGGGCAATACCCTTCCGGGTGGCGGGTCTCCGGGTGTGGCCGGCTTTGTTGACGTTCCTGTGGACCCTGCCATGAACGTCCTCGGAGCGTCCAGCGTGGCCGCCTGGGCTCAGGCAAATTTCACGCCTGGCCGCAGTGCCTACGAGGATCTTGCCGGTCGCGGCGATCCATCTATCCGTCTGCAAATTGCCAATTCCGTCTTCGGTGAGTACGGTGGGTCCGCCCTGCTGCAGTATGGTGCCGGTGGAGCCTCGGTCAACGGCATCCCTCCCGCCGGTGTCCTGAACGACGGCAAATGGCATTTTATTGTCGGAACGTGGGACGGCTCGACGACCTGCTCGCTTTATGTTGACGGCATCCTCAACGCCACCAATGGCCCGCTCAGCCCTCCGCAGGGAGACGACCAATATGATTTCACCATCGGCAATGCGCCCGACGCCGGGAACCGCGTTTTCGACGGGAACATCGCGCAAGTGGCTGTCTTCGCCTATGCGCTATCGCCCGCGCAAGTGCAGTCGCTCTATTATTCGGCGGAGGTGGCGCCCTTCATCTCGCAAGAACCTCCCGCCTCCCTGGAAGAGCCGGCCGGCGCCAACGTGATGATCGCGGTGACAGCGAACGGAACGCCGACGCTGACTTATCAGTGGCGCAAGGGCGGGTTGCCGGTCAGCGGCGGGGAATATTCGGGCGCGAACACGCCCGCCTTGCTCATCACCGGCGCGGGGACGAATGATGCCGGCCTCTACACGGTGGCCGTAAGCAACAGCTACGGCGCCGTCACCAGTTCGCCTGCCTCCCTGACTGTCGGCGCCGGGGCGCCGGTGGTTGTGACTGACATCTCCCCTCTGGTGGTTGCGACCCCGGCAGGAGTTCCGGTCACCTTCGCGGTGGAGGCGGTCGGGACCGAGACGCTCTATTACCAGTGGATGCTGGACGGCGCCGCTATCGTGGGCGCGACCACCTCCAGCTACACGTTCAACGCCTTGCCAGGCACAAACAGCTATCGTCTGAGCATCAGCAATTCCATGGGTTCGACCTTCAGTTCAACGGCTGTGGTGGAGACCTACATCGGTTATCCGAATACGACCAATCCTCCGCCCTTGGTCGGCTTTAATGGCAACGGCGCGGACTGGACCCTCAACCAGGGGGCGGGATGGCCGGGACGTTCCAATACTCCCAGCATCAGCAATAACGTGCTCACGCTGACCGACGGCTTCTACAGCGAGGGCTCCAGCGCCTTCTACAATACTCCCCAGTACATCAGCAGCTTTATCGCTGCCTTCACCTACCAAGAGGCGCCTGGAAACGCCCCGCTGGCCGACGGCGTCACCTTCTGCCTGCAAAACGCCGCGGACGGCCCCGAAGCGGTCGGCGCCGGGGGCGGAGGGTTGGGTTACTACGGCATCATGCCCAGCGCGGCCCTGGAGTTGAACATCTTCAGTGGCGCCAATGGCGGAGTCGGCATTCAGTTCGGCACTGAGGGAAGCGACGCGGATGCCGAATCCGTGCCGCCGGTCGGGAGTTATATGAGCACCGCGCCGCTCAATCTTGCCAGCGGCGACCGGATCTCAGTCCTGATATACTACAGCGGAAACGTGGCGAAGGTGTCGCTGTCGGATGCCACGGCGACGAATTCGTTCTCGACCACTTTCAATCTGACGAACCTGCCCGCCATCGTCGGCAGCGGCAGCGGGAGCACCGCCTATGTCGGTTTCACGGGAGGCACGGGCGCCCTGGACTCCATCCAGACCATCTCCAACTTCGCGTTTTCGTACACGACGACGATGACTCCGAGTCTCTCAGTCGCGCACGGGGCGCCGGGGAGCGTGGTTATTTCGTGGCCGGTTGGAGTATCGCCCCTGTTCGTGCTGCAACAAACCACCGCGCTCAACGGGACGTGGTCGAACGTGGGCGGGACACCGGCGGTGGTTGGTGGCGAGAATCAGGTCACTTTGACCCCTGCGACGGCCACCTTCTTCAGGCTCAGCCTGCAACCGTAAATTAAGCCTTCAACCGCAGGCGCTTTTAAGCAAAGGAGCCGGGAGCAATCCCGGCTCCTCCTGTTTTAACCCGTTGTTTATTCGTAACCAAAGGCCTTGATGAAAGGCGCCAGCGTCTCCAGCCACGGTTCCAGGTGCTTTTGATAATTCCGCCAGCGTCCAACGGCGCCCTTGGAAATCGGCTGGGCCACGGCGGCATAGGTGGGCGAGCGCACCAGCCTGGTCTGAGCGTGTTCGTGAAAGCGCAGCACCCGCTCGTCCCAGGCGGCCCCCAGAAACTCCAGCGCCCGGCGGCAAACCCCCTCCAAATCCTCCACCAAATCCTCGTAGCGAATTTCCAGAAAGCCCTGGCCCAGGCACGGCGCCGCCGCTCGCCATAATCCCATGACCGAGGCGTATTCCTGGACAGAGCCCTCCAGGGTCAGAAAGATGGCGCTCACCTGCCCCAAAGGAAGCGGCTGCATGAAACAACTCAGGCACACGTCGCGCGGGTCCCGCAGCGCCACCAGGAATCGCGCCTCCGGAAAAACCCGGACAAAAGCCGGCACCAGGCCCGTGAGCGAGGGATTCTTGTCTATCAAAGTGCGGGCGCCGGGCGGGTGGCCGAGAAACCTTGCCATGCAGTCGGCGTAATTTTGCCGCGCCTGCCGCAAGGCCGCGGGCGAAGCCGATTCCAGCGCCTCCAACATCAACGTCCCCGGCGGCAGGCCGCGCAGGAGAGACCAGAAGGATTCGCGATTGAAAATGCCCGTCTCCTCCGCGGAAACGAAATCCGGGTGCGAATCCAGCACCAGTTCCAGCAAGGTGGTGCCGGAGCGCGGGTGGCCGCAGAGCAAGGCCAGGCGGCAGGGCGGCTGGAGGGCCTCCCCCTGCGCCCGCCAGCGGGCGACCATCCGGGCATCGAGTTTCTCCGCCACGATCTTCAACCGCGAATGGACCAGCTTCTCCGCCTGGATGTATGACCCGGCCTGCGGGAGGATCATCTCCTTGGCCTTCAGAAACGCCGCCATCGCCTCCTCGTACCGTCCCTGCGCGTCCAGCACCGCGCCCAATTCATACCAACCCCGAATGCGCGTGGAAAAAGTGTCCCGGCCCGATTGCGAGAGCAAGGGACGCAAGCGCCGCTCCGCCTCCTGGAGCCTCCCGCTCAACCGGTCCAAGCGGGCGCGCACCAAAGAGGCCAAGACGCAGCGCGGGTCCAGACGCATCGCCCGGTCCACCAGGGCGGCGGCTTCTTGCAGCAAGCGAAACCGCTCGTAAATCTCGGCCAGTTTGACATGAGTGTCCGGCGAGGCGCCGGGTTCTTTGACCGCCCGCTCAAAGTAAGTGCGGGCCATTTCATAACGGTCAAAGCCGCGGCATTGGGTTCCCGCCATGATGAGGGCGTTGTCGGGGGTTGGGGAGACGCGAACGGCTTTCTCGAAACAGCGTTCGGCCGCGGCATAATCGTAGCGCATTCCATAGGCTGCACCCATGTCCAGCAGGATGTTGGGATTGGCGGGGTCCTGGCGGCTGGCCTGCTCCATGATGTGGAAGTACTGCGGATAATCCTGCCGCTGCCAGGCCTCCAAGGCGCCTTGCCGCATCCGGGCCAGGGCGCCGTCGGAGATCATTTTGAGGCGCTTCATGGGACGATTTTAAACTCAATCTGTGTATCTTTGCAAGAGGCCAGCCGCACCGCCTGAAGGCGGGACTACAAACCAAGGGATGCGCCCTGCCTCAGATCGCGTCTGGATCTGAACTGGTCTTTTCGGGCCGATGGCGGCATATTTCAGGCTGTATGGCTTTACTGCCCCGAAGAACCAGTCTGGTCACCGCGACCGCCGAGACGCTGAAGAAATGGATCGCGGAGGGCGACCTGACCGGCCTGCTGCCCGGGGAATTGCGGCTCAAGGGCCGGCTGAGTGTGGGCCGGGACACGTTGCGCCTGGCCTTAAGGCGGCTGGAGCAGGAGCATTGGATTTCGGCCACCGGCCAAGGACGGCAACGCCGCGTGGAGCACGAGCATCTTCCGTTGCGCCACCGCGCCCACGGGCGCCATCTGCCGGTGTCGTTGCTCTCACCCTTCCCGGTGGTGGATCGAATCATGCTTGTGGAACTGGAGGATTTGCAGCGGCATCTGGCGGACCAAGGGCGCGAGTTGCGATTTGTCTCCTCCCACTTTCTGCACCTGCAACGGCCCGAACAGCATCTGAAACGATTAGTGGGAGAAAACCCCTCGGGGGCGTGGATGCTCTACTTCGTCAACGAAGCGACCCAACGGTGGTTCGAGCAGCAAGGGCTGCCGGCGTTTATCTACGGCTCTGCCTTCCCCGGCGTGAACCTGCCATTTGTGGTCAACGATTGGGAGTCGGCGGCCTTTCACGCGGGGATTCAATTGACGCGCCAGGGGCACCGGGTCATAGCCCAGATGGGTTTCGAACAAACCATGCCGGGCATGCTGGCCATCGAGCGGGGTTTGCGCCGGGCCTTGGCGGCGGTGGAGGCCCCAAGCGAGTTGGTGATGCTCAAGGACGACCATTCGCCGCAAACGGTGGTCCGGTTGCTGGAGACAGCCTACCGCCTGGACATCCGGCCCACCGCCCTGGTCTTCTGCGGCTCGAACCAACTGCTGACCTGCTATTCCTGGATGACCTCCAAAGGGCTCGCCACGCCGGCGGATGTCTCGCTGGTCTGCATCCCCAGCGACAGTTGGTTTCAGGACTTGTGCCCGCCGGTCTGCCACTATGAGAACAACACCAAGACCTTCGCCCGCCACGTCCGCCTCAAAGTGATGGAATTGGTGGAGACGGGCCGGGTGGCCCGGGGTTCCATTCACGTGCGCCTGGAGTACAAGGCCGGGGCGACCATCGGGCCGATACCGCCGGTGGTTTCGTAGGGCGCGTGGCGGGGGAGCTTGTACTATTTTAAAACAAGTTTATTCCTGTTGCGCCGGCGGGGCTGCAAGGCAAGAGTAGGGCATGCATTCGGGATGGAATTTTAAACCCGCCCCGCAGGGCGCGAGCGGGGATGAATTGCTTATGAAAACCCCGTTCTCATCAACGCCCCGCCTTTGGCCCGGCCGGCGGAGCGGCTTCACTTTGATTGAATTGCTGGTGGTCATTGCCATCATCGCCATCCTGGCCGCCATGCTGCTGCCCGCGCTGGCCAAAGCCAAACAACAAACCCAGGGGATCCAATGTGAGAGCAACAGCAAACAGCTTTTGGTGGCGTGGATGTTGTACGCCGGCGAGAACAGGGATGTCCTGCCGTACAATATTGAGGCGGACCGACAAGACTATGGCGGTTGGTGCAATGGCGTCTTGAGCGACAGTGCCAACGTCCCCGACAATACCAACTACATATTCATGATGGGCGGCCCCAATCGTGCCGAGGACATTCCTGCCAATAGTTGGACCATTGGGGGTTACGCCAAGAGCCCCGGCATCTACCACTGTCCCGCCGACCCAAGCGAGGCAAAGGGCTATAACGTCCCCAGAGTGCGGAGCTATTCCATGGATTTTACCGTTGGCGACAAATCCCCCGCGGGCTTGAACAATGGGACCTATGCAGATTATTGGCCCAATTTCTTCAAAATGGGTGATTTTAAGGTCGCGTCCAAGACATGGGTTTTCTCCGACGAGCATCCCGACAGCATAAACGACGGTTTCCAATGCACGCCGTACGAGGACGAAGAAGATACTGCATGGAGCGACGTTCCGGCCTCGTATCACAATGGAGCGTGCGGTTTTGCCTTTGCGGATGGCCATTCAGAAATCCACAAATGGATGCAGCGCGCCACCGATATTCCCGTAACAGGGATAGCATTCGGACAATCAGGTTCAGCAGTACCGGTGTGGCCTGTGCCGGCGCCAGCACCCTACACCGACATTGACTGGGTGGAGAGCCATGCTTCGCCTCATGCCACTGGGAATCCCAACCAGGTTCCCGCCCAATAATGACCTCCAAACCCCCAAAAAGCAACCGCGAACCGGCCGGCCGCGTTGGGCGCGCCGTCGCAAAGCGCGGGCGTCGCAAACCAAGGCGGCCATCGGCGCTGCTTTGGGCAAAACAGACGGCCCGTGCCGCCCGCGGGCCTGGCGGCCTGTGCTTTTAAGCGTGCCGCCTGACCAACTGCGGGAAGATCAGCCGCACTGGGCGCGCTGGCGCAAGGCGTGGTCGGCCAAAACCAGGGCGGCCATCGCCTCGACCATCGGCACGGCCCTGGGCAAAACACAAGGGTCGTGCCGCCCGCGGGCGCGAAGGGTTGTGTTGCTATAATTGACATCCACCGTCTGCTGCTCCCGCATGACCGTCGCCACCGGCTTGAAGGCGACGCGGAAATAAATGGTTTCGCCGTTGGAAATGCCGCCCTGGATGCCGCCGGAATAATTCGTCAGGGTCCGCACCCTGCCGCCCTTCATGCGAAAGGCGTCGTTGTGGGCCAGCCCCGTCATCAAGGCGCAGCCGAAACCGGAGCCGATGTCAAACCCCTTGGAGGCCGGCAGGCTCAACATGGCCTTGGCCAGATCGGCCTCCAGGCGGTCAAAGACCGGTTCGCCCCAGCCGGGCGGCACGCCGCGCGCCACGCACTCGACAATCCCCCCGACGCTGTCCCCCGCCCGCCGCATCCGTTCGATCAGGCGCGCCATTTTTTGGGCGGCGCCGGCGTCCGGGCAGCGGACGATGTTGCTTTCGACCTGTTGGAAAGTGACGGACTGCCGGTCCACCTTGGCCGGCACGCGCTGGATCTGCTTGACATAGGCGAGAACGGAGACGCCGAATTGCGCGCGCAGCAACTTTTTGGCGACAGCGCCGGCGGCAACGCGGCCGATGGTCTCGCGGGCGCTGGTGCGGCCCCCGCCCTGCCAGTTGCGGATGCCGAATTTGGCCTGGTAAGTGTAGTCGGCATGGGAGGGGCGGAATTTGAGGGCCATTTCGCTGTAGGCCTCCGGGCGGGCGTCCTCATTATGAACCATCATGGAGATGGGCGTTCCCAGCGTCTTGCCCCCGAAGGTGCCGGAAAGAATCCGCACGCGGTCGGCCTCCTGCCGGGGCGAGACAATGGCCGATTGGCCGGGCCGGCGCCGGTCCAGGTCCGGCTGGATGTCCGCTTCGCTGAGCGCCAGGCGCGGCGGGCAGCCGTCAATGACGACGCCCACGCCGCCGCCGTGGGATTCGCCCCAGGTGGTGATGCGAAAGAGATGTCCGAAAGAATTGCCCATGTCCTGGCAGTGTAGGGTTCAAGGGGGGCAAACGCAAATCAGGAATGCTGAATTCCCTGTTGACTTGGAGCGGTTCTTTGGTAAGTTCTCCGTCCCTTGAAAAAGGGTCTTGATGAAGACATATTTGCCGAAGAATCATTTGCAGCAGCGCAAATGGCACGTGGTGGACGCCGATGGGGCGGTGTTGGGCCGCCTGGCCGTCCAGGTGGCCAATATTTTGCGCGGCAAGAACAAACCGGTCTTTACGCCGCACCTGGATGCCGGCGATTTCGTGGTCGTGATCAACGCCGAAAAGGTGCGGGTCACGGGGAAGAAAGAGACGGACAAAAAGTTCATGAGTTATTCCGGCTGGAAGGGCGGGGAGAAGTATGCCTCGGTGGCGCAGATTCGCGCCCGGCACCCCGAGAAGCTTATCACCCACGCCGTGCGGGGCATGGTGCCCAAAAACCGCCTGGGCCGCGTCCTGATGACCAAGCTCAAAGTCTATAAGGGCAGCCAGCATCCTCACTCCGCGCAGCAACCCGCCACCCTGGCGGCAGCCCATTAACCGATCCTCAAACCTATGGCAGAAATCAAAGAATTTCTCGGCACCGGACGCCGCAAAACGGCTGTCGCCCGCGTCCGTCTGGCGTCCGGCTCCGGAAAAATTGTGGTCAATGGGCGTCCGTTCGAAAATTACTTTCCCACCGACACCTTGCGCACGCTGGTGGTCATGCCGCTGGCCGCCACCGAGAACGCGACAAAGTTCGACATCCGGGTCAACGTCGAAGGCGGCGGCCCGACCGGCCAGGCCGGGGCCGTGCGGCACGGCATCGCGCGGGCCTTGCTATCGGTGGACGCGGCGTTGCGGCCGACGTTGAAGGCGGCCGGATTGTTGACTCGGGATCCCCGCATGCGGGAACGGGAGAAGTACGGCCAACCGGGCGCGCGCAAGCGCTTCCAGTACAGCAAACGGTAAGCGGATGAATGCCGCCATTGTCGGCGCTTCGGGCTATTCGGGCGAGGAACTGGTGCGGCTGCTGCTGCGCCATCCGCAAGCGCAACTGGCCGCCGTGACTTCGCGCCAGCAGGCGGGGCAAACGGTGGCGCAGGTTTTTCCCAGATTCGCCCACGACCCGCGCGCCAAAAGTCTGCGGTTCACCGAGCCGAAGGCGGAGTCGCTGGCCAAGGCGGCCGAAGTGGTTTTCCTGGCGCTGCCTCACGGGGTGGCGGCGGAGTATGCGGCTCCCCTGCTGGAGCTGGGTTGCCAGGTCATTGACCTCAGCGCGGATTTCCGGCTCAAAAGCCCGGCGCTCTACAAAGAGTCTTACGGGCACGACCATCCCGCGCCGGAATTGCTGGAGAAATCCGTCTATGGGCTGCCGGAGCTTTATCGGGCTCAAATCAAGGCTGCTTCGCTGATCGCCTCGCCCGGATGCTATCCGACCAGCATCTTGCTGCCGCTGGCGCCCTTGCTCAAGGCGGGATTGATCAAGAGCACCGGGATCATCGCCGACGCCCTGAGCGGAGTGACCGGGGCGGGGCGAAGAGTGGAGTTGGAGTACCTGTTCGCCGAGTGCCACGAGAGCGCGCGGCCCTACGGCATTCCCCGGCACCGCCATTTGTCGGAAATCGAGGAGCAACTGAGCGCGGCGGCCGGGGAGCCGGTGGTCATCCAGTTTTCGCCGCACTTGATTCCGCTCAATCGCGGGATGCTGGCGACGGTTTACCTGGCGCCGGCGAAACCACTTGAGAACCAGAAGCAGATGGCGGGGCTGCAAGAGCAGATCACCCGCTGCTATCAAACCGCCTACGGCGCCGAACCGTTCGTGCGGCTCCTGGAGGGAACGGCGTTGCCGGACACCAAGAATGTCGCCGGCGCCAACGTCATCGAAATCGCCTGGCGCCTGGACCCGCGCACGGGACGGTTGATCGTCATGAGCGCGCTGGATAACCTGACCAAGGGCGCCAGCGGCCAGGCCGTCCAAAGCATGAACATTCTGCGCGGCTTTCCAGAAACCGCCGGCTTGTGTTAAACTGGCGGTGATGGACATTTCGGCCAATTTGAACAGCGTTCGCCAGCGCGTCGCCGCCGCGTGTGCCCGCGCGGGGCGCGACGCCGGGGAAGTGACGCTGGTGAGCGTCTCCAAGGGCCAGCCGGCGGAAGTGGTCTGCGCCGCGGCGCAACTGGGGTTGACGGTTTTTGGGGAAAGCCGGGTGCAGGAGGCCAAGGGGAAAATCGGCCTTTGCCCCGCGTGTCTGCACTGGCATTTGATCGGCCATCTGCAATCCAACAAGTGCCGCGACGCCGTGCATCTGTTTGCAATGATCCAGAGCGTGGACAGCCTTTCGCTGGCGCGCGAGATCAATAAATGGGCGGACAAATCCGCCAAAACGATGCCGGTGCTCATCGAGGTGAACGTGGCGGGGGAATCCAGCAAGTTTGGTTACGCGCCGGAGCAAGTGCTGGCCGAGTTGCAGCAGCTCAACGCGCTGCCCAGAATCGAAGTTCATGGGCTGATGACGGTGGCGCCGTTCACCCAGGACGCGGAAAAAGTCCGGCCCGTGTTCCGGCGGCTGCGGGAATTGAAGGGGCAATGCGAGGAGCTTTTGGGGGCCGCGCTGGCCCATTTGAGCATGGGCATGAGCGATGATTTTGAAGTGGCGGTGGAAGAAGGAGCCACTATGATACGGCTCGGCAGCGCCGTGCTGGGACCGCGCGCCGCCGTCAAAGGGGCGGCCGACGGCCCATAGACCATGGAGTTAACCATCGAGACATTTGAGGTCGAGATCGTGGAAGCCCTGCAGGCTTTCGAGAAGCATGTCATTTGCATTGACAAGACGCCCGAAGAGTGCCGGGCGGCCCTGGTCTCGCTGATGGACAAGGCCATCCGCGCCTACGTCAGCCGCGGCCCCTCTTTGCGGCATGGCATCGCCCTGGACAAACAGGTGACGATCATCCTGAGCCAAACCGACCACGAACGGCCCTTGTGCGGGATTTACTTCAACCTGCACTCGCCGTACAAGAAAAAAGCCGCTGTCAAATCTAAAGATTAGGCCGCCCGTCCGCCCTCCCCGCCCCGGGGGCCGACACGCAATTGTAACCTGTTTTTTGCCTGCCCGTCGTTGTCATCACCCGGCGCAACTGATAGTCCAGCACCATGAGCGAACGGATTTTGCGGGTAGGCCATCAAGCCGATGTATTGGAGACGATCCCGGCCGGTTGTTGACGCCCGAGGCGCGGGTTCTGGCGCCGGGCCACGGGCGCGTCCGCCAGCCGCCCTTCCCCGCGCGTAGGGATTTGCACTACAGCCGATACCGTAACCACCTTACAGACAACGTTTACGGCGCTGACTAAAGTATGAAGAAGCGAGACAGATTTGTCTCAAGAGGCAGGAAGGCCGCTGTGTTGCGCTCACGCGGCCCGACCACCAGTTCGACATGAAGATGCCAATTATATTTCAGTCAATTCCGGCGCTTGGCTCGCTGCTGGCTTTTCTGCTCGCTTACTCCCTTGGCATCGCCATGCTCTTTCGGGCCAATCGGCATGGACAGCGGCGGAAATGGGTGGCGCTGGACTGGGTTTGGGTGCCGTTGGGCGGGCTGACCGGCGTCTGCCTTCTAGCCCTGTGGTGGCAGACGCATGGACCGTCGAGACCGTGAGGTTTCCTGCGATGCCAGCGGGAAAGTGGCTGTCATTGACACCAAAGCCTGGGAGGTGCGGACATTGATCCCGGCGGGGCCGGTTGTGGACGGCCTGGCCTGGGCGCCGGCGGCCGATGCCACTCTGTCAAGGTGTAGTTTCAATTTCACCTTTACCGACACGAACACGGCCAATTATCCGCTACGTTTCTATCGCGCCCTGCTGGCGCACTGAGCCTTCAGTCGCCTTGCGCGCGCCGCTGGAACTTCGACGGGAGACGGCCGGCGGCTTATTCCAAATCCCGTTCAAGATGAGACTAATTCGCTTGTCTTCCGGGCGGCTGGCTTCGTTGCTCGCTCGTTGCAGATCGCTGCGGATATGCGCCTCGCTCGCGCCTCGCCAGCCGCCCGGAATCCAGCGCGCCTTCGTCTCATCTTGAACGCTCATTGGAATTAGACGCCCAAGGGCTGTTCCAGGATGGAGAGCGGCTCCGGTTCCTCGACGGGGATGGGTTCGACCAGCGGTTTGAGCTCCACGCGCCGGTGAGCGATGTAACCGGTGCCCGCCGGGATGATGTGACCCATGATGACGTTTTCCTTGAAGCCGCGCAGATAATCCACCTTGCCCATGGTGGCCGCCTCGGTCAGGACCCGCGTGGTGTCCTGGAAGGAGGCGGCGCTGAGAAAGCTCTCCGTCTCCAGCGAGGCTTTGGTGATGCCCAGCAGGACGGGCTGGGCCTCGGCGGGTTTGCCGCCCATTTTCTCGACGCGCGCGTTCTCCTTTTCGAATTCGATCTTGTCAATCTGCTCGCCCCAGAGGAACTGGGTGTCGCCCGGCTCGTTGACGCGGACTTTGCGCAGCATCTGGCGGACGATGATCTCGATGTGCTTGTCGTTGATGGTCACGCCCTGGAGGCGATAGACCTCCTGGACTTCGTTGACCAGGTGCTCCTGCAATTCCTGCGGGCCGCAGATGTCAAGAATTTCGTGGGGGTCCACGGGGCCTTCGGTCAGTTGCTGGCCTTTCTTGACAAAGTCGCCCTTGAAGACAATGACGTGCTTGCCGATGGGGATGAGGTGCTCCTCCTCGACGCCGGTTTGCGGGTCCTTGATGAGAATGGTGCGCTTGCCCCGGACGCTGGGGCCGAAATCCACCACGCCGTCAATCTTGGAAATCTCGGCCGCGTCCTTGGGCCGGCGGGCCTCGAACAACTCGGCCACGCGCGGCAGCCCGCCGGTGATGTCCTTGGTCTTGGAGGACTTGCGCGGGGTCTTGGCCATCAACGTGCCGGGGACGATCTTGTCGCCCTCGCTCACGACGATGTGGGCGCCGGAGGGGATGGGATAATTGGCGGCCGGCTCGCCTTTTTCAGTCAAGATGACGATTTGGGGATGGAGGTCTTCCTTGTGCTCGATGACGACCATGGCCTCCTGGGCGGTGGTTTCGTCCACCTCCTGCTTCATGGTGACGCCCTCGATGATGTCCACGAATTTGACTCTGCCGCCTTTTTCCGAAAGGATGGGGACGTTGTAGGGGTCCCACTGGACAAAGGCCTCGCCTTTTTTGACCTTGCCGCCGTTTTTGACCGAGATAACCGAGCCGACGACCAGGTTGTGGGTCTCCAGTTCGCGACCGCCCTCCTGTGCGACGATGGAAATGGAGCCGTTTTTGTTCAAGACGATGTTGCCGCCGTCCTCCAATTCGACCAGGCGGATGTCGTTATAGCGGGCGATGCCGTCGAACTTGGCCTTGATTTGAGGCTGCTTGAAGACCTGGGAGGCGGTGCCGCCGATGTGAAAGGTGCGCATGGTCAACTGGGTGCCCGGTTCGCCGATGGACTGGGCGGCGATGATGCCGACGGCTTCGCCGCCCTTGATCATGCCGCCGGTGGCCAGGTTGCGGCCGTAGCAGGCGGCGCAGATGCCCTGCTTGCTTTCGCAGGTCAGGACCGAGCGGATGCGCACGCGCTCCACGCCGGAGCTTTCGACCTTGCGGGCCTTGGCCTCGTCAATCATTTCCCCGGCGCGGATCAAAACCTTCTTGACATCGGAAGGGTCCACGATGTCGTCGCAGGAGATGCGGCCGATGATGCGCTCGCTCAACTTGACGACTTCGTCCTCGCCCTCGTAAATGGCTTGGACGAGGATGCCGTTGGAGGTGCCGCAATCGTCCATGCGGATGATGACGTCCTGGGCCACGTCCACCAGTTTGCGGGTCATGTAGCCGGAGTCGGCGGTTTTGAGGGCGGTGTCGGCCAGGCCCTTGCGGGCGCCGTGGGTGGAAATGAAGTATTCCAGGACGGTCAGGCCCTCGCGGAAATTGGAGAGGATGGGCTTTTCGATGATGTCGCCGCTGGGTTTGGCCATGAGGCCGCGCACGCCGGCCAATTGGCGGACCTGCTGGCGGTTGCCGCGGGCGCCGGAATCCACCATGAGGGAGACGGGATTGTATTCGGGCTTGCCGTGGTTGGCTTCCAGGGTGCTCAGCATGACGTTGGCGATCTGGTCGGTGCAATGGGTCCAGATGTCAACGACCTTGTTGTAGCGTTCGCCCGGGGTGATGACGCCCTTGCGGTACTGTTTTTCGACCTCGGCGATCTGCTTTTGGGCGTTGTGAATGACCTGTTCCTTTTCCTTGGGGATGATCATGTCATCAATGCCGATGGAGCAGCCCGAGCGTGTGGCGGAGCGGAAGCCCAGTTCCTTGAGACTATCGAGCATGGTGACGGTTTTCTCGTGACCGCAGAGTTTGTAACAGGTCCAGATGAGGTCGCCCAGTTGGGATTTGCCGACCACCTTGTTGAAGTAGCCCAATTCAGGGGGCCAGATCTCGCTGAAGATGACCCGGCCGACGGTGGTTTCAATGGCGCTGTGCTCGGCGTCGCCATACTGGGTCTTGTTTCCCCGGTCCGGATTGGCCAGGCGGACGCGGTCATGGAGGGCCAATTCGCCGTCGTTCAAGGCGAAGATGACCTCGGACTTGGAGCCGAAGAGCATGGGCGGCTTGAGGTCCTTTTTGGCCCGCGGCTCCGCCGTCAAGTAATAACAACCCAGGGTGATGTCCTGCGTCGGGGTCATGATGGGCCGTCCGCTGGAGGGGCTGAAGATGTTGTTGGGGGCCATCATCAACATCCGGGCCTCCAGTTGCGCCTCCACCGAGAGGGGCACGTGGACGGCCATCTGGTCGCCGTCGAAGTCGGCGTTGTAGGCGGTGCAAACCAGGGGATGAATGCGAATGGCCTCCCCTTCGATGAGGATCGGCTCGAAGGCCTGGATGGAAAGCCGATGGAGTGTGGGAGCGCGGTTGAGCAGGACCGGATGGCCCTTGGTCACCTCTTCCAGGATGTCCCAGACTTCGGGGGACTGGCGCTCGATCATTTTTTTGGCGGAGCGGACGGTATGGACATAGCCCAACTCCTTCAAGCGGCGGATGATGAAAGGCTCAAAGAGCACGAGGGCCATTTTCTTGGGCAAGCCGCACTGATGGAGCTTGAGTTCCGGCCCGATGACGATGACGGAGCGGCCGGAATAATCCACGCGTTTGCCCAGGAGATTCTGGCGGAAGCGGCCGCTCTTGCCCTTGAGCATGTCGCTCAAGGATTTGAGGGCCCGGTTGCCGGCGCCGGTGACGGCGCGGCCATGGCGCCCATTGTCGAAGAGGGCGTCCACGGCCTCCTGCAACATGCGTTTTTCGTTGCGGATGATGACTTCGGGAGTCTTGAGTTGGAGCAGGTTCTTCAAGCGGTTGTTGCGGTTGATGACGCGGCGGTAAAGGTCGTTGAGGTCCGAGGTGGCGAAGCGCCCGCCCTCCAGGGGCACCAGGGGGCGCAGGTCCGGCGGAATGACGGGCAGGACCGTCAGGATCATCCATTCGGGGCGGGCCTTGGAGGATTGGAAAGCAGTCAACAATTTGATGCGTTTGGCAATTTTCTTGCGGATTTGTTTGCTCTTGGTTTCGCTCATGGCCGCGGAAAGGTGGTCCACCTGTTTTTGCAGGTCCACATTGGCCAGGGCTTCGCGCACGGCTTCGGCGCCCATTTTGGCGGTGAAGCCCTCCGGGCCGTAGGTCTCGCGGGCTTCGCGGTACTCGTGCTCGCTGAGCAGTTGGTGGGGCTTGAGGGGCGTCGAACCCGGGTCAATGACCATGTAATCCTCGTAGTAGATGACCCGCTCCAGGTTGCGGGCCGTCATGTCCAGCACCAGCCCCAAACGGGAGGGCATGCACTTGAAGAACCAGATATGGGAGACGGGCACGGCCAGTTCGATGTGCCCCATGCGTTCCCGGCGGACGCGGGCCAGGGTGACTTCGACGCCGCAGCGATCGCAGACGACGCCGCGATGCTTGATGCGCTTGTATTTGCCGCAGGAGCATTCCCAGTCCTTGACCGGGCCGAAGATGCGCTCGCAGAACAAGCCGCCTTTTTCGGGCTTGAAAGTGCGGTAGTTGATGGTTTCGGGGTTCTTGACTTCGCCTTTTGACCAGGCCCGGATGGACTCCGGGGAGGCGACGGAAATGGCAACGTATTCGACCTGGTTGACTTTATCCAGGCCGAGCAACTCGCGGGCGGATTCTTTAGTGTTCATGGTGTTTGTGCCGTTCTGGGAAAATGATTTTGTCCTTATTTGAGGCTGCTCAAGGCGGCGGCCTGGGCGGCGGCGGCTTGATCCACCGGGTTGGAGTAACCGACTTTGACATCCATGGCCAGGGATTGCATTTCCTTGACCAGGACGTTGAATGACTCGGGCACGCCGGCTTCGAGGGAATTGTCGCCCTTGACAATGCTTTCATAGATGCGGGTCCGGCCCTGGACGTCATCGGACTTGACGGTGAGCAGTTCCTGGAGACTGTAAGCGGCGCCATAGGCTTCCATGGCCCAGACCTCCATTTCGCCGAAGCGCTGGCCGCCGTATTGAGCCTTGCCGCCCAGCGGTTGTTGCGTGACCAGGGAGTAGGGGCCGACGGCTCGGGCGTGGATTTTGTCGGCCACCAGATGCCCCAGCTTCATCATGTAGATGTAGCCGACGACGATTTCCTGGTCGAATGGCTCGCCGGTGCGGCCATCGAAGAGGATCGTTTTGCCGTGTTCGGGCAGTTTGGCCTCCTTGAGGTAGCCGCGGATGTTTTTCTCCTTGATGCCGTCGAAAACGGGAGTGGCGAACTTGAGGCCCAGGAGGCGGGCGGCCCAGCCGAGGTGGGTTTCGAGCACCTGGCCGACATTCATGCGGGAGGGAACGCCCAGCGGGTTCAAGACAATGTCCACCGGCGTGCCATCGGCCAGGAAGGGCATGTCTTCTTCGGGCACGATTTTGGCCACGACGCCTTTGTTGCCGTGGCGCCCGGCCATTTTGTCGCCGACGGAGATCTTGCGCTTGGAGGCGATATAGACTTTGACGGACTTGATGACGCCGCTGTCCACTTCCTCGCCGGCCTCGGCGCGTTCGACTTCTTCGTCATGCTGCATCTGCAAGTCGTCGAACTTCTTTTTGAAGCTGCCGATGATTTCGTTGATCTTGTTGCGGATGGGCGAGGGGTCAATCTCGATGCGGTCATAGACCTGGGCCAGCTTGCGCAGGAGGGTCTTGGTGATCTTGCGGTTGGCCGGGATGATGATTTCTCCCGTCTCGGAATTGACGACGTCGAGGGGAATTTTTTCGCCCAAAAGAATGTTGCTCAGGGCCTCGGTCAATTGCTCGCGCAACTCGTCGGTCTTGGCCTTGTGCTCGTCCAGGACTTCCTTGGCGTGGCGGCGGGTTTCGGGCGTGACCTTGGTTTCGGCCTCGCGCTCCTTCTTGGAGGAAACCTTGACATCCATGATGATGCCGTAGGTGCCGGAGGGCACCTTGAGGGAGGTGTCTTTGACGTCGGCGGCCTTCTCGCCGAAGATGGCCCGCAGGAGGCGCTCTTCGGGGGCCAGTTCCGTTTCGCTCTTGGGTGTGATCTTGCCCACCAGGATGTCGCCGGGCTTGACTTCGGCGCCGATGCGGATGACGCCGTCGGGGCCGAGATTCTTGAGGGCCTCGTCGCCCAGGTTGGGGATGTCGCGGGTGATTTCCTCCGGGCCGAGTTTGGTGTCGCGCGCGCCCACCTCGAATTCATCAATGTGAATGGAGGTGAAGACGTCGTCCTTGACGATGCGTTCGCTGATGAGGATGGCGTCCTCGAAATTGTATCCGTTCCAAGGCATGAAGGCGCACAGGACGTTGCGGCCCAGGGCCAGTTCGCCCCCCTGGGTGCAGGGACCATCGGCGATGACCTGGCCCTTCCTGATGGTGTCGCCCTTGGCCACGACAATTTTTTGATTGATGCACGTGGCGGCGTTGGAGCGCATGAATTTGCGAACCGGATAAATCCACAGCCCGTTTTCGGGGTCGTTCTTGAGCTTTTTCTTCGAGTCGGGCAGCTTGCCGTCGGCGCTGACCACGACCATGTTGCCGGTAACCGAGGCGACCTTGCCCGCTTCGTCGGAGACGAGCACGGCGCGGGAATCCCGCGCGACGCGCTCTTCCAGGCCTGTGGCGACGTACGGGGCCTCCGTCACCAGCAACGGCACGGCTTGCCGTTGCATGTTCGATCCCATCAAGGCGCGGTTGGCGTCGTCGTGCTCCAGGAAGGGAATCAGGCTGGCCGCCACGGAAACCAATTGTTTGGGTGAGACGTCCATGTAATCCACCCGCGACGGTTCGACATCAATGAAGTCCCCCTTGCAACGGCAGGGAACCCGTTCGCCGAGGAAATTGCCTTTGTCGTCAATGGGGGCGTTGGCCTGGGCGATGATGTAGGTTTCCTCGCGGTCGGCGGTGAGGTATTCGAGGTGATTGCTCACGCGGCCCTTCTCGACTTTGCGATAAGGGGTTTCCAGGAAGCCAAAGTCGTTTACGCGGGCGAAGGTGGCCAGCGAGGCGATGAGGCCGATGTTGGGGCCTTCCGGGGTTTCCACCGGGCAGATGCGCCCGTAGTGGGAGGGATGAACGTCCCGCACCTCGAAGCCCGCGCGGTCGCGCGAAAGGCCGCCCGGCCCGAGGGCCGAGAGTCGGCGCTTGTGCGTCAATTCGGCCAGCGGATTGATCTGGTCCATGAATTGCGAGAGCTGGCTGCGGCCGAAGAAATCGCGGATGACCGCCGAGAGGGCCTTGGGATTGATGAGCTTCTGTGGCGACATGCTCTCCAGGCTTTGATCGAACAAGGTCATGCGCTCCTTGACCAGGCGTTCGGTGCGCGCCAGGCCCACGCGGCACTGGTTGGCCAGCAATTCGCCCACCGTGCGGATGCGGCGGCTGCCGAGGTGATCAATGTCGTCGAGGCTGCCTTCGCCCTTTTTGAGGCGCAGCAAATACTTGGTCGCGGCCACCAGGTCTTCCTTGGTCAGGATGCGGGAATCGCCGCCCTTGATGCCCAGCTTCTGGTTGATCTTGTAGCGGCCGACGCGGCCCAAGTCGTAACGTTTGGAGTCGAAAAACAGCCGTTTGATCAACGCGCGCGCGTTGGCCGCCGTGGGCGGATCGCCGGGGCGCAGGCGGCGGTAGATGTCCTTGAGCGCCTCTTCCTCGTTCTTGGTCGGGTCCTTTTTGAGGCACTTGATGACGATGCCGTCGTCAACGGTCGTATCCACCACGCGAATTTTGTTGATGCCCAAGTCGGCGATCTGTCTGATAACGGCTTTGGAAAGAGGCTCGAAAGCGCGCGCGACCACCGTGCCTTTGTCGGCGTCGGCGGCGTCCTCGATCAACACTTTGTTCTGGATATCCTCCAGTTTTTCGGCGTCCTTGACGCTCAGTTCCTCGATGTCGTAGAAGAGCTTGAGGATTTCGGAGTCGGAGCCGTAGCCCAGGGCGCGGAAGAAGGTGGTGGTGAGGAATTTGCGGCGGCGCTTTTTGCGGTCCAAATAGACGTAAAGCAAGTCGCTGGTGTCAAACTGCGCTTCGTACCAGGAGCCGCGGTCTGGGATGATGCGGAAGGAAAACAACTCCTTGCCGTTGGGGTGAAGGCTTTTCTCAAAGGCCAGGCCCGGGGAACGATGCAACTGGCTGACGATGACGCGCTCGGCGCCATTGATGACGAAGGTGCCCTGCGGAGTCATGAGGGGCAGTTCGCCCATGAAGACCTTCTCCTCCTTGGCGGACTTTTCCTCCTTGAGCAGGAAGGTGACGTGGAGAGGGGCGCCGAAGGTGATGCCTTCGCGCAGGCATTCCAGCCAGTCGTGCTTGGGTTCGCCGATCTCGTAGGTGCTGAAATCCAGGACGCATTTGCCGTCGTAACTTTCGATGGGGAAGACTTCGGTGAAGACGGCCTGCAAGCCGGTGTTTTTGCGTTTGGAGGGCGCGGCCTCCATTTGCAGGAATTCGCGGTAGGAATTGGTCTGCAATTCGATCAGATTGGGGGGAGCGATGACCTCCTTGATCTTTCCGAAATGGACACGTTCAGTAGTTCTGGATGGCATTTTCACCTCTGATCAATGTCTGGCTGGGGCCAGGTTTCTTGTTTGGCCGAAACGACGGCAGGCCCGTTCTCAGGCTGCCGAAAACGCGCCGGTTCAAAAGTCCGTTGCTTGAAACGATGATACTCGTTTTGGAAATGGCTCGTAAACAGTTCAACGGAGCGGCGGGCAAAAGGCCCGCCACTCCAAATTAACACCATTGTCACTTAATTTCAACTTTGGCCCCCGCGTCCTCCAATTTCTTCCTGGCGGCGTCGGCGTCGGCCTTGTTGGCCCCTTCGAGCACCGGCTTGGGGGCGCCTTCGACCAGCGCTTTGGCGTCCGCCAGCCCCAGGCCGGCCTTGACCTCGCGCACCGCCTTGATGGCGGCGATCTTCTTGTCCGCCGGCACGGAGGCCAGGATGACGTCGAAGCTCGTTTTGGCTTCGGCGACCGGGGCCGGCGCGGCGCCGGCGGCGCCCGCCCCCGGAGCGGCCACGGCGACCGGCGCGGCGGCGGTGACTCCCCAGGCAGTTTCCAATTGTTTGACCAAGTCGGCGGCTTCAATGACCGTCAACTTGCCCAGTTGTTCGACTAATGCTGCTATGTCAGCCATGTTTCCTTTCAGTCTCGTTGCCGTCCGCGGCCGCGGACGGGTTGCGCTCGCAAGCCTGCGAGCCGACGATTTACTTTGTTTATGTTGTCTGCATCATCTCCGTGAACGGACATGAAATGGTTCAGTCTCCTTTATCCACCCGTGCCTGAAGGACGCGCACCAGTTGGGTGGCCGGGGTGTTGAGGATGGCGGCCAGCTTGGTGGCCGGGGCCATGATGACCCCCAGCAACCGGGAGCGCAAGACCTCCAGCGACGGCAAATCGGCCAGCGCCAGGATGTCGGCGCTTTCCAGCCGCTGGTTGTTGAGGTAACCGAAACGCACCTTCGGCTTCTCGAACTCGGCGGCAAAAGTCTTGACCACCTTGGCGGCCACGGAAATGTCGCGCTGGCCGGTGACGACAGCCAATTGGCCAGCCAGGGAGGCGCCCAAGTCGGCCACGCCGGCTTCCTTGACGGCCAGGCGGAAGAGGGTGTTTTTGACGACATGCATCTCCGCGCCGGCTTTGGTGAGGCGTTTGCGCAGCTCGGTGATCGGGCCGACTTTCAAGCCGCGGTATTCGAGGACGATGAAAAATGGGGAGGCATTGAGCCGGGTCAGGTATTCGGCGGTCAGGTATTGTTTTTCGGCGCGCATGATGGGTTCCTTCCGGTTAGGCGGCAGCGAGGAATTCCCGCACATCCACCCGCACCGGCGGGCTCATGGTGGCGGAAAGGGTGCAACTGTGGATGAAGGTCCCCTTGGCGCCGCTGGGCCGGGCTTTGGCCACGGCCTCGATGACCGCGCGGGCGTTCTCCACGATCTGGGTGGGGCCGAAGGAGACCTTGCCAATGGGCACATGGACGTTGCCGCCTTTGTCCACCTTGAACTCGACCCGGCCCGCCTTGACTTCCTTGATCGCCTTGCCGGTGTCGTCGGTCACGGTGCCCGTTTTTGGATTGGGCATCAGGCCGCGCGGGCCGAGCGCCTTGCCCAGCTTGCGCACCTCGGACATCGCCTCCGGGGTGGCGATGGCAACGTCGAAATCGGTCCACCCTTCGTTGCATTTCTTGATCAAATCATCGAATCCGACATATTCGGCGCCGGCGGCGCGGGCGGCCTCGGCGGCGGCGCCGGGCTTGGCGAAGACCAGGACACGCACGGTCTTGCCGCTGCCGTGAGGCAGGGGCACGGTGCCGCGCACCATTTGGTCGGATTGCTTGGGGTCAACGCCCAGCTTGAAGGCCATGTCAATGGTTTCATTGAACTTGGCCTTGGGAAACCTGGCCAGAATCTCAACGGCCGATTTCAACGGATATTGTTTTCGTTTCTCAACCAGTTGGATTCCCTTTTTGTAACGTTTGCTTGGCATAATGAGTTGCGGTGCAAGCGAGTCGCCGCCAGGGCGGAAACTCTCCCGCGATGGATTATTCCTGGACCTCGATTCCCATGCTGCGGGCGGTGCCCGCAATGACGCGAAACGCGGCCTCATCGGAGGTGGCGTTCAAATCTTTGAGCTTGATTTTGACAATCTCCATCACCTGTTTGCGGGTGACTTTGCCCACCTTCTCCTTGTTGGGCACCTTTGAGCCGGAGGCGATGCCGGCGGCTTTCTTGAGCAGAGCGGAGGCTGGCGGGGACTTGGTAATGAAGCGGAAGGACTTATCCTGGAAGACGGTGATGACCACCGGGATGATCATGCCGGCCTGGTCCTTGGTCGCGGCGTTGAACTCCTTGCAGAAGCCCATGATATTGACGCCTTGCTGGCCCAACGCCGGGCCGACGGGCGGCGCAGGGTTGGCCTGTCCGGCCGGAATCTGCAATTTGATCTGTCCGATAATCTTTTTGGCCATAAAACGCGCTTATGCTTTCTCCACCTGCCAGTACTCCAGTTCCACGGGAGTATTGCGCCCGAATATGTTGACGGTGACCTTGAGTTTGCCCCGGTCAGGCTCGATTTCCTCAATGACCCCGCTGAAATTCAAGAACGGCCCGTCATTGATCTTGACCGTCTCCCCCAGGTCGAAATGCACCTTGGGCTTCTCGGTCTCCTCGCTTTCCGAGATCTGCGCCTTGATGGTCGCAATCTCGTCGGGCGTGACCGCAATGGGCCGGTCGCCTCCCACGATGCCGATCTTGCCGGGGGTGTCCTGGATGAAGTACCAGGGCCTCTCCAGAATGCGGTTGCCCTCGTCCAGCAGCACCATGTCAATATAGACGTAGCCGGGATGGAGTTTGCGGCTGGTCACGGTTTTCTTGCCCCCGCGCACATCCACCACCTTTTCCACCGGCACGAGCACTTCCTTGATGTACTCGGACATCTCCTCGGCCTTGACCCGCTTTTCGATGTTCTCTTTGACCTTCTGCTCCTGGCCGGACAAGGTATGGATGACGAACCACTGGCTTTTTGGCATGGGCAATCCTTAATGGAGGTGAAAGAGCACCCGCACGACGTTGGCCACCAAAAAATCCACCCCCACCGTATAGCCGCCCAGCAGGGCCACCGAGACGATGACCACCACCGTCGAGCCGTTCAACTCGTCCCAACTGGGCCAGGTGCATTTCTTGAGTTCATCCTGCGTCTCGCGGAAATAGCCGGAGAGGCGCAAAAACGCGCCGCGCCGCCACAGCAGCGTAAAGGCCACCGCGGCAACCACGAATACAACCATTGTCAGCCAATAATCTCTCATTTCTTTACTCTTGGCGGAGGGGGAGGGATTCGAACCCCCGGTGCGGTTTCCCGCACAACGGTTTTCAAGACCGTCGCAATAGACCACTCTGCCACCCCTCCGGTCTGGCGTTCTCCACTCCTGACGCTCCGCGCTCCCATTGCCGGACTTGGCAGGGCGGGAGGGACTCGAACCCCCAACCGACGGTTTTGGAGACCGCTACTCTACCAATTGAGCTACCGCCCTGCGCCTCCGAGCAGTCCCCCGGCAGGAACGGCTGCGCGCTCCTTCCGTTACATTCATGTCATTTTCAGGCTACAATGTCAGACACTCGACCGGCCCCGATCGTTCGACCCCCTTCGCGAATGGCGAACCGCTGCCCTTTTTCCATGGCCACCGGCGCGATCAAATCTATGTCCACCGAGACGTTGTCCCCCGGCATGACCATTTCCACCCCCTGGGCCAGCTTGACGGTGCCGGTCACGTCGGTGGTGCGGAAGAAAAACTGCGGCCGGTAATTGGTGAAGAAGGGGGTGTGACGCCCGCCCTCATCCTTGGACAACACATAAACTTCAGCCTTGAACTGGGTGTGCGGGGTGATCGTGCCCGGCTTGGCCAGCACCATGCCGCGCTCGACTTCCTCCTTCTTGATGCCCCGCAGCAGAACCCCGACGTTGTCCCCGGCGCTGGCCTTGTCCAGCAGCTTGCGGAACATTTCGATGTCCGTCGCCACCGTCTTGCGCGTTTCGCGCAAACCGACGATCTCGACATCGGACATTTTGTTCAATTCGCCGCGCTCGACGCGGCCGGTGACCACCGTGCCGCGGCCTTCAATGTTGAAGACGTCCTCGATGCACATCAGGAACGGCTTGTCAATCTCCCGCAGCGGCAGCGGGATGAAGCTGTCCACCGCCGCCAGCAACTCGTCAATGGATTTGAGGGCCGCGGGGTCCCCGGCCAGGGCCGCCTTGGCGCTGCCGCGCACCACCGGCGTCTTGTCGCCGGGGAACTGGTATTTGGTCAACAGGTCGCGGATTTCCATCTCGACCAATTCGATCAACTCCGGGTCGTCCACCAGGTCCACCTTGTTGAGATAGACGACAATGGCCGGCACGCCGACCTGGCGGGCCAGCAAAATGTGTTCGCGCGTTTGCGGCATCGGGCCGTCGGCCGCGCTGACCACGAGGATGGCGCCGTCCATTTGCGCCGCGCCGGTGATCATGTTCTTGACGTAGTCGGCATGGCCGGGGCAATCCACGTGCGCGTAATGGCGGGCGGGGGACTCGTACTCGGTGTGCGAGATGGCGATGGTCAGCGTCTTGGTGGCGTCGCGCACCGTGCCGCCCTTGGTGATTTGGGCGTAGGTGGCGTATTTGGCCATGCCTTTTTTGCTTTGGACCTCGACAATGGCGGCGGTCAAGGTGGATTTGCCGTGGTCAACGTGGCCGATGGTGCCGATATTGACGTGAGGCTTGGTTCGTTTAAAGGCTTCTTTTGCCATAATCTTCTGCTCTTTTTTTATTTATCTGCCGTTGCTCTGTTCTCAATTCTTTGCGTTATCTGGAGCCCATGATCAGGATTGAACTGATGACCTCGTCCTTACCAAGGACGCGCTCTGCCGACTGAGCTACATGGGCCAAAGCCAAATGTCTCCGGCATCCTGACCGTGCAAAACGACAAAAGGCCATTTCCCCTGCCCTGCCTCGCTTTTAAGCGAAGTGGCACCGGGGCTAATGGCTCCTGTTTCCTGCCCGATAACTTTCGCGGTGAAAATACGGGCGCTCAGGGAAGTTGTCAACGCCTTTTTTTGAGTTTTTTTGCAGGCCTTTTTGCCCCCCTTTGCCCGCCCCGGGACACGCCACAGAAACATACAAAGAAAGACTTGGCTTCCGTTCCGGCGACACTACAATCGCGCTTTGATTTATCGCATGAAACATTTTATCGCCACGGCCTTTCTGGCCGCCACCATCCCCGTCGCCGCCCAAGACTCCCCCACCAACGCCATCGTCCGAGCCGAACCGCTGGCGGGCGGACGCATCGAACCGACCTTGTTCGGCAACTTCATGGAATTGCTCGATGACGTGGTGCCCGGATCGTGGGCGGAGTTGTTGAACGACCGCTCCTTTGCCGGAGTCGTCCCGACGGCCAATTGGGTCTATTACGACGGCTCGCTGGATATTTGCGACCGCCAATGGGACACCAACGCCACCTGGAGCTACGACTCGGAGAATCCTTTCAATGGAAAGCGTTGCGCCAAACTCACCGCCGGCCCCGCCCCGGCCAGCCTCACGCAATCGGGCCTCTCGGCGCGGAAAGACCTGGAATACAATTTCTCCGCCTACATGCGTGGAGACAGCGGGATCAAAGTGACCGTCCTGCTCAAAGCCCTGCTGCCGACCGGAGAATGGTTCACGCTCGCCTCGGCCGAACTTCCGGCGCCCTCTTCAGAATGGAAAAGGTGCGCGGTCAAAATGACCTCCAACGGCCAGACTGACCGCGCGGTCTTCGAGTTGCGCGCCGAAGGCCAGGGCAGCCTCTGGGTGAACAAGCTTTCCCTCATGCCCGGCGACAACAAAAACGGCTGGCGGGCCGACGTGGTGGACGCGATCAAGGAAATCCGTCCCGGCATCCTCCGCTGGGGCGGCTCGACCGTGGACCCCGGCGGCTACCGTTGGAAAAACGGCATCGGCGACCGCGACCTTCGCACGCCCTGGGCCAACGAGAATTGGGGCCGCATTGACCCCAATGACGTCGGGATGGACGAGTTCTGCCAATTCTGCGAGCTGGTCGGCGCCGCGCCGCTGATCTGCGTCAGCTTTGCCGACGGCGCCCAAAGCGCGCGCGACCTGGCGGAGTATTGCAACGGCGGCCCCGACACCGACTGGGGCGCCAAGCGCGCGGCCAACGGCCATCCCGCCCCCTATAATGTCAAGTATTGGGAGGTCGGCAACGAAGTCAATCCCGACGACCCGGGCTATCTGGATCAATTCTCCGGTTTTATCAAAGCCATCCGGTCGGTTGACGCCGGGGCCAGGATCATGACGACCGCTCCGTCGCAAAAGTTGTTCGATCGCGTGGGCCGGGACATTGATTTTGTCTGTCCGCACCATTACACGACCGATCTCAATGAATGCGAGTCGGACTTCCAGCGGATTGCGGGGATGATTGACCAGACGCCCGGCTGTTCCCACGTCAAGATCGGGGTGACGGAATGGAACATTGACGCCGGCGCGTGGGGCCTGGGGCGCGCCCGGCAAGCCACTCTGCGGGCGGGCCTGCAAAACGCCCGCTACATGAACCTGATGATGCGGCACTCGGACAAAGTCAAGATTGCCAACCGCTCCAATCTGGCCAACAGTTATTGCGGCGCGACCATTCTGACCGCCGCCTGCGGGACGGGCGTGCTTCGCCAGCCCAGCCACTACGTCATGAAGCTCTACTCCCTCCACGCCAAACCCGTTCCGCTCTCCGTGCAGAGTGCGGACAAGCGTTTGGACGTCTTCGCTTGCGGTTCCGAGGACAAGAAATCGCTCGTTCTTTTCGTCGTCAATCCCACGCGCGACCCGGTGGAGTTCGTTGCGGGTTTTGCGGGATTCGACCCCGCTCCCCGCCTGGTCGGCGCCGAGACGGTGTGCGATGTTTTGAACCTCTCCCAGCCCGACGTGGAGAACCATTGGCAGGAGCCGGAGCGCGTCAGGATGATCCGCCTGCCTGTGACGGACAGCGCCGTGCGCCTGCCGCCCTTATCGGCGACGGCCTTGGAGTGCGCGGCGGATTAAGGGGCTTAGGCGACCTGCCGGACGGCGTCCTGGCCGCCATAGGGATTGGGCACGCGGATCGTGCAGGCCGGGTCGTCCCGCCATTGTCCGTCCACCAGGAACCGGTACTGATGGGCGCCCTTGGTCAGCGTCACCGTGGCCCGCCAGACTCCGTCGGGTCCTTTGCGCAGGTTGATGGGGCGCTCCTGCCAGTGCGTGAAGTCGCCCACCAACTGCACGCTCGTGGCCGTGGCGGCCGTGAAGGAGAAGGTCTGTGCCTTGGGGTTGTTTTCGCTTCTGCTCTGTCGTGTCATAATTGCGTCCTTTGTTCGCGTCATCCGCGCAAGGCGGACAACTTGATGTAAACCTATCATCGGCCCCGCCCCGATGCAACTGCGGCGCAATGCCCGCGAAGTCAGAGATTGAATTCCGGCCCCAGGTAGATGTCGCGCGCCTTGGGGTCGAATTGCATCGCCGGCCCAGACCCCTCAAAGACCACCTGGCCATGATGAATCAAATAGGCCCGGTCCACCAGCTTGAGCGTCTCGCGCGCGTCGTGGTCGGTGACCAGGATGCCCAGGCCCCGCTCCTTGAGGCGGCGGATGATTTTCTGCACTTCGTACTTGGCGATGGGGTCAATGCCGCTGAAAGGCTCGTCCAGCAGCAGCAGTTTGGGGCTGATGACCAGGGCGCGGGTGATCTCCAGGCGCCGCTTCTCCCCGCCGCTGAGGGTGTAGGCCCTGCTGCCGGCCAAACGAGACAGGTCCAATTCTTCCAGCAAGGAGCGCAAGCGCAACTCGCGCTCCTGGTGGCCCATGACGCACGTTTCCAGGATGGCCAGGATGTTCTGCTCCACCGTCAGCTTGCGGAAGATGGAAGGCTCCTGTGTCAAGTATCCAATGCCCAGGCGCGCCCGCTGGTGCATGGCCAGCCGCGCTATCTTCCTCCCGTCGAACACCACCTCTCCCGCGTCGGGCTTGACCAGGCCCACGACGATGTTGAAGGTCGTCGTCTTGCCCGCGCCGTTGGGGCCGAGCAGGCCGACAATTTCACCGGCGTTGACAAAAATGGAGACGCCGTTGACCACGCGCCGCTCGTTGTAGGCCTTGACGAGATGGTCGGTCGAAAGCAGCGGGGCGGCCGTTTCGGCGGGCGGAGTTGGCCCCTGCGAGGCCGGGTCTGGCTGTGGTTGAGGCTCAGTCATGGTTGGGGCGGCGGGCGGGCCAATTTCGGGTTTGACATGGTAAACGGGCCGAAGGCGGAGAAGCGATTGCTCTTGGACTGCCAAATCAGGCAAATCGCGTCGGTGATCAAGTAGCGCTCGGTGCGGGCCACCGGCTGGCCCGTCAGCCGGGTCTCGTCGTTGGCAGCGGTGTAAACGGCTTCCTGCCCCGTGGCGTGAACGGTCTGGTTGGTTTTGATCTGATCGAAGACGACATTTCGCACCGCCACGACCCGTTCGATTTGATTGGTTACCGCCGAAAAGAACGCCGTCACGGTGGCGGCCGTCAATTGGTTGCGCGGCGCGGCGGGGTCGCTCTCGAATTCCTGGAGGAGGACATGGTCCTGGGCCACGACATCTTTGATCAAGCCGCTGGCCGGCGAACGGCGCATGGTGAGCGTGTCGCAGGCGACGGTTTTGATTTTGCCCAGCTTGTCCGGCGCCGTTTCGCCCCGGACGTTGCCCCTGGCGAGGGCGGAAGTCACCTCGTTGCTGAACAATTCGACCTCCAACGAAGCAGAGGTGAGCGTGTCGCGCAACACGCCGCCTTCGAGCAACCTGGCTCTGACGTCGTCGTGAAACACGGCGCGGTTGGTATGATAATCGAGATTGGCGCTGGCAATATAGAGCCACTGGTCGGGGTGGGCGGGGCTGGCGCCTTTGTGTTTAAAGTGCGCGTCGCCGCGGGCGTGATAGACCTGGTTGGTCAGTTCGGCCGTCAGGACGCGCCCCTTGATTTCCATCAGATCGTTCCACCACACCGGATCGCCGGTCAACTCGAACAAATCGTTCGTCCGCGTATAATCGGCCTGCTCCCCGGTGGCGCGGCTCTGGTCGGCCTGATTGACGATGATGACGTTGCCCGTGGCGTGCATGGCCTCCACCGGGCCGTTGGTCAGCGGCCATTGCAGCGTGGCCAGATCGGCCCACAATTCCCGGTAGCCGGTGGCGGCGTCGGCCTTGGGCGCGGACCCCGGCCGCTGCGGGGCGTTGGGCCACCAGACGCGCACGTGGCCGTCGCCGGTCAGGAAATGATGAGTGCTGTCATAGATAAATTTTTCGGCGGTGGCCCGTTCGTCGCCGTTGGTCCAGGCCGCCTGCCCAGTCAATTCCGTCATCTCGTTGCCGTTGGTCACGTAGTAGAAGGCGCTCGGGGCGGTCGCCTGCCCCCTGTTGGTGGTGGTCATGACGACGTTCACCTCGGCCAGGATGTTCTCCACCGCGCCGTTGGTTGTGAAATGGACCGTCAGCCGCTCGGAGGTCAGGTCCAACTGCGAGTCAATCACGTGAACGCCGCCAAGGTACACGGCGACGTTGGACTCGTAATCGAACTGGCCCTGGCTGGAGAAAATTTTCAAAACCCGCTCCGCCGCGCCCGGGGCGTTGGAGCCGCCGCTGCCCATCATCGTTGTTTTGAGCAACGACCGGAGCACGCGCGTCTCCACTTTGTTGGAGATGAACAGGAGATGTTTGGGTTCGATAAAAAGAAAGCCCTCGCCCTGCATCCAGACGTTGGTTGTCGGTGTGAACAGGACCAACGGTCCCGCGTCCCAGGCGCGTCCGCCGCGAGTGTCAAGGTGGCATTCCGGCGCCTGGCCGATCAACTGCACGTCGTTGACCTGGCCGTTGCGGAAGGTTTTCATCTGGAATGGCCTGACCAGATCGTCGCGCGGCCCCAGATTCGTCCAGGTGTTGCCGCTCAGGAGAATGTCCGGCACCTTGCCCCTGGGCGTGTCGCGTGTCTCAAGGTACGTCGTCCTGAGATCCGGCGGCACTTCCGCCTGGAGCAGCCCGCACGCTGCCAGGGTCAACACCAGCCAGGGCGCGAGGTTGGTCTTCATTTCGTCTCCGCCCATGCCCGCACGAGCGCGCGCAGCCGGACCAGGCCCGCCAGCAGCCGCGCCATTTGCGCCAGGGGAATCATGTTGGGGCCGTCGCTCAGAGCTTTGTCGGGCTGCGGATGCGTCTCGATAAATACGCCGTCGGCCCCCGCGGCGACGGCGCAACGGGCCAGCACCGGCGCCATCTCGCGCTGGCCGCCCGAGCGGTCTCCGGCGGCGCCCGGCAACTGCACCGAGTGGGTGGCGTCAAAAATGACCGGAAATCCGAAGCGCCGCATGATGGGGATGGAGCGCATGTCGGCCACCAGGTTGTTGTAACCGAAGGTGGTGCCGCGCTCTGTGACCAGCAGCTTGCGTCCGCCCGCCTCGGTCGCCTTGCGGACCACCTGCCCCATTTCCTGGGGCGAAAGAAACTGCCCTTTTTTTAAGTTGACAATCTTTCCGGTGCGCGCCGCCGCCGCGATCAAATCGCTTTGCCGGCAGAGGAAGGCCGGGATTTGCAGGACATCGGCCACCTCCGCCGCCCGCGGCGCCTGTTCCTCGGTGTGAATATCGGTCAGCACCGGCAGGCGCAGTTGGCGGCGGATTTTGGCGAGCACCCGCAGGCCGGCCTCAAGGCCCGGACCGCGAAAAGTCCGCCCGGAGGAGCGGTTGGCTTTGTCGTAACTGGCCTTGAAGATGTAAGTGAGGCCCAAGTCCCGGCAGGTCTGGCGCAACGATTCGGCGACCTGGAAGCAAATCCGCTCATTTTCGATGACGCAAGGGCCGGCGATCAAGATCAGGCGCGCGGGCCGCCTGAGCGAATTCCAGAGGGCCGCGTCACTGAGCAGTGCGTCTGTTCTTTTCACGTGATTAGCCGGCCGGCGCTCTACTGGGGATTGTTTCGCAGCCAGGCCGTGATGGCTGCGCTCCACTGGTCCCAATTGTCGCCGTCGTCCTCCTGCAAGAGCAACTCCAGCATCTCCCGCGCCTGGCCCTTGAGGGGATGATCCTCGTCCCGCGCGACCGCCAGGAGCATCGGCAGCTTGAGGGCGTTGTTCCGATTGAGCAAATCGTTCATCAAGACCGTCGAAACGGCGGCGGGCGTGGCCGCGTTGGTCAACAATTCCGCCGTCCCGTCGTAATGGTCGTCCTGCACCATGTTGACCAGGTGCTGCGACAACTCCACTTGCGCGTTGCTCGGCGCGGCGGGGATCAGGGCCAGGATGCGGTCCGCCTTGTTGTTGACGTCGGTGTCGGAGAGCAACACGTCGTCCAGTTTCTGTTCCCAGTCGGTGGATTCGTCCGACGGAGGGGCGGACAGGAGGGATTTCTCCGCGCCGGGGCGCGGCCGGCCCACGCCCTGGGGCGCGGCCTGCGAATTGAGGGCCACCGGGGCAATGACGATCGGCTCGTTGGAGCCGGGAGCCACGGCGATGGGTTGGACGTCCCCCTGGCGGCTGAAGAGCCAGCCGATGAGCACGCCCGCCCCCCCAGCCAGCGCCAGGACGCACAACACCCAAAAGACCTTCGCCAACTTACTCATGGCCTCCACTCTGAAGGATAAACACGGGCAAGTCAATTTTGTTGCGCCGCAAAGGCCCGGGCGCATTACAGGCGGAGAGGCGACGGGGCCTCCCATTGGGCTGGCGACACGAGGAGTGCGAAGGGCGTGCGAATGCCCCGGACTGGCTCTTTTTTGCCGTGCACAAAATTTTTTTAGGTGCGATTTGGTGCGATTTGGTGCGATTTGGTGCTATTGGCGGCGCGGAGTTCAAGGTTCAAGGTTCAAGGTTCAAGGTCCAGCCCGAAGTGGCTCTTTTTTGCCATGCACACAGTTTTTTAGGTGCTAATAGGTGCTAATAGGTGCTAATGGGTGCTATTGACCTTTGAAGCAAGGGCGTTTGGGAACGCAGCGGAACTTGCAAGCGTTGATGGAGAATTTGCCGGCTCCTAATCCTAATCTCAATCCAAAAGAGGAGATTAAGATTAAGATTAGGATTAGGATTAAGATTAGGAGAGGCCAGCCAAAGAAGTGAAACGCACCCCCGGCCGCAGGCTCCGGGAGATCCCTCCCGCGAGGTCCGCAAAATGTCAAAGAACAGGCGCGTGAGCGCCGCACAGGATGCATATTACCACAGTTTAGTGGGAACGCAACATTTATTTTCACATTTATTTTTCCCATGAAGAATCACGGATTTCCGACAAAATTCGCGGTCCGCGAGGCTGCCGGAAAAATCCAATGGCAGAGGAATGAACGGCAGGGGAATAGGAAGAAGCCGTGGCAGATTATTCCTCCCCCGGATGCTTTCGGGGTTCCTCTGCCCCCTCCGGCCTGTTCCGAAGACAAGCCGGCAGGCAAAAATATGGGGGCAAAGCCAGTTGACTTTTGGGCCGGACCCGGTCTATCTTCACGGGCAGACAGGATGGTTGGATCATACATAAAATCGGGCCTCTGGCGGCTGGTCCCGGTTGTCTGGGCGGCGGTTTTTCTTCCCATTTCCGGCCGCGCGATGACCCCGCTCTATTCGTTCACCAACGGCTTTGACGGCGCCCAGCCTTACGCGGGATTGACGCCGGGCAGCGACGGCAATTTTTACGGGACGACCTTCGCCGGCGGCACGAACCGTTTCGGCTCCGTTTTCAAAATCACTCCGGGGGGCGCGTTGTCGCCCCTGCATTCCTTTTCGTTCCTTGACGGGGACAGGCCGACGGCGGGGCTGGCGCTCGGGGCCGACGGCAATTTTTACGGGACGACTTCCTACGGCGGATCGAACTATTACTATGGGACGGTGTTCCAAATCACCACCAACGGCGACTTCAACTCGTTGTATTCCTTCACCAACGGGCCGGACGGCGGGGAACCTTACGCGGGGTTGGCCCAGGACGGCGCGGGGGCGTTCTATGGCACGACCATCGGCGGCGGGAGCAACGGTTATGGCGGTGTGTTCCAAATCACCTCCGGCGGGGCGCTGACTCCGCTCTACTCCTTCACCAACGGGGCCGATGGCGCCCAACCTTACGCGGGCCTGATTCTGGGCAGCGATGGGAATTTCTACGGCGGCACCTACGCGGGCGGCTCCAACGGCGCCGGCACGGTCTTCAGGATCACCCCCGCCGGCGCGTTGACGGCGCTTTATTCCTTCACCAACGGGCAGGACGGGGCGCAGCCGGTGGCGGCGTTGGCGCAGGCGCCCAACGGCGTGCTCTACGGCTCCACATGGGGCGGCAACGGCACGCTTTTCAGTATTACAACCAACGGCGCCTTGACCCCGTTGTATTCCTTCACGGGAGGAATGGACGGCGCTTCCCCCGCGGCGGCCTTGGCGCCGGGCAGCGATGGCAATTTCTACGGAACGACACAATATGGGGGCCAGGATGGCAACGGCGGCATTTTTAGAATCACCCCGCAGGGCGCCTTCACCCCGATCTATGTTTTCACCGGCGGCAGCGATGGAGCGTCCTCTTGCGCCCCAATGACTCCGGGCAGCGATGGCGATTTCTACGGAACGACACAATACGGCGGGCAGGACGGCGAGGGCGCCGTCTTCAAAATAAACGTTTATTCCTCCGCGCCGACGATTACTTCCATCACCCGATCTTCCGGCGTGTTCAGCATCGCCTGGAGCGGGTTGCCCGAACGCTCTTACCAGGCCCAGTACGCGACCAATTTGACGCAAACCAACTGGGGCAACCTGGGCGGGGTCGTGACCGCCACCAACGGCCTGGGCAGCCAGACCGACAGCGTCCATTCCGACTCCCAGCGCTTTTACCGGGTCTATCTCGTGCCGTGAACTGCAGCCAAGTTGCGCAGTTTCTCAAGATCAAGACACGACCAGCCGCGGAGATGGAACTCGGTGATTTGGCGGCGCAGCAGCCGGTAGAGCGCCGGATCCGTCTGGGCCAATGCCGGCGAAGCATCGTTTCGGGCAAATTCGACCAACGCCGCCAATTCGGGCCACTTTCGCCCCTTGAGGCACACCGCAATTTCGTCGGGGTGGGCCAGCAGGTGACGGGCGGTTAATTCCTTTTGACGTGGCGTAAGTGACATCTTTTCAGGGTCCGATATTGATACCGGGAGCCGGGCTTCCAAACATCGAGATCAATGGAGGTTCGACCGGGTTGGCCGGTGAGAATTCCGGCGGCACTGCCCACCAGGGTCAGCTGCGCCGAACCGCCCTGCCTCTGCAGACTTTGATCCACCAGCGTCAGCTTATCCAACCATTGTTCCTTATTCAGCCCTTGCGGCTCCATATTCTTTGACTTCGCACGATAGCGATCCTCGGCCCAAGGAGCAATGTCATTTTGGCAGTGGCACCCCCCTCCGAGGTCCGGCGTGGTCCATCCTTGGAGTCAATGCTTTTTGAGGCGCTCCGGCCGATGGCTCCGCCAGAGCGCCATGAGCAGAAGCCTCCGGGTCACATCAAATACGGATTGCTGACCCAGGATTGGGTTGTATAGCGGTAGCGGAAAAACTGCTGTGTTGCCGCGGGGATGATCGTATAGGGCGAGCTTACCCCGGTCACATCAGCCCATGGACCGTTCACGTTGGCAGCCGATTGCAGGACAGCGGAGACTTCCCCCCACGTCAGAACAATGCCGCCACTTGGAGCGGCTGCGAAGGTGAATTGCATCTGCAGGTCGTTGGTGTCCACCAATGCGCCGGAACTGTAGATGGTGGCGATTTGATTTGTCGTCAACACGGTGCTGTAATAGCGAACGTCGTTCAGCAGGCCGTTATATGGTCTCCAGGTCGCGGTGTCCGTACTGTAGCCAATCTCCAGCGGTTGCCCCGCCGGCCAGGTCCAAGGGCCGGCATTGCCGGTGGATGTATCAAATACTCCGTCAATGTACCAGGTAGCGCCGCCCGACGAGGTTTGGTCAAAGGTCAGCGCCACGAAATGCCATTTGTTGTCGGACACGGCTCCCATGGAGTTCAAGGAGGTGTTGCCGGTCGGGTCAGTGAACAGCAGGTTGCCTGCGTCTTGCTGCAGGAGCAAAAAGTCTTTGCCCGCGGCGCCGGTGGCCCGGCACAAAAGCGTCCCGCCGGTCCAGGTCCCGGTTAAGGAGGTGTCCGTCCCCGCCGACTGCATCCAGAAGGTGATCGTCCCGTTGGTGGCATCGAAGCCCGCGCTGTCGTCCACGGTGATGCCGTTGGTCTCGGCCGCCGTAAAATCCATCACTCCGGTCCGGGTGACGTTGGCGCTGTCCGTACTGGAGGCCTGCCAAGCGGCCCCCATGTTCACCCCGTTATGTTTGACGTTGACTGGATTGGAGTCAGCAACGACCCCGGAGGCCGGAATCTGCGCGATTTTGTCCACTGTCACGACGGAAACCTTGCTGGTGGCGGCGCCGTAAAGATTGGTGACGACCAAATCGTAATTCCCGCCACTGGCCAGATTGACGCTGGGAATGGTATAGGACAGATTGGTCGCGCCGAAGATGTTTTGCCCATTGACGCGCCACTGGCAGGAGAGCGGCGGCACACCGATGGCATAAGCGCTCAAGGCAATCGTGTCTCCCGGACCCGCCAAGGGGATCGTTTGGGGAGACATCGTCACCACGGGCTTGTCGGTGAGGATAAATCCGGATATCGTGCCGGCATTGTCATAGCCATTGGGCGTGTCGTTGGTGCCGTGTTGCGGGATATTGCTCGCAATATGAATGTGGTCCGCGTTCGAGAAGACGCCGCTGACGGTGCTCAGGCCGCCTCCAATTCCTCGAAGCCACGGTGCGCCAGGCTGGGGATTCACTGGAGCTGTGTTCGGGTAGGGCAGGGAATAAGTTATCGAATTTGAAACATCAGTTACGAAGGCATTGGTCAATTCATTCATAGAATCGGCGGACGCCATCAACTCCACCACAAAGGGAGTGTTCGTGAAGAGACTTTTCAGGCCGGTAACGTCCACGTAATAATACGCCTGAAGCGGATTATCCGGGGTACCATAAGGTTGATTAGGCCCGCTAGTTCCAGGAGGTCCGTTAGGACCGTAATTAATGCCATCCCGTAGAAATGTGGCATAGACCTGCTGTTCGCCGGTGATGGGGTTGGTGGCATCATCCAGGGCGCCCTGGTACCAGTTGGGTAACTCGTAGTAGGGCGGGGCGTAAGGGTACCCGGCGAACGTGTCAAAATTCGCCGCGTTGGCGAACCAGGTCACATTGATGGAACCATTGGGCAAGGGATTCAAACCATTGGTTGAGGTGGTGGTGTCAATGACCTCGTTCGTGGTCCATCCCGGGGAGGTCCATAGGACATCGCAGTAGCCATTGGCTATCTGATACAGATTCTCCCACCCGCTCGGTGGGATGCCGAAAGCCGTTAAAGTGACGGGGTAGCCGCTATAAACGGGAGCATTACCGTAGTCGCACTGGAAGTGCAGGCCAACGGTGGCCGCCGAGCTGACCCCCAGCATGAGGGCCGCTGCCGAGACGGTGCAGGCGATTTTCTTGGCGCGGGAACTGTTCGTGGAATCAGGCAGTCTTTTCATGGATTTATCCTTTTGTTTCGCTGCGCACTTTTTGCGCGCAATCAATCCGGCCGACAAATAATGGCAGATCGTACATGTTGCTCTCCGATGGGGGAAAGCGACACCCACTTAACCACAGACCGCACCGGCCCGTCAAGGGTTTTTTTTTGACTTTTTTACATCTTGTCCCGGCTGTTTATCCGGCGCATTTTACATCGGCGCGCGTGTCGCGCCATACGATGCCGGCCCAACCTCAGAATGTTCTCAACCGAGCCAGGGAGCTTTTTCTTAAGGGCGATTTCGCCCGGGCCTTGCCCCTCTATGAGAAACTGGCCCCCAATAATCCCAAGTGCGGTTTGATTTGGTACGAGTACGGCAATGCCGCCTTCAAATCCCGCCAGGCCGACTTGGCGGATCGCGCCTGGAGCAAAGCGGTCGAAATCGAGCCGCAGAACGCCGAATTGGTGGGGATGGTGGGCCATCAATTTGAGGCCCTGCGCCGTCCGGAAAAGGCCCGCGCCTGCTTCCTCCAGGCCGCCGCCGCCGATGCGCGCGCCATCAACCCCCGCATCAGCCTGGCGGTGCTTCTGGAAAGAAGCCATCGTCTCGAGGAAGCCCGCGCCGCAGTCCAGGATTGCCTGCTCATTGATTCCCGGGACGATCAAGCCCGCTATTTCTCAGCCATCCTGGACCGGCGCGAGGGCAACATGCAGGAGGCCGAGAGCCGATTGCGCGACCTCATCGCTTCCGATCCCCGCCATCCGTTCGTGCGCTACGCCGCCCGCTACGAACTGGCCCAGGTGCTCGACCGGACGGACAGATTCGATGAGGCCATCGCCCTTTTGCAAGAGGCCAAGCAGATGGTGCTGGCCCTGGCGGACGCGAAATTGTTGATGCGGAATTATGACCAGATCGCGGAAAGCGGCCGACGTTTCACCGCCAGCCAGCCAAAGAATATTCTGGACACTTGGGCCAAGTATTTCCCCCCGCGCAAACGGGAACCCATCCCGCCCCTGGCTTTCCTGGGCGGGCATCCCCGCAGCGGAACGACTTTGCTGGAACAAATCCTGGACGCCCACCCCGCCGCGGCGGCGCTGGACGAGCCGGCGGCCTTCCTGGAAGTCCTACAGCCGGAGTTCCACAAATCCAACCAGCTTTCCAGCGCGCGGGTCAATGTGTTGCGCCGCCACTACATTCAGGCCTTGCGCGACAACTTGGACGCCGACGCGGCGGGGAAGATGCTCATTGACAAGAATCCCTCGCCCACCGCCCGGCTGCCGTTGTGGCTGCGGGTTTTCCCGGAATTGCGGGTGCTCATCGCCTTGCGCGACCCGCGCGACGTGGTGCTGAGTTGTTACTTTCAGAACATCCCGCTCAACGCGGCCAATGTGAATTTCCTCTCCCTGGATCGCCTGGCCAGACACTATGCCGACCTGATGGGCATCTGGCTGGCCGTGCGGGAATGGCCCGGCTTTGCCTGGATCGAAACCCGTTATGAGGACATCGTCGCCGACCTGCCCAAGGAGGGGCGGCGGGTGACGGAGTTTCTTGGGCTGCAATGGCACCCGGAGCAGGAGCGATATTACGTCAAGAGCGCCGCCAAGCACCTTTACTCCCCGACTTACCAGGACGTCACCCGTCCGGTCTATCAACGGTCGGTCGCGCGCTGGCGCGCTTATGAGAAGCATCTGGCGCCCATCCTGCCGGCGCTGGAGCCCTTTTGCCGGGCGTTGGGATATATTTGAACTTGAACTTTGCCGTTTGCGCTTCAATCTCTGTCGGCAGGAAAAACTATGATGTCCGCAAAACGCATTCTGGCGGCCTATCGGCCGGCGCGCGAGGCCTTCGCCGCCCTGGGCGTGGATACCGACGCCGCGCTGGGCCGGCTGGCCCAAATTCCGATTTCCCTCCACTGCTGGCAAGGCGACGACGTGGGGGGATTTGAAAACACCGGCAGCACACTGGGGGGCGGCCTGGCGGTGACGGGCAATTATCCGGGCAAAGCGCGCACGCCGGAGGAATTGCGGGCCGATCTGGAAAAGACTTATTCGCTGCTGCCGGGCCGGCACCGGCTCAACTTGCACTCCTTTTACGCCGAGACGGGCGGGAAACGAGTGGGGCGCGACGAACTGGAGGCCGCCCATTTCAAGAACTGGATCGCCTGGGCCAAATTGCGGAAGCTGGGTTTGGATTTCAACCCCACTTTCTTTTCCCATCCCTTGGCCGGGGATGGTTTTACCCTGGCCCATCGCGACAAGGCCGTGCGCCGGTTTTGGATCCAGCACGGCATTGTTTGCCGCCGCATCGGCGCGGCCATGGGCCGGGCGCTGGGCACCCCCTGCGTCACCAACGTCTGGATTCCCGACGGTTTCAAGGACACCCCGGTGGACCGCAAAGGCCCGCGCCAGCGCCTGGCCGAATCCCTCGACGCCGTCTTCGCCGAACCGCTGGATGCCAGACACAATCTGGACGCCGTGGAACCCAAGTTGTTTGGCATCGGCTCGGAAAGTTACGTCGTCGGTTCCCACGAGTTTTATCTGGCTTACGCGCTGAGGCGCAAGAAACTGCTGTGCCTGGACGCCGGCCATTTTCATCCCACCGAGACCATCGCGGACAAAATTTCCGCGGTGCTCTCGGCGCTGGAGGAAATTCTCCTGCACGTCAGCCGGGGCGTGCGCTGGGACAGCGACCACGTGGTCATTCTGTCGGACGAATTGGAGGCCATCGCGCAGGAATTGGTGCGCGGCGATTTCCTCGGCCGGGTCCACATCGGCCTGGATTATTTCGACGGCAGCATCAACCGAGTGGCGGCCTGGACCATCGGGGCGCGCAGCATGCTCAAGGCCCTGTTGCTGGCCCTGCTGGAGCCGATTGACACCCTGCGCGCACGGGAGGAGGAGGGCGACTTCACCTCACGCCTGGCGCTGCTGGAAGAGGCCAAGACGCTGCCGCACGGGGCGGTGTGGGACTATTACTGCGAAAGCCGCGGAGTCCCCGCGGGCGCCGCCTGGCTGGGGGAAGTCAAGCAGTACGAGAAAAGCGTGCTGTCAAAACGAAAATAGCCGGGACCCGATCCATTTATGACCCCCAATCCCTTTCTCGGCGTGTTTTTTCACTGGATGGGAGGATTGGCCTCCGGCAGTTTCTATGTCCCGTACAAGGGTGTCAAGAAATGGTCGTGGGAAACGTACTGGCTGGTGGGGGGCTTTTTTTCCTGGATCATTTGCCCATGGGTGTTGGCCAGCTTCATGACCAGCGACCTGATCGGCGTGCTCAAGCAGCAAAGCGCCGCCACGCTCGAATGGACGTATTTTTTCGGGATGCTGTGGGGATTTGGCGGACTGACCTTCGGGCTGACGATGCGTTACCTGGGGATGTCGCTGGGCATGGGCGTGGCGCTGGGTTATTGCGCGGCTTTCGGCACGCTGGTGCCGCCGATTTGCAAATGGCTCATCCCGAATTTTTTTGTTTTCGCCAACAGCGCGAGCATTGTTGAAATCGCAAAATCCACCGGGGGACGGGTGATTCTGGCGGGAGTGGGCGTTTGCATGGTTGGCATCTGGATCGCGGCGCTGGCGGGCTTGACGAAGGAAAAGGAGATGCCCGAGGCACAAAAGAAGAGCGCGATCAAGGAATTCAATTTCAAGAAGGGCATTTTGGTCGCGACCTTTTCCGGCATCATGAGCGCGTGTTTTGCGTTCGCCTTGCAGGCCGGAAGCTCGATCAAGGTTGATTCGTTGAAAATTGGCTATATCCACGGCGCCGCGCAAAAGGGAATCCACGTGATGGATCGGGGCATCATCCCGGCAGCCACCGGCGAGTCGGCGGTCAAAGAATTGGACTTGACCCCATTGGGATTGAGTCCGGACAAGAAATTCGATTTCAGCGGCGTGCTGGACAACATTGAAACAAACAGCGTGTTTGCCGCGAAATTCGCCGCCACTTTTGCCAGCTCAACCAATGCCGTGGCCCGGCGGCTGGTGTCTTATGCTGCCGTTTTTGAGACTGTCAAAACCAATGAACCCATTGCCGCCACGATCAAGAGTCTGGGAGATTTTTCAGAGAAGGAAATTGCCGCGAGCATTGTTGTGGCAGGCGGGGACATAATTGCGCTGCAAAAGCGCTATGGCCTTTGGCAGGGTCTGCCGCCGCTGGTCGTGCTGTTGCTGGGCGGTTTCACGACCAATTTCATCTGGTGCGTGCTGTTGAACTTCAAGAACAAGACCGGGTACCAATATACGGCCTCGCATGTCCGGCCCGAACACGCCCGCCACGGCGGCAGCGGCAGTGAACAGGCGCCGGCGGCGAAGGCGGCCAACGTGCCGGAGGATTTGAAAATACCGGCGCTGGCCAACTATCTTTTCTCCGCCCTGGCGGGGACGACCTGGTACTTTCAGTTTTTCTTTTACACGATGGGGGCGACGCAGATGGGCAAATACGATTTCGCCTCGTGGACTCTGCACATGGCGAGCATCATCATTTTCAGCACGATGTGGGGCTGGATACTCCACGAGTGGAAGGGATCGAGCAGGAAGGCGCACCTTCTCATTGCCGGGGGCATCGCCACTTTAATCTGTTCCACCATGGTCATTGGCGCCGGGGTCGGTTGGACAAAGCTCATGGACTTCATCCGCTCGCTTTGATCCTCGAGCACTTTGCGCTTTGCACGGGGGGCGCGCTCCGGCATTTTCAGGCAATGCGTGTTGGCGTGTTATGCGGGGGATTGGAGGAATTGGAATGGGTGCAAACGTTGGGCTTCCGGTCCATGCAATGGATGCGCTTTGCCCAAAGTCCCGCCGCCCCGCCCCACGCCGACTGGAAACCGTTCGCGGAGAAATTCGCGGCGGAGGCCGCCCGCCGCGGCGTGCGCCTCTCGGCCATCGGCGCCCTTTACGGGAATCCGCTGGACCCCAGGCAAACCGAATCGGCCCGCGCCGTTTTCCAGCGCGCCATCGAGGTGGCGGCGTTCATGGGCGTCAAGACTGTTTCCGGCTTTGCCGGCGCGGTCATCGAGCTGGAAATGAACGAGCGGGGAGGGAATCCTCTTTACAGGCCGTTCGAGAATCATCTGCCGCAACTGCTGGCCTTCTGGGAGCCGCTGGCCCGCGCGGCGGCGGAACGGAACGTGCGCCTGGCTTTCGAGAATTGCCCGCAAGGCCCCTGGCACCTGCCGCTGATGCATTACAACGCGCTGAGCCAGCCGGCCATGTGGGAGCGCCTGTTCAACGCCACGGCCTGCCAAAACATCGGCCTGGAATGGGACCCCAGCCACCTGCTCTGCCAGTTCATCGAACCGGTGGCGACCATTCACAAATTCGGCCGGCGCATCTTCCACGTTCATGCCAAGGACGCTTATATCAACCGTCCCCTGCTGGCGGCCTACGGCCCGTGCCATCCGGGGGTGGCCGAGCACCGCTTTCCCGGCCTGGGCCAGGCCGATTGGGGGGAGATCATCCACGCGCTGTTGCGCGCGGGGTACGACTCGGATTTGAACATTGAAGGCTGGCACGACCCGGTTTTCCGGAACCACCCGACCGGCCCAAAACTGGAGGACGCCGGCCTGCTGATCGCCAAACAAACCCTGGAACGATTCACCGCCGGCACCGAACCGCCGCCGCAACGATGAGTTTTTTGGATTTTTGCGCCGCCTTGAGGATGAGCGTCGGATTGGTCGTGGCGTCCTCCGGCGCGCAGGCCTTGATCTGGGCGAAATCCCCCGTGTCGGCGACGAGGCGGGTGAATTGTTTCAATTGTTCCAATTGGTTCAGCCCGGCGGGAACTGGAACAACCTGACTCTTTTGAGCGGTGGCAACGGCATTCATCAGCGGTCTCCAGCGGGTAAAATGCCCCATCCTCCCCCGCCGCGCAATGACTTTCCTCACGTAATCCGAATCTCAAATTCAGATGAAGGGGTCAAGGGGTCTTCAATGGGTCAGTGCTCGGAATCATGTATTTCCCTCCGAAGGACGCAAGTGGCAACTGCCGTGTCAAGGCTATTTACTTGATTCCGAGGACTGACCCTTTGGACTTGACAGCGTCTCCATTAGTTTTAATTTTTCGCTGCGAGGCAGTTGGCGCAAACTCTCGATGCTCATGGCTGGAAATTACCGCATTGGAGCGAAACGATCAAGCGTGCCTCCTTACGGCGCTGGTTCCCCGGAGTCGGATCGCTGCGCTTCAATGGCCGGCTCCCCATCAGCGGTGTGCATGGACCAACTGCGCGGCCCAATCTCCAAGGTCAGCGCCCCGTTGTCACGGACGTACACCACCCGCGCGGCGTGCCGGGCCAGCCGCTGGCGCAGTTTTTCCGGGGCGCGGCTCGTGGCGGGAAATTTCGCGTCGGCTATCACAATCAGCCCCGGTCGCAGCAGGTCCAGCAACGGGTCGCAGAGCGGTTCCTCGCGCGCCGGCAATCCGGCCACGACAATGTCCGCCCGCAATTCGGGATGATGACGCATGAGGGCCTCCTGCCCGTCGCGCCCCAAGGCCGGCAGAAGCAAAACCGACTGGCCGTTGAGCCGCCTCTGCAAAGCCACCGCGTTGTCGTCGGCCTGCGGGAATTGATCCGACGGCCCGGGATGCAGCACGGTCCATCCGGCCATGCTGTCGCCGTCCTTCACGGACCGCCAACTGCCGGCTGGGCGCAAATCGCGCATGAGGCCGCGGTAGGGCGGCGAGCGGTCTTGGGCCGCGCCGGTGAAAACTTCCGCCACGGAAAAATTCGTCAGGATGACTTTGGCCCCGCCGAAGAAGGCCAGCCGGCCGCCGGCCAGGCACAGGCCCGCCAGGCGATTGACCCCCTGCGCGCACAGAAAGGGCGTGAGAAATTCCCGCGCCGACTTCTCGTTGCCGCAGTCAATCAGAAGTTTCCCGGCCAGTCCCGGCGGCCGGGCCAGGATGACCGGAGCGCCGTTGAGGGGCAGCACCTCCAGGCGCGCGGCCCGGAGGCCCCACGCCCAATGCCCGGCCAGACCCAGCCCCGCCGCCATCAGGGCCGCGGCGGCGGCCCGTCTGTGGCGCGAGCGGAAAAGCCAGCCCGTTGCCGCGAGCAACAAAAGCGCATAGTAGAAAAGACAAACCCCCAGCGACGGCGCGGCGGCGTTGAAATTGCCCCACGGCCATTTGGCGGCGCACTGGCTGAACCATAAGATGAATTTCATCAAGGCCCACGTGGCGTTGTTGAACAGGCCGGCCAGACCCGGCAGCCACGCCCCGGTCAGCAGGCTGCCCATTCCGCTCATCAGCGCCAAGGCCGTCACCGGCACAACCACGCAATTGGCCGGCAGGCTGACCGGCGTGAACAGGTGAAAGTAATACGCCGCCAGCGGAATCGAGCCAACCCAGGCGGCGAACGACAGAGTGGCCGTGTCCAGCGCGTAATCCGCCGGCGTGCGCAGGAAAATCGGCCCGCGCGATTGCAGCGAATCCGGCAGAAACGGGTCGCCCTTGAACAACCAGGCGCGCAGCCTTTGCCGCGCCCGCGGCAAAATCACCCCGATGCACAACACGACCAAAAAGGAAAGCTGAAAGCCGGGTTGGAAAGGTTGCGCCGGTTCCCACAACAACACGATGATCGCCGCCGCAAAAAGGGAATTGATCAAATCGCCCGGCCGGCGGCAGGCCCAGCCCACAATGACCACAGTCATCATGATCGTCGCGCGCACCGCCGACGCCGGCCAGCCGGTCAGCCCCGCGTAAAACCAGAGCATCGGCAGCACCAGCAGGCCGCAAAGCGCGCGCGGGATTCGCAGCAGCCGCAACAATCCCAGGCCGATGCCCGCCAGCAGCCCGATGCGCAAGCCGTCCACGGCGAAAATGTGATACGTCCCCGCCCGCATGAACGGTTCCTCCACCGAACCGCTCAGGGGCGCTTTCCAATCCAGCAGCAGCGTCCAGGTCAGCCGCAGCGGTTGGTCTTCCTCGGGCAGGCCCAAAGCGAGCGTCTTTTTGGCCCATTGACGGAAGCGTTCCGAAATCCGCCCTGCCACCGTACCGCCCTCCGGGAGCGCTTTCCAATCGTTGGTCGTGTAGGTTTGCAATTGGAAGAAGACGCCCTCCCGCCTGTAGAACGCGCGCGGATTAAACAGGCCCTCTGCAATCGGGCCGCGCGGCGGCTGTATGTCGCCCCTTACTTCCACCCTCTGCCCCTCGAAAATGCTGGCGGGCAGAAGTCCCGGCGCGCCCGCCACCACCCGGCCCACCGCCGGCTCCCAAGCGTCGTTGAGACAAATCTCGCTGGTTTCGATCAGCGCCGACGACCGCCAAAACTCCCGCTTGTCCCGCTCATAAATGCGTTGCGAAGGCGGCGCAACGATGGTTCCGCGCAACGACACCGTTCGCGCCCGGTCGCCCAGCAACAAACGCAAGTCGTGGCCCGAGATAATAGCCGCGTGCCAGGAGGCGTTTGTCCATCCGGTCAAGAACACCAGCAGGCCCGCCAGCCAGACCCGTCCTTTGTTCCAAGCCAGCGCCGCCGCCGCCACCGCAAAGGAAGCGCCAAACAACAGCGGCAGGCCCGGCCGGGCCAATTCGCCGCACAGAATGCCGGCGATCAGCAGCAACGCCACCGGAAGCAGTGGGCGTTTCATGGCTTCAAGCCCCCTTGCGCCGCCGGCGCGCGCCCCAAACCGCCAGCAACCCGAAACCCGAGCCGCAGCCATCCAGCAGGACATCCTGGACGGCGGGCTGGCGGGTCGGAACAAAGCTCTGGTGAAATTCGTCCGTCGAGGCGTAAAGCAGGCAAAGCAGAAGTGCCAGGCGAAGCTGCCGGCCGGGAGAATACGAGCCGAAGGCCGGGTCAAAATGAACCGCCCGCCAAGCCAGAACACCCAGCACGGCATACTCGACAAAATGGGCCGTCTTGCGCACGACGAAATGGAGTTGCTCGATCTTTTCCTCCGACATGCCCGGAAAGAGCCAGTGCATCAGCGGCCGGAAAAAGCAGGAAGTATTGGCGGGCGACCCAAGCCCGGTGGAGGCGCTGAAAATGACGGCCATCCACAGAATCAGGGGCAGCCAGTATTTGCACAGACGGCCAGGCACGGCTGAAAGAAACAATGTTCAAGGCCCAAATGCAACAGCAAAAACTCATCGTCTTCAAGATTGCTCTCTCTGCCACCGTCTTATAGCCTTTGGCGCATGGCCGACGCCATCAAACCAGCTATCGAAACCACCAACCTGACGCGCGACTTCGGAAACCTTCGCGCCGTCAACCAACTCAATCTCCGGGTCGAAGCGGGCCGGTTCTACGGCTTTCTCGGCCCCAACGGCGCGGGCAAATCCACCACCATCAAGATGTTCACCGGCCTGCTGGCCCCCAGCGGCGGGGCCATGCGCATTCTGGGCCGGGACATGAGCGACCCGCGCAGCGCCCTGGAAGTCAAACGCCACATCGGCGTGGTGCCGGAAAACCTGGCGCTCTTCGACAATCTGACGGCCCGCGAATACCTCACCTTCATCGGCCGCATGTACCTTCTGCCCACCGCGACCATCAGCGCCCGGTGCGACGAATTGCTGGCCATGATGGACCTGGCGCATGAGGAAAAGAAACTCGTTCTCGAATTCTCTCATGGCATGAAGAAAAAGCTCGCCCTCGCCGCCGCTTTGATTCCCAATCCCGACCTCTTGTTCCTGGACGAGCCTTTCGAGGGCGTGGATGCCATCGCCTCCCGCCTCTTGCGCGACACTCTCAAGCAGTGCGTCGGACGCGGCGCCACGATTTTCCTCACCTCTCACGTCCTGGAAATTGTGGAGAAACTTTGCACCGACGTGGGCATCATCGCCCGCGGCCAACTCGTTCATCAAGGCACGATGGAGGAGTTGCGGCGCGCCGGTTCCCTGGAGGACAAGTTCCTTGCTGTCGTGGGCAACGACGGGCACGAGGCGCAGAAGTTAAGCTGGCTGGAAGGATGAAGTGAATTGGGACCAACTCAAGACCATTCTCTGGCTGCGCTGGCGGCTGACGCGCAACCAGTGGACCCGCAGCAAAGGCCTCGGCGTCGTCATTGCCGCCATCGTCGCCGCCGCCATTGTTGCCCTGGGCGGAGCCAGCTTCATCGGTGCGCTGCTCGGCGGGATATTTGCTCTGGGCCAGGCCAAACCCGCCGTCGTTTGGGGTCTCTGGTGCGGCCTGACCGTGGCCTTCCTGCTATTTTGGATGATCGGCCTGATCCAGGAAATCCAGCGCTCCGAGAGCATTGACCTCCAGCGCCTGCTGCATCTGCCCGTCGCTCTGGGCCAAATGTTCCTCATCAATTACCTGGCCTCGCATCTGACCTTCAGCATTGTTCTGTTCCTGCCCGCCATGATGGGTCTGGCCGCTGGGCTGGCCATCTCGCGCGGTCCCGCCATGCTCTTGCTGGCGCCCCTGGCCTTGGCCATGGTCTGCATGATCACCGCTTGGACCTATTGCCTGCGCGGCTGGCTGGCCACCTTGATGAGCAACCCCCGCCGGCGCCGCACCGTCATCATGGGCATCATGTTCGCCTTCATTCTTCTGGGCCAAGGCCCCAACCTTTACTTCAACGTCTTGCGCCGCCCCAACATCCCTGCGCCCGACGCCACGCCCGAACAAATAAAGCAACAGGTCCAGGCCTTAAAAACCCACAATCGCGAGACGTTCGCCCAACTCCATTTGATCGAGAAGTTCTTCCCGCCGCTCTGGCTGCCTCTCGGCGCCCGGTCCTTGGCCGAAGGACGCCCGCTGCCGGCCTTGTTCGGCACATTGGGTTGCTTTGCCATCGCCGCCCTCGGCCTGCGGCGCGCCTATCGGGGCACGCTGCGATTTTATCGCGGTGAATCCGGCGGAAAGGTCGCGGCGCAAATTCAGCCAAATCCAATCTCGGCCGCCGCTCCGGCCCCGGCCAAACCCGGAACCCGTTTCCTGGAACTCCCTCTGCCCGGCGTGCCCGAACAAGCCGCCGCGCTGGCCCTGGCCACATTCCGTTCCTGGCTCCGCGCACCCGAAGTGAAAATGGCCTGGGCGACTTCATTCCTCGTCCCGGTGATCATTGGCGGCTCGCTCCTGTTCCGCTCCCCGGCCAAGGTGCCCGAAGCCGCCAAACCATTCGCCGCCACGGCCGCGGTGGTGTTCTCGGTCTTCATGCTCGGTCAATTCTTCGCCAATCAATTCGGTTTCGATCGTGACGGCTTCCGCGCCTTGATTCTTTCGCCCGTGGACCGGCGGCTCATTCTGTTGGGCAAAAACCTCGCCTGCCTGCCCGTCGGCATGGGATTCGGCCTCCTGCTGCTTTTGGCGATTTCCGCGCGGCTGAGCCTCTCGCCACTGGTGTTTATGGCCGCCCTGCTCCAACTGGCCGCCGTGCTCCTGCTGGCCGGGCTGGCCGGCAACTTGCTCTCCATCCTCGTCCCCTACCGCATCCAGCCTGGCTCGATGAAGCCGACCAAAATGCCCGGCCTGACGATGGTGGTGATAATCCTTTGCCAGATCTTTTTCCCCATCGCCATCGCCCCGGCGTTCCTGCCGCCGCTGGCCGGGTTCCTCTGGCAACAGGCCGGTTGGCCGGACGCCGTGCCCGTGAACCTGATCCTTTCCTTCGCGCTGGCCGGGCTGATGGCGTTGGCCTACTGGCAGGCGCTCGCCCCGCTGGGCCGTTTGCTCCAACGCCGCGAAACCAGAATCCTTGCCATCGTGACCGTGGAGGTCGAATAACGACCTTCGGCGCCATTGGCTCCCGGTTTTTCACTGTTTCCACAACCCCGCGTAAAAAAGATTATGTATAATTGCTCGATGCGTGCTTTGTCATCCGATCAGGATAACGTAGGCGTCCCCCAAGCGATAGGCGCGGTTCTTGCGCGACCGATTCTGTAGCTCCAAAAAACCTGCTTTCAACCAGGACCGACACAACCCAACAACTGTGCGGTGGCTCAACTTGAGGTGGCTCGCGATTTCCGCCGCGGTCGCTGTCCCATTCCGACGGAAAAGTTCCAGCAGCCGCCGTTCGCGCGGATCAAGCTTGCGCAGGAGACCGCTCCGATCCTGAGCGCCACGATTCGCCGCCTTTGCCGCCTGAGCGCGCACGGCGCTGAAGGCCTCCGCCATTCCCACGCAGAAAAAGTCCAGGAACCCCGTCATGTCAGCTTCCGCGCGCCCCAGGTGGTAATTGTGCGAAGGCCCAATCGTCAGCCCGGCGTAATATCCCGCAAGATTCCGCGCATAGTATTCATCGAGAGAATAGATGCCTTTCAGACCGTAACCTGCCTTGTGCAGAATCAGATTGGCCAGCAGCCTTGCTGTCCGGCCATTTCCGTCGTAGTAGGGGTGAATTGTGGCGAACTGATAATGCGCCAGGCCGGCAATAAGCGGCACGGGCAATGCCCCCTCGTGAAGCTCTTGGTTGATCCACCTCACCAAATCCGACATGAGACCCGGAACCACTTTGGCTTCTGGCGGCATATATACGATCTCCCTGGTCCGGCTATTGCGAATGACGTTCTGGCCGTCGCGATAAGGTGTCGGCTTCGACTGTCCCGTCATCACCAGACCATGAAGCCGTCGCAGTTGTCCTTCCGTCAGGGGGCTTTCGTCGGCGGCCAGCTTCTCCATTTCTTTCAGGGCGCGGTAATGATGGCGCACTTCCAGTTCGTCGCGTTCCTTTCCCGGAAAGCGCGCGCCCGCAACAGCCTCTTTCACCTGCCCCTGTGTGAGCCGATTGCCCTCGATCTGCGTTGAATAATGGGTCGAGACCAACCGCGCCGTCTCGCGCAGGCTTGCCAGCACCGTGACATCAATTGGCAAATCTGAGACCACTTGGCGATCCGCTTCAACGGACATGAGCGCCTTCGTAATCGCGGGCGTAATTCTGTACATTGGATGAAACATGCCAACAAGTTTAGCAAGATGTCTGTTATATGCCAGTTAAAACGCAGATATTTCCGACCCTGCCGCTCGCCCGTTTACAACCGACCCCGATGCCGGCGGGTGTGTGGCCCAATTCGAGATTTGGAAGGCAGCCGAGGCGTGGCTCAACAACAGCCTATGGCGAAGCTGGTCCAACTGGCAGCCAGACTTTCATCGGGCCAGCACGCCGATTGTCCCACACGCAATAGGGAACGGCAGTGATCTCAGTGCGTTTGGAAGAAACAACCGCGCGTTGATAAAGCGCGTGGCTCCAATCTGAATTTCCCGTCTGTTCTCCAAGACCGCGAATCACCACAATGCCGCCAAATAATTTTGATTTCTCAACTCTCAATGCCGCGTCCGCCGGCAAGACCAGCGATGTGACCGGCGCCCTCTGGTCGCATTGTTCGACGCAATAAACAAGCGGGCCGCGTTGAATCGCCAGCAACCCGCGATCGGCGGCGACATTCGGGTTGGCCGCAACGCGCTGGACCGGCATGGGCAGATTCAGTTCCACAGCGTCGCCATTTTTCCACCGGCGCGACAGGACGAAATAGCCTCGCTCGATCTCAGGGGCGGAAATGTCTCTGCCGTTCACGCTCACAGTCGCGCCTTCGCACCAACCCGGCACGCGCAGGCGCAAGGCAAAATCAGCGATTGATTTCAACCGCGGTTTCAAGACCACCTTGCCGTCCCAGGGATAATCCGTCTGCACGTCGAGCCGGATTTGTTGTCCGCCGACTTGCGTTTCCATCCGCCCTTGGACGTAAAGATTCACCCAGATGGAATTTGAGCCGGTCGCGCAGGCATAGCCGCCCAGCGCGGCAATGGTGCGCGCGGCGTTCGGCGGGCAACAGGCGCAGCCGAACCACTCCTGCCGGTGATGGTCGCCGGCGCTTTCCAGCGGATTGACGTAGAAAAACTTTTTGCCGTCCTGCGAAACGCCCGCCAGCAGGCCGTTGTAAAGCCCGCGCTCGAGGACATCGGCATATTTCGCGTCGCCGTAAAGCAGCCCCATGCGGCTGGCCCACTGCGCCAGCGCGACGGTGGCGCAGGTTTCCTGATAAGCCGTCAGATTGGGCAAATCGTAATCCACCGTGAAGCCTTCGTTCTGCCCGCTCGGCCCGATGCCGCCGGTGAGATACATGTTTTTCCCGGTCGTGTTGCGCCAGACACGGTCCAGCATCGCCAGCAACCGTTCGTCGCCGGTCTGCGCCGCCACGTCCGTGGCGCCGCTCATCAAATAGGCCGCGCGCACGGCATGGCCCTTGATTTTTTCGTGGGCGAAAATCGGCGCGTCATCCAGCCAGTAGGTGCCATCGTATTCTTCGGGCGGTGTGTGATGCTCCTGGGCAAAGTAATGGCGTCCGCGGTTTTCGACGAAGAATCTCGCCAGATTGAAATAGCGTTGTTCGCCGGCGGCCCGCCAGAGTTTCACCAGCGCCAGCTCAATTTCCGGATGGCCGGGATAGCCCAGCCGTTTTGGTTCCGGCCCAAAAACCGAATTAATCTGGTCCGCCAGCTTGACGGCCACGGCAAGAAAATTTCTTTTGCCCGTCGCCTGAAAATAGGCCACGGCGGCCTCGATGAGATGGCCGGCGCAATAAAGTTCATGGCAGTCGCGCAGGTTCGTCCAGCGCCGCCCCGGTTCTTTGACAATGAAGTAAGTGTCAAGATAACCATCCGGCTGCTGCGCGCCGGCGATGAGCAGGATGATGTCATCCAGCCGCGCTTCGAGTCCCGAGTCCGGATGCGTCGCCAGTGAAAATGAGGCGGCTTCGATGGCTTTGTAAACATCCGAGTCCATGAACACCGGGCCGCGAAACCCGTTGGTCGCGCCGCGAGCCGCCAATCGGAAATTTTCCAGATTCCCGGCCTTCTCCAGATTGTCCAGGCTGACCGGAATGCTGGCGATGCGGTTGGTTTCCTGCCGCGCCGACCAGAACGAGTCGGTGATTTTCACCGCGGTGAACGGCACCGGCTGGAGCTGCTCCAGTGAGGCCATGTCTTGAGCCTGCCCGTCAAACTTCACCAAAACAGACAGGGCAGCGGCGCCGAGAAAGAATATTTTAGAGTTCATAGGCAACTGCATCATATTGACCGACCACACGGTGTCAAAACCAACCTTTGAAAGCGGTCCCCTTGCGCTCGAAACACAAGTTTGCACATTTTTCTCGACAGAAGCAGAAGATGGGCTTAAAATTGGCGCTACCCACATTGAAAGCCGCAATGTGGGTAGCGCCAATTTATAGTCTGCTCCAAATCTGTCAGATGGTCCCATCGTAGTTTTTGAACACCTCCGATTCACCGTGGAGGCAATGTCCTTGGCCATCATTTCAAAAGGTCCCATCGCAGTTTTTAAACACCTCCGATTCACCCCTGCCAATATTTGGCGGACAGGGTTCCGACCAAGCCGTTTGCCCAGCGGCGCTTAGAAATTAAGATGCGCCTTTGGCACGGCTGAGTTCGACTGCGCTCTTGTGGCCGAAAACCCCGCGTTGTATGCTGGCGCGCTTGGTTTTATGAATTGGACATCAACAGAGCACCCCGGATGGGTGGAGCAGTGTCGTGAGTTTGCATCCAAGCGGATGCCATTTCGGTTGGACCATGTTTGCGGCCAGAATGAAGAAAGGATTTGCGACAAGCTATGTGCCGAGCACAATTTCCGGCAGGAAAAACGCGGATCGGCCGTTTTGTTCACGCCCATTCAAAATTAGATCCTATTGATTATGCCACTATTAAAACTTGAAACTACAGTTGTCCTCCCTGAGGATAAGCGGCAAGCCCTGCTGGCGTCTCTGTCCAAAACCGTCGCCGAAACCATTGGCAAACCGCAGCAATACGTCATGGTGGCCGCCAGCCAGGCCGCCATGCAGATGTCCGGCAGTCCGGGTGACGCGGCCTTTGTGGACGTCCGGAGCATTGGCGGGTTGACCGGCGACGTGAACCGCAAGCTCTCACAGAAGGTCTGCCAGTTGTTGCACGATTCTCTCGGAGTCCCGCCAAATCGCATTTACCTCAGCTTCACCGATGTCCAAGCCAGCCACTGGGGCTGGAACGGGAGCATTTTCGGGTGACGGCGATGGACCTGACGCACACTGATCAACGCCAAACCGCTGGTCCCCAAGTTTTTTGTCGCTGAGGCCCCCTCCTGCGAACGGCCAATCCCGACGGCCTCGGTATTGCCGTGCTCGGCGGAGATGAAATCTGAAGAAACTTTGTCACGTCTGCGGGCTTTTCAACCACGGTCATGGCGATATGATGACAAGTCGAATGACGCCGCCGGCCGCCAGTGGAGACGAGGAGTTGGTCAACGCCAGCCTTGGGGGAAACCGCGAGGCCTTCGGACAAATCGTCACGCGCCACCAGGCGCTGGTCTGCGCGCTGGCTTACAGCGCCACCGGCAGTTTGACGCAAAGCGAGGACCTGGCGCAGGAGACCTTTATCGCCGCGTGGAAGCATCTGGCCGATTTGCGCGAACCGGCCAAGCTGCGTTCCTGGCTTTGCGGCATCGCGCGCAATCTCATCCACAATTCCCTGCGCACGCAGGGGCGGGAGCCGAGCCATCGCGCCGAGGCGCTGGAGGACATTGCCGAGCCGCGTTCCCCGGAGCCGTTGCCCGGAGAGCGGGCCATCAGCCGGGAGGAGGCTGAAATCCTGTGGCGGGCGCTGGAACGGATTCCGGAAACCTACCGCGAACCGCTGGTGCTGTTTTATCGGGAACAGCAATCGGTCGAGGCCGTCGCGCAAGAGTTGGAGCTGACAGAGGATGCGGTCCGACAACGGCTGGCGCGCGGCCGGAAACTCTTGCAGGAGGAAGTGCTGGCTTTTGTGGAAGGCGCGCTGCAAAAGACCGCGCCGGGAACGGCCTTTACCGTGGCGGTGGTGGCCGCGCTGCCCTTCGCCGTCACTTCGGCCAAGGCGGCGTCCCTCGGCGTGGCGGCGGCCAAGGGCGGGGCCGGGGCCAAAAGCGCCTTTTCCCTGGCCGCGCTGGGCAGTTTGGCCGCGATGCTGGGCGCAATGCTGTTTTCCTGGAAGAACGCGGTGGATGAAACCAAATCGCCGCCCGAACGGCGGCTGCTGGTGCGGACGGCGTGGTTCCAGATCGCCTTTTTCGTGCTGTCCATGGGCGCCACCTTTTATTGTCTCCCAAGACTTTCCCAACACCCGCTGGCGTTGGGCATCGGCCTGGCGCTGCTCCTTCTTGCCAACCTCGTCAATGGCGTGGTGATGTTTGATCACCTGGGCAAGCGGCGAATGGAAATCGTGATGGAGGAAGGCACTTGGGCCGACGCGGGCTGGAGCGGGCCGGGAAAGGAAACCGACCGCAAGGCGCTTCGGAAGACGGTGAGGCTCATCATCCCCTTCCTCATTATGTTTGTGTTTGGGAGCATCGGGCTGCCTTGGAAACAGCATTGGATCCGTTGCGCGGTAATAACCGCAGGCGAAGCGATGATCATTCTTTGGGCTTTTCGCAGGTTTCAAAATATGCTGAGTTTAAAATCCATGCCGGGCTTCAAGTCCTCGTGGGTTCCGGCATCTCTTCGGCATCCGATCATTCTTCTGCCGGCGATTACCTTTGGATCCGCGCTGCTCGGAGGCGGTCTCGTCCTTTTTCTTAACCCCGTCGGAGCTGGTCTCTTGCTTCATCACAGCCCGTGGCTGCGGAATATGGGGCTTAGCCTTCTGGCGGCCATGGTGGTGTACGCCGTATTCGCGGTGATTTACGTGAAGAAACGCGGCCTCGCGCTGCGGGCGGAAGAGGCAGTTGATAAGAATTATGAGTCGCTTTTTGACCAACCCGGCGTTCCTCCGGTTCCGGGCGAGATGAGGGGCTTCTTTCTCAAAACGCTGGCGCTGACGACCAAAATGATGGCCCCGATGATGGGCAAAATGATGGTCAACTATTACGCGCCGGTTTTTGCGCAAATCAACCTGAGCCAGGATCAACGCGCGCGGTTGCAGGATTTGATCCTGAAAAAGAACGCCGTCAACATGGACAAAGGCCTGGCGCTGATGAACGGGAAACTCGACGCGGCGCGGCGCGCGGCGTTGATCGAGGAAATGAAAAACGGGAGGGAAGCCTGCGACGCGGATATCCGACAGCTTCTCGGCGAGCAGGATTATCAGGTGTTTGAGCAATTTGAAAAGAGCCTTCCCGACAGGCTCGTGATCGGCATGTTCAAGAGCAAGTCAGCCAGAACGGGCGCGGCCTTGAGCGAGCAGCAGCAGGAGCAACTGCTTCAGGCGGTCAGCCAGGCGCGCGCGCAATACCACTGGAGCACCGACTTGAGCCGGCGCATTCAAAATCCCGCCGATCCCGTGGCGACGTTCAGCGGGGAGAACATCGCCGCGTTCGCGCGGGAGGAGGAGGAGTTTGACCGCCAATTTCTCGCCCGGGGACAAATGATATTGACAGCGGAACAACTGGCCGCCTTTGGGCCGTTCCTGGCCAAGCAGCGTCAAGCAAAAATCGCCGGCATGAAAATGACCGCCAAAATGTTCGCGCCGGCAAGCCCCTGAAAAGCGGGCGGCGCGGACCGGCGCCGCGGGGTCATTGGCGGCGGAGTTTGGCGGCGCCACCGCCGGACCCAATCAGGTCTTGGCGCTCTCAGGTGATTTCGCCGTCGCCCCGGGGTAAGCGAAGTCCACAAGCAGGGCGGCGCCGCGAATGAAATAAACCCCGATGATGACGCAGACCAGCCGGGCGATTAGAATGCCGAGCGGAGGTGAGAAACTTCTTTCAAACGAGCGCACGATGTAGATGATACCCAACACACCGATGACCCTCAAGGCCAAGGCGAACTGCTCTTTTGTGTTCATTGTGCTGACCTTTCTGTTTAGGATTCCACTGACCACCCCTTTGTCCAGGACCGGTGTCCGGCACAAGCGTGGCAGTCAGATTGCGCCTCATCCTGGCCCGTTTCGCCCGTGCGTCAAGACAATGAACGCAAGTCGTTGATGCTGTGGCGCACCCAGAAGGAGTTGAACCTTCAACCTTCTGATCCGTAGTCAGATGCTCTATCCAATTGAGCTATGGGTGCGGCCATTTATTCACAGGCGCTCACGTTGACAGAACGCTTCACGACTCGATGATCTGAAAGCGTATTCTGATCCTGCCAGCTTGAGCGGCAAAAAAACGCCGCCCCCTGCCAGCGTATGGCAGAAAACACAGTTTGCAAATCTCGTCCGTTGCATTCCATCTGGCGTTCATTTTGCCAGATGCACGGCGTGCGGCAAGCTGATTCGCAAAACTCGAAAAACCGGGGCGTTGACCGTCGCCAGGCTGCGGCTCGCGCTCCAAGTCTCTCCGTCACAATCCAGCAGCAGAATATCTCCCGGATTTTTCACAATCCTCGTGAGGGTCAAGCGGCGGCCTGGCGGACCTGGCGGTGAGCCGCCTCGCAGACCCGCACGAAGGTGGGCAAGGTCAGGCGGAGGGTCTCCATGCGCTGGTGCAGGTGGTGGATCAGCCCATGCGCGCCCATGCGGATGCAGTGCCGGTACCATTGCACCACTTCCTGGCTGATGGCCGGTTCTTCGGCGGCGCTGATTTGATGTTGCCGGTCGCCGGTCAGCAGTTCGCAGAGCAGGAGCGCCGCTCGCTGCCGCAACGAGCCGGAGACCTGCGCGCGCCGCCACAGGGGCAGAGCTTGCGCCACGTCCTGGTTGAGCAGCAGCGCCTCGGCCCGCTGCTGCAAGAGGATCTGGTCGTCCGGAAAATTCCCGATGGCCTGGCCGGTCCACGTCCGCGCCCATTCCAGGTGTTCGGGCCGGCTGAGGGCGATTTGCCCGCCCAAATCCCAGACGCGCGCTTCCGCTGGGTTCTCCGCGGCCAGTTGTTGCAACAGTTTGAGGGCCTCGCCCGTGCGGCCTTGCGCGGCTTCAAAGCGGGCCAGGTCAAAGCGCGCCGGGCGCGAGGACGGTTCGTCGGTCAGGGCGGCCTCGAAAGCGTTGCGGGCGGCGGCGGTTTCCTTGAGCGCCGTCAAACAGAGGGCCAGACAGTGTTGCGGGCCGGCTTTGAGAATCTCCCGGTTGATCGGGCAGAGGGCGGGGCGATGACGCTTGGCCAGGCATTGGCGCATCTGCTCGGCCGCCTCGGCGGGTTGTTTGAGTTCAATATGGGCCAGGCCCAGGCTGAAATGTTGCGAGGCGGTCAGGCCGGCGCTTTTGGCAAAGGGACTCTGCCACAGGTGGACGACATCCGCATACCGTTTGGCCGCCATCAGGTGCGTGGTCAATTGCGTCAACAATGTTTCCCGCTCTTCGGGCGTCACTTCGGCCGCGGGCCTGGCCGAGAGAAGATGGAAGGCCTCCCAGTCGCGCTCCAGGCCGGCTTCCAGGTTGCCGGAGCGGACCAATTCCAGGCCCAGGCTCATGAGCAAATTGGGCTTGCCAGGCGGTTTGGCCGGTTCGCTGGAAACGGCGCTTGTGCCGGCGGGTTTCGCCGCCTCGTCCATGAAACGGTAAAGCATGTCTTCCCACTCGTTCCATTCGCGTTCGCGCGGGTATTGGCGGGCCGTGGCCAGACCGCCTTGCACGAGTTTTTCCCGCAACGGATGATCATGCATCAGGCGCCGGACCGCCGCCGCAATGGCCGCGGGCGACCGTATGGGAACCAGGAGGGCATTCTCGCCATCGCGGCAGTACTCCATCGCGCCGGAGGTGGCCGTGCAGACCACCGCGCAGCCCGCCGCCATCGCCTCCTGCGGCGGGCGGGGGCAGGAGTCGTAATGCGAAGCATAAATGTGAATGTGCGCCCTGCCGTAAAGCGCGGTTTTCATCTCGTCGCCGGGCGTGATGTAAAATTTGCACGGCACGCGGGAGAAAATGTCCGGCGCGGTGCTCGACATGCGCACCGGCGTGAAATGCGGGTCCTGGGCCCCTAAGATTTGCAGCGCGTCGTGAATATCCTGCATCCCTTTAAAAAGCAGTGGTTCCGCCGCCGTGCCGCGCGAATCGGGTCCCACGATCAGCAGACGATACCTTGATCCGGCCGCCGGGCGTTGCAGGGGCCGGAAGATGGTCTGGTCGGTGCAAACGGGCAGTATGCCGTCGGGCCGGCGCGCGCAAAGCCTTTGCACCGCCTCCGCCAGCGTCTTGGAGTTGGGCACAAACCGGATGCCGGGCAGCAGATAGGAGGCCTGGGACAACTGGCGAAGGTGCCGGTTCTGCGGCGTGTCCGCCATCGTCGCATCCCCAAACACGAACTGGTCCCCCTGCGCGTAATAGACCTTGACCGGGGCTTGGACCGCGCACAGCTCAATGGCGGTGATGAAAGACGTGGCCACCACCACGTCGCTGGGCGGCATGGCCGACGCCATCGGCTGGCCGGCGGGCGACTGCACCACGCGCGTCTGGAACCGGAACCAGTCCGGCTTGGGCGAATGGGTGACGATGGTGACCTGGTGGCCGCGCCGGCGCATTTCTTCTGCTTGACGCAGCAAGGTCTGGTTGCCGCCCGTCACCCCGAGTATGCTTCTGATCAGATAGACGATCCGCAGGCGCGGCCGGCTGGGCCGGACACCGGGAGAAACGGCAACGGCGGCGGACGGCACGGCCTGCCTTGCGGCCTCGGCGGCTTTGTCCTCCGCATGGATGTGCGTGTAGGCAAATCCGACCTTCGGCCGGTTGTCGAGAATGGGCGCCAGCTTCGCCAGGAACGCCGGCTTGATTTTGTCGTCGGTCATTACCTGTTAGCAGAGGGTATGCCAGAGCCGGTTTGGCCTGCTTTTCGCCCAAATCCATCCCTGATCAGGGGCCACACGGGCAGGAATGACCCGCCCGCCATCCGTTCAACGGACATATTTTGCCGGGCCCATCCGTCTATCCTGCCTCGAACGAGTGCTCATCAGTTGCTCCGAAATAATGGCTGTGGACGCCGCCAATACCCCGGATGACCTGGCCGCCATCGCCGAACCGGCGGACAACCCGCCACTGTAAAGTTTCACGCCAAGTCGGCAGATTTTACGCATTTTTGGAAAATTCCCGCTTGGAAATGGGAGGCTCTCAGCAGGGAAACCGCGCATAAGGCCTTAAAGCGCAAACCTTTGCAATAAACCGGACCATTCCGCCTCGTTTTCTGGCATAAATTGTGCTCCGTTATCAGTAAGGCGGTAAAACACGCTCAAAGTCAGTTTAGTCAGGCAAATATGAAAGATGTTAGAAAAGCCGCAGTTGAAGCAGAGGGAGAAAATGTCCTTCAATTGCAAGCCGTGGCGCGCCAAAATGGCGCAGTTGACGGTGCAGGCCATCCCCCCTCCCTCAATTTGGCCCCCCGCGTTCATGCCCGGCGCAGGCCCGAACTGGCTGCTCTCGGCTGGGAAAGGCGCGTCATTCGCCTGACTGCTGGAAAGTAAAATCCACCGCCCCTGCGCCTCATCGCGCGATTTTTCATTTGCCTCCGCCTTCCGCCCCCGCTACAACGAAGGCCATGAGCGATCCAATTGTTTTTCAAAAAAGCCCGATCGTGCAAAAGGCCCAACCCGCCACTTATTGGTGGTGCGCCTGCGGCCGCTCGGCTTCCCAGCCCTTCTGCGACGGCTCCCACAAGGGCACCGGATTCGCCCCGGTCAAGGCCGACATCACTGCCGCCAAGACCGTTGCCTGGTGCGCCTGCAAACATTCCAAAACCAAACCCTTCTGCGACGGCAGCCACACCCGCCTGTAAGCCACTAACCACTAACCACTGGCTCTAGCCCTGCGGCTTGAGTTCCAGGTTGGCGAAAGCGTTGTTGCCGAATTCCTTGCTGTGGTCCAACGCGGCCTCCGCCGGGCGCTCTTCCCGCACTTCTTCAGCGTCGGTCTCCTGCGCCACGGATGGCGCGGGGACCTCCCCGGCCAGCCCCGATTCCCGCGGATTCTTCCCCCGTTTGGCCCGCGGCAGCGGACTGAGCATGATGTTGATGCCCTTGCCGACCAGCTTGGCCGGCGCGTCCGGATGCCCGAACGGCAACAGGCTCTTGACCAGTTTCTCCACTTGCTGAAACCCGAATTCTTTGTGCGCCATCTCCCGGCCCCGGAAGCGCAACGTCACCTTCACCTTCATGTCTTCGCACAGAAAATCCACCGCGTGCTGCAGCTTGACCGCGAAATCATGCGGGTCAATGTTCGGGCTGAGCTGGATTTCCTTCACCTTGTTGGCGTGCTGGTGCTTGCGCGATTCCTTCTCCCGCTTGGCCTGTTCGTAGCGGTATTTGCCGAAATCCACCAGCCGGCACACCGGCGGCGCCGCGTTCGGATTGACCTCCACCAAATCCACCTGCTGGGAGCGCGCCAGCGTGATCGCCTCCCCCAGGGACATCACCCCCAGGTTCTTCTGCTCGCCGTCAATGACCCGCACCTCACGCGCGCGAATCTTCCCATTGACACGCGCGAACGGGGCGGGCGGAGAAAATGAACGGGAGGAGAAAGGGCGGCTCAAGCGGCCCTCACGGGTTCGAGTATGTTCATGTGCGCTTCAACAATTATCACGCCTCGGGCCACAGCCCGATTACATGCCGTAATAAACCCCATCCCGCCATTTTTTGCAAGTCAAATTTTTCAACCGTCACGCCCTGCCAGCCTGCCGCCGGGGCCATGCAGCGCGGCCGTCCTCGGCGGCGAGTTCCAGCACCGTCCCGGTGCGCCCATCGTCAAGTGGCGGCGGGACGCCGCCGGACCCGACTCCTTGCCTAAGCCGGCCGCGAAACATTCCGGCAGCACGTGCGCCCCCGCGTGTTTCAGTCGGCGCCCTCGCCGACTGCTGTCCAAAGTGGCAGCCCCGATAAATCGGGGCCGCTTTGCCAGTCGGCTTTGGAACGCTTCCGCAGGGTAAAGAACTCGCTCGAGCTTCTTAAGCGAGGATCACCGCACGATCAGCACAATGCCTCGACCGAATTTGGCGGCACCCATCCGCAAAACCAGTCCCCTGTGAAAGCAGGCTGGTGCTGGACACCGACTTCGACCGGCTGCGGATAAAACTGGATTTGCAACAGCCCAACGCCTCGGATTGGATTCAAACGTACGGTTACGACTTTGCCGCCCGCATGTACGCCACCGCCTCGCCCGCCGGGACGTTCGGCTACACGTACAATTCCGGTGTGGGCGGGATCACGTCGGCCTCCGGCTTGATCCAGAAAATCGCGCTGCCCAATGGCGCCGCCATCACCAACGCTTACGACGGCAACGCCCGCATGACGGTCACGGCGCTGGTCAACAGCGGCGGAACCAACTTGGACTCAAGCGTTTACACTTACAACGTCGGCAACCAACGGACGGCGGTGGCATGCGGCGGGGAGAATACCGCCAATTACACGTACGACGCGATTGGCCAGGTGGTGGGCGATGTGGCGGCGGAGGGAACCACCAACCGCTTGAACGAGCAACTCCACTACGGGTACGACCCCGTCGGCAACCTGAACTATCGGACGAACAACGCGTTGATCGAGAATTTCCAGGTCAATTCGCTCAATGAATTGACAGCCAACACCAACGGTGGCACATTGACGGTCGTGGGCACCACGACGTCCCAAGCCACGAATGTGACGGTGAACGTCACCAACACCGCGTCGAATTACAACGACGCGACGTTCGCCGCTCCAAACATGCCTCTGACAACGACCTACACCGCTGTTGCCTCGGACAGTTACGGCCGACGGGCGACTAACGCCGTCACGGTGAACATCGCCACCAACACGACATTCCAGTACGACGGCAACGGGAACCTGACCAACGACGGCCTGCGCAGTTTCGCCTACGATGACGAGAACCAGTTGATCCAAGTCTCGGTGTCCAACCAATGGCTGTCGCAGTTCGCGTACGACGGGAAGATGCGCCGGAGAATCCGTCAGGAATGTGCGTGGCAAGGCGGCGCTTGGGTGCGGACCAACCAAGTTTATTACGTCTATGATGGCAACGAGGTCATCCAGGAGCGCGACGTCAACAACCTGCCCACGACGACCTACACCAGAGGCAAAGACCTCAGCGGCAGTTTGAAAGGGGCCGGGGGCATTGGGGGCCTTCTGTCCATGACTTTGAACGTTGAACCTGGACCTTTGAACTCCAATTCAATGTATTACCACTCCGATGGCAACGGGAACGTGACGATGCTGATCAACGGCTCCCAGGCCATCGTCGCCAAGTACCTTTACGATGCCTTTGGGAACATCCTCTCCGCCGCCGGCTCCCTCGCTCAAGCCAACCTGTACCGTTTTTCGAGCAAGGAAACCCATCCCAACTCCGGACTGATTTATTACCTTTACCGCTACTACGACCCCAATTTGCAAAGGTGGCCAAATCGCGACCCCATCCAGGAAGCGGGTGGGATTAACCTGTACGCCTTTGTCCGCAACAACCCAATTAACCAGATAGATCCTTTAGGATTGGCTTGGTACGATGGGCTTGCTGCCTTGGCTGGACTGGGTGGGCCAGGAACTTTTTCTGGCGCCTGGGGTGCTTTTGGTGATAGTTGGTCAAGTTCGTCACAATCAATGTGGAATGCTGTGAAGGCAAGTAATCAGAACGAACTTGCGGATGCTTACAATGGTGGAATATTCGATCAAACTCAAAGTGCCGACGCCTTCACCTACTATGGAACTCGGGCGGCTGTTGGTACGGCTGCTGCCGCAACTGCGGCTGCGGTTGCTATAGACGCTGCAGGGCTTTCGACTCGAATCGCGTGTCATGGGTCTCATCATGAGTTTGGGCCGATGGGCCGACTACCCCATGTGCAAATCAACTGGTGGCAGGCCGGGGTGAATGGAAGTGGCGGCGCGCTTCGCATACCTGTTCCTCCAGGAACGCCCGGTTTCCCGCCATGACAATTACAAGTGCAACTCAACTCGGGGATTTGTTGAACCTGGTTCACGACCGTTGGTTCAATGTTGAGCAAGTCGTTTCTGACAAGGACCAGAAGACTGTGGTGCTCCATCTGGAAAGAAAGAAAGCGAATCTTACGGGCGGCTCAAAGGATGGAATCAGGTTGCTCATAAAAAACGTCGAAGCTCTGACCATCAATGACACGGAGAAAGTGCGCGACTACGATGTTAATGAAGTCAAATTCAATGCCGTGAGCGGTCGCCTGATTATTAGCGGCGGAATTCCCATCACGATTGAAGTCAAAGTGACGACGCTCAATATTGAACTGCTGACCGCAGCAACCTAATAGCGAAAGAGGTCATTGCTGTCAAACTCGGTTATCGAATGAAGTTGAGCCAAAAATTTGCACGGAGACACCAACCCCTTAGCCGATGTGTCAGGAATCCGAATTATCGGACGAACAACGCGCTGATCGAGAATTTTCAGGTCAACACGTTAAATGAATTGACAGCCAGCACCAACGGTGGCACCTTGACGGTCGTGGGCACCACAACATCCCAAGCCACGAATGTGGCCGTCAACGGCACCAACGCCGCGTCGAATTACAACGACGCGACGTTCGCCGCTCCAAACATGCCCCTGACAACGACCTACACCGCTGTTGCCTCGGACGGTTACGGCCGACGGGCGACCAACACCGTGACTGTGAACATCGCCACCAACACGACCTACCAGTACGACGGCAACGGGAACCTGATCTACGACGGGGTGCGCAACTTCGCTTACGACGACGAGAACCAGTTGATACAGGTATGGGTGACCAACCAATGGCTCTCGCAATTCGCGTACGACGGGAAAATGCGCCGGAGAATCCGGCAGGAATGCGCGTGGCAAGGCGGCGCCTGGGTGCGGACCAACCAGGTTTATTACGTGTATGATGGCAACGAGGTCATCCAAGAGCGCGACATCAACAACCTCCCCACAACAACCTACACCAGAGGCAAAGATCTCAGCGGCAGCCTTGGAGGCGGGGGCGGGATAGGCGGATTGCTGTCCATGACTTTAAACACGCAACCTGGGCCTTCAAGCTCCAATTCGATGTTTTACCACAGCGATGGAAATGGGAACGTGACGATGTTGATCAACGGCTATCAGGCCATCGTCGCCAAATACCTTTACGACGCCTTTGGGAATATCCTTTC
>Ga0326728_10002119_pt1 | contig 67272 bp, 60 predicted proteins | sample MB3enrmetagenome_FD_207602 | JGI IMG/M metagenome (GOLD analysis project Ga0326728, IMG submission 207602) | Lab enriched peat soil microbial communities from McLean, Ithaca, NY, United States - MB31MN | ecosystem: Environmental > Terrestrial > Soil > Wetlands > Peat | place: USA: New York... | reverse complement strand
GCGAACGCTTGCAGCAGTTGCCGCTCCTTATTGCTGAGGCGCAGAGGTTGGGCAGCTTCCCACATGCTGTCCACTATACTGCAAATTCAGTTCATTGTAACGTTACTTATGGAACACAACACTAGCGTAGACACCATGCCGACGGGTAAGGAAAACGGTTTGGGCCGCAGGTCTGTGTACAGCCCGACCGCGGGCTGTACAAGAGAGGCCGTCAACTGATACGTCAAGGTAATGAATCCGACCTGCGTAAAGTCAAGGTGAAACGAAGTTTTCAGAATAGGATAAATGGCTGGGATCAACGACTGCACCGTGTCGTTCAGAAAATGGCAGAAACTGATTGCTGCCAGAATGCCATATATGGTGCGTTCTCGCCTTTGCTTCTCGGCCTGTAATCCGATTCCGCTCACCCTAGTGTTGGCACTTTCCTATAACAAAATTGTCTTTAGCTCCGGATTTCTCGCATAGCCAATGGCTCGTATAGCCAGACCGGCGCATCGACTATCAGTCCAAGTTGTTTTGACTACGCGATGATGAAGCTCTACATAACTTTTGCATGTCATACGCCAAGGGATGAACGAAGGCACAGTTGCTGGCAGCCAAATTGCACCGAAGGCCTCCAGATTTCTATTCGTTCTGCTTACCGAATGTCCTAGACCAGCGTTGAGCCTACAGCCGGTCCGGACGGCACGCTATGATGAGCAGCAAGCCGAAGATGATCGGCAATGCAGCCACGACAGCGAAGGCACTAACAAACGTTCCCGTTGCCTGAACTAAAAATCCTGTTACCAGCGGAGCGACGGTCCCAGCCGCCGAACCTAGCCCAGTTGTCAAGGCCCCAGCAGGACCGGCAAACTCGGGAATCGCGTCGATGGGAATAACGAAGAAGATAGGATTCGCCACAAAGTTCACAAAACATGCGACGCTCAGTATGGCCACGATGGCATGGGTATTCGTCAAACCTATGGTGGTGGCGATCAGAATACCCGTGACCACCAAGCAGGAGCCAGCAAGGTAGCTTCGCGCGCGCCGCAGGTCCCCGCAACGGCGATAGATACTATCGGAGATGACGCCGGAGAGCAGGGCACCGATTGTCATCGCTACCCACGGTATCGTCCCCAATAGTGCCAGAGCCGTGAACTCAACGTGACGTTGTCTGACGAGATAGGTCGGAAAAAAATTTAGCATGAAGTAGAGGCAGTAGGCCGATGAAAAAAACGCGAGGCCTGCTAGCCACAGAGTTCTGCTGCGCAGGATTCGGCCCCACGGAACCGAGGCAAACGAGTGCGACTCGGCCGAGCCCTCTCCGATCGTTTTCAGCTCCGACGGTGACACGCGCGGATTGCTGCGTGGACTATCGGTAATGATGGGCAGTGCCACCAGCAGCCAGATAATCCCCACCGCTCCGAGTGCAACGAACGGGACACGCCAGCCATAGGCGTGAGTAAGCCATACCGTTAACGGCACCACTAGGAGAGAACCCAGCGGAATACCAGCGGTCATAAGTGAAGTTGCGCGCGCACGCTCGCTACGTGGTAACCACTTTCCGATGATTTGCGCCCCACAGGGGAACACAATACCTTCACTTGCCCCGAAAAAGATGCGTAACAGCAGTAAAGATGTGAAGCCTCCCGCCGCTGCGACAGCAGCGATCGCCAGAGACCAGAGACTGACGAACCAGGAATAAGTTCTCCGCGGTCCAAGCACGGTGACGATACCGCCGGCGATGAAGGTTAGGGACGTATAACCCCAACCGAAGCCGCTGGCGATAATACCGAATTGTGCAACGGAAAGGCCGAATGTCTTGATCAGTATGGGCCCGACGGCGCCTAGGACGCCGCGGTCGGCATAATTGATGAGTGTCAGGACAAGCAGGAGGGTTGAAATTCTCCAGCGTACGCGAGTGCTTGCGGGGATTGTATTTGTAGCCACCGTTGACATAAATGTTCCTCCGATCTAGCGGTGGTTCGTAAATTTTCTACCTTAAGTGGCCCCCAAGGTGCGGCTTGCCGGCTGCACGACGGTCTCGTGGGTTGTTACAAAAGCGTTGGGAACATTGGTTTTCACGCCCGCAATACTCGATCTGGCGACCGGCACTTTCTTAGACACGAGTCTTTTCCTATGGGCGAACTCCGGCCTTTGCTTTAAGACCAGCTTCATTCTTCAGTCGACCTTGAACAGCTTCAATAAAGCGGCAAAGATATGCGCGGGTCTCCCGCGGATCGATGATGTCCTCAACTCCGAACGCTTCTGCTGTCAGAAACGGCGACCCAAACGCTCGTAACTCGGCTTCAATCTCCCGCTCACGCTGCGCCGGATCGGGTGCTTTTGCAATCTCTTTTCGATAGGCGGCTGCGACCCCGCCCTCGATCGGAAGGGAACCCCATTCAGCGGATGGCCAGGCGATCTTGAAATCCAAGCCGCTCTTGGCGCAGGTGGCCATACCGGCCATGCCGTAGCACTTACGGATGACAACGGTGAAGACAGGGACCGTAGCCTGGAGCGCCACGTAGACACTACGCATTCCTTCGCGCAGGGTGGCGGCCTGCTCGGCACGCAGGCCAACCATGAAACCCGGGACGTCGACAAAAAAGATCAGCGGAATGTGAAAACAGTCGCAAAGCTCAATGAAATGTGTTTGCTTGCGCGCCGCCTCGGAATCCATGGCCCCGCCATACACCGTTGGATTGTTGCCGATAACCCCCACAACATGTCCGTTCATGCGGGCCAAACAAGTGATCAGTGCACGCCCAAACGTGGGCTGAATCTCGAACACCGAATCACGATCCACCACCATCTCGATCAGGCTATGCATGCTATACGGCCGGCGCCGGTTGCGCGGCACGAGGCCAAGAAGCCGTTCGTCCATGCGATCGGGTGGATCGTCACAGGGAATCGACGGCGGGAGCTCCCACACATTCTGCGGCAGGTAGCTAAGGAACCGCCTAATCATCTGGAAGCATTCCTCTTCACTCACCGCGAAGTTGTCAATCGTGCCCGCGGTATCGACGGCCACTTCTGGACCGCCAAGCTGCTCCTTCGTTATATCTTCTCCAAGCGAACGCTTTACCACTGGCGGCCCCGCCGAAAAAACCTGGCTGGTGTTCTTGATCATGATGGACCAGTGGGAAAGGATTGCGCGGCCGGCGGGCCCGCCAGCTGCGGTGCCCATGACAGCCGACACCACGGGGACACGTGAGAGCAACTCGACGGAGCGATCGAAGCTATGCACGCCGGGGAAGACTGTGTGACCGCGACGTTTAGCGGAAGTGACAGTGCCGCCCGAGCCATCGATGAGATTGACCAGCGGAATCTGGTAGTGATAGGCGAGATCCTCGATGAACCCGCCTTGGCCGCCCTTACGTCGGTCACCACCCCAGCTTGTTCCGCCTCGCACGGTGAAGTCCTCTCCGCCGATTGCAATAGGTCTACCGTCGAGTTTGGCCAGCCCCATTACATAGGGGGCGGGCGTTACTTTGACCAGTTTGTTCTGCTCGTAAACTCCTTGCCCGGTGAGCTTGCCGACCTCTTGAAATGAATCGGGATCCACGAGGCCGGCGATCCGTTCCCGGATGGTCAGACGTCCCTGCTCATGATGCCGCGAGACGGCTTCTGGTCCGCCGAGCTCTTCGGCCAAGGCCCGGCGCTGGGAGAGCTCCAATACCTCAGGCGCCCAAACCGCGGTCTCGACCCCCTCATCCTTCGCCGCCATATCTGGATTCCCCCTTTCTGAACTCATTTCCACTCATTGATATCGCACAGTCATCAATAGCTGGTAGGCCAAGTTCGCATCAGGTGTTGTCCTATACCCTTAGTTAGCCGTAAACGATGGACCTCGAGTATCCGCAAAAGGTAGTCTCGCGTCTGGTCAGGGCGAACCACCGATTGGACGGCATACATCGACGCCATATCCCACACCTTACTGTCCCGTTCCATGACCTCGAGCGCCTCCGCGAATCTCTCCGAGTCTGGGTTCAAGCCGTATACGATATTGACGGCAAAAACCGGGTCCATGAAGCTCACTTCCGCGGTGGGCCATGCGGAAAACTCGTCGGAGTTGCGCCCGCCGCCCATATTGATGTAGGCCTGACCGTAGCTCTTGCGAAGGATGATGGTGATCTTCGGCACTGTGCAGAGGGATAGGGCATTCATAAAATTCATGATCTTGCCCGGAGCTCGCTTCCGTTCGGCTTCGGTGCCGATGATGAAGCCGGGCGTGTCGACAAACATGACGATGGGAATATTGAAAGAGTCGCAGAGCACCAGCAAGCTCGTGATCTTATCGCAGCCATCGGCGTCGAGCGCCCCGCCCTTAAAGAGCGGATTGTTGGCGATAATGCCCACGCTACGCCCGCCGATGCGGGCTAAGCCGGTTGCCGCCGTTCTTCCAAAGCCCGCTTTCAGTTCGAACCAGCTGTCTTTGTCGACCACAGTGGTGACGATCTTTCGTACGTCATAGCCTTGCGTCCGCCGCTCGGGAAGAATGTCGAGGATGTCGGCCATCCCTTCTCCCGATCCCTCGGGAATCTCATATTCCGGGGGCAGCTCGTTGTGGTGGCTGGGCAAAAAGCTAAGGAAAGCCTTTATTTCGTCGAGCGCCTCTTCGTCGGTCTCCGCAACTCTGTCGATCAGTCCGGTGATCTCCGAATGGAGCTGCCATCCGCCCAACTCTTCTGGTTCCACCCTCTCGTTAATCGCCAGGGAGGCCAACCGTGGACTGGAAACCGCGAGAATCGCGCCTTTGCGCATGACGGCGAAATCAGAACAGCACGTATACCACGAAGAGGAGCCGAAACAGTTGCCAAGTACTGCTGACGCCCATGGCGTCTCCCGCATTCGCTGGTACTGAGTGGGATCGTTGCCGAGCATGCTGGCCATGCCGCGTGCACCCATGGTGTCGGGCATACGCGCGCCTGCCGACTCGCCCAGAAAGATCAGCGGCAATCCGCGCTGAGTAGCTACACGCTTCATCTGGCCGATCTTCTTGCCGTTGGTGGCGCTACTCGATGCCCCCATGACAGTGAAATCGTTCGCGACGAACGCTACCTCCCGCCCGGCGATGCGTCCATATCCGGCGATCTTTCCGTCGGCCGGAGTATGGTCGCGGTGTTCCGGGACTACCGACGACGTACCAAACAGCCCGGATTCCAGAAAGGTTCCCTCATCGAGAAGGTATGCGATGCGCTCGCGCACATTGAGCAGGCCCTCGGCGCGCCGGCGCTCCAGTTTCTCGCGTCCACCCATCGCGAGCGCCTTTTGGCGGCGCTCCTCGTATTCAGTGATCAATCCGTTCACCATCACGCCCCTCCATTTCTATCAGTCACGGTTGCCGTCCGAATTACACCCTCCGCCTCCAGGTCGTCCAGTTGGCGATCGGAGAGGCCGGCAAGCGTTGACAGCACCTCTCTGGTGTCTCGACCGACACAGCCGCCGGTACACCGTAGCGATCCCGGCGTTTCCGAGAGTTTTGGGACCACGCCAGTCAGGGTCACTGTGCCCAGATCCGCGTCAGGAACCTTATCCAACATTTTGCGCGCGCGATATTGCTCGTCATTGAAGATATCTGCCATGGTAAAAATGCGCGCAGCGGGAATCTCTGCCGCAATTAGAAGCTTCTCCAGTTCCATGACCTCGTGCGAACGCGTCCACTGCGAGATGACCTCGTCGACCTCGTCCGCATGCCGAACCCGAGCGAGAGGGGAGGCGAAGCGTTGGTCTTCCAAAAGTTCCAGCGCACCCATCACGCCGGCCAAGCGCTTGAAAATCGCGTCGCTAGCGGCAACGATGTGAATGAACTGGTTGTCGGCTGTGGCATAGAGATTGTTTGGCGTGTGATCCGGAAGGCGCGACCCTGCCCGCATGGCAACGATGCCCAACTTGTCGTATGCGGGAACGTGCGGCTCCATGAAGCTGAATGCGCACTCGTATAGGGCCGCATCGATGCATTGTCCGCGCCCACTTTGCGAGCGCACCAGCAGTGCCATAACGGCACCAAAAGCTCCATAGAGGCCGGTAATATAATCAGTCAGCGAGACAGCGATACGCGCGGGCGGACGATCGGGGTCGCCGGTGAGGTGGCGCAAACCGCTTACTGCCTCGCTGGTGACACCATATCCCGGCCGCTCACTGTATGGACCGGATTGCCCATAGCCACTGATGCGGACCATGACGAGACCCGGGTTGATGGCCGCCAGCTCATCGTAACCCAGCGACCAGCGCTCGAGACCACCCGGGCGGAAATTCTCGACGACGACATCGCATTGCGGAATAAGACGTTTGACAATTTCTTGCCCTTTGGGGCTGCGCAGGTCGAGGGCGATCAGCGACTTATTCCGGAAGATACTTGCCGCATAAAGCGACTTTTCGTGCAGGCGCTTTCCCATAAAGCGCACCGCGTCGCCTTCGAGTGCTTCAATCTTGATTACCTCAGCGCCGAAATCGGCGAGTAGCCGGCCGCAAAACGGCCCGGCAATCGTCGATCCCATCTCCAAAACCCGAAATCCGGAGAGCGCTCCATATCGCCAGCGCGACTGTGCACTCGGTGTGTCCATAGGTCGACCCCTGCCTTCTCTGTTTCGCTGTGGTGCCTATGATTGTGAATGGCAAAAGGTATGTCAAGGGAAAACTAATCAATTTGTAAGGACTGGTAGCTGTTGACTATCAACAATCAATTGGGTAATGTTGGTAGCCGTTGGCTATCGAAAAGGTAGCGCCATGCGCTTGCAGCAAATGCGATATCTCGAGGCGATTGTTCGCCTGAAGTCATTTCGCCGCGCGGCGAAGGAGCTGAAACTTACTGAACCGTCGCTGAGCCAACAGATCCGGAAGCTGGAGAGCGAGCTGGGTGCAAATATCCTGGATCGCGTGCGCGACGCAGTCGCACTGACGGACCTCGGTGCCGCTATCATGCCACATGCGCTGGCGTTGCTGAACGCAGAAGAGCAACTGCGCCAAGCCGCCGACGAGCATCATGGCTTAATGCGAGGGCATGTGGCCCTCGGCACGGTCAATGCTGGGAGTAATACGGTTTTACCGCACGTGCTGCCGGCATTCAATAAACGCTACCCTGGCATCGATCTTCGTGTAACGGAAACAGGGTCTCTGGACATTGCGGACGCCGTTTTGGGAGGCCGGCTCGATATCGGCCTCATCATCCGCGTTCCGGAGATCCACAAGATCCCGGCGGGACTTGTGACCGAAGACCTCCTCAAGGCCAGTCTTGTGGTCTGTGCGCCTGCGCAGCACCCCCTGTTGAGCCGACATCCTCTCAGCATCACCGCACTGGCAAAAGAGCCGCTGATTCTCTTCCGCCGGGGCTACGTGATGCACGAAATGGAACGGACGCTGTTTCACGAGCAGCCTACGAATGTCGTGTACTACACAGACAACACCGAATCGGCAAAACGCATGGTGGCAGCCGGTATCGGCATCACCCTGTTACCTGAATTCAGCGTAGTCGACGACTCGTATCGCCGTGAAGGCCAAATTAGTTACGTTCGTCTGGAGGCGGACTCCCCGCCAATCCGACTCTGCCTCGTTTACCGCGCGGGTGGATACCTGCCGCGAGCCGCGAAGGTCTTCTGCGATATGATCCGGGAAGCGGCCGGTCTATTCCCGCAGCATTACGCCTCGAGCATTATTCGATCCAGGTCTCGTAAGCGGACTGGCAATCATTCACGAAAAGGGTTGCTGTTGCCGGCTAGCAAATCACCTGCGCGATAGCGAGGTGCAGGTTTGTAGACAGGCCCTCGTTCAAGGTCCCATTTTGATGTAAGGCAGCCACTCAGGTTGAGAAAACAGCTCACGAGTACACCTGAGCTAAGCGCACGGTAACTCGGCGGGAGCCTTGTTCGAGGCAAGAGAGAACCGAATGAAGCCCAAGTCTGACAAAAAAGCTGTGCTGGCATCCATCACCGCAGCCGTGACGAATTACATAAGAACGCAGGAAGTCAGGACGCAAGAGTCCAGTTTGCTGCCGGCGGAGAGGGTGGCGATAGCGGTTTCCGCAGCACTCACTGCCGGCAATTGTTACGGTGCCTATGGACGACAACAAACTATGGAGAAGCGACGTTTGCTCTCTATGCGGCTGATGCGGCACTAGCTGCCGAGCGGGGCTGGAAGGCCAAAACATTGCGCCTATGGCGCTCTGCATGGAGATGAGCGACAACCAATAAATCCAATGGACCTTATTAAGGAGAGACTGCATGCCGGATCAACACGGGCAGCTGCTGGCTGGTTATTGCGGGATGGAACAGGTCGAAGCAACGAATCCGGTCAAGGTTTGCGACTTGACCTTGCGGGACGGCCATCAATCGCTGTTTGCGACCCGCGGCCGTAACGAGGATCTGATCCCTATCGCGGAAAAGATGGACCAGGTCGGGTGGTGGGCCATGGAGGTCTGGGGAGGAGCAACTTTCGACTCGACCCACCGTTTTCTGGGCGAGGACCCGTGGGAACGACCACGGCTGTTCAAGAAGCACCTAAAGAAGACGCCGTTGATGATGCTGCTGCGCGGGCAGAACCTTGTTGCTTACCGCAACCACCCCGACGATGTTTCGAAAGCCTTTGTCGAGCGCTGTGCCGCTAATGGCATCGATGTCTTCCGTATCTTTGACGCCTTGAACGATTTCCGCAACGTGGATTTCACAGCAAAGATCGTTAAAGAGCAGGGCAAGCATTTTCAGGGGGCAATCTGCTATTCGCTGACGGAGCCGCGGATGGGTGGTGAGGTATTTAATCTCGACTATTACATCCGCAAGGCGAAGCAGCTGGAAGACATGGGTGCGGATACCATCTGCATTAAGGACATGGCGGGGCTGATCTCTCCCTATGACGCGTACGCTCTGGTGAAAGCATTAAAGGAAACGGTAAAGCCGCCGATTCATCTGCACAGCCACTTCACCTCCGGGCAGGCGGACATGGCCCTGCTGAAGGCGGTGGAGGCAGGGGTGGACATTATCGATACCTGCCTGGCGCCATGGGCCCACCGGACTTCGCATGCGGCGATCGAGCCGCTGGTGGTCACGCTGCGCAATACCAGCCGCGATACCGGACTGGATCTAAAGCTGTTGGTCGAGATCGACGAGTACATAGAAAAGATCTCGCCCAAGTACAAACACATTCTGGACGATACGAAGATGGCCATCATCGATGTCGGCGTTTTACTGCACCAGACGCCGGGCGGGATGGTGTCCAACCTGGTGAACCAGTTGCGGGAAATGGGTTCGCTGGGCCGGCTGGGCGATGTCTATAAGATGCTGCCGAAGGTGCGGAAAGAAATGGGGCAGGTGCCGCTGGTGACGCCGACCAGCCAGATTGTAGGCAGTCAGACGGTGAACAATGTCTTGTTCGACACGCCGGAGGAGCGTTACAAGATGCCGACGGCGCAGGCCAGGGATATTTTTTACGGGCTCTACGGCGAGACGCCCGGGCCTCTGGATCCGCAGATCCAGAAGAAGGTCTTGAAGGGTTATCCGCGCGGCGAAACGCCTATCACCTGCCGGCCAGCAGACGTTCTGGAGCCGGAGTTGGAGAAGGTCAAGAAGCAAGCCGCCGATCTGGCCAAGGATATTGACGATCAGCTCCTGGTAGCGCTATTCCCCACCACGGGCATGCGGTTTTTGAAATGGAAGTATGGAAAGGAACCGATCCCCGACGAAGTGAAGGCGAAGAAGCTGGAACAGGTAGCGGAAGAAGATCGACTGGTCAAGCTGGCCAGACAAGGCAAGCTGGTGGAGAAGGTAGAAAAGCCGGAGAAGCCAGTTCCGGAGAAGGGCCCGGGAGTACACACCTTCAATGTGTTTGTGAATAACGACTACTATGCCGTCGAAATCGAAGAGGTGGGCGAAGCGTCGGCTGTGACCCCGGCGCGACCGCAGACCGCCGCTGTGCCACGCCTGTCAACAGCACCAGTGCCCAAGCCGAAGCCCACCATAGCACCGGTGACCAAGCCGAAGCCCGCCCTAACGCCGGCAACAAAGCCGGCTGCGCCTGTAGTGGCGGCTCCCCCTCCAGCTATCCAAGGAGGGACACCGGTCATCGCACCTATGCCCGGCATGATCATTCGGTGCGAAAAGAACACGGGAGACGAGGTGAAAAAGGGAGACGTGGTCCTGATTCTGGAAGCCATGAAAATGGAGAACTCGATTACGGCTCCAGTCGCCGGGAAGATTATTTCCAACCACTGTGAAGCTGGACAGTCAGTAGCTAAGGGCGCGGTGCTTACCGTTATCGGGTAACTTTGGGTACGGTTTCGAGACGGTCCGCACGAACCGTTCGCGAGAGTGCGCGCGCGGTTTGCCGACAGCGGGGCGCCCTATGATGGTTTTGCTCCCGACCATTCGCTATGGCGAGCCCGAAGTCTCATTCTAGGAAACCAGCCCGGAGATCGGCCAGCCCGGTGAAGAGCGCGTTTCCCAAGGCGACCAGAACGCGGTTTCGGGGGAGCCTGGAGATGTTCCGCTGCCCGTTGAGGATGCGTCCACGATCACTGCCACATTGGCAGTCATCCGTCCCAATCAAATCCTAGGCGACTCACCCTTTCCGATTCACTGAGGGGAATACGTCTCCGGTAGCTTTTCGGAAAACGGACCTTAACGTTCACGTTGAAAGGCGCACTCGGTGTTTGCCGCGTCCTTTTACAATGTGCCTTAGGTCAAGAATTGCAAACGATATATCTGCGCGTTCTCCTTACCTCGGTAGTGCGATTACTGTGCCGACTCCGGCGTGGTCGAACTTCGGGCCGAAGACGCGGTTGAACTCGGAAAATGCGAACTCGCCGGTGCAGTGTCCGGCGGCGACCCGCTCGAACTTCCATTTGTCGCGGAAGCGCGTCACCATGGAGCTCACCTCGGCATCCGGACGGTCTACCAAGTGGAATCCGCCGAACACGCTGTAGAGGCGCGAATCGATCTTCGCTGCCACCTCGAGGATTTTCTCTACGCCCGGATGCGAACACCCGACCACCACCACCAGCCCGTGCGGGGTCCTAATTGCCATCGAGATCTCATTCATCTCCTTGGTGCCGGTCACGTCTGAGACCGTCGAGAACAGCCAGAAACCGGGCAGCACCTCGGTGGGGGTCCTGATCTGCGTGAACTTCGCGCCCGGCCAGGGCGAGTCCGGGGAGATCCGCCGCGGGTACCTTCCGTCGTAGTAGTGCATGTCGTCGGGCGCGGAGTCCACTCGTCGCCTGATCAGATCGGCGAGCACACCGGACACGGGCGTATCGAAGTACGCCCCCTCGGCGGGAGTGTAGATCTGCACGCCTGGATTAACCTTGAGCACGTGGTGCAGTCCGGCTGTGTGGTCGCCGTGGCGGTGCGTGAGCACAACAAAATCGAGCCGGCTCAAGTCCACGCCGAGCGAATTCACATTGTACGCAAAATCGTCGAGATTGCCGCCAGTGTCGAATAGAATGCGCTTGCCTCCGTATTCGACGAGCGCTGAATAGCCCCAGCCGTGCTTGAGCGCCGGCACCTTCCCGAACGCGTCATAAAGAATCGTTACGCGTGCCGGTGACTCCTGGGCCGATGCCTGCCTGGCACTCGTCGCAGAGAACGACCACATCAGAACAAAACAACAAAGCAGTCGAATCATCGTCTTTTCCTCCCCTGATGATGCGCAGTGAGCATTGGCCCAAAACAATAATTATCCGGAATTTCCTTTTAGTTCCCAACGGCCCCACACTATATACCCCGCGACGGATTCCACCGCACTTCTTTCTTTGGCTGAGCACAGGGCTTGGGACAGGGGGCGTACCTGCCTCAACGCGAGTCCCGCAAGTGCTGTCCACGGCCTTACCATCTGGTTTTGTTAGACACCCTTCCGTTCCCTCTTGGCTCTGGATCGATTTCCTGGCTCCCCAGCCCTGGCTATCCCGCCGGAAGCGACAGCCCGGCGATCCGCCGGAGCATACTGCCAAACAACCGTTTCGTCAGATGGTTTTCGGCTGACAGCAGCCAGTAATAGCGTGCATGTTTCACCAGCCGTCCTCCCGTTTTCACCAGCCGTGCTGCAACTCATCAGCGACCAGTTCTCGATTCGCATGGCTGTGATGGCTGGCGCGCCATCGGGTTTGTCGTGGACCTGAACTACCCAAGCCAACCATAGATCGTAGCAACATGGACGTGCCCGGTTTTCCAAGGAAAGTGTCAATGGGTCTTGTGTGCCAATGACGCTCGCTTCCGGGCGCCCATGTCGCTATCAGGGTCGAGGTTAAGCAAGCGGTCCCGAAGTCCGCTTCTGGGAAACTAGGCGGGAAGCCGTCCGGCTCGGCGAGGGGCACGTTCCCAGGTGACCACAACGCGGTTTCTGGGGAACCTGGAGATTATGTGCTGCCCCTGGATGCCTCGATGGCGTGGCGCCACAATTAACTTACCGTTAAAAACGACGATTGGCCTGCATGCCGTCCCCAGCGATGTTCGTCGTGCGCTTTGGTGTTGAGCCATTACAGGTCGAGACTTCCGTCGCGCCCCAGCCAACCGAATAGTACATGCCCCCATGTAGGTCGGCAGGTTCCCTACCACAACCGCTCAAGAAAAATGTATGCCGACTAACGTCGAGCTTTAAACACGGCGTAGGTAGTTTGATACCCCTCTGCGGTGAGACCTGAGGCGATGTCGGTCGCCCGCTTAAAAGCATGGAAAACTCTGAGTCCTTTTTCCGAGCCAAACTCAGCCAGGCACTTGTCCAGAAAAAACTTCTGGGTTCGATGCATCATGCCAAACATATAGCTGTTTTGAACCTGCCGGTTGATGTGCTTAACCCCCACCCGCCATTGGTCTTCCCAGAACTGATCATCCAACTCGCCGCTGGTGATCCGAAGATACCACTCCTTAATGGTCTGTTCCCTCTGCGGGCGTTCGCCTTCGTGAAATGTATTCTTAGTAAAGGGACACACAAAAAGCGTGTCATAAAACATCTGAACAAACTCATCAGCCCATAGCTGCGTGTGCTTGGCGGCCTCTTGCAACACACGACAATCGTCGTCGGAGAATTCGGTGAGAGAAATCAGGCTGCCCAGAGCATTCTTCGCATCGTTCAGCATAAAAAATCCTCTTGACTACTATTCGGTTTGGGGCTCTTGGGAAACGGCGGGTGCCGCAGTGGCTGCTGGCAAAACTGCCACGGGTGACTTTTACCTGCCATGGATGTTCCCCGTTTCCGGTTTCTCTGCATGACATTTTGCTAGATGGCCAAGGTTCGACCTGGCGAACTGACCCTGCTATCGAGCATTCGGGCGACGCGAGCTTTGGGATAGCTCGCTGTGGCTGTAGAACTCCTCGAATCTGCGCAGGGCTGCCAGGAACGTCTTTGAAGGGGTCGCCCGAACGCGGATGGGGACGATGCTGCGCCGGCCCTGAGTCGGCCAGCGGGCACCCCACTCTGCACAACCCAGAAATTTGCCGGTCTCCGCACAGCGGGCGCAGCTCTCAAGCGAAATTTCCTCCAGGGTCTCCCAGCCGAAGGGATAGTCAACCAGCGACGCCGCAGCCGAACGCTCCCCGATTTGAAAACCGTCCTCAGACTCACGTTGATTTGCCCAATGATCGCGAAAGTAGGGCGAGCAAGGCATGCCGGGGCTGCAACTGGAAGCTTTGTGATCTACGAAATACCCAGACTTAATTCCCGCACCCACTTGGCCGGAGGTGCGCAGCAGGTTTCTGTTCTCCTCCAAACCCGGCCAATCGTAATCCACCCCGCCCCCTTGCGTGGTTTTCGCTACTTGAATGAAGCGAATGTTTGTACAGGAGCGGCTCTGGTCAACCTCCGGGCTATATTCGACGTAGCCGCGCAGCACGTCCAGGGCTGTCTCTTGGCTCACGCCCCAACTTACTTCGGTGACAAGAATGCCGGATGGCAGACGTACTGCAACCTGTTGTCCGTTCTGGCCGAGGGTGAGACGGACCGGAGTTAAACCGTCTGCTTTCAGGGTGGGGAATTGGGGAATTTCAGAAGCCGGCCACCCAGTCCAGGAAGGCGCGACTCCGACCGCCTTTGGGGTGTGACAGATGAAGACGATTAGAGCTGCAATACAGCACAACCGAGATACAGCAGAAGGGACCGGATTTGCCTTGTTTTTCATCCCCCAGCTTTCGGACAGCGTCCAAGAACCTTGAATTGAGATGCGCTGGCATCGGCTCGGTCGCAGAGGAAATTTCAATTACTCTGAGAAGATTTATTGTTCGCCGCGAATAGGGCAACAAAGAAGGCAGAATGACAGGCAATGCGGCAGGGGGTAGGTAGTTTTGTTGCGACTTAATGGGATGCAATTCTGATCGGGGATGGTTAAGTACTTGAAAAGATGGTGGAGCTAGTCGGGCCCGAACCGATGACCTCAGCAGTGCGATCTCTGGAGCCGATCCGAGATGGCGTGACACCGGAGAAGCCCGAATGAGCTTGAGGGGCAGTGTTTATGCGGGTCCGCTGCATCTCCGCTGCCCTTTTCATGTCCTGGAGTGACACCCTCAATACCGCCCGATACGGGCAGGGATGCGAGAGTTACGACACAAGTCACGACACAAAAAACCGGCCTGGCCCACGCCTGCGGGGTCGACCGGATCGGCGAGGCTGTCCGCTTCTTCCGCCCGGCCAGCGCTCCGGGAGGCAAATCGTTGTCCGTGACCGGACTGCCTGACAGCAGGGTGTGCTTCCGACGCGGGGCAATTTTTGGCTGTGTCTGTATTTTTTGGGCCGCCTAAGAGGCTCCGCAACTCCGCTTGAACGGGGAGTCTTGCATTAGTGAGTCCCTATCGCCGACAATCCGCTCCGAATCTCGGCTTGGTTTTCCATAACGCGGTTTTGGGGGACGCTGGAGATTGATCCCCTGCCCTTTGAGGTCTAGGTTTTACAACTCATTGGCTCGCGAGTCGCCTTTGCTTTCAGGCGTACTGCGGTGGCCGTTACTTCATTGAGCGCCTAAATGGGTTAGGAATCACCACTGCCAGGAAATCCAACTCCTGCGAAACATCCTGCCATTACCCTCGTTATCTTCACTTCGCCCACAAATTCGCCATGATCAACGGCGGGAGTTGCGTTCTATGGAGACACTCTGGCTAATCGTGACCATAAATCTGATTAGCTGGTTGACAGTAGCGATGGGAAGGCTCTCGTTCTCCGGCTGCGTGCCAACGGAGTCGCAAGGACGGCTATTCTCAACGCCACCCGTCCCATTTTTGCGTTATCGCGTTCCAGCCTTCGACGAAATGGCATCCAGAAGGCCCGCGCAAAAAGCTCAAAGGGCGGTTTTCCAGGTCAGCGTGAAAAAGTTTAGCGGAAATCTCCTCACAACCATCTCTACTGGCAGGAACTCGTCCAGCTGAAATAGGCAGGAAAAATATAAAAGGCTGTGACGTTGGTTACGCTCTAGCCGCCAACTCTTGCGAGGGAGTCAACCGCGTGGAGACATGCACCATCACAGCCCTTGATGTAATCACTGCTTTCGCAGTCTCAAACCCCAACGGAACCTCGCAGAACCGTCGGTTTTTTCGGGTCTGAGAGTTGTTTGGGTCACCCCGAACCACTGATCACCCAGTCTACTTTGGGCTGGCCACTGGTGTAGAAGCCAACCCTTTTGACCGTCGACGTAAGTCACCCTAGTTACAACTTTCACTTTTGTCAATGCCGAATCTTGGTGCAAAAGCAACTTTTTTCTGGAATTTTTTGCTGGGGCACAATCTCAACAAAATAGGGTGGTTCCTAAGTTTCAGGTGAGCACGAGCCACGATATTCACATGTTTTTCACCACGCTGTAAGAATTGTGCGGTAGGTTCAACTCAACAAGGTGCTTGACCACAGACTCTGTTTGGTGCATGGTGGTTTCTCAAGGTGGCAGATGTCGGAACTAGTCGCCTACGTGGACGGCGGCTCCCATGGTAACCCCGGACCATCGGGCATCGGAGTAATCATTGAGAATTCCGTCGGCGAGAAAGTCCGGATAGCCAAATGGATCGGCCACCGCGATAACAATGTGGCCGAGTATATCGCGCTGCTTGAGGCGTTGCAGCATGCCTTGGCGGTCGACGCCACCCGATTGCACGTTTTCTCCGATTCCGAAATCGTGGTACGACAGATGAGGGGCGAATACCTCTGCCGTAGTCCGCGTCTTTATCTGCTGAACTGGACCTGCCGTAAATTAGCCCGCTCGCTTGACTTCTCGATCGCACACATCCCGCGTGACTACAACGGGGAGGCTAATCACCTGGCCAATGAAGCCATCCGCCTGCGCGTGCATGTCTAACATTTTGCGCCCGTCCTCAACGGTAGGCTTATGAACAAAGCTCTCCTCTTCAGCTCTGAATCGCTGGAATTCTAGTGCTCGTGAGCAGTTTTGCATCCGTTCAAGCTGGCCGTTTGTCGTGAGCTTGGCCGACACGAGGTTCGGGTGCAAAAGCGATTGCCTTCATCCTCCGCATCCGTTGCCAGTCGTAGCCGTATTTCGCTCCGCAGCGGACACATACCTGATAATAGGTGCCGCCCGGCGTTTTCAGCGGCCATGAGAACTGGTGGAAGCATCCGAACAAAAGTTTACGTAGCATCGATTTATTGATGATGCTTGATGATGCCCTATCCGCCGCCTTTTGCAAGGCGATTTTTCAATCGCGACAGGCCTGTACCCTGGTGGCCGCTACTGCAGGTGGAGGCTGCCCCGTCTGAATCAGAAGTCGTCCACGTCAATGGATGTGAATGAGATTCGCGTTGGAGCGGAGTCGAGCACCGAGTGAATCCCGCCGAAGTACACGGCGTTTTGCCCATACCGCTGATTCAACTCATCGATGACCGTGCTAATTCCGGACCGCTTTGCGCCGTCCTCGAACAAGGAAAGCGCGTGCAGTTCGAGATCGCCCGCCAGGGAGCCTCTGCGCTGCACTGCCTTGGCATTTCACACCTAAACTGATTTATCGTCCGCTGTGTCCTTCGTGACCGCCACTATGCTCGCCGCCACTCGTATGACCACCGCTCGGGCGACTGCCGCCACCCGACTGCCCGCCAGACGGTGCGCGTGGTCCACGACTCGTTGATGCCTGGGAAGAACCCGCTCTTGGACCGCCGCTGGGCCGGCTGTTGCTACCTGTCGGCCGAGCAGCGTTCGCCGTAGAACGGTTGACCGGTCCGCTGGGCCGGGGGACCGTGGTACTAGCCCGTCCGGAGTTTCCAGGGGGCCGGGGGACGGCGCCACCTGGCCGTCCGGAGTTCCCGCCGGACCGGCTCGCGCCAACATCACGGTAGCCCGCGTTTGCTCGGTTGACACTTCCACCCGGACGGTTGACCACTCCACCGGGCCGCGCGTAAGCTCCCCTCGCCCCAAAATTCCGCGGCGGGCCGCCCGGACGGTTCAATCCACGGTTGATCACGGTCGTGCTGCGAGTGATGTAAGTGACATGGTTATAGATGACGACGTGGTTCCCCCATCCAAGAACCCGAAGGGTTACGTCATATATGGGCGTGACGGCCGCATGCTGGTATTGATTACACACGACGGCCGGCCGAAACCTTCCCGCACGGGGATGACGGACCAGGATCGGGCCGACCAATACCGCACTCTCGATACATATGGGGGACATATACGTTCCATGGTGACTCAATCGAGCACCACATCGATATAGCAGGCAACGAGACGCGGGTGGGGAGCACCGAGATTCGAGAGGTCAAGATAGACGGTGATCGGTTGATCTACAAGACGAAGCCGCAGCCTTTCTCGGGCGATGGTAAGTTGAGCGTGATCACCCTGGTCTGGGAAAAGCTCAAATAGCCGTCAGCACGCTCGCGTGCAAAAAATTGGCCCGCGTGACCGGCGACGGAAAACAGGCTGAAAACGGTTACCTGGATGCTTGCCAGAGGGTGGCTGCAAATTCCACAGGGCACAAAAGTGGGCACAGTGAAAGGCACCACGTCGCGAGGGCGTCACCTGGGAACCGCATTTATCGGTTATACGTTCGGTGCTGTCACCGACTGGTTCCGGACGGCTACAACGAACCCTGTGCCGCCGACGAATTCGTCTGAACAGCCAACGCCTCAACCGGCGTGAAAAACTACTACTGGGACAACAAACCACCGGCCGCAGATTGTCCGATCCGGGGCTCACAGCCGATATGGAATTTGCCGTCCCGCGGATCAAGCATGAGCGCGTGCACGCCTCCCCATTTATTTAATACCGAGAACTGGTGCCCCATCTTCTCCAGTGCCTTGGCCGTACCCACCGGGAAATCCCACTCGAGCTCACTGGGCTCGCCATCCTCGGCGTGGAAACGCGGTTCGGCGATCGCTTTCTGGATATCCATCTTGTAATCGATGACGTTTACGATCAGCTCCGTCAACTCGGTCATGATTGCCCGCCCGCCGGAACCCCCGAGGCTCATGAAGGGCGTCCCGTCCTTTAAGATCACCGAGGCCGCCATGTTGTTCAAGGCCAAGCGGCCAGGCTTGATGGAGTTAATGTCCCCTGGGTTCGGGTTGAACAGGGTCATGCCGTTATTCATATTGATCCCAGTGCCGGGGATGGTGACACCGCTGCCCAGGAACCAGGTGATGGTATAGGTCAGGGCGACCATGTTGCCGCCCTTGTCGATCGCCGAGGTGCTAGCTGTCGAGGGCTCGCCGTCGCTCCAACCGGACCCGAGGACCGCTGTCTTAGGTTTATTGCCCGGTTCATATTTCCAGGGATCTCCCGGCGGAACCTTTCCTTTGATCCAGGGCATGGCCATATCCGGATTGATGCGGTTGCGGTTCTCCGCCGCATACTCACGTGAGATTAACCCACGATAGGGGACGGGGTGAACCTCCGGATCTGTGACGTAAGCGAGGCGATCGGCGAAGCCGAGTTTCATCGCCTCCAGCATCAGGTGCACGCTCTTTGCCGACAGTGGCCCTGCCGAAGCCAAATCGTAGCCATCGAGAATGTTGAGGATATGAAGCAGGTTCTCCCCACCGGTACATCTGGGGGACGTTGCCACCGTGTACCCGCGGTAGGTTGTCATTGCCGGCTCTTGGATCCGCACCATGCGGTTTCGCCAATCAGCAAAATCCCGAGCTGTGATGATCCCGCCATTCTTCTGGATATCCGCGAGTATCTTCTGGGCCAGTTCTCCCTGGTAGAAAGCATCCGGGCCCTTCTCCGCCAGAAGCCGCAGGGATTTAGCCAAATCTTTCTGCACCAGACGGTCGCCTCCCTTCAGCGGGCTGCCGTCTGGACGGGCAAAGATCTTTACGGTCTCGGGAAAGTTCTTGAAGCGTGGATAGGCGCCCGCGATCTGGGCGGCGTACCAATCGCTAATAGGAAATCCCTCTTCGGCATAGCGTATGGCCGGCTGCAAGACTTCCTTAAGGGTCATGGTCCCGTATTTCTCAAGCGCGGTCACTAGGCCGGCAACACCGCAAGGGATGGAAATCGACTTGTAGCCGTCGCGCTGCTCATTGTTCTTCGTCTCCCACCAGCCCATGCCGCCACCCGCCCGCCCGGGGACGACCTCGTACATTTTTTCCTGGGCGGCTAGCGGCGCTCGCGTTGTGAAATCAATCACCACTGGCTTGCCGACCTTCTTCAAATAAATAACCATGGCTCCGCCGTAGGCACCCAGGCCGTTCATACCATGGTCAGCAACCGCGTTGGCAAAGGCTGCGGCGACAATGGCATCGACCGCATTCCCGTCTTTCTGCATCATTTCCAGCCCAGCCCGCACGGACAAGGGGTGTTCTGCGGAGACCCCTCCGAGGTCAGCGATGACTTCTTTCCCAACTTGTACCTGCATTCGTTGGGCCGCGGCGATCGTGGAAAACAGGGCAAAGGCCAGCAACGCCAGAATTCCGGCCGAAGCCGTACACCTCTTTCTGTTGCCTCGCATGCTCTTCTCCTTTACTTAATCGTCGTCAACGTTGGTGCTTAGGCCGAAGGACGAATATCTTCTCCGTATTCTTTCTGATCTCCTCGCGGCCAAATAACATCGGGGCGTATTGGCCAGCCGACCAGAGCGGGAATAAATCCCGATAATGAGGGCTATTGGGATCGCCCGACTGCCCCGGGTTATTGATCGTCACGGAGTTACTCCACTGACCGACGTCCATCACCTCCCGATACGAGGACCCGGTGTTCTGGTTGAAATCGCTTAGTTGGTAGCCCGTATTGTGGACGGTATAACCGTCACCCCCCGTGGGCAATGGTCCAACATTAAGGAGGGCCTGCGTCGTCGGATTTACCACTCGTGAGAGCACATGGAATAACGTCTCATGGTGTAGGTTCCCCCACTGCCATTTGGTCATATCGGGACCGAGAAGGGTTTTTGCCTGGGCTACGGCCTGCGCCAAGCTCTGCAGCAGCACCGCATTACGGCCCGCAATGGGATCGGAGCCAAAAGCGCTGTCTGGGGAAGATACGAGTTGGATCAGCTTCGTCAGCGCCAGGGTACCAAATACTGGGCGAGCGGCAGCCGGCGCATAGACTGCGACCACATTCGGATTAAGCTTGTTGACCCACAGCTCGTAGATGGTTGCTGGTACGGAGTCCTTCGATAAGACGTAGTTCCAGTTCCGCAACTGCCCCAGTGCCGCAGTGACATCCGAGTCCGGGGAGCTCAGCACGGCTACCAGAGGGACGAGCTGCTTGGCAGGAAGGGAAACCTCGTCATATTGCAGCCGCTCGGAGTCCGCGATGGTGAAGTTATGGCCAGAACTCAAGAACTCCTCAATGCGGTTAAAGCGGAAGGGGTCGGTCCACTCGTGCGCAGAGACAGAGGTGTGTGGGTATCCCGGCGGCAGATTAAATTGGTTCGCTGACGCGAAGAATCCCTCCTTCGGATTCAGGATGCGGGGTAGCAAATTGGGGGCTAGGAAGCCCTGCCATTCGTAGTCGCCGTTGCCCGGGACTGGCAACAGCCCGTTCCAGTTAGGCCGGATGGGCTGGATGCTTCCGCCAAACCATCCGATGTTCCCGTCCACGTCGGCGTAAACCATGTTTTCGCTGGGACAGTAGTGGTGCTCCATGGCAGCAACGAACTCCTGCCAGTTCTGCGCCTGATCGATCCGGAGGCTCGCCAAATACGCCGCCGTACCCGGGAACTCCAGATATGCGGCCCTCAGGGCATATGCCTTGTGATGGGTGGTGTCCTCGAAAATAACTGGCCCGTGCCGCGTGAACTTCAGCGTAACCGTGACGGGGGCCGTCTTCTTCACCGGGATTGTCTCCCGGACGGTTTTCATGTCCTCCCAATTTCCTTTATAGCGATATTGCGACGGGTTCTGGGGGTTGGTGTTATAGACGTATAGGTCTTCTTCATCGGCGAAAGAGAAGATGGTGAGAGCGTCGGCTACGCGCTCGTTGTGGCCCAGGGAGACACCCGGCAGTGCGGGTTCGCCTCCCCCGATCACGTTCCAGCCAGGGGCGTGGAGATGGACGATGTACCGCAGAGATGGGACACTCTGCGTGCGGTGTGGATCGCCCGCCAGGATAGGTTTACCCGTCGTGGTGAGCTTGCCCGAGATCGTCCAGTTGTTGCTCTCAAATCGGGGTTGGAAGGGATTATCCACCTGCTGATCAACCGGCGGAACTGACAGAAGCTGGGCGTAGCGTTCACGCTCCGCAGAAGGGACGCTTCTCGCCAGATCGCTGGGCAAGAAGGTCACGCCCCCACGCGCTAAGTTGTAATCACCAATCACTCTGCTGTTGATCAGGGACAGGTCCAGATCAGGCGCAACTTCTAGCTTGGTCGGTGGCTGGAAGTAACTAACCTTATCGACCGCGCCTGCCCCCATGAGCTGCACCAGCTGGGCATACCGCACCTCAGACCCGAGATTCCGAGTGAGGGCAAAGATGCGAATCAGCGGAGAAGTGGGGCTCCAGTACCCGGGGGCTGCCCCCAGCAGTTTGAACTCAAGCGGCAGGAGGTCAGGCCGCTTCCGTGTTAAATCAATATAGGCGTTAATTCCTTTCGTGAAGGCAGTGATGATCTCCTTGCCCTGCGGGTGGTAGCTGGCAAACTCCTCGTCCAGATTCCCACGGTATAAGAACAAGCGGGCCGCTCTGTCCTGGTCTACGAAGCGTGAGCCAAATGCTTCCGCCAGTTTGCCTTCTCCTTGCCGGCGCCAAAGATCCAGTTGCCACAGCCGGTCACGGGCAGCATTAAACCCCTGCGCAAAGAACAGGTCTTCCACCGTCTGGGCATAGATGTGGGAAATCCCCCACTTGTCCTGGAGAATCTCGACCGGGTGTTTCATGCCTTCCAAGGTGTAGTTCGTCTTGGTTTGGGCAAGCAACAATTGCGGAATGGTGAGGAAAGAAAAGGCAAAGATTAGGAGAATCAGTCCGATGTTTCTTGGATTTTGTCTCCTTCTGCGACAACTGGTATCTTGATCGGGCTTCATGGCCTAACCTCTCCTTTCACTGGCAGATTTGAAGCCGAAGGGAAATCAAAGCGCCGAGCACTCGACGAGAGGGCCAATAAAGATCCAAAAAATTGTAGTCTTAAGCGCCGGAAATGCAAGGGCTTTGGAGATCGAACCCCCAGTCGTTTTGTCCATTCCATTTCTTCCGCACCCCTGCGACAATCCATTGCCATGCGAAGAATTCTGAGCGTGCTCGCCGCCGCTGTCGTGCTCGTGCCCAACCTCTGCTGGGGCTGGGGACGTGAGGGTCACCGGATCATCGCCACGGTCGCTGAGGATCACCTGAGCGAGCAGGCCAAAGTCATGGTCCAGTCGCTCATCGGAAACAACCACCTGTACTCGATTGCAAACTGGGCCGATGACATCCGCAGGCTGCGCCCCGAAACTGCGCCTTGGCACTACGTCAACATCCCCCTTGGCGCCACGTACAACGCCAGACAGGATTGCCCTGTACCCAAGAGTTGCGTGGTCAGGAAGATCGATGATTTTATGAAAGTGCTGACCGACAAGAAGGCGTCCCGTGAGGACCGGGCAGAGGCGCAAAATTCATGCCACCGGTTTTACGCACGACGCTACGGCTCCAGTTTCACGGGTGTGTTTAGTGGCAGTGATTAGCTTCATCTGCTGCCAGTCGTAAGGAAATTCCTTGCCGCAAGCCAGACAAACTACGTAGGTCATGCCAGCCGTTGCCGCTGGGTCTGAAGGCCGGCGGGTGCGCCTTGTGGCAGTCATGGGGAATGTGTGGCGCTTGTGAGCGCAACCGAACAACGCATCTAATATTTTGACCATATATGCGCCCTCCCTGCTTCTTCTACTCTGCTCTGCCTGGAACGGATTCAGATAAAGCAGAAAAGTTGCGAACGCGCATCACGACAGTTACCGCCTTGTGCCGTCGCGCGGCCTGCTGCGGGTATTTATGCCGAACGTGCCTGGTTTACCACTGCGGTTTTGACCGTAATTCCTTTTCCCGGCTCATGCTCAATGGTCAGCGTGCTGCAACACTTTTCGCATAGCCAGTAATACTCCAGTTGGTGCTCCTCGCCGCCCCTTTCCATCACAAACAACTTGCCAAGGTGAAAATAGCGGAACCGAGAGGAACACGCAGGGTTTGCACATTTCTTCACTATGCCCCTTCCCTAACTTTGGGCTTGCGCTTTGACACGCCCACAAAACTTTAAAATCTATTGTGGTGTAGTGTTGAGAACAACGGGCGCCCACAATAAAGGACATAGGCAACCGCACACTGGAAAAAGGAGCCGCCCAATATCTGATAAACGCCTTCCGGCGCAGATGTCAACGCCCGTTTTGTGTGCAAATGCGCGGATGGCGATATGCCGGAGCAGTGGTCGAACGAGTCAGTGGCACTGGTGAAGACGGCATGGGTGCAAGATGGGGCCAACCTGGACGAGCGGTATTACCAGCGGGAAATCAAGGTCGTGGACCGGCAGATGGCGCTGGCCGGGTTGCGCTTGGCGAGGCTGCTGAACGGGACGATTGGGAAGCTGACGCCGAGGGATTTTAGGTAACGTGGTGCAGCCTATACTGAAGACAACAGATACCGAATAGCCCTGAGCCGCACCGCTGAGGGGCGGGGTAAAACAAGATCTATCTGCCAAACATCAGGAGTGCTCGTTTCCCATCACTGGCCGTAACCGAAGCCGTCATCTATGGTCCCAGGTCTCATGGCTGTTGGGTCTTTGGATATACCTGTCGGTTGTTCGTCGGTTTGCTTGGTGGTGTCTTGGCCCACTGCCGGGTCTTCGACCCGCTGATCGCTAGCATCAGGTTGAATTATCTTGTCATTGCGCTGTTGTGTGCCCGGTTCAGCGAGATTGAACTCATAGACGACATCCTCACCGGCAACGATTACAGTCTGAGCCTTTACCGCTATAGCCGAGGGAAGTGCCAGAGCGATCACCAGTGCAAAAATATGGATCTTTCTCACCGTAAATCTACCCCTGGGTTGCGTAGATGAATCCTGAGAAGCCGGAGTTGTATCGGCACCGCAACTTCTCTTCGGCGGATATGCGTGATGAGACTGGGTGTGATTCGCAGTGCAAAGGCCGCGACAAAAAACTTCCCGGGACGTGCAACCCAGGCCAAAGTGGCGGAATCTGATCCGACGCCGTCAGCTCGGCCCTATTTCGGCTCCCGCCGCTCCACCGCCGACGGTTTTTAGGCAGTTGACGTCGTCGTGAACTGGAATTGCGGTACCGCCGCACACTTAACGAGCAACAACCATTGAAGGAGTAATCGCGTGCGTAGGTGGCACAATGCCAGCGGCTCTTAACTTTTAGGGCCAAAGGCCAAGGCAACAACGCACAGCGCAAAGGCGGATGTACTTCGGGCCGCTTCCTGCGGGGTGACCCGCTTCTTGATCTCTAGCGTAAAAGGAGCGAAACATGAAACGTCTGTTAGTTGTGACGATAATTTTGCTGGTAACGCCGTGGGCCTTCGCTGTGTCCACCTTATACGTAAATTGCCCCGGCAAGTCGCCGGACTTCGCCGGTATCCAAGACGCGGTAAATCACGCAAATCCGGGGGCAACCATCATCGTATGTTCCGGCACCTACCGCGAAAATGTAACCGTCCTGCCTCCCATAACGGGCTTGACCATTGAGGCCAATAACGGGGCTTTCCCTCAACTCGTACCACCAAACGGGGGAGCCAGTTCACCTGGGTTCAGCCTGTTTGCCAACACTACCATCACCGGTTTTTACATTTCGGGGTTTACCGGTTCGGCTGGTATCGTGGTCAACCCAAGGTACGGAGGAACTACGCTAGCCTACAACAATATTCACAATAACCAGACAGGCATAGCGTTGTTAGAGAGCAGTGGGGGGAATGTCATTAAGTACAACAGTATCACCTGGAACAGTACGGATGGTATTTTCGACTCCAACCCTGGCAGCAATGACACGCTCTATTGGAACTTTGTCAGCTTTAATGGCCACGCCCCGTGCACGCCATATCAGGGCCAGAATAATGGCATTGAGATTAGCAGCACCGCCAATGGTGGTGTGCTATTCGGTAACATCGTTGGGTTCAATGGTTCGGACGGCATTTATCTGAACAACGCCTCTGACGCCAACATAGAATTCAATGTACTTACCGGCAACGGCTGCGACGGTCTTTACTTGAACACATCATTGGACGACAGTATCTCCGGGAACACGGCCCAGGGAAATGGGAATGATGGCGTCGAGGTTAACTCGAGCAGTAAAAACAACACGATTACAAATAACCAGATGACTAGAAATTCAACTTTCGACGCCGCTGATCATAGCGGCCCTGGCGGCGGAACCGCCGAGACCAACAACACCTGGACAAACAACGAGTGCAGCAAACCGAGTTCGCCAGCAGGGTTGTGTACCGTCGAGTGAGCACCTGAATTACCTGGGCCGTTGCCCCGAACGGCCCATATTTTTGAACGCCATGATTATGCCGTAAAATGATGTGTGCCTGACGCTCGCCGGCTACACGGTCTGGAAAGCGCTCGCCGTCTCCGAGGTGCTGTACCTCTGCGAGCACGAGAACGTGGATGTAGTCGTGATCGGCCCGGACGTCGAAGATGCCGATGTCATCGAGGTGCAGGTGCGACGGATCACGTTGCGGTTGAAACCGGGGGCAGCAGCGAAAGAGGTCATGTGGGAACTAGCGCAGCTTTTTCCGTCGGCTGTGACGCCGAGGGTTCAGTAGGGCTATCGGAAGCAATGTCTGGAAAATGTAAATAGACGACCAGGGGGAGCTTTTGTGATGGTTGGCGCTCGTAGTCCGGGTCCATATCAGACTGGAGATGATTAACTGCCAAATGTGGTCAGTGAACTCGCCACGCCTTGTCGATATAAGTCTTGCCATCCACTGCGGACGCCTGGAGTATGACCTGGTAATGGCCATCTGCGCTGGAAGCATGGTATGACAGAGTCTGTCTCGGTGCCTTCTCGACATCCACTCCGCCCTTTAATGCCTCGGTTATTACTCGCCCATCTATCTGTTGATCCGGTGGCAAGTCTCTGGTCTTAAGTATCGTGCTCACGACATCTATGTTGCCGACCGGCACAGAACTCGTAACTCCAGATTTGAAGCTTGGTCCCCAGGCGATCATAGTGGAGTGCATTGTCCATGGGCTTAGGCTACCGTGGCTGCTCCTCGTTCCTGTAATCGGGCCGGAGAGTTTCCCGACCAGATAGTCAGTCCCCGGGTAACCATATCGGTTTTCCTGGGATGTCCAGGGAAATGTGACGATGATGTCCGGACTGATATCCGGATTCCAAAGATGAATAAGGTCTAGGGAAAATGTTCCCGTAACCCGACCCTGGCTTGTTGCTTCAGTGGGAAGGCCGGAAACGGTTCCTGCCTTCATTTTCTTCGGCGCTGTGAAAAGAACATCCACCCAATCTTGTTCTTGCAGATAAGCGACGATGGCCCGTACCTTCTCAGGGTTCCGGCCTTTAACATGAATGAAAGCCACTTCGTCGTTGCCAACCGTAACCACATCGTCCGAGTCTTTTCCGGCCTTCAATCCCGCTTTGATAAGTTCCTGATCAAAATTAACGCCATAGACAAGCTTTGAAAAACCATGGTCAGACAGGACCAGGATGTCGGTGCTTTGGTAAAGACCAAGCTCACGCAACTTGGCTAGTACGGTCGCGATGGCGCTGTCAGACCTGCGGAGCATCTGCATCGCCTCAGGGGAGCCGACGGCGTAATAATGCTGGGCATGATCAGGCTCGGTAAGCCAATTGATCACTACATCGGGTTTCATCTCGGGCAGGATGAAATCCTTCAACACGCTCTCCGTCCAGGCCACCCGCTCGGCAAGAAGGTCTTCGTCCTTGTCCAGATCAGGCGCCGGAGGAAACTGTTTCAGAACGGCAGTGTTGATTGTCTCCGGAAAAGCGACCAGCTTGCCCGGTTGAAAGTAGCCGTTCACCAAAACGCCGGCATCATATTTTGCCCTGGGATTTAGAACAAATGAGCTTCCCTGAGTTCCCGAACTCACCGCCGCCAGCTTTAAGCCCTTCTCCGCCAAACGCTCACCAAGCGTCTTGACCAGCAGTATGTGGCCCTGGCGCGACGCTTCGAGACTAGTGATGTTTTTGAAACTGGCAGTATTTGTAGAGTGCAGCGGATCGATTGCAGGGATGTACATCACGTTTCCCAGAATCCCATTCCTGGCCGGCTGTGAACCGGTGGCGATTACCGCCGAATTTACACGCGTCTGGCTGGGAAATGCCGAATGGCTGTTGGTGAAGTTCACCCCTTCTTTCCGCAACTGGAACAGGGTCGGTGTGTCCTGATTGGGTTGGACACGTTCATCGGCTCCTACCTCGGCCTGTTACGGAACTGGTCGCAGCTTGTCGCCGCCGCCGGACTCACTCCGGACGAAGAGGTCGAAGCGGCTTGCAGATTTGCTGCGCGGGTTGGGTTCTATGGAGCACTGTCAGCGTGAAACGGAGCTGGGGGAGTTCCGTTGTGCCGATCGCAGACCTTGCTCGCCACAACAATTTGTCGGCAGCCGGAGAAGACTTCCGGGGAAACATTCCATTAGGGAGTAAAACATGTTGGACAAAAAAGCAGAAAACTCGAATACGTTGGATACGACAACCGAGGACGAGCCCACGTCTACGACGAACGACTCGGAGGTCGAGAAGAACGACACCCACGTTGGAGCGAGATTCGTTCCAGCGTCGAAGCCTCGCTGCTTTACGACGTTCTACAACGGGCCCTGGCCGCCCCAGCACCAGTCGAAATCTAATTCCCCGCGCCCCGAAAGACATGATGGGCCGGGGTGTACCGAAGAAAAACAGATTGCGATGTTCGCAGACTCAGTGCTCAGCCTGCCGACAGACCCCCTGACCATCCGGCTGCGGACAGAGGTTGAGAATCTGGATCCCATCCCCGGCCCAAAGACGGTTGGATCGGAAAACTACTCCCAGATACTGGATGCTTTTACGAAGCGTGGCTGGGCGGGCTTTGAAGATGCATTCGATAGCATTGTGTCGCGAGGTCGAGCGGATTATGTCAAAGTCAAGCGTGATCTGCTGCGCGAACCTGTGTTCAGTCTCAAAGCTCAGGGCAACATGCTGCGCTTGGCAAAAGCGTTTACGAGCGGCTCGACACCAGAAGAACAGAGGGCCGCGCTGTTCCCGGTGGGGAGGGGAGGGGGGAACCGGGTGGGGGCAGGCCCAGGAAGACCAGCGGGAGCCGCCGGGCGAGAACCTAGCCGTAACGAAAATCCCGGACACCTTATGGCGGAACGGGAACTCAGGCACCCGCACATGTCAAAATGAATCCCGAGCCCAATGACTACCACCACCCCTGAACATAGCGTCCCCGCCGAAAAGATTTCTGGCCTGATTGAGCGGGTCACCTTCTTTAATGAAGAAAACGGATTCTGCGTTCTCCGGGTGCGGGCAAAGGGACACCGGGAGGAAGTGACGGGCCGCAAACGCCGGAATCACCTTCGCAACAGTGACCCGCGAGTTTTACCGCTGTGCCAGAAAGCCTCCGGCTCGTAAGGAATTTTTATGGTCCCGATCAGCCAGTTTCCGCCAATTCGATCAGTGATTTTTCCTGACCCGAACATTTTTTATACGACAGAAGAGGGAGATAGCGAAGAAAACCACAGCAAACGTTGGCTCGGGTGGGGGAATAAGCACAGGCCATTTCCCTCAAATTGAGCCGGGCACAGAATTCGATTGCTGAGGAGTTATGTTATGGAGTACCGATCCTCACGGCGTGCCGGTGTGGCCCTGAACTTTTCGGGTGGTAGGCAGTCGCGCCATCCAATCGCTCACGGGAGATATAATCACCGAAGATATCACGGAGCGTGAAATGCGCAATAGTAACCGAATCCCCCACGTCTTCATTCTGTCCTTGTGTGCTACCGCTTTGTGTTGGGTCAACCTCGCCCGCGCACAGGATAAGCAGGAACAGGTGACTGTGAGCGACGTCAATCGAACCTTTGTGGTGCACCTTCCCAAGGGGTACAACGCCCAGCAGCGTTATCCGGTGGTGTTATTGCTCCATAGCCGCGAGCAAGACGCTGACGATATGGCGCACCTTTCGCGCTTCAATGAGTTGGCAGATCGCTACGGCATTATCGCGGTCTATCCCAATGCCTCCCAGGGGCATTGGAATATCGGTGTTTCCGCCAAGCAGCCAAGTAGCGAACAGAGAGGTGGGTATGGCCGTCGCGGTGGAGGAGGTGGAGGAGGCTTAATCGGTATAGTAATTTCTGGCATGGGAGGCGGGATGGGCCGCAGAGGCGGAGGATCAAGCAGCCAAGAAGACCAACGTCGTCAACCGAGCGATCCGCACATTGACGACATCGCGTTCTTCAACCAAATGCTGGATAAGCTATCGTCGTCTTATGCCGTCGATAATTCGCGGATTTATGCTACCGGTCTTTCCGATGGCGGCTTAATGGACTTCCACCTCGGCTGCCGCCTCTCCAACCGCATCGCCGCCATCGCGCCAGTCGGAGCCGAAATGCCGAAAAATATGGTTTGTACGCCGCCTCGTGTGCTCTCGGTGCTCATGATCAACGGCACTTCCGATCCCATCATGCCCTACAAGGGCAGTTCCGGAAAGGCAGGCTCCTACGCTACTATTTCCGCAGAGGATAGCGCGAAGACTTGGGCGAGACTTGATAACTGCAGAGGGAATCCACAGCGTAGCACCCTCTCACCAGATACCAAAGGCGGCACGAAGATTCACGTAGATACATACTGTGATCAGAGTCCTCAGACAATTCTTTATAGCATAAAAGGCGCAGGCAATACCTGGCCGGGCGGAGAACAGTACCTGCCGGAAAAGGAAATTGGCAAGACCAGCACCGATCTGGACGCTAACGAAGTAATCTGGAAGTTTTTCGCGGCACATAGCCTCCCAGTCCCAGTCCCAATCCCACCCCTTTAGTGGGGAAGCTACCGGCCTGCAGTCAGCCGATTCATTCCGATCCAAGGACTGGTTGGTTCCGCAGGAACGATCACTCGGGGCAAGCGGCTGGTGGTGGTCATCGGCCAGAAAAAGGCGCTGGGGATTGCGGTCAGAAATGACCGGACGCAGAGGCGTTATTCGGGGTTGGGGGCGAGTTTGGGAACCAGCAAGCGGTCGGTGGTGCCGTGAGCAGAATGAATTTCTATTATGCACTCGCTTGCGGCGTGATGGCACTGCATGCCCTGTTCATTCTGTGGGTCATCTTCGGGGCCATTTTGACCCGATGCCGCCCGCTCTTGCGTTGGCTGCATATTGCCTCATTAGTTTGGGGTATATCAATTGAAGTCCTGCCTTACTGGTCCTGCCCGCTGACGCTGGCAGAAAACTGGCTTCAGCTTCGAGCCGGAGTCACTCCCTACCAGGGCGGCTTCCTGTTGCACTACTTGGATATGTTCGTCTATCCAAATGTGCCGCCCGTGCTGCTTACAGTGGCTGCCGTAGTGGTTGGAATTGTCAACATCGGTATCTATGGCCAGCGGTTCCGCCGTCGAGGGAGCCTGGGGTGGTAAAGAAGTTTACGGCTACAAGCAGGCTGGGCAGCAACATATACGTTATTGCATAATCGACAATATGGCGGTGAAATTTACGACCTCTTATCTTGAAGACTCGATTTCCCTGTTTCGCCAATACAAGAAAGTGGCGGAACGGGCGGTGGAGCGGGTAACTGATGAGCAACTTTTCACAGTGCTAGACCCGGAAATGAATGCTAAAGAACGGCTTCCGGCGTGTGAACTCTGTGAACTGTGAAAAGGAAAGAAGGAGAAAGCCCTAAGCCACCCGATCATGGCTATTCCGGAACCGAAAACTCGACACCGTGTTCTTCGTTAACCTTGCGGGTGGCGGGGATATTCAATTCAGAAAGAAGTATTTTCTTGGTTTGCCGTTCATTAAAAACCCACAGGGTTTTTCCGACAATCGCATAATTCTGAATAGTTTCTGTCTTTCCGTCTCGAAAGACGAGGGTCGTTGGTAGCGGCAATACGGTCTGGGCTTGTTGCTGTGCTGATGGTTGTGGCGGAGGCGGTGCTGTTGCCAATGCCTGTTGCTCACGCAAGCGTTGGACTTCGTTGTACAACTGGTTCATTTGCTCCTGTGCTGCGTATTGCTGGTAATACGCATTATCGGCGGAACTGCTATCCGTATCCCACCACCAGAATGGATGCCAATAAGCGCCGTAGTACCATCCCCGATAATATGAGCGCCAAGGGGAGGTCACCAAAACCCGTTGATGATAGGGGTAAACGAAGGGCGGTCTGTTCGGTATCCCGACGCCGGAGGCAAAAAATGGCGAGTGGTAAAAACCTCCTGCTCGCCCCGGAGCGGAACGGGCGGCTCGCATCTGCGCTGTTGCTGGTGTCGTCAGTAAGGCGGCACCGATGATCGCAACAATCGGCCAGCCCCGCATGAGCATATTATAACCTGGGTTTCCTTTTTGAATGAACTCCATTGCCGTGCTCGTCAAGCATATGGCGGGAAAAATGCAGTCTCGCTGGACGGATTCTCTTGACAGCGATGGCGAGAAGCCAGATCGGAACCGGGACAGTGATGTGTAGAGTAGCCCGCCATTAAGGTCGCAGGCGTAAAACCGCCATCAATTGGTGGACTTCTTCTGGTGGACTTCTTCGCCTGCTCAACCTCTCGCGTCTGCGCGACGGGAATGCGCACCGTCCGGCCTACCATTGGGCGTATCCAAGCCCACGTGCGGTCAGCCTTTTCCAGATAACCAACCCTCCAGAATCCTTTGCGCTCGTCAAAGTACTGGACAGCGATAGCATTCATAATGCGGCTCCTGAGAACGCAAAATGGGTGCAGTAAATCGCAGTATATTCGTATTTTGTTCGCCTACCAAGAATTTCTGGAGAAGACAGGTATCGTAAACGTCAACGGGCAAAATTATGTGGCGGCGAGAAATTCCTTTCGGCAAGACAGACGGTAGCGGCCACACATGGCCAGCAGTATAACGGAACGGGAACTTACCTGGACATCGGCGGCGACATCGGACGAGACAGATGGGGAATATGTCTCTACAACGTCGATTAAATCTCGAAACCCCACGCCTCAAGAAGATGTTCGGGAATGTATTTCAAATTCTTGTTACGGCTCGCCCACTCACGAAGACCGGTTGAGCCGATGTACTGATCAGGTTGCAGCTTAAGTTTGCGAACGACTTGCTCGAATTCAATGATGGCTGGAATTACCGGCCCAAGCGGCTCCGGCTTGCCCCAATTTGGATTGCCACGTCTTTTGGCCATAAATCCAGTCATGCCCTCTGCAAATCCGCTTGCAACCGCCCCAGAGGCCCATAACATTACCACATACAGAAGTGAGTGTTTGTTCAATTCTGCTCGCAGGGTCGAAAACGTCGGACGTCAACTGGTGAGCGGCAAGACTTTGGGGAATTGGACGAGGTCTCGTTGGCGTATGCGGTCACCATCCACAAAGCCCAGGGGTCGGAGTTCCCGGCAGTGGTGATCCCGGTGGCGACACAGCATTATGTGCTGTTACAGCGGGACCTGATCTACACCGGCATCACTCGGGGCAAACGGCTGGTGGTGGTAATCGGCCAGAAAAAGCCGCTGGGAATTGCTGTCAGGAATGATCGGACGCAGAGGCGGTATTCGGGGCTTCGGGCGAGTCTGGCGGCAGGCAAGGACGCAGGGGCGTGATCCAGGACGACACGGGCCTACTAGCCGCTTACCACGGCGACTTGTGCGCCTGCTGGTAATCGTCCGCATGCCGCTTCATCCAGAGCAGGTCTTTTTGACGTTCTTGTGACCGGTACCGGTGAACCAAAATCCCGACGCAAAAGAGGACGAGGATCAGCACGAGGACGAAAATCATACGGCACCTGCGAACGGATTTGGGGGTGATCCGTTTCTTAAAAATTAACTCTGTCCGGTGCGCTGAGGCAAGTGAGGATTTCCGCCAGGAATGTGACGGGCAATCAACGGGGCGGTTTGGGATTGCGGTCAGGAATGACCAGACGCAGCGGCGGTACTCGGGGCTCCGGGCGAGTTTGGGGGACGAGGCGAACGGGCCGTTCAGGCTGTCGCCCTCGCCGGACATCACGCAATGAACTGGGAAGCAGATGCTGGCCATTTATCGGTGGCGTGGTCGCGGGGGGAGGGCGCTTATATGCCGGGAGAGGCGGTAATGTTCGTTTTCCGGACGCCAACTGTGCCCAAATTTGTGCCTACCAGCAACCCCGACAAGTTACCGGCAATTGCGATGCTATCCGGCGTAAGTGCTTTAAGCATCGCAACTTGTCGCAATTTGCTGCCCCCGCGTCGTAAATCGTATAACTCCTTTGTTTGCTGATAGCTAGGAACTCAAAATCCGCCGGTACTTGGTGCCTTGGGGGTTCAACTCCCCCTCCCGGCACCACTAGTAATCAAGCCATCACCATCGTTCTTTCGGCTTTGTTGGGAGTAAAGCCGCGGGTCAAAAACTCTAAACCCACCGCAGAGACACCGAGACACAGAGAGGAAACGGCCAGGAAGGGATCGGAAAGAACTTCTCTGTGTCTTTTGTGTCTTTGTGGCAAGTTTCTCTCTGAAGAGAATTTCTCTGTGTCTCTGTGGTAGGTTTTCCCGCGCTAAACCGGACCGGCGTCGGTGACCAGCGCCACTACGCTGCGCGGGGCCGCCCGATAGGTCGACTGCAGGACGAGTGTCGGTTGGGCGTTTTGTATGTCATCGGGCGAGGGCAGTGCGGTATCGATCCAGCGCCGCCAGCCGGTAAACCAGGGACTATCGAGGTCGGGCAGTTCGAAGTCGAGGGGTTCCCAGTAGGCGTTGAGGATCAGGTGGACCGCCCGCTTGTTGCTCTGGCTGAGGGAGGTCACAGCCAAGGAATGGGAGTGAAACGACCAGTCCGGCCGGTGGAGCTTCACGCCGTGCCACTGGATGTGGGCGTGCGACAGCACCTGACTCAGAGTCATCTCCGGGGCGTCTTCCGCTTGCGGGTAACGGCGCGCCTGAATCAGCATCTTGACGAAACGATGAATGTCCGCGTGGCGGCAGAGCAGATCCCAATCGAACCAAGTCAGGGCATTGTCCTGGCAGTAAGCGTTGTTGTTGCCGCTCTGGGTGCGCCGCACCTCATCGCCCATCAGCAGCATGGGGGTTCCCAAGGAGAGCAGCATGAGGGCGAGAAAATTCTTAACCTGCCGGTTCCGCAGTTCCACGACCCCCCGATCATCGGTTGGTCCTTCGGCCCCGCAGTTCCAACTGAGGTTGTTGTCGGCGCCGTCGGCGTTGTGTTCCGCGTTGGCTTCGTTGTGCTTCTGGTTGTAGGAAACTACGTCATTGAGCGTGAACCCATCGTGGCAGGTGACGAAGTTAACGCTCTCTTCGGGGCCGCGCTCCTTGCTGCCATAAAGATCGGGACTGCCGGTGAGGCGACTCGCCAGGGACACGACGGCGCCGTCATCGCCGCGAAGAAAACTGCGCACGTCGTCGCGGAACTTCCCGTTCCACTCATTCCAGCGGTCGCCGACGAAGCTGCCCACCTGATATAAGCCGCCGGGATCCCAGGGTTCGGCAATCAGTTTGGTGCCGGCCAGAACCGGGTCGGTGTCGATGTCCCAGAGAATTGCCGGGGAAAGCAGGGGCTGGCCGCTACTATCGCGCGCCAGAACCGACGCCAGATCGAAACGGAAGCCGTCGACGTGCATCTCCCTGACCCAGTAACGCAGGCTGTCCATGATCAGACGCCGCACTACCGGATGGTCGGCCTTCAGCGTGTTGCCCGTGCCGGTGAAATTGGCGTAACCACTGCCATACGGTTGCAGAATGTAATAGGTTTCGTTGGCCAGGCCGCGATAGCATAAGGTGGGTCCGTCGAGATTGCCTTCGGCGGTATGGTTGTAAACCGCGTCGAGAATGACCTCGATGCCGGCCCGATGGAAGGCTTTTACCATGTCCCTGAATTCGTCGAGCACCGCCAGGGGCTCCGGCCGGAAACTATATCCGGCGTGAGGAGCAAAGAACGAGATGGGACTGTATCCCCAGTAGTTGCGGAGGCCGGGCGGCGCATCCTGCTCGTCGTAGTGAAACACGGGCAGCAATTCCACTGCGGTAATTCCCAGGTCGAGCAGGTAGGGAATCTTGTCGATCAGGCCGGCATAAGTGCCGCGCTTCTCCGCCGCCACCGCGGAATTGGGATTGCGGGTGAATCCGCCCACATGCAGCTCGTAGATCACCGTGTCGGTGAATCTGCGGCGAGGCGCGGTATCTCCCTCCCAGTCGTACCTATCGCAGTCTGCCACCACGCTTTTGGGAGCGATCGCGGCGTGGTCGCCCGAACGCGCCAGAACGCGCCGGTCGTAACCTGGCGGCATGATGATGGCCTTGCCATAGGGATCCAACAGCACCGCGGACGGATCGAAGCGCAGGCCCCGCTGCGGGTCGAAGGGCCCGAAGGCGCGATAGGCATAGATCTGTCCGGCTTTAAGTCCCGGGACAAAAATATGCCAGTAATCGTCGGTGCGGTGGCGGCGATAGTCCAGGTCTATGACTTGGGACGGCTGGGCCAAGTCGGCGTGGTCGAACAGTAAAAGCTCCAGCGCCGCGGCGTGGCGCGCATACACACTGAAGGTAACGCCGTCTGCTTGCAGGCTGGCGCCCAGTTCCCAACTTCGTCCTGGTTGTTCGCTCCCCGCGCCGGCCGCGGGACTTTGGATTGCTTTGCCGTTGCGCAAAATCTCTGTTCTCCGAACGAAGGACCAGTGAGATCAGGCGGTGCCTCTGCCACTGGCCCTGTCGAATTTAATCGTCGAAAAGAGCTGGCGCCCGTAGTTCTTAAGCCAGCCGCCACCGACATGGTACGAACAAGGAGAGAGGTTTGGCGGGAAATATGGCCTAAGTTGTTAACTATTTGGGGACGTAAAGGTATGCGTCGATGTGAGAGAACTGCTGGGTGGAGACGAGGCGGTTGTCACGCTCGATGCGGCTGAGCAGCAGCGCGGAGTCCGGTTCCGTCTTCTTGCCGTAAAGTAGCAGCCAGATACGGGGGAAATGCGCGCTTCCCGTAAGGTCGTCCGGAAGGTGCAAAACTACGCCCGAGGCCGGATGCAGGCGCTGGTAGTATTCGTATCCCAGGTAACCGTAGTTCGGTCCCACGAATACGGCATCGCCCGGCTGGCCATGCTGCAGGACGTAGGCGGTGGCGCCGCGCCAGTCTTCCTGATGGCGGGCGTAGTAGTAGATGATTCCGCCCACCGAGAGCACTATGACCACAAACACGGCCAACTGCTGGCGGTCCGGCCGCAGCTTCTCCAATCCGGCCGCAGCCAGCAACACCGCTGCCGGGAGGGAAATGAGCAAGAAGCGGGGAAACAGGATCGGCCGGTGCAGAGACGCCAGGAAAACCAGGGCGAAGGGCAGCCAGAGCCACACGCTTATAAACACCACCGGCCAGGCCTTAATGAACGGGGCCTGCCGCGCTCGCATCGTGCGGATGGATTTCCACCAAAGGAACACATAGGCCGGCACCGCCACCGAATTTCCCGCCAGCAACACCGAGGTCTTAAAGACGGTCGTAAAGTTGAGCTTCGGCACCCAAGCCAGTTGATCGCTGGTCCTATGCAGCACGAACCAGAGGGCCGGCAACAGGGCGGCGACCAGCGCCAAGGCGGAGTAGGCGAGCCTGCGCCACGGCCATGGTTCGCGCGGCCAGGCCAGAAGACATACCCACTGGGCCGCGATGACCAGCACGGCGAAAAAGTGCGTGTAAACCGCGGCCACGCTGCACAGGACGTACGCCACCCAGTTCCAGGGCGAGCTGCGGCGATCCAGCGTCCGCGGGGCAAAGGGCAGGGCCCGGACAAAGAACAGCGATGAGAGCGCCACCCACAAGATCGCCAGGGCGTAACCGCGCGCTTCCTGCGCATAAGCGATGTGGCTGGCGCTTAACGTGAGCAGCAGCGCGCTCCACAGCCCCACCCGCCGCGAAAACAACCGGTTGCCCAGCGCATAGACCACCGGAATGGTCGCGGTGGCGGCAAGCACGGATGGCAGCCGCAGGATCCAGTCGCTGGCGCCCAGCAGCATCCAGGCACGTAACAGGACGTAGTAGAGCGCCATATTGAGTTCCCGCGACCAGAGTGCATGGCGGAAAGCGGCCGGGTCCAGGCGGGTGATGAAGTAGCTGGCGGCTTCGTCCAGCCAAAAACTCTTGTGGGCCAGGAGCAACAGACGGGTTAGCAATGCGAGCGCGGTCAGGCCTCCCACCAACTGCCAGGTACTGGCCGCTGCCGGCGCGACCGATCGGGACCGCTTTGTGCTGGTTTCCATTCCGCTATTGCAGGGCTTGCTATAGCGGCATTAAAGTACGAAACCTGCCTCAGGTCAAAATGTTTTCGCAAGAAACCCCACCCATCGTAAGATTTCCACCTGCATCGTCGGGTGCCCACCTTCGCCGCCCTGGTTTTGTAGGTGTTTGTCCGACAAAAACGAAATCCCCAGCCACATCGGGCCTGATCCCTTCGCTTTGAAAGTCTGAAAAAACCTCTCACCGCGGAGGATGCAAAGGACGCGGAGGGAATCTATATCCTTTGTTTTCATCCTCCTCGTTCCTCTGTGTACCTCCGCGCCCCCTGCGTCCTCTGCGGTGAGAGCTTTTTCCCACTTTCCTTGCTTAGGACAAGTTGAAGATGGCTACCGATGTAACGCGACTATTGTTGCGGGGCAATTTTCTTGGCGGTGGAAGCTGTTTCTGGGTCCAGCAGCGAGGCGTGGACTATATAGCGCCGGGAGGCGTCGCCGACGAAGTAGAAGGGATAGCAGGTTACCAGGGTCAGCGTGGGCTGAGGCCGGGAGCGAAGAACATCCACGTCGGTCGGTCTTACGATCTCGATTTTGTCTACCGTGTATACGAAGGCGCCTTTCTGCGCGTCGAGTTCAATGTGATCGCCCACATGAATGTCCTTCAGGCTACGGAAGAAACCGTCGCGATGCGCGGCTATGCCGATGTTCCCCGGTTCGCCCGGCCGGGCGGTTCCCGTGATTCTTCCCGCTCCGCGATTGAGAGTGAGGTCGCCGCTTCCGCTAATCGGATTGTTGGGACTGGGCGTGTTCAGCCTGGGAGCACTGCGGATGCGCCTGTTCCGCGGCTGACAAGGTAGTTCTCAGTTCCCGGTTCTCAGTTCCCAGTTGGCGGCAGTGAGGACTGAGAACCGAGAACTGGGAACTTCACTTGGCCGTCAGCAGTCCTTTGCGCAGCTTAGCATCGGTCAGCGGCTTCATGGGCGGGGCTCCGCCATTGGGTATGCCTACCTCGGCAACGTTGAGCAACATCGACGTGGATACATATTCGCCGCTGATGGCGATCAAATCCACGATCTGTTGATCGTTGAAGATCTTCCTGAGGGCGTCGAAGGTGGGGTCGCTGACCCGGTGATTCAGAGACAACTCCACGCAGAATTGGTATACGGCCGCCTGCTCCGGCGACATCGGGGACGGGCGCTTACCTTCCTTCAGTTGGTCGGCTACCGTCTGCGTGAGTCCGGCCTTCAGGGCCAGAGGGTAGTGCGCCCACCACTCGTACTGCGCCGTGGACAGTCGCGCCTGAATGAGGATGGCAAATTCGTTGAGCGGCCGCGGCACGGTGGTATGGAAACGCAGGTAGCTCATAAGACGGAATCTGGCGACCGTCATTTCCGGGCTGCGCAGCTGAATATTATAGGGGCCGCCTAATCCGGCGCTGGAAACTTGCAGCATCTCCCGCGCCAGGGCTTTTTGCGGTTCGGTCAATTGCTCCATGGTCAGTTGGGGGAAGCGCGCCGGCTTCGCTTCGCTCGGCGCCGCGGCAACACTGTCAGGCATCATTGATTTTCCTTGAGGTGGCAGCTCGGAATTGCGGCTGTTTTGGGCTGAAAGTTGCGGCAGCAGAGCCGCGAAGGTAATGGCAAGGGCGAGAATTCGGCATAGAGAGTGCATGAAATGTCTCCACATGAAAATGGCTGCGTGCGCGCTGGTAACTGAGCAGCGGACTAATCTACCACATTTGGGAATAGGCGCCTCTAAACCGCTCTCTTTTTCGGGTTCGACGTCTCTTTCTTTGGCCGAGAGCCGAGAGCCGACGACCGAGAGCTGCCTTTAAGTTGTGCCGCTCCGGCGGCTTGGGATTTTGCTACCATTAGCGCATGGCAGGACGGGAGCGATCCTCAACCCTGGCCGAGAGCTTTGCCGCGCTGGTGGGCCGACGGGTGGAGGACGAACGTATCGACTTGGGGCAGGCGGCGTTGACCATAGCGCTCACCGAGTATCCCGAGTTGTCGTTTGGCGCTTACCTGGCGCGCCTGGATGCGCTGGCGGCACGCGTGCGCACGCGCATTTCGGAGCTGGGGGAACCGGCGCAGACCATCCCCGCGCTCAACACCGTGCTGTTCGAAGAGGAGCGTTTCCGCGCCAATCGCGACGACTATTACGACGTGCGCAACTCCTTTCTGAACGAGGTGCTCGACCGCAAACTCGGCATCCCGATCACCCTTTCCCTGCTGTACATGGAAATCGGCCGGCGCGTCGGTTTCCCGCTGTTCGGCGTCGGCATGCCCGGACATTTTTTGGTTAAGCACTACGACGTGGAAGGCCGGCAGGTTTTGATTGATCCTTACAACAACGGTCGCGTCCTCACGGCGTCCGACTGCCAGCGCCGTCTGGACGAGATCTATGCCGGACACATATCCCTGCAGCCGGAGTTTCTGCTGCCGGTGAACCGCCGCCAGATGCTCACCCGCCTGCTGAACAATCTGAAAGGCATCTATTTGGCGGCACGCAATTTCCGCAAGGCCTTGCCCATTGTGGACATGATTCTCGTCATTTATCCGCGCTCGCCCGAGGACGTGAAGCAACGGGCCATGCTGCGCCATGGCCTGGGTAATGTGCGCGGTGCGATCGATGACCTGGAAGACTATCTGAAGATGTCGCCCGACGCCTCCGACGCCGACGAGATTCGCTCTACCGCCCTCTCCCTGCGGCGGAGTCTGGCCATGATGAATTGAAGCAGTGGCCAGTGGCCAGCTGGCTACCGCGGCTGAAGGCGCTCGTCTAGCACTGCCGAATCACCGGGCGGAACCGGCTGCGGGAAAAATCACTTTTTATCCGGGCACGACTATCAGGCCCCGCGGGGACTCAAAAACTGCGGGGCGTCAACCCGGCGCTTTCTCCCCTTGCAACCTGCAGAAGCAAAAAATCCTCACTCCCAATGTCTGTCATTCCGAGTGCCGCGCCCAGAATGACGTGGCCAGTTGCCACTCAACCGCAGGGCGCGGGGCGAGGAACCTATGTATTGCGGCCCTATGTGCCGTAGCCATTTCTGGTGACCGAGAGATCAAGGGCTACTACCCTTATCCTCTGTAAGCCGAAAAACATGTCTAAGCGAGACTTTTTCCGCAGCCTGTGAAGCCCGGTGCCTCCACCGATACCGGGGGACGTTACTTTTATAGTGATCAATAGCCCCTGCCTGCTGGCCACTGGCCACTGGCCACTGACCACTGACCACTATCTTGGCGGATCCAGGCTGGACATTCCGCGGAGGATGTTGCGTTCCTGGTCGGTGAAGGTGCTGCGGTAGGCGGGGGAATCGACCAGGCGCTGGCGCTCCGCCGGGGTCATGTCGTGCATGCCCCGGAAGGCGCGTTGCAGCACGGCTTGGCGTTCGGGAGGCAGACCATGAAACTGGCCGTAAAGATCGCGGGCCTGCTGCCGCTGCTGCGGGCTGAGCCGTTCGAAGGTCTGCATGCGCTGCAGGATGCGATTCTGCTGCTCGGGGGGAAGGCTGCTGAAATGTTGCAGGCGTTGCCGCAATTGCTGTTGCCGTTCGGCCGGCAAATTGCGAAAGGCCGGATCGTTTTCCAGTGCCCGCTGCTGTTCCGCCGGGGGCAGATTCTGATGCCGGCGCAGCCAGTCGCCGGGACGCGGGCCGCCGTTACGGCCGCCTTCCCCGCGACGCCATTCGCCTTGCGGCCGGTTGTGCGGCTCGCCCTGCACGTAGCGCATCCGCTGGGCAGTGGCCGGCATGGCCGCCATCACGGCTCCCAGCAACAACCCGGCAATGGATGCGCGCACGCTCAACTCAACCCCTACGGATTGGCCGTCTGCCCCTCGTCCGGCGTAAGGTCGTCCAGCAGATCGAAATTGGTAAAAATGTCGTGATTGCGGTCCAGGACCTGGAGATCCCCGACCGGGGTGCCGGGCGGCTGGGCCTGCGATAATTCCTCGTGGCCGCGTCCGGTGTACAACAAGCTGCCGATGGTCAGCAGCAGCGCCATGGCCGCGGCCAGCGCCGGCTTCCGTAACCACATCAGCCAGTTGCGGGGCTGCGCCTCCTGCTCGCGCAAGCGCGCTCCCAGACGGGAGTCGAAGTACGGCGACGGCTCCGGGGCCTGCCATTCGTCCAGCAAAGTCATGGTGCGCTGCAGCGCTTCCAGGCGCTCGGTGCAGGCCGCGCAGGTGCGCAGGTGCGCCGCTACCTGGGGCTCGACCTCAACCCCCGCCGCGACATCCATGAGTTGTTCGCCAATTTCCGTGCACTTCATAAGGCCTCACACAAACTGCTTCAGCTTGTCGCGCAAAGTTTCGTAGGCGCGAAACAATAGCGATTTGGTAGCCGCTTCACTTAGTTTCAGCACTTCGCCAATCTGGCGGTAGTCCATGCCCTGATACTTATGCATGATCACCGCCAGACGTTGCCGCTCGGGCAGCGCCTGAATATGCTGCCGGATGGCGGCCAGGCGCTCCCGCCGCAGGAGATTCTCCTCCACGTTGGGCTGCCCGTCGGCCGGGTCCACCGTCATGCCGGTTACCGGATCGGGTTCGTCCAGGCTGACGGACACGTCGGGCCGTTCGTGACGCGTATCCCGCGCGTGGTTCACCGCCAGATTGGTGGCGATGCGGTAGAGCCAAGTGGAAAATTTCGCTTCCGCCTTATAGGTCTCGCGCGAGCGATAGACGCGCAGAAAGACCTCCTGTGCCAGCTCTTCCGCGACCCCGGCATTGTGCGTCATCCGGTACATAAAGCTGACCATCGGCCGCCGGTACTTTTCCAGCAAGTAGGCGAAAGCGCCCTGGTCCCCGGCCTTGGCGCGCAGCATGACCTCCGCGTCGCTCAGTTCGTCGAACGGGACGTAAGGTTGCACCACCGCAACCCCGCCCTGGCCAGGCATGGTGCTGCGGGCCAGAACTTCCCGGTCGATGGCCAGGCTGCTCACACTGGATGTAACCCCAGCCCCGCCAGAAAGTTGCGCTTTCTCGTCCGCCTTGCCGCTGAGCTCAGGAGACTTCATGGACACCATCAATTCCGTCTGCTACCGCCACCAAAACGGCTCAAGCTGGGGCCGTTCGGAAGTAAACCCTTCCATTATCTACAATTCCGTTCCCGACCGGTACCCGGTAAACGGCCTACCTGGTGAAAGTAATAACACGGTGGGCAGCAGGGTCGAGGAATTTTGAATTTTGAATTTTGATCTAACCCCCAACGCGGGAGCGCAGAACCGCAGAAAGAACCAGGTATGGAACCGTTATTCCGTCATGTTCTGCGTTTCTGCGGTTCTGTGTTGGATGTTATTAAAATTGGTTCCCCGGTAGCGCGCCAGTTCCTCCTCTACCCGCTGCAGTACGGGGTCCCAATCGCGGAGCTTGGGTTGCCGGAAAAGACGTGCTGTCGGATACCAGGGGCTATCTTCCCGGTGAAGGAGCCAGCGCCAGTCGGGAACGTAGTGCAGCAGAATCCAAACCGGTTTGCCCAAGGCTCCCGCCAGGTGGGCGACGGAAGTGTCTACGGAGATAACGAGGTCTAAGTTCGCGATGATAGCCGCGGTCTCCGCCATGTTGGACTGCTCCGGTCCCAGATCGATGAGACGCATTCCCGGCGGCAGGGGTTGAGTTTCGGCAGCCGCGTGCCCCTTCTGTAACGCGTAGAAGGAGGCTCCCGGGATCTGGGTCAGAGCGGTAAAGCGGGCCAGGGGCAGAGAACGTTGGCGATCATTTACATGTTTGGGACTGCCGGCCCAGACCAGTCCTACGCGCAAGCCGGTTCGCTCCAGCCGCTGCGACCATGCCTGCACCCGGGCCGGGTCGGCATGGATATAAGGGACATCGGCCGGAATGGTGGCCAATTCTGTTCCGAAGGCGAGAGGCAAGCTCATTAACGGACATTGCCAGGTGAACTCGGGGAGGTCTTGGCCTCGGGAAATTACTTCTGCCGCTCCCTCCAGCCCGGAAAGGAGCCGGCGCAGGCGCGGCGGAACTTCCAATATCACTTTGCCGCCGCGGGCGGCTACCAGCGGCACGTAGCGCACGAACTGCAAGGTGTCTCCCAAACCCTGCTCTGCGTGCAAGAGAATACGGGCGCCCTCCAGAGGCTCGCCAAGCCACAAGGGCTGAGAAAACTCCCGCCGCCGCCAGTGTTTGAGGCGCCAACGCTGTTCGTAGTCCTGCCAGCCCTGAGCAAAATTACCCTGCAACAGAAGGGTCAATCCTGTATAGAAGAGGGCCGTGGCCCAATCCGGTTTCGCTTCCAGGGCGCGTTGGTAACAGCGTAATCCTTCCTCCAGGTCTCCCTGGTCGGACAGTGCGCTGCCCAGGTTGCAATAGGCCGCCGCGCACGTCGGGTTCAGAGCGATGGCGCGGCGGCAGGCGGCCACCGAGCTCTCGAAGTCGCACTGCCGCCAAAGAATACCCGCGAGATTACTATGCGCCGCGGCTAGGCCGGGGTTGAGGGTAAGGGCGCGGCGGCAACTCTCGGTCGCTTCGGCCAAACAGCCCCGTTCATCAAGGACAGCGGCCAGGTTACTGTGGACGAGCGCGGAACCGGGCTTGGCCGCCACCGCCCGCCGACAGGCATCTTCCGCACCGGCCAGATCGCCTTGTTCGTCCAGCAGAATGCCCAGGCTGGTATAGGCTTCGGCAAAGTCGGGTTTGAGCTGCACCGCGCGGCGATAATTCTGTAAGGCTCCGGCTATGTCTCCCTGTTTCGCCAAAACCCCCGCCAGATGAGTGTGGGTCTCCGCCAAATCGGGCTTGAGCGCCAGGGCGCAGCGATAGCATTCGGCCGCTTCTTCCAGTTCTCCGCGCCGGAATAACGCATTGCCCAGATTGTGCTGTCTTTCCGCGTAGTCGGGTTGAATTTCCAGGACGCGCCGATAGTACTCTTCGGCGGCTTGCGCATTGCCTTGCCGCTGCAGTACGCGGCCCAGGCCGCAGTGAAAATGGGCGCAATCGGGTTTGAGGGCGACCGCGTGGCGATAGCATTCACACGCCGCCTGATCGTCTCCCTGGCGCAAAAGCGCGTCGCCCAGGTTGTAGTGCGCCTCGGCGTATTCGGGCCGCAGTGCCAGCGCTTGCCGGTAGCATTCCATCGCTAGCTCAAGTTGCTTTTGCGGGCTGGGCGCCGCCGGCGACCCGGCCGTATTGGCTCCGTTGGTGTGTTGTCCGTCTCTGTGTCTCTGTGTCTCTGTGGTAGGTGTTTCCCGCGTCTGCTTGAGTGCAGCTCGCCGGGAGAGCCGGAAATAGGTATTGCCCAGGCTATTGCGATAATGCGCAGCGACAGGATTGGCGCGAATGGCGGCGGCGATCAGCTTAGACGCAATTTCATACCGGCCCGCCTGCTGTGCGACCATGCCCAATAAATAGAGCGCGTCAGGATGCTGCGGATCAATCTGTAGAATTTTCCGGTAGCAAGCTTCGGCGAAAAACAACCGGCCTTCGCGCTGGTAGGCCAGACCGGTCTGCAGAACGTGAGCGATGCTCTTCTCGCGGGATGCTTGCTGCGGCACTCCAGTCTCCTTAAATCCACTAGCGCCAGAAAGAAACCCTGCCCGTTCACACCGCCTTACCTGCCGGGTTAGGCGAGGGTTTCCCTGGTAATCTCAAAAGGAAACGGAGCAACTCGTGTGCCAGCGTGGATTAGAAACTGATTAAGGATGATGGATGTTGCGTTTACGAATACAGGAAACTGCAGATCCCTCACTCCGTTCGGGATGACAAGACCATCTTCTCCGGGACAGGGAAGTGGCGGGATTACTCTCGTGCAGCCGCCGCTTTCCGCGCGCGAGGTGTGGAGGTTGGCTGGGGTGCCATACGCTTTCCCTTCAGCGCTTCGGCACGGCGCACGAAGCGCGCCATCGACTTGCTCACCTTCTTCAGCACCTGCGCCCATTCCTGGAGGTGTTCTTCCCCCTGCTTGGTCAGCGAGTAGACCCGGCGCGCCGGCCCGGATCCTTCCACGTCCCACCGGCTGGTGACAAACCCGTTTTGCTGGAAAATTTTCAGCGTGCGATAGAGGGCCGCCCGCTCGATGGCCGCATCGGTAAAGGCGTACTTTTCCAGGCCCCCGGACAAATCATAGCCGTAGCTGCTGCCGCGCTCGCGAATCATCAGCAGCAGAACAGGCTCGATAAACCGGTACAAGTGGCCCATGGCACAACTGCAGGGATAGCTGTCAGGATGTCGGGCACAGGTTCCACGCGGCATATTTGCGGACCTCGGCAACAATTTATCTGCAATTGGCGCCAATCGCAATGAGCTGGTTGGTGCAGCGGGATTTTCCGCAGGGCGAATTGATCAGTCTTGCGCTGCTGGGGGCGCAGTTGTTTCTTTGCCTGGCACAAAGTCAACTGATAGTATTGCAAGTGATTCGATTGATAGCGACGGGCGCTTAACTCAGCGGTAGAGTGCCATCTTCACACGGTGGAAGTCACTGGTTCGAATCCAGTAGCGCCCACCAGCGATATCTTTTTGTGCGCAGCCACTTACGGGTGGCTGTTTTGTTTTTGTCAATGACCGAACCAATAGCGTCATTTCCCGGACCCACATTCGGCGATAGCATTGGCTCGAAGTGGATGGTGCCGGGTGAAAAAGAGGAAGAAGACAAGAAGGGCTTGGCTGTGGCTGATCCTGATCTGTGGTTTGGCCGGGCTCGCCGGATTTTGGCTCACGCATCCGCGCAGCGTGTCGAAGATATTCGCTCATGCTTTAAAGTTAGTTTCACCGTCTCCCGGCGCCAGCAGCCGGCCCCCTTCTCATACGGCAAGTTCAAAGTCCGGAACCGTAAGTTCGATAACGGGAATGTTCACGTTTTTCCCCGATCACCGGGACCGGTATGCCTGGTCGGTAAAATATCCGGATGGCCGCACGTTCAACCTGGGCGAAGAATTCAGCACCGACTGCCCTCCTGTTGTCGGACGGTCCAGCTCACCGGCGACCATCCGCATTGAATTGAATCAGCAGCGCAGCTGTCAGTCCGGCGTTACCAAACCCCTCCAGATCGCTGCCGAGTCGATGAAAGACGTTAGCGGCGACGGCTCCCCAGAACTGGTTGCGGCAATCCTGACGGGCGGGAACGTGTACGGGCATACCTCGTCGCTGATTGCCTTAACGCCCAAAGGGCCTAAGGTCGTCCGGCGCTTGGATTAGAACTACGCCTTAAACAGCTCGGGTTTGGCGTATTCGGTTATATCAATGACGACGTGAACAAATAGTTCCTTTTCGCCCTTGATCGGCAGCCAGTAGGAATTGTTCACCTTTTGCGTGACGGGCGAGTAAACCACCGTGCGCTGCGCTGTGCCCTCTGCCAAAGCCTCATTCGCTTTACAGTGTTTGTGAACGCCGTCGCTGGTGAGTTGAAAGCATTTCATCCCGAGCCGGAACCCTCTCTCCGTGGCCGATTGGTTGCAAGCCAAAATGGTCCGGTTTCTCCTCACCAGCAGGACGGTGGAGGGGAAAAGATCCCACATGAGATGAAAGGCCTGCAAGACCTCAGGATTTACCGCAGCATCGATCGCTTCTGGGTTCGTGACCATAATTTTCCTCACCGAATAAGGGGGTTACTCTCAGAAAGTGTAAAAAAACCTCTCACCGCAGAGGACGCGAAGGACGCGGAGTTACACAGAGAAACAAGCACGATGAAAACCATGGATATAGATTGCCTCCGCTTCCTTGGACCTGTCCTGAGCTTGTCGAAGGATACTCCGCGGGGAAGAGGTTTTGTATTTTTTCACGTCTTCTCAGGGCAGCACTTTGCCGGGATTCATAATGCCCAGGGGATCCAGCGCCGCCTTGATTTTGCGCATGGTGTCCAGCTCCGCCCCGCCCCGCCATTCTTCCATCATGTAAGACTTGATGCGGCCGATGCCGTGCTCCGCGGAAAAACTGCCGTCGAATTGGCGGACCACCGCGTTGACGGTATCCACCACGGCGTGGTCTTGCTTCTTAAAAACTTCTTCATCACCGCCCAGAGGCCCGAGGAGGTTGAAGTGGATGTTGCCATCCCCCATGTGGCCGAACGCTGCCACCCGGACGCCGGGGAACCGTTCCTCGCAGGCTTTGGTGGCGCGGGTGATGAATTCCGGAATCTTGGACACCGGTACGGAAACATCGTTCTTGACGGTCGGCCCTTCGCGCTTCTGGGCGTCGGATACCTCTTCGCGCAGGTGCCATATGGCGCCGCGTTCGGAGGCGCTGCCCGCCAGGGCCGCGTCCAGCACCAGGCCCTTTTCCATGGCTTTGCCGAGCACTTCTTCCAACCTTTCGCGCAGGCCGCTATCGGGGGAAGCCTCGGCCAGTTCCATCAGGACGTAGTGATCAGCCGGCTGGCTCAGCGGCAGGCGCACCTCGGGAAAATGTTTTATGACGAGCTGGGGAACGGCGCCTCCCAGGTATTCGAATGCCTGAATGGAGTCCGCATAGTTTTGCCGGCACAATACAAAAAGATCCAACGCGGCCTGGACCGAAGGTACGGAGCAGAAGGCCACGGCCAGATCGCGCGGGCGTGGCACCAGCTTCAGCACTGCTCCCGTGACCACGCCCAGCGTGCCTTCCGCTCCCACAAAGAGCTGCCGCAGACAGTAGCCGGTATTGTCTTTGCGCAGGCGCCGCAGCCCATTCCATACCTGTCCGTCGGGCAGTACCACCTCCAGTCCGAGCACGAGGTCGCGCGTATTGCCATACCGCAGCGTGTTATTTCCCCCGGCATTGGTCGAAACCACCCCGCCGATCTGCGCTGTTCCCTCCGATCCCATAGACAGCGGCAGCATGCAGTCTTCCGCGGCGGCTGCCTCGCGCGCCGCCTGCAGGGTCACGCCGGCCTCGAGCGTAAGGGTCAGATCCACCGCGTCGAGTTCGCGAATCTTGTTCAAACGGGAGAGCGACAAAATGATTTCGTCGCCCCGGACGCTGGGGGTGGCCCCCGCCGCCATGCTGGTATTACCGCCCTGGGGCACCAGCGGCACCCGCTTCTGCGCGCACAACCGGACAATTGCCGCCACCTCGGCAGTACTGGCCGGCCGCACCACTACCGGGGTCCGCCCGCGATAGAGCAAGCGCCAGTCCTCGCAGAACGCCTCCGTGTCGCTGGAATCGAAAAGACAACCGCGCTCGCCCACAATGTCGATCAGCGCGGAACGCAGTTCTGGCCAAAGTAGGGAATTCTCCAACAACAGGCCCGTTGATGTCTCCAACACATTCTCCTTCACGGATTCGAACCTCCGCATCCGGTGGCAGCACTCATGGGATTGAAATTCGTTTGTAACACCGAAATGCGCTTCCTGGCCAGTACCAAAAACCGCTTCACCACGAAGGACACAAAGGGCACAAAGGAAAAACCAGAATACGAAAAACACCTATTACCGCAAAGGACGCAGAGGGACGCAGAGTCACGCAGAGAAATTTATGTCTTGATGTTCGATCCCGCTTATCCCTTTGTGTCCTTCGTGTCCTTTGTGGTGAAAAAGTTCTCTAAACCAACGCCGCACAGGCCCGCTGCATGCGCCGGCACGCTTCCTCCAGCAGTTCGATGGAGGCGGCGATCGAAATACGAAAATATGGCGACAGACTATACGCGGAACCCTGGACTACCGCCACCTCGGCAGCCTCCAGCAGGTACATGGCCAGATCCTGATCGTTCTCGATACGGCGGCCGGCGGGCGTACATTTGCCCATCAATCCGGCGCAATTGGGATACAGATAAAACGCGCCTTGGGGTTTGTGGCAGCGCAGGCCGGGAATCTGCGCGAGCAAGGCTACCACGCGATCGCGGCGCGTCTGGAAAGCCGCGGCTCGTTCCGGCACGAAATCCTGCGGGCCGTCGAGTGCGGCCCGGGCCGCCGCCTGGCTGACCGAAGAGGCGTTCGTCGTGCTCTGGCTTTGGATTTTTCGCATGGCCCGGATCAGGGTTGCGGGGCCGCCGGCATAACCGATGCGCCAGCCGGTCATGGCGTAGGTCTTCGACACGGCATTGACGGTCAGTGTGCGATCGAACAATCCCGGTTCGACCTGAGCCGGAGTAAAGAAGCGATGGTTGTCGAAAACAATATGCTCGTAAACGTCGTCGCTCAGAATATGGACTTGCGGATAGCGCAGCACCACGTCGGTCAGTGCCTGCAACTCTTCCCGGCTAAAGGTTGCGCCCGAGGGATTGCAGGGAGAGTTGAGCAGCAGCCACTTGGTGCGCGGCGTAATCGCCGCCTCCAGTTGCGCGGGGCGCAGCTTGAAGGCCTGTTCCTCCGGGCACGGCAGTACCACCGGGACACCTTCCGCCAGCAGCGTCATGTCGGTATAGGACACCCAGTGAGGCGCAGGAATAATAACCTCGTCCCCGGGCGCCAGCGTAGCCATCAGCGCGTTGAAGATGATGTGTTTGGCGCCGTTGGCCACGGCGATCTGGTCGGACGCGTACTCAAGACCATTCTCCCGTTTGAACTTGGCGCGAATCGCCTCTTTGACCTCCGGGGTGCCGTCGATGGTGGTGTAGCGTGTCTCTCCCCGCTTCATGGCCGCGACGGCCGCCTCGCACACGTGCGGCGGAGTCGGGAAATCCGGTTCACCTGCGGTCAAAGCGATGACATCGCGGCCGGCGGCGCGCAGTTCGCGCGCGCGCTGGGTCGCCGCCGAACTGGGCGACGGCTTAATCCGGTCCACCCGGGGGGCCAACAAGGACATAGTTCTCACTTCTCCATTTCCAGGCTGTACACAGTCGTGACTACGATCATATGCTTCCCCGGCAGGGCAGGGCGAGCCTTTGTGACCCGGCTGGAGCGGGTAATTTTTGATCTGGTGAATTTCGAATTTCGATGCCAGAAATCCCGGCCGCAGATTTACGCAGATTTGCGCTGATCGGGCAAACCAGAGCACTCCGTGGTCAGCCAAACTACGCCGGAGACAGAAGTCGGAAGTCGGAAGACAGAAGTCAGAAGTCAGAAGTTTCATTCCCCGGCAGAGAAGCAGACTAACGCGGCCCGGGAATTGTCCGGCTGAATGCTGAGTGCTGACTGCTGAGTGCTGGTTCCCAGCAGTGGCCAAAGCTGTCGGCTCGCTCAGGGGCGGAAGCTGGCGCCCCGTTCGGCCAGCAATGCCTTCAAAATCGAACGGTGGCAGCGATTTTCGTCTTCACAGTAGCAGCCCAGGGCGAAGTCCGTGGTGTGGGAAAATGCGGCCAACAGATCGAGAATCCTTCCCGCGCCGGGCGCGTGCATTTCGGACTGGAATTTGCGCACAAACGCCGACCACTCTTTTTCGTTCTGGGCCGACCTGCCCGCTTGCATAAGTTCCGGGCTGGGCGAAAGATCAGGCAACCAGACGTCGTAAAAATCCCGCTCGGCGTATTCGGATTTGGGAACTCCCCGTGGCGGTCTGCGCACCGTGCCCAAACGCAAACCCTCATTGGCTTTTCTGGGAGAGCCGAGTCTTACGATAGCTATTGCCATGTTCGCAATCACCGTCGAAGAAGAGGTACTCATAGAGCATGATAATCTAAAGTTTCAGCTCACACGGAATTCTTGCGACGCGCCATGTACTGTCGCGCATGAGGGGGGAACTCAATGTCCAAGCCAGCCGAATTAACCTGCTCGGAATGCGGAGTGGGTAGTTGTCGCCGTCACGAACACAAATTTCCCGACTTCTGCCTGACTACCGCTGCCGATCCGGAGCAGGTGCAGTCGATCGTTGAGCATTTGGCGGGCGACAATCTCGATGCGCGCATGGCCCGCGCCGCTGCGGAGATCGAGGGCCTCTATTATTGCCAGGCGACCCGGGTGGAAGAAATCGTGCTTTTCGCCAGGCGCCTGGGCGTGACGCGGATTGGAGTCGCCACCTGCGCCGGGTTAATTGAAGAAGCGCGAACCTTCGCACGCGTCCTGCGCGCGAAAGGTCTGGAGCCCTATACCGTGATTTGCAAGGTGGGATCCAGGGACAAGACCGAAATCGGCATTGCGGAAGAAGTGAAAGTCCAGGCTGGCTACGAGGCTATGTGCAACCCCATCTTGCAGGCGAAATTACTGAACGCGCAGAATACGGGGCTCAACGTGATTGTCGGCCTGTGCGTCGGCCACGACTCGCTGTTCAGCAAGTATTCCGAAGCGCCGGTAACCACGCTGGTGGCCAAGGACCGCGTGCTGGGACACAATCCGCTGGTCGCTCTCTATCAAACCCATTCTTACTACCGCCACCTGCTCGATCCCAAACACGATCCGGAAACTAAGTCGTAAAACGTTTACCACAAAGGACACAAAGTACACGAAGGGGAAAAACGAACAAAGGTTTTCCTCAGTTTTGCCTTCCCTTTGTCCTTCGTCTCCTTTGTGGTGAAGAAGAGTGGTTTCCCAAAATGGGAATTTTGCCGTCGTACCGGCCGACGGTCATCGGCGGTGGCCGAGAATTCTAAAGAAATGTTCAACTTTGACCGATGTGATGGATAGCACCTCGTGGCTTGGAGAAGTACTATGCGTGTACTCATTGCCGAGGACGATGTCGTTGCCGGAACGCGCTTGCAGCGCATACTTAGCGGTCTTGGCCATGAGGTCGAAGCGGTTCGCGACGGTCTGGCTGCCTGGAAATACCTGGAGAAAGATGCTCGCGGGGTAGTCGCCATTCTCAACGACAACCTGCCGGGAAAAGGCGGGTGCGAGCTGGCCAGAGACCTCCGCTCCCGGAGTTGGTTGCACTACACCTATATCATCCTGCTCGGCGCCACCCATGGATCGTGCGGGGCGGTTACAGCTTTGCAGGTGGGTGCCGACAGTTTCCTGGCGCTGCCGGTGTCGGCCGCAGCTCTGGCGGCTCAGCTCAAAGCTGCAGAGAGAATCCTAAAGCACCAAGACCAGGCGTACAGATCCATCCGGAACCTGCAGGAGCAACTGCGTGCCCAGCAGGTTCCGGCTCTTTGGCCTGTCCATGAGAGCGTGCCCGAAAAATCATTTGCTCCTGCCGTCTTTCCGGAACCCGATGTTCCGAAAGTCGTTGAAGATACCAGCCTCGCCCCCACCATGCAAGGTCCCGAGATTCCGGCTCGCAGCCCCACCCCCACCGTGGAAGGTCCCAAGATTCCGGCTCGCTCAGCCTCAGGGGCAGAAAACCCATCGTCCGAGGCAAAGACCCCAACGCTGGTGTCGGGTGTGCAGGGGTGTTTCGAGAAAATTTTGCGGCGTATTCGATACCACGCCGCGCCGGACAACGGAAATTCCGGGGAGCAGTCCGACTTCACCGTCTATTCCGCCCTGGTGCTGGAAGATCAACGCCGGTGGTTCGATCTGAAAATAGAGGTGTCGCGCCGGGTCGCCACCGCATTGTATCGAACCCTTCTGTCGGAGGCTCCTCCCTCGGACGCTGAACTGTACGACGCCTTGGAGGAGGTGTGCAACATGTGCCAGGGCGCCTGGAAGTCAGATCTGGAGAACGCCGGCCTGGAACCCATCATTCCCGGGGGGCCAATGGCCAAACGCACTCGCGAAGTGCCGCACAGCTCCAAGGCAAAGCAATTGAGTTCCACCACCTTTACGCTTCCGGGTCCAATTCGCGTCACGCTTCTGGAATATGCCGCGACGGTAGTGGACAAACCTCTGGCCGCGGTCTTGCCCGGTGACGTCCTGGCAGATCCCATCAGTGTCGCGGGGCGCAAGCTTGAACTACTGAAACGGGGTACCGTACTCACGGCGCGATACATCGCGCGCATTCATGACGCGTTGAGTCCTCTGCCGGAGGAGAACTTCAAACTCCATGTCATCGAGCCCTCCCCGTTGGGCATGTTCATGCGGCGCCGCTGGCCGCGCATAGCGGTGGATTCGCCCCTCACGCTGATGGTAAAGATTAACGGGATGGAAAAACAGCTTAGCGGGCGGGTTCGTGACCTCAGCGAGAACGGCCTTGGCGCCATCATCTTCGATACGCTGAACCTTGGACAGACGGTAACCCTCGCCTTCGACCTCGGCGACGGCGCAGAATTCCGCTTTGAAGCCGTCGTGCGCCATCGGCAGCCGCCCCGTTGCGGTTTCGAATTCCTGAGCGTTCCCTCCCAATTCAGGCACAAATTCCGGGAAGCCGTCGGATTGCTGTCCGTCTGAACCTTTTACCGCAGAGGGCGCAAAGCACACAGAGGAATTTTAAATTTCGAATTTTGCATTTTGATTTAGGCAATGTGATTGGCAGCGCGCGATTTTCAATCAAAATTCAAAATTCACAAATCAAACTTTTCCCCACTCAGCCAAAGCAAAGCGAGTGACTCCAGCCCTGAGTTTGGCTGAATGCTGAATGCCCCTTATCTGCCGGCCGTGGCGCCTGGGGCGCGACGCGGCATGAAAGCAATGATCAAGAGGCAAGCCAGCACCTCGAAACCGGCGACCACATAAAGGCCGGTAGCGGCACTGCCCGTCATGTCCTTGAGCCAGCCAACCACATAGGGTCCAACCCATCCGGACAGGTTCCCCAGCGAGTTGATGAGGGCGATGCCGCCGGCGGCCGCCGTGCCGGCCAGAAACATGGTCGGCATTTGCCAAAAGGGCGCGAACGCGCTGAGCACTCCGGTCACGCCCAAAACCAGAGCGGCAAAACCCAGCGCCGGGATTCCGGCAAAGACCCCAATCAATACCAGTCCCACCGCCGAGGCCAGACAAGACAATCCGCAATGATAGCGCCGCTCCAGCCGGCGGTCCGAATGCCGGCCGACCAGCACCATGCCCACCACCCCGATGATGTAAGGCACGGCGGCCAGTAATCCGATCGTGGTGTTGTCCTTCACTCCCAGGCCCTTGATTATGGTCGGGATCCAGAATCCCAGAGTGGGATTCGCGCTGACCAGGCAGAAGTAGATCAGCGTCAGCAGCCATACCTTGGGCACCTTCAAGGCCTCCCCGAACCCATGCTTGCGAACGCCCGCTTTCTGCTCGTCCGCCTGCAAATCGGCGAGCACCAGTTGTTTCTCGTGCTCGCTGAGCCAGCCCGCCTGCGCGGGTTTATCCACGAAGAACAACAGCGTCAGCACGCCCATAATGATTGAGGGAATGCCTTCCAGCAGAAAGAGCCATTGCCAATTCGCAATTCCATGGCCGACCAAATTCCCCATGATCCAGCCGGAAACCGGACCGCCTACAATGCCCGCGACGGGAATCGCCGACATGAAGTAGCCGAGCATCTGCGCGCGCCGCCGCGCCGGGAACCAATAGGTCAGATAAAGAATGACACCCGGGTACAAACCGGCCTCGAACGCCCCCAGCAGGAATCGCATGAGGTAAAACCAGCTCGCAGTTTTCACAAACATGGTCCCGATGCTGGCGAATCCCCATAGGATCGTGATGCGGGCGATGGTCTTGCGGGCGCCGATCTTTTCTAAAAACAGGTTGCTCGGAACTTCAAAAAGCAGGTATCCGAGGAAGAATATTCCGGCGCCAAAGCCATATACGGCTTCGCTAAAGCCCAGGTCCTTCACCATCTGCAGCTTGGCAAAGCCAACGTTTACCCGATCCAGCCATGCCATCACGAACAGCAGGATCAGGAAGGGTACGATTCGCTTCGCGATTTTGACGTAGACCGCCTCCACCTCGCCCACGGCCTCGCCGGTGCGGTTGACTGCGGAAGTTCCCATGGCGCCTTCAGTCGAGTTCATTGGCTGGATCTCCCTCGCATGTTGCTTAGTAGCACTTCGAACGCGGGCCGGCGAAATACGCGACATTATGCCTTCATCTCGTGCTCGAGAACTTGGACCTCATAGCGATGCGTGATCTTGCGCTTGCGGACAGGATCCTCCAATTCCAAGTCCCACACCGGAGCAAATACGAATCCACCGTGAGTGGGCACGGTACCGGAGTAAATGACCGCCCCCTCCAGGCTTGCGTCCGTCTCTCGTTTAACCGCTTGCAGCAAATCGGCCACGGGCAACAAGGCGGTAGCCGCACCGTCCTGATACAGGCGCTTGCCCTGACCGTCGGTAACCCAACTCCGCAGGATCAAGGAGTCCCAATGGTCTTTGACCTCGTCAAAATCCCAGACCTGTTCCGCCACCGTCTTGGCGCACATCTGTTTGGACTTGGCGATGCTGCTCTTCTCCAGTTCCCGATCCGTATGGTCACTGCCCACGCTGACATAGATTTTGTTCCCTTCCAGGAACAGGACGAACTCTACCTCGCCGGATGTCTCCTTACCCTGGGAAGTAACCGCCGGCCCGGCGGTCAGCAGGTAAGTGCTGACGGGATAGACCGTCGGAGTGCGAGGCGGCGCCGGAACGCCGATTTTTGCCAACTCCTCGATGTGTTCTCTCACCTTGGCCTGGTTCCGGCCGGCATATCCAATGCAGTACACGTGCTTGACAGGCAGCTCCAACCCTTGAGACGTGTTGCCTTTCCATAAATTGAATTTCATTCTATCGATCCTCTCTCCCGGCAGTTCTCAGTTCTTGGTTCTCAGTTCTCAGTGGCGACCCCACGGAATCTCTTGATGTTGCTTCCTACTTTGCCAATTACAAATTACAAATTGCAAATCCCACAATCAGCTCAGCAGGAACTGTGCGCCACAGCGTGCACAGAGAGCGCGAATGTTTTCCACCAGCGGCGCGGAAAGCGGCACGCCTTCTTGCAATCTTTTCTCCCGCGCCTGCCGTTCCGGATCGCCGGGAACGAATACCGGCTCCTCCGGATTGACCGGCGGTTGCGCGTGCAAATAGTCGATCATGTCATCCAAAGCGTCTTCAAAGAGGCCGGCGGGCCGGAACCACTTGGGGTCAATGGCAAGTAAGAAATGCCCGATGTTGTCGCCGTGGTCCATGGCGCCGCGCGGTTCGTCGAGGGGGGCGAAAGAACCTCCGACCAGCGTGCTGCCCAGAATCTGCACCATCATGCTCAGGCCATACCCCTTGTGGCTTGCCATCTCCGCCGTGCCGCCCAGCGGGCTCAACCCACCCTTTTGGGTATTGAAAATGTTCTCGCGGGCCAGCGCCGCATCGGAGATCGGCTGGCCGTTTTCATCCAGCACCCATCCCCCGGGCAGCGGCTTTCCTTGGTAGGCGTATACCTTGACCTTTTGGGCGGCAATCGTGGAGGTTGCCATATCCAGCAGGAAGGGAGGATTGCGGCGCGCGGGCGCCGCACAGGCAAGGGGATTGGTGCCGAAGACCCGGGTTCGGGAACGCGTGGGCTGCACGGCAACCGTGCGCGACTGGCAGGTGGCGAAACCAATGAAACCACGATCGCTCATCATCTTCGCGTAGTATCCGGCCGGACCGAAGTGATGCGAGTTGGTGACCCCGGCCCCACCCAGCCCGTAAGCCGCCGCCTTGTCGGCGGCCATACGCGCTGCCATGGCCGCGGCCGGATGGCCCAGTCCCCCTCCGGCATCGATTAGGGCGGTCACGGCATTCTCCCGGACTACTCGTGGTTCCACCGCCAGGCGCAAGGTCCCCGCCTGAACCTTGCCCTCATACCAGGTGAGCATGGAGATTCCGTGCGAATCGATTCCCGAAAGGTCCGTGTCAGCCATAATCTCAGCCGTGATCTCGGCCATCCCGGGTGTCATCTTCCAGGCCACAAGGATATTGGCTATCTGTTGCCGAATGACGCCGGCGGCAAAATGCATTGTGTCCTCCCCGTGCAAATGACTACCCCGCGGCTGCGGCTCCTGGCCCGCCGTAGCCGCTCTTCAGACGTGCCGGCCACCGGCCACAAGGAACATCGAAAGCTGATTCAAGGGGCGAGCTTTGCCGCTCACGTTTTGCGTTGCGAGCCAGAGTACCTTAACCGGGCGGCGCCGAAAAGCCATTATTTAACCCGTGCCCGCCAACCGCCGCAGGGGACTGAACTTCGCATCCCGGGAGGGTTGGCGCGAAGCTGTTCTGCCCAGCAGCTAATGGATTTTTCTTCGCGCCGCCTACCTGCCATGCAACTCGGGAGAGCTACACGTTCTCTAGCTGCTGATATCCCAATAGACACGTGCGACAGAGTAGCGATAGCAACAACTCAGGGAGTAGTACTCGGCTACCTGCACGCCGGGCAGTATTTGAAGGCTAGCTATTCGCGGCGCCGCGATAACACGCAGGTTTCCTCGGCAGGCGGCGACCAGTTCATCCGCCGGCGCAGGGCGATGATGTGGGCCAAGTGATGGCGGCTGTGCCAGGAGTACACGGCAAGCATTTCCTCCAACCCCAGAACGCCAAGTTTGGGATGGCGCAGCGTGCGCTTCCAATCCGCGTCCGTGAGCGACTGCAGCAGCAAGATCCAGCGCCGGTGCAGGGCGTCCAGCAACTGCAGCGAGAGGATTACCGGAGCGGTACGCGCGTCTTCCAGTTCCGCCCAGCGGGCTTCCTGGTAAGGCTTGATGGTGGGCTCGTCTTCGGTCAGAGCCAGGCGGAATCGCGTGTAAGCGTTGAGGTGGCTGTCGGGCAGATGATGGACGAGCTGGCGCACAGTCCAACCCCCGGGCCGGTAAGGCATATCCAGCTGCTCCGCCGAGAGCCCGTTCACCGCATCCCGCAAATGACTAGGCGCTTCGGCGATGTCCGCCATCCATTCGTAACGCTGTTCTTCGGTTGCCGGTCCCTGAAACTGAAATTTCCCGATGGGATAGCGCAGATCGTCCATCATGAGCCTCCGTTTCCAATTTACAACACCCCGGTTGGCTGTGATGGACGCTCGAAATGCGGCTTCCCCGCCTGGCTCTGTGTCTCTGCGGCTCTGTGTTGGGTGTTTTTCTGGCCGGCAGCCGAGAGCCGACGACCGACAGCTGCCTTTAAGTCATGGACCCGGCGCGTAGGGATAGTAGCAATAGGGATACTGGTATCCATAGTACGAGCATGGATATCCATAGTACGTGTACGGGTAATACGGAGTGGCGTAGGGATAATACGGATAACCGCCATACCACGGATAAAACCCAAATCCAAATACCACGCCACCGCGGTATCCCCACCCCCAGGGCCGATACCCATAGAATCCACCACGGAAGCCAGGGCCGCCGTGAAAGGGAACCGGTGCACCATGGAATCCGCCGCCCACGAACCCGCGCTGGACTCCTCCCACTCCGCCGTGAAAACCGCTCCCGCCCATGCGTCCGCCGCCACCTCTCTGGGCGAAGCAGACGCCGGCGAGGACAAGCGCTAGCAATGCGACTTGAACTGCTCGCATAACACACTCCTCGAATTGCTGGCTCTACTTACATTGGATGGAATCTGTGGGCATTGGGATACGGAATTCTGTCAGGCTACCGGGCAGGCAATAAGCAGAGCTCAAAGGCAGCAACAAGCCGCAAGCCACAAGCCACAAGCCACAAGCCAGCACGGCTGTCGGTCGTCGGCTCTCGGCTCTCGGCCAGAAAAACACCCAACACAGAGCCTCAGAGACACAGAGCCGGGCGGGAAAACTAATCCTAAATCCTGCTTTCTCTGCGGTTCTGCGTCTCTGCGTTGGGTTTTAGCTTGTGGCTTGCGGCCGGTCGCTTGTTGCTGCTAAAAGCGCAGCGTAGCCTTGCAGCGGTCGGTATGGAGCAGGAGATCCAGACCGTGGTTGATTCCGGTCACGAATAGATGCGCATTCAAAATGGCATCCACCGCACAGCCTTCGCCATTGTCCACGGCGACGGCAAGTCCGCCACCATCCTTTACCGCCTTCAGTTGCAGCCGGTCGTTATTCCCATTGCCGAATACGGCGACGTGCTTGGCGCCCAGCTTTTGGACGAAATCACGCTTTTGCGCGTCATGCGCGCTTCCCTTGAGCGTAACGATTTTCTTCACCGGGATACCCGCAAGCTCGGCGCGCGCCGTGCCAAACGTGTCGGCGGTCAAGACGTAAATGTCCAGTTTGCGGGCCAGGTTCTTGAAGCGCTTCTTCACGCCTTTGATCAGTTTCCCGTCAAACGCGAGCGTGCCGGTGAAGTCACTCGCAATCGCGCGAATCTCCAGCTTTCCAAATCCCGGAATGTCTATCCGAATGCCAACTTTCGCCATCGTGCACCTTGTCCTGATCGGAATCGGGCTTACCAGTCATTGTAAGCCTGCTAAAGCATTTGCCTTGTTTGGCCGATAGAAGGATTGGGCCCAGCAAAGAACTATCAGGTACGCAGTCGTGTATCTTACTGAGAGAAAACGGAATACGGGCCTTTGGCCGCCCGCAGCCGCAGATAGCGCCAAGCTTCCGGCCTTGTCGCCGCGAGCCGGGAGTGGGCTCGAAAGCCAGGAGTTGCCCCTTTCGCTCAATCATTTGCCGCCCTTTCCGGCGGTGGCATTGCGGGCCTTGCAACTCGCGTCCGATGCCAATACTCGCCTGCGCGAACTTCACGAGGTAATCCGCACCGACCCGGCCTTCTCCAGTGAACTTTTGCGGATCGCCAACTCGCCCCTCTACGGAATTCGCGTCGAGATCAAGAACACTTTGCAGGCGACGATGTTGCTCGGGTTTGATCGCGTCAAAGCTCTGGCCCTCACCATCGGCTTGCGGACCTACCTGGGGCATTGTCTGGAGATGCCCGCCTTGCGTGCCTGCTGGCGGCACAGTTTGGCATCCGCCATTCTGGCGGAGGAATTAGCGCCCTTGGATTTCCTGGCCGGTGACCTGGAGCCGGGTGGCTGTTCCGCGCCGGCCGATATGGTTCTCAGCCAGGTGGATCCTGGCGCCAGCAGAAGCCGGATCTCCAAGTACGCGCTGAACGTCGATCCGTACGCGCTGCCCGACAAAGGGGAGGCGTATACCGCTGCTATTCTTCATGACGTCGGACGGCTGAGTTTAGCGGTGCTGCGGTCCCAGGAATACGCCAGTGTCCTGGAGCGCACGGAAAACGCGCCCCGTGATCTTCTCCAGTGCGAGCGGGAGTTGTTTGGCATGGATCATTGCCAGGCCGGCCGGGCCTTGGCCTTGGCCTGGAACTTTCCCAAAAATATCGTAGAGGTCATTACCCGGCACCACGAGGCCCTGGAGCCTGGCGGACGGAACCTTCTGGCTCTCGTCCAATTCAGTTGCCGGCTGGCGGATGCTCTGGGTTTTTGCGTCGGCTACTCTCCCGACTCTCCCACCTATGAAGCCCTGTGCGGGCGAATGTCCGCCGCCGCGCGGCGATACTTTGGTTCCGACGCCGATCAGACCGCTTTTCGACTCGCCTGCAGAATTAACAAGATTGAGTCAGTCTAAGGGCGCCGCGATGTGTCCCTGGGGAGCCGGCTTCGCCGAAGTCTTCAGATCAGCCAAGAAAAAGCGCGCCCTGTCCTTTCCGCCCGGCCAAGAATGTTTGCAAATAAACGTAGCGTCTACGGCCGGCGGAAAGGGCAGGACGCAAAAATGCCCGCGCGCCCAGTTTTGACTTTATTCCTTCCGCTTGCGGGAAATCGACTGCGGGAATTCGTGTCCAATTGTAACCGGACCCTGCTCGCCGTAGGCAGAGAAAAGCGTTTCAAGCGGGCTTGCATAGACGGCGCACGCATTGTACGTCCGGCCCTTTGCGCCGGCAACACGCACTCTCGTTCCCCAAAATGCATCCTGGACCTGTTCTTCGACCGCGCGATCTGCTACTCGGTTCACGGCTGCCAGGAAGCCGAACGTGCAGCCCGGAAGGCAGCCTGGGAGGGTGTGAAAGAATTCAAAATCCTTTCTGCGTGCCTCGGCCGGGCATCTTGACCTGCCACCGGGTGTAATTGTGGAGCATGCATTTCCCCCAATACCGCCGGTTCATCTTGCCGCCCGAGCATCGAACAGGTGGGCGAAGTTATGTGGATGTCACTTCAAGTGGAAGCCACGGAGCACGCAACCGTACCTTGTATGATTTTCAGTTGCAAGCAAGTGCTGGAGTAGCGATTGAAGGAGGGCCAAGCCCCGTGGCTTCGCCAAGGGGCTTGGAAGCAAATTAAAAATTAACCACCCGCTTCGTTCAGATTCTGCAGGTCCCGAATGCGGATCATTTGCTCTCGTTGCTTTTCCGTGGCGTGTCCGACCGGATCATACGTCATCTTCACATGCTTGCCCATGTGTGACTTGCAGATGTCCTGGTTCTGGACTTGCATGACCGAGCCATCGTCCCCGACGAAAACGGCTCGGTCGCCCTTTATCGTGCAGCCGGGGTCACAAGTGGCATTCCCCATGGCTGAGTGTGTAACGCATTCGGCGTCGCAAATGGTGCCGTTCATTTCCTTTGGCGTGCTCGAGTTCTGTGCGTACATCAAGGCCGCAGAACATAGAGCGAGCAGAAAGAGCCCGGCGATTCGTTTCATTTTTCACCTCCAGTGGTGATGGCTTTCTGGATGCCTTCGGAGAAGAACGGTTTGCCCTAGACCCCGGCAAATAACAGAGTCTTTCGCCAGATCTGATGGGTTCCGCCTGATCGCCACAAAATGCAATTCTGGATGCCCCGGCATCGCCGGTCATTCCCACAATATGCTGTTCTTTCTGGAGAACACCGACGATGTTGCGTTTTACGCGAGCTCGAGCGCCAGTTTGACGGCGGTTTCAACGCGTCGCAGGCTTGCCGACGAAAGCGCCCCCAGCGGAGGAAAGATAACCAGATCCCTCGCAATGGTCGTAGGCTGATCGCATTTAGCCCACCCGCATAAGACATTTTCTGCTGCGGGCCTTTCAGCCTCCGGATTCGCGGGTTAACATCCCCGGGCCCAATCCCGAAGAGAGGCCGCTGGTATCAAAGTTCCCGACAGGCCCTGTTTTGGCGTTCTCGGGGCGATGGAGCGGCCTCTTCCGGAGATCCGGTTATTTCTTCTGTTGGTTATAGTCCAAGTACACAACATGCGTCTGGAAGTACTCTTCCAGTCCATGTTTGCCATCGGCGCCGCCGATGCCGGATTTGCGCCAGCCGGCATGGAACCCCTGCATGGCCTCAAAGTTCTCCCGATTGACATAGGTCTCGCCGAATTTGATTTCGTTGCAGGCGCGCATGGCCACGTCAAGATTCTGCGTATAGATGGACGAAGTGAGGCCGTATTCGCAGTCATTGGCCATTTCAATCGCCTCATCCAGGTCTTTGAACGTAGTGATGGGCAGCACCGGGCCGAAGATTTCCTTCTGCATGATGGCCGTCTTTTGTTTGCAGTTGGTCAGCACCGTGGGCTCGAAGAAGAAACCGGGTTTGCGCGACATGCGTTTGCCCCCCAGAATGACCTTCGCGCCGTCGGCCACGGCCTGCTTTACGGCGGCCTCGACCAGTTCCAACTGCTGCCGGCTTACCAGCGGACCCATCTCCACCCCAGCGTCTTTCAGCGGATCGCCGACTTTGGTGAGCTTCATCGCCTGGGTTACTTTCTCGGTGAACTTTTCGGCGACCGATTCGTGGACGTAGACCCGTTCGGCGCAGTTGCACACCTGCCCGGTGTTAATGATTCGCGAGTTGCGGATGGCGGTGGCGGCCAGGTCCAGATCGGCATCCGGCATCACGATGGCCGGCGCTTTGCCGCCCAACTCCAGGGAAACCTTGGTCACATTTTCGGACGCCGCCCGCATGACCGCAATGCCGCCTTCCACGCTGCCCGTCATGCTGACCATGCCCACTTTGGGATTGCCGGCCAAGGCATTGCCCACCACCGAGCCGGTGCCCGAGACGAGGTTGAACACCCCCGCAGGCAACGAGGAGGCAGCAACGATCTTGGCGAATTCGAAAGCGTTGTTGGGGGTTTCGCAACTGGGCTTGATCACGATGGTGTTGCCTGTGACCAGCGCCGGCGCCATCTTGCGGGCGATCAAAAAGAAAGGAAAGTTCCAGGGAAGGATGCCGGCAATCACGCCGATGGGCATCTTGAACAGGAAAATGTTCTCATTCGGTCGGTCGCTGGCAATGATCTCCCCCTCGAAGCGCCGCGCGAATTCGGCCATATAGTCCAGGTAGTCGGCGGTAAAGCTTACCTCCACCTCGGCCAGCGGCAGTATCTTGCCTTGTTCTTCTACAATCGTTCGTGCTAGAAAGTCCTTTTTTCCGCGGATGGCCGCGGCGATCTCCCGCAGATAGCCGGCGCGCTTGATGGGGGGAAGCTTGCACCAGCTCTTCTGGGCTTTTTCGGCCGCGTCCACGGCGCGCGCGGCATCTTCCGGCGTGCCCGCGGGGATTTCCGAAAGCAGTTCCTCGGTGGTGGGATTCATCACCGGGATCATCTTGCGGGATGCGTTCGGAACAAACTCGCCATTGATAAACATTTCGCCTTGCTTGGTAGCGCTCTTGGGATGTGCCATTTTCGGATTCCTCCTTCGCTGCGAACTACAGGGGAAAGGGCGTTCCTTCAGAGAACAGGTTGATGCGCTTGCTGTGAATGCGTGGTTGGGTTATTTCAAATCCAAGTGCGTGGAAACGTCAGTAAAGCCGCGATTTGCCGAGGCCGCTAGAACCCATGTTCCCAATTTGCCGCATGCCCTTCGTGCAGGGTCTATGTTAACCCCAGACGCCGGTATTTTTTTCCGAAAAGATACTAGCCACCAGTTGTCCAATGCTTCGTGTGCCTTCTAAGTCTACGCGTACACTAATCAGCAATTTTGGCTTGTGGCTTGTTGCTTGTGGCTTATAAACACCCGCTCTATTTTGTTGCCAGGTCCCACTCCTGCGCCCCACGCTCTAACAGAGCACTGCGGTCTTCTTCGAGGATGTAGCGTTCCCGCACCAGCTCACCGATGGCCTGCTGATAGCGACTCAGATATTCCTGCCGGCCAGCATAACGCTCGGCGATCGACTTGCGCGGATCCCCCGATCGTTGCCGCTCTTCGGCCGTTTTCGGGAATGGCAGATAGGATCCCTCGAATGACACTCGCTGGTCGGGCGCCGAGATTGAGGGATCGCGCAGGTTCCATCCTGTGTAGGTAGCCAGGGGCAATGCGATCGCGGGCAGTTGGATTCCGCCACGGTCATTGCCATCTGCATCCACCTGCGGCACCAGTGCAAGGTAAGGTTTGCCTACCTTCGGAGGCTGAACCGTCAGGATGCCTGTGCTGCGCCAATTCGGACCGAAGTCGAGAGACCGGGCTTCGACCATGTTCGTAGGACGATTCACCCCCGGGATGGCCGGGAACTTGAATTTCTTAAAGGGCACGAGGTTCCCGTCTGCGAGCTTCGGATACTTGCTGGCCGGCGGAGGGGTATTGCTCCGTACCCAGGCATCCATGTTGGCGATCATGGCGCGCCAGAAAAAATTGATGGGAAGCGGCGTTTGCGGCTGCTGGCCCAGCATATCCGCCGTGCCCTTCTCCGGCGGAAACGGACCCACGGTATGCTGTAGCCCGGTGTACATGTAAATGCGCACCTGATCCGAAATCGGCATATCGCTCTTGCCGTCAGCCGTGGTGTGGATGAGGGACGCGGCGCGGCCCCAGTACTCGTACGAGGTGTGCGAGAAGAAGATCTTGGGCACGACGTTTTCGGCCCGGGCGCGGTCGAGCAGGCTGGCTTTTCCGCCCGTCACGGGGTCGGTTTCGACCAGGTCCGTGAAGGGAAAGATATCCGTCGGCCAGAATACGGAGGACATGGGCTGTGAGTCACGCGAGGGCTGGCGTTAAAGCTGCCGACGCCGGCGCCCGCGACGTGCGCGAGTACGCCATCCAGCGCGATACGGCCTTCCTCGTCGGCATTGAAGCCCTGGTACAACATGTCTCGCAGGAAACGCCCGTTCTGCGAGATGCCTTCGCCGTAAACCCGTGCCACGGGCGCTAGCGCCGCCGAGTCATGCTTGGCGTATGAAGCAAAGTCGCGCACCGCGGCAAAACTGAGGCCGGCGACCACAGGATCCTGTACCACGTACACATACTCGTAGATCCTGCCGGGCTGAAAGCCGCCATCGAGATGTATGTGGCGATTGCTCGGTTCCAGTTTGCCGTTGACCAGATGGGCGAACTGCCAGTGCGAGCGAGGAATCCGGGTCCGTTTGGAGTTGGGCCGATCGCGCACCGTGAGCACGTTGCGCGGGTCGTCCGGTGCGGCGACCGGATACTCGCTGCCGCCGAGCCCACCCGCGGTCGCGGGAAAATAATGTCCCAGTGGGACGTCTTGCAGCGATTTCGCCAACGTAAAATCGCCACGCAGCAAGCCGGAGATAGGCTTGCCCCGATCTTTCGCGATCGGCGCAAACATATGCAGAGCATCCGGCCCGGTCGCATCCCATTGCCAGCCCAGCGCTGCCACCGTGTAACCGTTGCGCAGCAACCAGGCATCCCCGGCATCCTTCAGATCCTGGGTCCCACCATCGACCAGCGCGATGATACGCGCACGCCCCCGATTAGGAACCTCAAGCAGCATGGACCCGTTGCCAAGTTTCGGGTCCTTAGGCCGCACCACGACAAACTCGGCCGAAAACTCAACCTCGCCGTTCTTCAGGTTGACCGCCTTATCCCGATCTACGATGCCTTTGTTATGCGGGTTCGCGGCTGCTACGGCGAAGAAAACGCGGCCCACAACCCGCTCATACGCGCCCGCACCTCCGAAGGCCTTGCCGCCAAGAACGTCGTTGCGCGAGGTGATTTCAATACGAACGACACGAGCGCCGGCCAGGGACACGGCGCAGAGCGCCAGTAACACAATCGAAGTGAGTCTGCGAAGCATGCACAGGAGCTTAGCACCCCGGGCCAACCGCGACAAACTTGCTATCAAATGTGGTGAGCTGGGTGCGGCTCAGTTCGGCGGGGAATCGAAAAGCTATAGAAAAAATCTGGCTCCTCAGGTAGGACTCGAACCTACAACCCTCCGGTTAACAGTTGCACGAACGGTAAAACTGCCACTTGCCGACAATTGCGGTTGATTCTGAAAATACGGGCCTTACGATGTTTTCAGGAGCGACTGAGTACTGCCAATTCTGAAGGAGGGTCCCTCAAAAAGTCCCCAAAGTATTTTTCGGCTTCGGCTAGGGTGCAAACGCTCAGTACCGGGCCGGTTTGCGAGGTGGCCTGCGCGATTGCGAAGTGCCCACCGCAAGACAAAAACGCGCCATGCCGGTGCGACCAACACCGGACACGGCGCTAACCGATGTCGCCTGATAGGAGGCAACATGGCTAAGAATCACCGTACCACCACGCTGAGATCGACTCAAGAACTACCCCTCACCATCACCCGAGTTGCCCTTTATGCCCGCGTCAGCACTGCAAACGGCCATCAAGACCCTGAGATGCAGTTGTCAGAGTTGCGCGAGTACGCCGATCGACGAGGGTGGGAGATTGCCGGTGAGTACACGGACCACGGCGTTTCCGGTTCGAAAGAATCCCGCCCAGAGCTGAACCGGCTAATGGCGGACGCACACAGGCGCCACTTCGATGCCGTGCTCGTCTGGAAGATCGACCGCTTCGGCCGCTCCCTAAAACACTTGGTCAATGCCTTGGCCGATCTCGGGGCTTATGGCGTGGCGTTCGTCAGCCTCCGGGACAACCTTGATCTGAGCACCCCGTCTGGCCGGCTGATGTTCCAGATTATCGGCGCCATGGCGGAATTTGAACGGGCGCTGATTCAGGAGCGGGTCAAAGCTGGCCTGCGGAACGCGCAAGCAAAGGGAAAGCTGCTCGGGCGCCCGCGGCGGGTTGTGGACGCCGCCAGGATTGCTGCTCTGCGCGCGTCAGGGGCTTCCTGGCGGGCGATCTCGCGAGAGGTGGGGGTTGGGCTTGCCACTGTGTACCGGGTGAGCGCAACGTAATCCCGACCGGCGCCACCGGACGTTTGTACGTGGGACCGGGCCCGTAACAACCGGAGTCGACGGATA